>Ga0209517_10002990_pt1 | contig 23272 bp, 24 predicted proteins | sample PeaSoiMetSII2010_FD_187695 | JGI IMG/M metagenome (GOLD analysis project Ga0209517, IMG submission 187695) | Peat soil microbial communities from Weissenstadt, Germany - SII-2010 (SPAdes) (version 2) | ecosystem: Environmental > Terrestrial > Soil > Wetlands > Peat | place: Germany...
CGAGATCCGTTATGGGCTCCGAGGAAATCATGCGGATCGCGATTTGTGAAGAACTGGAGTAGAGCGCGGTGCCGAGGGGCTTGCCGCGGTGGTCGGTGACGCGGACTAAAGAGCCGGGGAGAACAGAATCGGCGGAGATGATGTCGGAGCGGTAGACCCAGACGTGGCCATCTTTGAGGCGGGTGGCGCCGCGGGGGGAAACCTTCACTGTGGGAAGGCTCGAGGGTGCGGGTTCTTTCGGCATGCAGCCATCTTAAACGCTAGGGCTCCATCAGCTGCAGGCAGGGTCGAGCTTACGCTCGACGACCGGGTCAGAGACCCGGTCCCACACAAGCAAAACCCACACAAGCAAAACCTGGACAGCCGAAGGCGGCTGTCCCTACATAAATCTCTTTTTAGCTGGCGGCTTGCTCGGTGGGGGCTACTGGGACTGTGCTCTTGACGTGGGAGCCGGTCGCGGCTTCGTGGCGGGCTAGGTCCAGATCGGATCGCAGCATGTCGAGGGCGACCATGGGGAGTTCGGTGCCGAAGGCGTCGAGTTCGGCTTCGGTCCAGCCGCCGTTCAGGCGCATGGCTCCGGTGATGTCTTCGGGGAAGGCTTGGCGATAGTCGCCCTCGCGGATGAGGATGTCGCCGATGAGGCGTCCGGTGTGGACGTCGTAAACGCGGCGGCTGGACTGGCCGCGGGCGGTGGTCAGGCAGAGGAACACTTCGCCGATTCCATTGAATTCCGCGCGGTAGTACCAGGCTTGGGGAGCGTCGATCTTAGGATGATGGCGTTTGGCTCGCGTGGTCGAGGGTTTCAGATCCGCCATCTCTTCGGCGGGATTGAAATAGAGGATGCGCTGGCAGGAGTCGCAGACGATGGTCTGGGTGCCGGAGCGAACTTCGTTGTAGGTCTGGGGCCGGAGCTTGACGCGGCAGGCCATACACTGCTGATCGCGAACTTCGGAGATGCCGCTGCCCCGAAACTTCGAGACGCGTTCGTAGTGGCGGAGCAGGTCGTCGTTAACGCCGGTGCGAATCTGATCGCGCTTGGCGCGCCACTCGGCCAGTAGCTTTTCGTCCTTGGCGCTGAGCTGGCGGGCTTCCTCTTTTTCTTTTTCGATCTCGGCGGTTTCGGCTTTCAGCTCGGCTTGCGCGGCCTTGACTTCCTTGTCGCGCGCATCGGCGTTGACCATCAGCTCGAGAATCTTGTCCTCGTTGGCAGCGATTTCTTTTTCGGCGAACTGGATCTCGTGCAGCAGCGCCTTGTACTGGTCGTTGGTCTTTACGTCGAGAGACTGGTCGCGATACTTGGAAATTTTCCCGCGAAGGTCGTTAATGGCGGTGTCGTACTTGCGGCGGGCGGCTTCGTCGGCCTTAACGGAGGCTTGAGCTTTTTCCAGTTGCGCCTTGGTGCCGGCCAGTTTCTGCTCGATGACAGCGACGCGCTTGGGGAATTCTGCGACCTCGTCCTGCAGACGGCGGATTTCCTTGTCGGTGTCTTGCAGTTTCAGCAGGTTTTCTATGTCAGGAAGCATTGAATGTATTGATTCTAGCATGCGGGGAGGCGCGGATTGCGGGCTTGCCGCGAGGATCATTTCGCCCTCGCGTTTGGGGGCGGTGTACACTCTTTGGTTCGTGCGTTCTGCGTCTGCAGTTACTTCTTCCTGAGAGGTCGCTTCGTGAAACGACGGATTTCTCTTATTGCCTGCTTTGCCGTGCTCACACTCATGTTCGGCGTCATCTTTGCCTCTGCCTCCGGGGCGCAGACTGCGCCGGTCAAGCCGCTCACCATTGAAACGCTGTATCAGCCTGGAGGTTTGGGAGGGCGCGGGCCCGAAACTACCGAGTGGAGCCCCGACGGGACCAAGCTCAGCTTCGTGCAGCGCGACGAAAAGGGAGAGAAAGGCGAGTTGTGGTATGTGGACGCGGCCACCGGCGAGAAGAAAGTGCTGGTGAGCGCGGCCAAGCTGGCGGCGCTCGATCCAGACGTTAATAAGGTGAAGAACGAGCGGGAGAAGGAGCGGCTGACGCGGTATCACGTGGCGGCGTACTTGTGGGCGCCGGATTCGAAGCACCTGATTTTCGACTCGCAGGGCCAGCTGTGGCTCTACGACCTGGGGACGGAGACCGCGGTGCAGTTCACGTCTGCGGGCGATCCCAGCGGAGATCCGAAGTTTTCGCCCGACGGCGCCCATGTGGCCTATGTGCGCAAGCACAACCTGTATGTGCGTCCGGTGAGCGGCAAGGATGAAAAGGCGCTGACGAAAGACACAGGCGAGAATCTGTTCAATGGCGATATCGACTGGGTCTACGCGGAAGAGCTGGGCGCGCGCAGCAATTATTTCTGGTCGCCTGACAGCAAGCAGATCGTGTTTCTGCACATGGATGAGACCAAGGTGCCGATCTATCCCATCACGGACTGGATGCCGACCCATCCCAACGTGGAGAACGAAAAATATCCCAAGGTGGGCGACCCGAATCCGGTGGTGAAGCTGGGCGTGGTGGACGCGGACAAGGGTGGCAAGGTGCGCTGGATTTCACTGACCAGCGACGAGGAGTCGTATATCCCGCGATTCGGCTGGGTGCGCGAGGGAGTGATCTGGGCTGCGCTGGTGAACCGGACGCAAGACAAGATGGAGATGTTCTTCATCGATGCGAAGACGGGCAAGTCGAGAATGGTGTTCAGTGAAACCACGCCGGATTCATGGATAGACTTTGAGACCATTGAGATTCCTTTTCTGAAAACCAACGGTGGTTTTCTCTGGCGGAGCTGGCGCGACGGCAGCACGCACATCTATTTCTACAGTTTTGACAAGCAGAACCCGATGGGGGCCGACGCGAAGCTGGAGCGGCAACTGGAAAAAGGCGATTATGAGGTGCTTGCCATCAATGGCGTGGACGAGGCTGCGGGCACGGTGTTCTTCGCGGCCAATAGAGACGATCCGCGGCAGACGCATATTTTTTCGGTGCAGCTGGATGGCTCGGGGTTCAAGGCGCTGACCACGGAAGAGGGAATGCACACTGCACACTTCAGCGACGACGGCAAGCACTATACGCACATGTATTTTGGGCCCGACAAGTCGCCCAGCATTTCGCTGTGCGCGGTGGAAGGACCGTGCAACCCGGTGTGGGCGGCGCGCAATGCCGTTGCCGAGTATGGGCTGCGTGCGCCGAAGTTTCTGGAGTTCAAGGCGGACGATGGGACCGTACTGTACGGGCGGTTGCTGCTGCCTCCGGACGCGCCGGCGGGCGGGAAGATTCCGTTGATCATCCATATCTATGGTGGGCCGGCGGGGCAGATGGTGACGAAGCAGACGCCGGATCCCTTCGACGAGATTCTGGCGCGGAAGGGCTTCGCGATTTTCGCCGTGGACAATCGCGGAACACCAGGGCGCGATCGCAAGTTCCAGACGGCGATTCGGCACGAATTTGGCGCGATTGAGTTGAAGGATCAGCTCACGGCGCTGGATCAATTGTTGGCGCAGTATCCGCAGCTCGACAAGGATCGAATCGCGATCTGGGGCTGGTCGAATGGCGGATCGATGACGCTGTATGCGATGACGCATTCCGACCGCTTTCGCGCCGGCGTGGCCGTGGCTCCGTTCGCCGATGCTCGCATATATGATTCGATCTACATGGAGCGCTACTTTGGCCTGCTCAAGGACGACAAGGATGGGTATGAGCAGTCGGATGTGATGACGTCGACGGACAAGCTGCACGGGGCGCTGCTGCTGGTGCACGGCACGAGCGACGACAATGTGCATTTCCAGAACAGCATTCAGATGATTGACGCGTTGATCAAGGCGGGGAAACAGTTCCGGCTGATGATCTATCCCAACAAGACGCACAGCATTGCCGGGAAAGACGCGCGGGTGCATCTGTACACAATGATTACGGATCACTTTGAGCGGGAGCTGAAGTAAATCAGTTGCCAGTTGCCAGTAACCAGTTGCCAGTAAACGCGGTGTGGGGCAGGTGGAAACGTGTGGGGCCGGGTCGGAGCCTGTCCTGAGCGAAGCCGAAGGAACCCGGCCGTGCCGAGCGCAACGCTCGGCTGTGTTTTGGGGTATTGAGGGTCAGGAACTCGGCGCTGCTTTATCTATGCCTGCCGGAACCTTTGCGGGGAGTTTCCTTGGAAGGCCTGCTCTCTTTGGTCGACGAGTCTTTCGAGGAGCTTTCTTTGAACGCGCTGTCTTTCGACGACGAATCTTTCGAGCCGCTGTCCGATTTCGGTTTCTCGTCCTTCTTGTCTTTTGAGGAGGAGTCGCTGCCGGAGGATCCTGGGGAAGAGGACTTCTTGGCGTAGTCGGTCACGTACCAGCCGGAGCCTTTGAACTGAACGGCGGGGGCGGAGATCATCTGCTCGACCTGGCCGCCGCACTCGGGGCACTTCTTGACCATCTTGTCGGAGTACAGCTGGATTTTTTCGAAGCGGTGACCGCACTTCTTGCATTCGTATTCGTAAAGGGGCATGAGTGTGAGACGGTTGTGAGGGACAACTCAGCTTCATATTGATTTTAGCAGAGGTTTCGGGGCGGTGTTGCGCCAGGCGGCCTCGATCGCCTTCCGGACACTGTCTTTCCTGGCGGCTTTCAGGTTTACGCGGGTTGCGCCGCGGCGTCCCCAAGCGCCGTTGATGGGGACAAAGACTTCTGGTTCGTCTTTTGAGAAATAGTGTTGCTGCTCGGGGGTGAGCTTTGACCATGGCGCAAGTCTTATCGGGATAGGCCAGCGTGGCGAAGATTTTTCCGGCGACGCGGAAGTCGGGATGGTTCATGTGCGAGCGCTCTTCGGTCTCGGGGAGAGCGAGGGCCATCTTGCGGAAGTCGTTGGCGGTCATCGATTTCCTCCGGGTGAGAAAAACCTAGCATAATAAGCGGCACTGTCAACGGACATTAACGGTGTCATCCCGACCGGAGCCGTTTTTCAGGCGCCGGGAGGGATCTCGCGCGTATAACAGTCGAAATTCGCCCCCCGCGAGATCCCTCGCCCCGCTGGTGAAAGCGCGGGGCTTCGGGATGACGCCTCTTTCTCCGGCTGAGCGTGCCTGCTGACCAGCGGTGGTAGACTTCCGGCCATGAGCGATGCTGCTGCGGGGCCGGCGCTTTATCTCGTCGGCACGCCGATTGGGAATCTGGAGGACATCACGCTGCGGGCCCTGCGAGTGCTGAAGGAAGTGGACGTGATCGCGTGCGAGGACACGCGGCAGACCCAGAAGCTGCTCAATCATTATGCGATTGCGACGCGCACGACCAGCTATCACGAGCACAACGAGATGACGAAGTCGGCGGAGCTGGTGAAGGAAATGCAGGAGGGTGCGAGCGTTGCTCTGGTGACCGACGCGGGGATGCCGGGGATTTCCGATCCCGGATACCGGCTGATTGCGCTGGCGATTCGGCATCGGGTGCCGGTAGTGCCGGTGCCGGGGGCGTCAGCGTTTCTGGCGGCGCTGGTGGCCAGCGGGCTGCCCACGGATTCGTTTCGCTTCAGCGGATTCCTTCCGGCGAAGCGCGGGGAACGGCGGGCGGCGCTGGAGGCGGTGAAGAGTTCTCCGCGGACGCAGGTTTTTTATGACGCTCCGCACCGGATTGTCGAGACGCTGACGGATGTTGTCGAGGTTATGGGAGGAGCCCGGCACGTAGTGCTCGCGCGCGAGGTGACCAAACTGCATGAAGAATTTCTGCGCGGGCGGGCGGGCGAAGTGCTGGAGAACCTTAAATCGCGCGAAGCGGTGAAGGGCGAGATCACGCTGCTGATCGCGAAGCCCGAGGAAGGCGATGCACGTGGAGCGGCGGACGCCTCGTCCGCCCGGGTTCCCATCCGTCAGCGGGTGGAGCAGATCATGGCGGAACAGAAAGTGGACGAGAAGGCCGCGCTGAAGAAAGTGGCGAAGGAGCGGGGAGTTTCGAAGAGCGAGGCGTATCGGGAGTTGCAGAGAAGCAAGTAAGTCGGAAGTAATGTTGTCTCGCGGCCCAAGTTGAGCTAGCCTTCGCTGGATGAAACAGGCACTCTCATTCTTCCTATTCCTTGCGTGCGCGTTTTCGTCCCATGCGCAGGGAGTTGGTGACATCGCCTGCCGCGCCTATCCCCCAACCACTGAGTCGTACAAAAAGAAACTCTGGGACGGTTACGAGATCTCGCTGGGGCCTGCCCGGAATGCGACGGGAGCAGGTGAGGATCAATGCACAGCAGCCATCTACAACGCTGCGGGAAAAGTCGTATTCCGCACCACGGGGTTCGGCGTCATCTTCGACGAGGACGTCACCGGAATGGACTTCGACGGCGACGGCAAGGGGGAAGTGGTCTTTCAGACCGATGAGGCGGGCGGTGCACATTGCTGCTGGATTTACAACGTGGTGACGCTTGCCCCAAAACCTCACAAACTCTTCGACGTTGGCCAGGGAGCTGCGGTCAGTTTTCATCAAGACAAAAACGGCAAGATGATTATCTGGGAACTTGTCGGAGGGACCACCGACTACACGTCGGGAATGCGTAGACCATATGCCGAGCGGGTGTACCGAGTGAAGGCCGGCAAGCTGGAAGATGCGACGCCTGAGTTTTGCGGCGAGATTTTCGCAAAGACCCGCGAAGCTGACGATTGGAATCACACACTCACTCCGGAAAATCTGAAGAAGCTGCAGTCAGCGAAAAAGTTCGGAGGCGAGGGGAACTTTGAACTTGATGACGTGGTAAGTGCGCTGCTATCGCGCGCCTTGCAGCGGGTTCTTTGTCGTCAGTATGACGAAGCGATGGCTGATTTGAACCTCTGGCCTGCGGATAGTCGCGACGAGATGAAAGATAATTTTGCGGATTCAATCAAAACTTACAGCCCGGAGTTCACTGCGCGGCTGGGAGGAGAACCGGCACCGAAGTAAGATGGCCGCCGTCGAGCTGTGCTCGACCGGACAGCCGAAGGCGGCTGTCCCCACATGGGGATTGCTATTTCCCTGCCAGCTCCTTCTTCACGATCTCGCTGACCATCTTTCCATCGACCCGCATGCCGGCAGCGTTGAAGCGGGCCATGGCGTTCTTCATGACTGTGCCCATTTCTTTCATGGTGGGCGCGCCCATTTCGGCGATGGTGGCTTTCACTCCGGCGACGATTTCCGCTTCTCCGGCGGCCTTGGGAAGGTAGCTTTCGATCACGACGATTTCGGCGGCTTCTTTGTCGGCCATCTCCTGGCGTCCGCCCTTGGTGAACTGCTCGACGGATTCTTTGCGCTGCTTGATCAGCGTGGCCAGCACGGCCTGGGATTCTTTGTCGTCGAGCGGGGCCATCTTTTCGACCTGGCGAAGGTGCAGCGCGCTTTTGACCATGCGGAGGGTGGAGAGACGCGCTTCGTCTTTCGCCTTCATGGCGGTGACGATGTCTTTTTGGATCTGTTCGACTAGGCTCATGAGGCGATTATAGACGGGGCGAATCGCGCAGGATGCGTTTGAGGTGGGTGCCTGGGGAGCGAGCGCCGAGGGAAATTCAGTCTTTCACGCCTTCGCGGCCAAGGATGAGCTTTGTGACTGGCGTCACGGCGCAGGCGACAGATAGAACGTAATCTTCCTGCGTATTCCCGGGCGCCTACTGAGAGGGTTTTGGATGTGTCTCGCGACCCGACAGACCGCAGGAGGTGATGAAATGCGCGTCCTCATTGTCCATGCAAGCCGTTACGGCGCTACGCAGGGGATCGCGGAGCGCATCGCCGCGATCCTGCACCAGGACGGCGTGGAGGTCACGGTGAAGCCGGTAAAGGATGCGGGTGATCCCGCGGACTACGACGCCGTCGTAATCGGAAGCGCCGCCTACTACTTCCGCTGGATGAAGAAGGCCACTGACTTCGTGCGACGAAACCGCGCCGCGCTCGCCGAGCGCCCGGTGTGGCTGTTCAGCAGCGGTCCGTTAGGCACGAAGACCATCGACGAGCAGGGCCGGGACGTGTGCGCCGTTACGGTGCCGAAAGAGATCGCCGAATTCAGAGAAGCCATTCATCCCCGCGACCATCGGGTCTTCTTCGGCGCGCTCAACCCCGACAAGCTGGGCTTCACTCACCGGCTCATGCTGAGGCTGCCGGTGAACCGTGACAATGCGGTCTTTCCTGTGGGCGACTTCCGCGACTGGCACGACATTGAGGCTTGGGCCTGCAATATCGCCCAAGAACTAAAGGGTTCTGCGCGCGAGGCTGAGCTTTCTAGCACACATGACCGTGATGCCGTGACCACTCCATAGAATGATCAGGCTTCCGGAAAATGCCGTGCTGGCGCGTGCTCTGGGGGCGCGGTTCCGGTAAACTGAAAGACTATCCCTATTCATAAAGGACTTGCCTATGTTGCATAAGAATCGTCTTTTTACTCCCGGGCCAACGCCGCTGCTGCCGGCGGCGCAGACGGCCATGGCTTCGTTTACCGCGCATCATCGCACGGCCGATTTCAAGGCACTATTTCAGCGCGCGCTGGCGGATATGAAGGAATTCATCGGCACGAAGAATGACGTGCTGGTGCTGTCTTCTTCGGGCACGGGCGCGATGGAGGCCTCCGTATCGAACTTGACCTCGCCGGGCGATAGCGTGCTGGTGCTGACGGCCGGCAAGTTCGGCGAGCGCTGGACCGGACTGGCCAAGGCGTTCGGCTGCCACGTGGATGTGCTCGAGGTCCCGTATGGCGAGACGTTTTCGCTGGATGACGTCCGGGCGCGGATGAATAACCAGCTACGTGCGGTGTTTGTGCAGGCCACGGAGAGTTCCACCGGAGCGCGCCATGATATCGAGGGGATCGCGAAGATCGTGCGGGCGCAAGGTGACGAGACCCTGCTGGTGGTGGATGCGATCACCGGACTGGGCACGACGCATCTCAACGTCGACGGCTGGGGGGTGGACGTGATCATCGGCGGATCGCAGAAAGCGCTGATGATGCCTCCCGGGCTGGCCTACTGCGCCGTGAGCGAACGGGCGTGGAAGCACATGGACAAGACCACTTCACCGCGCTATTACTTCGATCTGCGCAAGGAACGAAAATCGGCGGCGAAGGGCGAGACCGCTTACACTCCGGCGACTTCTTTGTTCGCGGCCCTGGGAGCGGCGCTGGAATTCATACGCGGCATGGGCAACGGCGATCTGGCCAAAGGTCGGGAAGAACTCGTCAACAATGCTGAACGATGCGCGGAGATGACGCGGGCGGGAGCGAAGGCGCTGGGATTGAAGCTGTATGCTGCATCTCCGGCGGCCGCGTTGACTGCGATCTGCGCGCCCGAGGGACTGGACTCGGGCAAGATCGTGAAAGAGTTCCGCGAAGCGTTTGATGCCGTCGTCGCCAACGGCCAGGGGGAGATGAAGGGCCAGCTGTTCCGCATCGCGCATATCGGGTACTACGACTATCTCGACACGATTGGCATTCTGGGCGCGCTCGAACACGTGCTGGCGCGGGTCACCGACCGCAAAGTCGAATATGGCGCGGCGGTGCGGGCAGCGCAAGAAGTCTATGCCCGCACCCAGTCGGGGAAACGACAACTGGTCAGCGCCTGAGGGCCGTAGTTAAGTCCGCCAGTTAGTTGATGGTGAAGTTCATCGGTGCCGACGTCACAGCCGTTGTTCCACCTCCGTACAGCCCACCGGAGGTTGCAGGATTGGTCACCGTAACCGGCACCATGCCCGTAGACATGTCCGCCGAGGCCGGAACGGTGGCCTCGAGCTTGGTCGAACTGACGACGGTTGTTGTCAGCGCCAGACCATTGAAGTTGATGACCGCCTTGGACGTGAAGTTGGTGCCGTCGACCTCCAACGGGACTGAGGTGCCGGCAGCCGCGCTGGCTGGGGTAAGCTGGATGATGTTCGGCAGCGCTCCCATTTTCTTGGAGTAACCGCATCCCAGAGCGATCGCGATCAGGCCAACGAGCAAAATCATTTTGACGGCTTTCAAGGTTTTCATGGTCAAGTCTCCCAAGGGCCGGGGCCCAGTGAGATCGAGTCTAGAAAGTCAGGCTGAGGGGCTTGTCAGCAGGCCGTCATTTCGCCGTCATTTTGAGGTCACAGTTTGTAAGTGATGTTTCAGTAGCACGGACTCTCATTCAAAAGGAATCATTCGTGAAAATTATCGTAGCGGAAAAGATTTCAGCTTCAGCCGTGGCGCAGTTGCAGGAGCCGGGCTGGACCGTCCTTACTGCGGATCAACTCGAAGGCAAGCTGGAGGAGCATCTGGAGACGGCGGATGCCCTGATTGTGCGTTCGGCGGTGCAGGCCGACGCCAAGCTGCTGCAGCACGCAAAGAAGCTGCGCGTGATCGGACGAGCCGGGGTGGGCGTGGACAACATCGACCTGGAAGCGGCGACGCACAAAGGCATCGCAGTGATGAACACGCCGGGCGCCAACGCGGTCGCGGTGGCGGAACAGACGCTGGGAATGATGCTGGCCATGGCTCGCCACTTATCGCGGGCCGACGCCTTGATGCACGCGGGCAAGTGGGAGAAGAAGTCTCTGCAGGGCACCGAGTTGCGCGCGAAGACGCTGGGCATCATCGGGCTGGGACGGATTGGCATGGAAGTGGCGCGGCGGGCGCGGGCGTTCGGGATGGAATTGGTGGCGCATGATCCGTTCGTGTCGGTCGCGGTGGCGAAGGAGCAGGGGATCCGGCTGGCGGGGCTCGACGAACTGTATGCGGCGGCGGACTACATCACGCTGCACGTCGGGCTGACGCCACAGACTTTGGGGATGATCAATGAGGCGTCCATCGCGAAAATGAAGAAGGGTGTGCGGCTGGTGAACTGCGCGCGCGGCGAGCTGGTCATTGAGGCGGACCTCGCGGCAGGCCTCAAGACGAAGCAGGTGGCGGCGGCGGCGATTGATGTCTTTGCGGAAGAGCCTCCGAAGAATTCACCGCTGCTGGCGCTGGACAACGTACTCCTGACGCCGCATGTGGGCGGATCGACGGTCGAGGCGCAGGAGGCGGTGGGCGTGCAGATTGCGCAGCAGGTGAAGGAGTATCTGAAGCACGGCGTGATTCAGAACGCGGTGAACGTGCCCTCGGTGTCGGCGGAGGAGTATGCCACCATGCAGCCCTACATCGTGCTGGCGGAGCGCATGGGGGCGTTTCTGGCGCAGGTTTCGGAAGGAAGCATTGAGGAGATATCGATCCGCTACAGCGGGCACATAGCAGAGTGGAAGACCGAGCTGATTCGCAATGGGGCGATTAAAGGCATTCTGAACCAGGCGCTGGAGGAAAAAGCGAACCTGGTGAACGCAGCCGCCATTGCGGATGCGCGGGGGTTGCGCGTGTTGGAATCGCATAAGGCGAAGGCATCGACCGGAGGCGCGGGGAGCGTGCTCTCGATCTTCCTGAAGAGTTCCACGGAAGAACACATGGTGAAGGGCGCGGTGCTGCATGGCGATGCTCCGCGGCTTCTGCATGTGGATGGCATCGACGTGGAAGCTCCGCTGGAGCGCAACCTGATCTATCTGCGGAACCGTGATGTTCCGGGCGTGATTGGCAGGGTGGGCACGATTCTGGGGGAGGAGTCGATCAACATCGCCGACTTCTCGCTGGGACGGCGTGGGGTTGAGAAAGACGGCGCTGAGAAAGATTCAGAGCAGCCGCGCGAGGCGATCGCCGTGGTGCACGTGGATGGCCGGGTTCCCGAGGAAGTGCTGAGGAAACTGCGGACGATTCCAGCGGTGCAGAAGGCGAAGGCGGTCCGGTTGTTTTGAGCGGGAAGAGAAAAACCATTAACCACGAAGGACACGAAGTTACACGAAGGAAGGCTTCTAGGAATAAACCCTTCGTGTGACTTCGTGTCCTTCGTGGTTAATGGTTTACGATTCGGCTTCGTCCCGGCGCAGCTTGCGGCTTTCGGCCAGCAGGGCCATGGAGTGCATCAGGTTCTGCAGAGTGACGATGCCGATCAGGCGCTGCTCCTCGACCACGGGGATGATGCTGGAGTTGCGGGCAGTAAGTTTGCGGAAGGCCGAGCCCAGCGAATCCTGGCGCAACGAGACCTCGAAAATCTTGTTCATCACGGCCTGGACATAGCCGTTTCCCTCCGCGCGCAGAGCATCGAGAATGCGCTGCTTCGAAATCACTCCCACCATATCGCTGCCCCGAACCACGGGAAAATCATCTTGCAGGGAATGGACAGCCTTCTCCAAGGCATCTTCGAGAGTGTCGGCCGGGGAGAGGGTGGCGAAGTCGGTGAGCATGACTTCTTCGAGTCGAACGTCGTCGAGCACGGACTGGAATACGAGCGCACGCTCCTCCAACTGGGCCGCGGAGAAAACGATGACGCCGACCATGGTCAGCCAGCTATCGCTGAACAGCCCCGCGATCATCAGGACCATGGCGATGGCGTTGCTGATGGAGACGGCGCGCCGCGTGGCGGTGGAAACGTCGAGCGTGCGGGACAAGAAGGCGCGCAGGATGCGTCCGCCATCGAGCGGATAGGCGGGCATGAGATTCAAGATCACGAGCCAAAGATTCGCCCACACCAGGCTCTTGGGCAGGTTAGTAGCCTGCAGGAAGGGCCACTTCCACAGTTCGATTCCGCGCCCGGAAGCAGTCACAACCGCGGTGGCCAGGCCGGCGAGTGCGAGGCTCACCAGCGGCCCGATCAAGGCGAGGCGGACTTCCCGCTTCCACGGCAGGGCGGCAGGTTGAGGTTTCTCGGCGCGCGGTTCGTCGTACAGCGCGACTCCGGTGAGCGGCAACAGGATCACTGCCTTGGGGATGAGGCCGAAGCGGCGGGCAGCCAGCATGTGTCCGCACTCATGGGCAATCACACAAGCCAGAATGATTCCCACGATTGCCAAATCGCGAGGTCCGGTTGCGTTGCCCGGGTGCGCCGCATAATCCGTCCAGAAGATAAACGTGGGCAGGAGAAAAAACGTGAGGTGGATGCGCACATCCACGCCGAACAGAGGTCCCACCGGGATGGACCAGCTTCGCATAAGCCTTTGCTACTTTTATTCTACATGGATGGATATAGTGAGTGCTGGACCCAAAAGTACAGAGCCATGCGAGTGATTGCGGGGAAATATCGAAGCCGGCCGCTGCGTGCGCTGCGCGGAATGGACGTGCGTCCCACCTCGGATCGATTGCGGGAGGCGTTGTTCAACGTGCTGACGGCGGGGAATCCGGCGGCGCTCGAAGGCAGCGTGTGGCTCGATCTTTTCGCGGGGACGGGAGCGGTGGGAATCGAAGCCCTGAGCCGCGGCGCCAAGGAAGTGTATTTCGTGGAACACTCGGCGGCGGCGGCGGATGCGATCCGCGGCAATCTGGAGAGCCTGGGGATTGGCGACGGCTTCAAGATTCTGCAGGAAGAATTGCCGCGCGCATTCTGGCGGATGGAGCGTCAGCATGTTGCCGCCGACGTGGTGTTCATCGATCCCCCATACCGCTTGCAGGATGCTTACATGAAGACGCTGCGCGTGTTGGCGGATTCGTCGCTCGTCTGGGCGATGTCGGTGGTGATTGCCGAGCATGAAAAGAAATTCGATCCGGGCGAAGAATTTGGGTCCCTGCGAAGATTCCGTCACTTGACGCAGGGGAGCACGGGGCTGAGTTTTTACCGCATGGGTAGCACCGGGGATGTGCGCGTGTAAGATTCCTGCATAACCACAGAAGACACGGAGGACACAGAGGAGGTTTGGAGCGAATGCCTCTGTGCTTTCAATGTCCTCGGTGGTGAACACTCTACATGATGAGGTCTTCGGTGCGGCGCACGATGGGATGCTGCATCTCTTCCAGATCGTTCTTCACCATGTGCAGCCCGTAGACGCATTCTTCAAAATTCCTGGACAGACTGGCAAACAGGGGCGCGACCTTGGCGTACTCGAAATGCTCGAACTTGGAGACGATGTAGTAACTTTCCTTGCCGGCCTTCACCCATTCGACGAAATTTTCCAGACGCTGGCGGCGCAGCCGGAAGTGGTTGATGCTTTCCGGGAACATGCCTGCGAGGAACAGAGTGTAGTCGCCGATGTGTTTGCGCACCTGGCGCTCGCGGTCGAACGAAGGCGCGGGCCCGTAGACCGGATCGGATTCGAGCAGCATCTCGCCCACGTCGGCCAGCGGACGATTGGTGGCGTCATGAACCTTGAAGAGTTGATCGGCTTCGCAGAACTCCGCCAGCAGATGAGAAACGTAGGCGACGATCTGCGGGTCGCGAATGCCGATCTCCTGAGCGTAGTGCCGTCCCACCAGGTCCTGAAACAACTGCTGCAACGGATGCGATTCCGGAATCATTTTGGGCCCCCTGAACTCCGCATCGCGCACGGAGTTTCAGCCACATGCGAACGTTGATACCTCAGCTTGATAGTGCAACGCAAGTGACTTTTGTTTATCGGAATGATTCGTTTTTCTAATCAGTTAGAACACGTGGCGTGCGAGGGAGTTGTTCGCGCTTCCTGCTGGCAGTCCAATCGAGCGGCTGCCAATTTCATCGTTCCCAAGCCATGTAGAATGAGCGGCCAAGGGAGGTATCGCGAATGCGACGCCAGAAAGTGAAGCAGCCAAAGGTGAAGCGGCAGAAATTGCAGCGGCAGAACATTTCGAGCGGCACGGCGTGGGAGCCCATAGTTGGTTACTCTCGTGCGGTCAAAGTGGGTACGTATGTGCACGTTTCGGGCACCACGGCCACTGGGCCAGACGGGAAGATCGTCGGCGTAGGAGACGTGTATGCGCAGGCGGTGCAGACCTTGAAGAACATCGAGAGCGCATTACAGAAGGCGGGCGCCAGCATGAAAGACGTGGTGCGCACTCGCATGTATGTCACGAACATTGCGGAGTGGGAAAAGATCGGCAAGGCGCACGGGGAATTTTTCGCCAACATTCGCCCGGCCACGTCGATGGTTCAAGTGAGCGCGCTCATTTCGCCGGAGATTCTGGTGGAGATTGAGGCGGATGCGGTGCTGCCGTGAATCCGTGAATCGAAGATAAGACTCAGGCCAACGGCTTCGACATTTTCACGAAGTGACAAGGCAGCTTCGGGCTCAGGTCGGGAGTAAAGGGTTCGGTGCCCGTTTCGACGTATCCCCGGCGATGGTAGAAGGCGGGCAATTCCTTCCGCACACTCACCATTCGCAAATCCATGAACCGGCTGCCTGCGTTAACGCAGTGAGCTTCGGCGGCGTCCATCAGCTTCGAGCCAAGCCCGGACTTCTGGCGTTGGGGATCGACCGACAGTAAACCCAAGTAGGACCGGTCGCCCCTCGGCTCTATGTAAACACAGCCACACACGCAGCCGAGGTCATCCGAAACCAGGAAGGTCCCCTTCTGTAACAATTGCCGCACCGTCTCCATGTCGATGCGGTCACCATCAATGAAGAAGCTCTCGGCCCGGCGAAACGCGGCGTTGATCACAACGACAATTCCCTCCGCGTCCCTGAGGTCCGCTACCCGTAGCTGCACGACTGATCCTCCCGCGATCCGGTGTCTGCCTCTGCACCTCTAGAGGCAGACTATTGCATAAGGGTATAGAATCCTTCCCGCCAAATCATATTCTAGCGGACAAGAATTGCCGCGGACGGTTGTGAGGAAATCGCATGAAGCACGTGCTCTTGATCCTGTCTCTAACGCTCACCACATGCGCCATCGCGCAACCGTCCGGCTTGTCATCAACGCAGGTTACCGTCATTCGTGCCGGCACGCTCATCGACGGTAAATCCGACAAGCCGCGGCACGATCAGGTAATCGTGATTCGCGGCAACCACGTTGAGAGCGTCATCGATGCAGCGAATGCGAAGATTCCTGCCGGGGCAACGGTGATCGATCTTTCGAAAGACACTGTGCTGCCCGGACTGATCGACTCGCACACGCACATCTTTCTGCAGGGAGAAGAACCGGCGCAGGGGGGATACGACGTCAACATACTGACCGCGCCGTTGGCGCTGCGCGCGGCGCGAGCCACGGTTGCGGCGCGACGGGCGCTGGAGCAGGGCTTCACCACGCTGCGCGACGTGGAAACCGAGGGCGCGGGCTACGGCGATGTCGGCATCAAGCAGGCGATTGAGGCCGGATACATTCCCGGGCCAAGACTTCTGGTGGTGACTCGCGCCATCTCTACTACGGGCGGCTACATGTTGGAAGGCTACGCCCCAGAGTTGGAGATGCCCAAAGGGGCACAGATCGTCGATGGACCCGTGGAAGCGCGCAAGGCCGCGCGCGAACAGCTCGACCACGGCGCCGACTGGATCAAGGTATATATGACGCATCGCTCGTGGGTGGGAAAGAACGGGGAGCTGGTTTCGCAGCCGACGCTCACGGTCGAGGAACTGCGCGCGATCGTGGACGAGACTCACGGCTGGGGCAAGAAGGTCGCATGTCACGCGTACGGCGGAATCGGCCTGCAGCGCGCCTTGGACGGCGGATGCGATTCCATCGAGCATGGGCTCGACCTCGACGATGCTGCCATCGCGCAGATGCTGAAGCAGGGGACCTGGTATGTGCCGACGCTGAGTCCGTACTACAAAGACTGGGCTCCCGCCGACACTCCCGGTGGACAGCGCGACCGTCTGCGCGCTGCGGTGCATGAGCCGTCCTTCAAGAAAGCGCTGAAGGCCGGGGTGAAGATTGTGTTCGGCACCGATATGGGAGGCATTCCGTGGACCGAGCCGATCGCGCAGGAGTTCTCGCGCATGGTGGAATTGGGCATGCAGCCGATGGACGCGATCCAGAGCGCCACTTCCCGCGCCGCAGTGATGCTCGACATGGAGGGCAAGATCGGCGTGGTGGCTCCGGGCGCGTTTGCCGATATCGTTGCCACCAGCGGCGATCCGCTGCGCGATATCAAGGTGCTGGAGAACGTGGAGTTTGTGATGAAGGACGGCAAGGTGGTTCGGGGCAAGTAAGCAAGTAAGCAGGTAAGCTGGTAAGCAACTAAGGCGGCCTGTTCTGGGAATCGCCTGTCCTTCCGAACGAGGTTGGGGGAATATTTCCACGCAAATTCTCTTGACATCCGTTTCGCTGCGAGCATAATGCCTCAATCCAGTTGGACTCGCTGGAATTCGGTTTCCTAGGCGTAGGGCCGAAGGAGGTATCCATGAGCGTGCTCGATCTTTGCGACCGGGAAATTGCCGCGGTGGGGCTGGAAGCCACTGTCGCGGATGCTATTCATAAGATGTTGGACCATCACGTGGGCGCGGTAGCGGTGGTCGACAGCGAGTATCGGGTGGCCGGGATTTTTACGGAGCGCGATGTACTCCGAAAAATGGCGCTCAGCCATGTTGATCCGAAGGCGACCTCGGTGCGCGACCTGATGACCACGCCGGTCGAGATGGCCACGCGGGCCACGGGCGCGGGCGAGGCCCTGAGCATCATGCTGGAACGGCACTTCCGCCACCTGCCAGTCGCCGATGACAACGGCAAGCTTCTGGGGATTCTCTCCATCCGGAATCTGCTGGAGTGGCGTGTCGACGACCTGAGCCACGAACTGGATTCCCTCGAACAATACGTTTCCAATGACGGGCCCGGGGGCTAGGAATCATTCGCCCGGCTCCTCAATCCTGAAATCATGGTTCCCCCCTCCGCCTTGTCTCGGACGATTGCTGGCGTGCGCATGGCCACGTCCGTGTTCTTTCTGCTTTTTGGCGAATACAAGGTAGCTGGGCCTGGGTTTGCCCATGGTGGCTTCAAACTTATCTGCAGGACTACATTGCGAACAGTGTGGTTAGTTTCTACCGTCCGGTTTTGGCGGAACTGGTTCTGCCGCACGCGGTGTTTTTCGGTTTATGTGGTTGGACTGGGGGAGCTGCTCATCGGCATTTCTCTGCTGGTCGGGCTGTGGGTGCGTCCTGCGTGCGTTCTGGGCATTCTGTTTCTGCTGAATATGCTTCTGGCCACGTGGTGGGGGCCGGGCCACGGAGTGCCGGTCTGGCGCTATTTCGGCGCGGAACTTGATCATCTGCCACTGTTGCTGCTATTCATCATCTTCTTCACGGCTGACGCCGGACGAGTGTGGGGTCTCGACGGACGGCGGAAGCGAGGTTAGCCGCGCGTAATCGTCGCCAATCCAACAATCGGGAGGAAGGCAAGGCATGAGCATGAAAAAGACCTGCGAGGTTGTGGTTCGGTTGTTTTGTCTGGGAATCCTGGGGGTCGCAACAACGTCGATCGCACAAACGTCGGTGGCGCAAACGTCGATTGCTCAAACGTCGATGGCACCAACGCCACGGCACGTCGCGGTTCACGCGGGGCATCTGCTCGAGGTGAAGACCGGCAAGCTGCTCACGGACCAGACGCTGGTCATCGAAGATGGAAAGATCATTAGCTCCGGCGCTGCGGCGGAGGCGAAGATTCCCGCCGATGCGGTGCGCATCGAACTGCCGAACGCCACCGTGCTGCCGGGCTTGATTGACGCGCACACCCACCTCACCATGGAGCCGAAGTTCGGGTACGAACGGTTGGCGCTTTCTGTGCCGCGAGAGGCGCTGATTGGCGCCAGGAACGCGCGGGCCACGCTGCTGGCAGGGTTTACCACGGTGCGCAACGTCGGCGCCCGGGGCTACACGGACGTTGCCTTGCGCGACGCGATTAACGCGGGCGACGTGCCCGGGCCGAGGATGCTGGTGAGCGGGCCCGCGCTGAGCATTACCGGCGGACATTGCGACAACAACATGCTGCCCTTCGAATATCACGCCGTCAGCGACGGCGTGGCGGATGGCATCGCAGCGGTGCAGCATAAGGTTCGCGAGAACATCAAGTACGGCGTTGATCTCATCAAGGTATGCGCCACCGGCGGCGTGCTCTCCTTGGGGGACAATCCGCAGGCGTCGCAGTACACGCTCGAGGAGATGAAAGCGATCGTGGCCGACGCGCACCGGCTGGGCCGGAAAGTCGCCGCGCACGCGCACGGGGCCGAGGGCATTCGCTGGGCGGCCGAGGCGGGCGTCGATTCGATCGAGCACGGCTCTTACATCGACGATGCCGGTATTGCGTTAATGAAGGCGCACGGCACTTACCTAGTGCCGACGCTCTACCTGGGCGACTGGATGATCGACAATGCGGGACTGACGCGCCTGCCTCCGCCGCTGCTGGCCAAGGCCCAGGATGTCATTCCAGCGGCGCGGAAGAACATCGCCCACGCCTTCGCCAGCGGAGTGAAAGTTGCTTTCGGCACCGATGCCGCGGTGTATCCGCATGGCCTGAACGCCCACGAATTCGCAGTCATGGTGAGGCTGGGGCTGACGCCGCTGCAGGCCATTCAGGCCGCGACCGTGAACGCCGCCGACCTGCTGGGGTGGTCGGGCAAAGTTGGCAGCCTGGAACCGGGGGCGTGGGCCGACATGGTCGCGGTGGATGGGGATCCGGTGAAGGATGTCACTACGCTGGAGCGCGTGAAGTTTGTGATGAAGGGCGGCGAAGTGGTGAAGAACGAATACAGGAAGTGAGATGTCATCCTGAGCGAAGCAGGCCGACGAGCGAAGCGAGCCGGTCTGCGCAGTCGAAGGATCCCTACCTAACGGGCTCGCTCGGTGACCCAGTGTGTCCAGAACGCCGAAGCTCCGCTGGAAAGCAGCGTCCCTTTGCCCTCCACCGCATCCACAAAGTTTTCCAGCATGGGATAGTGCAGGTTGGCGTGAGGCGGAAGATTTTCGCGGGCGCCGGGCTCGCCGGTCGAGAGATAGACGAGATCGGGCCCGTTCAGCGGAGACAATTCCATCTCGCCATCCGTTCCTCGGATGCGGCATTCGTCACGGCTGACTTTAGAGTGCCAGCGGACGTCGACGATGCCGCGTACACCGCCGCTGTATTCGATCATCACGGTGGCGTTGTCTTCCACGGCATAGTGATGCACCACGTTCGAGAGTTGGGCGGTGACGCGCAGCGGCTGGCCGAAAAGAAAATTCAGAACGTCGATGCGGTGCGAGGCGATATCGAATAGCGGTCCGCCTCCGGCCTTGACGGGATCGACCAGCCAGCTGCGGCTGCCGGTGCCGTCAAACCAACCGTGGCTGGTGAGCTCGGCGAGCACCGGTCTCCCGATCGCACCTGAGGCGAGCAGTTGCTTCGCGCGCTGCACTTTGGGGTAGCAGCGGCGATAGTAGGCTACGCCGAAAGTTCTCCCACTTTGCTCCGCGGCTTGAAGCATGGTGCGGGCCTCGGCCTCGTTCATCGCCATAGGCTTTTCACAGAGCACATGCTTGCCCGCACGGAGGGACTGAATGGTTTGCGGACCGTGCAGGAACACTGGTGTGCCGACATAGACGGCCTGCACTGCGTCGTCAGCGAGAGCTCCGTCGAGAGTAGCCCAGACGCGCACGCCGTAAGGCGCGGCTTTCGCGGGATCGCGGGTAACGAGTCCATACAGGTGGCTGCGGGGTTCGGCTTGGATCGCGGGGATGACGCGGCGAGTGGCGATGTCGCCGATTCCGATGACGATCCAGTTGAGCATGTTCGGTCTAACCTGGGCTTGCCACGCCTTTGCGGGCGGACGAAAGCCTGTCCTGAGCGAAGTCGAAGGAGCGTCCGCCGCTACGTGGGTATCGTACAAAAACAAAGGCCGGCTTGGGCCGGCCTTCGAATTCAATCTCAAACAAAACTACGGTTTCTTAGGCGCGATCGCGTCCTTCGCGGCCTTGGCGACGCGGAACTTCACGACGGTCTTAGCCTTGATCTGGATGGGTTCGCCGGTCTGCGGGTTGCGTCCCACGCGAGCCTTGCGGTGCGCCTTCACCAGACGGCCGAGGCCGGGCACAACGAAAATGCCGTTCTTCTTGGTTTCTTTGATAGCGGTGTCGGCCAGGTGCTCCAGAAACGCCGCCGCGGTTTTGTTAGGGAGCTCGGTTTTCTCGGCCAGATGCCGAATGAGCTGTGTCTTTGTCAAACCTGCAGCCATGTAATTCCTCCTCAGAAAAATCGGTTTAATACCAGCGGGGCCTATCTTATACCCACCGGCCTGTGGAAAAACACCTTATTTTACAAGGGTTTTATAATTTGTAAACGCGGGAGAGGCCATGTCTACAGGGCTTCCCGTGCGCCCCGATGCAGGAGTGAGCCTCCTATGCGTCCCAGCGTGGAAACGATGATTTCAGATTGCAGATTTTAGGGTTCAGATTAAACTCCTCTTTGCCGCCCGCCTGGTTTGAAATCGGCAATCAACAATCAGCAACCATCAATCAACAATCTGAGATCGCCCGCCCGGGATGACATAATGCTTCTAGAGGAGTCCGCGATTGAGTTGCGCGATTTGTGAGATCCGCAAGGAAAAACGCTTTTGCCCCGCGGTTCACGGGCGTATTTGCCCGCAGTGCTGCGGCGAGCAGCGCGAGGTGACGCTCGATTGTCCGAGCGACTGCCCGTATCTTCAGCAGGCCCGAGAGCACGAAAAGCCGCGGTCACTGGAACGGGACCAGATCGACCCGGCGGAATTGTTTTTGCAGGTCGAGGTTTCCGATCAGTTCATGTATGAGAAAGAGCATCTGCTCATGGGCCTGACCTATGCGCTGGCCAAGGCGGCCCGGGCCGACCGCAGCCTGCACGATCGGGATCTGATTACCGCCCTTGCGATGTTGTCGACAAGCTACGAGCGCCGGGTGAACTCGGGTCTGCACTATGAGCAACCGCTGACCAGTGACGCGCAGCGCCGGGTTGCGTCTGAGGTTGAGTCGATGGTGAAGGAGTACCGCGAGGCCGAGCAGAAGCACACGGGCTATTCGAGCCTGCGGGACTCTGACGTGCTGAAGGCGCTGGTCTTTCTGGTGCGACTGGCGAACGGGCGGACGTCGGGGCGCCTTAAGTCGCGGGCCTTCGTGGAATTTCTGTTTACCCAGTTTCCGGAGAAAGAATCGGCGGTGCTTGCGGCGGAGGAGGCTGGGAGCCGGATCATCCTGCCGTAAAACCTCTGCCACGGATTCCACGGATCTTCACGGATCAAAATCTAAGGCTTTGTATTGATCCGTGAAAATCCGTGTGATCCGTGGCTACCGGGTTCGAAGCTTCCGAAGCTTCCGCACTTCCTGCCCCGCTGGCAACGCTTCCAGCAATTCCCGAACTGTTTTCTTCAGCAGGGGATGCCGCACTTCCGGCGCAATTTCCGCCAGAGGTTCGAGTACGAAGCGGCGCTTGTGCATTGCAGGATGAGGAATGATCAACCCGGCCGAGTCGAGGATCGCGTCGCCGAAAAGCAGGATGTCGAGGTCGATGGTGCGCGGGCCTTTTTTCTGGATGCGCTGGCGTCCCATCTCCTGCTCGATGTGCAGCAACCTCGCCATCAACTGCTCGGGCGTCTCCGAGGTTTCGAGAGCCACAGCGCAGTTCAGAAACCATGCCTGACCGGTGAATTCGACGGGCTCGGTTTCGTAGAACGAAGAAACCGACACGACGCGACCTTGCGTTTCCAGCCGTGCGATGGCATCGCGGAGATAGTTCTCGCGATCCCCGACGTTGGATCCGAGCGAAAGGTAGGCGAGGGCAGGCATTGGGCGTGCTGTTCCTTTGTACTCTGAGAAAATCCTAAGCACAATCCGGCGCCGTCCCAGAGCGGCCAGGAATAGATAATGTCAGCGCCGAAAGGCACATGACCTTGGTCACTATCGTGCATCTCCGATGCCCCTCTAGAATCTCAGCATGACGTTGGATTCGCTCCTCCTGAGCCAGGATCCGGAGTTGGTACGTGTGATCCGGCCCACGCTCGAACAACTGTCGATTGATGTGGAGATCTGCCATGAGGCGCGGGCCGGCGCCGACATTCTGATCACCGACAAGTTCGACGCGGTCATCGTGGATTGCGACGATCTGAACGGCGGACTGGCGGTGCTGCAGGGTCTGAGAGGCACGCCCAGCAACAAGAACACCGTCGCCTTCGCCATCCTCAACGGGCACAGAACGACCACGCAGGAAGCTTTCGGCATGGGCGCGAACTTTGTGTTGCAGAAACCAATCAGCGTGCTCAACGCGTCCCGCTGCTTTCATGCCGCTCTGAATTTCATGATCAAGGAACGCCGGCGCTACTTCCGCCAGCCGGTGAAGATGCAGGTCAAAGTCGTATACGAAGGAAAAACCCTGAATGCGACCAGCACCAACATCAGCGAGGGTGGCATTGCGTTGATGTTGCGGGAGGCACTGCCGAAAGGCGCGGCGCCACATCTGAAATTCTCCCTGCCGGGGGCCGACATCCACATGGAAGTCGAGGCCGAGGTTGCCTGGGTCGACGTGAAAGGCCTCGCCGGGTTCCGCTTTCACCACGTTCCGAAAAATTCCCAGACCGAGCTGGAACATTGGCTTGACGAGCAAATGGAACGGGAGTTTCCCGGAACCAAGCAGCGGCTGGCGGCTGCCGAATCTGAGTCCTTGCACTAAGCAGGCAGCAGACACCTCC
>Ga0209517_10002991_pt1 | contig 23267 bp, 25 predicted proteins | sample PeaSoiMetSII2010_FD_187695 | JGI IMG/M metagenome (GOLD analysis project Ga0209517, IMG submission 187695) | Peat soil microbial communities from Weissenstadt, Germany - SII-2010 (SPAdes) (version 2) | ecosystem: Environmental > Terrestrial > Soil > Wetlands > Peat | place: Germany...
CGTCAAACCTATGACGCGATCAATCGCGCCATCGGCTGGCCGCCCGCTCCCGGTCCAGTCGAGGCCGTGGTTCCTTCGATCGCCCAAATTCCGAGCGCGACAGTTCGCGTCGCGCGCTAGAATTCGTCCGATGACGCTCTTCGATTTGCCGCGTGTTCCCGAGCCCGAAGTGATGGACGATTCGGGCGAGGTGGAAGCTTACTCCTCGGCCACGGCGCAGGATTATCTCAACGCTCTGGACAACACTTTTGTCGAACACGCGTTGCGCCTGCTGAAAGGTTCCGAGCGCGGCCGGGCGCTGGACATTGGCACCGGGCCCGGGCAAATCGTGATCAAGCTGGCGCGGCGCCTGACGCGATGGAAATTCGTCGGCGTGGACCGGTCGCCGGGGATGATTGCGCAAGCGCAGGCGAATCTCGCGTCCGCGGGCAGCGAGCTCGCGGGGCGGGTCGAATTCCAGTTGGCGGACGGAAACCGCCTGCCATTTCCGGACAAGAGCTTCGATCTCGTCCTGTGCAATTCGGTGCTGCATCATCTCGCCGAGCCGCAGAAGCTTCTTTCGGAGATGGCGCGCCTGGTGAGTCGCGGTGGAGCGATCCTGCTCCGCGATCTTCGCCGGCCCGGCCGGCTCGCATTCCCGCTGCACGTTCGCTGGCACGGCCGGCACTACTCTGGCGTGATGTACCGGCTCTATCGCGATTCGGTGCGCTCGGCCTACACCGTTCCGGAACTCAAGCGGATGCTCGATTCCGCCGGGCTTTCGGGCGCGCGCGTGTTCGAGGACGGTTCCACGCACATCGGCCTCGAACGCCCGCTCAGTCTGTAGCCCTCAGTCTGGAGTCCACCGCGTCGAGAAGGCTGCGGCCGGCCTTGCGTTCGAGGCGCGCGAGGCGCTGCTCGAAGCGTAGGCGGCGCTCGCGATAGGCACCCGGCGGCATCGTGCCGAGCCGGTTAACGTTGCGAAGCTCGAGAAGCGCTTTGCGCGCAAGTTCCGCGGCGCGATGTGGCTCGCGGACGCGGTGCTCGTAATAGATCGCGAGTTGCTCGTAGGCCTCGAAGCCCTCGCGCGAATTTCCGAGCATGCCTTCCCAGAGAGCGCGCGCCAGATCCAGATCCCCTTGGCGCTTGGCGAGCCGTGCGAGCGAACTCCGCGCCGCGCGGTCGGTTTCTCGCGGCAACTCGCGGGCGATGGATTGCTCGTACAGTTTTCGAGCGCGGACGGCTTCGCCGCGCCGCTCGCAGATGCGCGAGACGCCGAAAAGTTCTAGCCCGTCGTGCCCCTGCGCCTCAGGATTTCCGAGAAGAGAAAGGACGCGGGTCGCCAGCGCCGCGAGACCGCGGAGATCCATTTGATTGTGGTGAAAGATCGGCACCAGCGGTTCGGGCGGTCCGCCACGCAGATAGTCAAAATAGATCTGCGGAATCGTCTGGGATGACATGTCCGCGCCCCGATTCCATCCCAGGACCTTGAGTTCGAGTTCCGCCAGGCGCACCGATCCGATCCGCAGGCGCCAGAGATTTCGCGCGGGATGCAGAAAATCGAGATGCACGCGCGGGACAGGCGGGCGAATCGCCCGCGTCATGCGGTAGCGCGTTTCGAGCAGCGGCCAGTCGAAGGATTTGCCGTTGAACGTGACGAGCACGGGCCGCTCCGCCATGCGCTCGGCCAGAGCCACAAGAAGCGAATGTTCCTCGTTGTAATCGCGCATGAAGAACTGCTCGACTTCGAGCCCGCCCGCATCCCACCAGGCGATTCCGACGAGAAAGGGGTAGGTACCGGTGCCTCCCGCGAGGCCGGTGGTCTCGGTGTCGAGGAAGAGCCACTGCCGCGGGTCCGCGACTTCCGCGGTTTCGCCCGGAGCGATCAAGCGCAGCGCGTCCGGATTCAACTCGCCCTCGGGAGCGCCGAGGTCGGGCGCGGCGCCTACGGGCTCCGGAAACCACTTTCGCAGCGCGAGGTGCTCGCCGAACCGGTTGCTGCTGGGTGAGGCGCCGAGAATTTCGGCGAGCCTGGCTGCACCTTCGGGAATTTCGGGCGCGTATCCCCGCGGAGCGGCGGATTCGGCGTTTGCCACGGCAGCTCCATTGCGCACAGCGGGCGGTTGAAGCGCCTTGAGCCGGCCGAGGAGGCGAGAAACTGTCATCGGTGAGGCCCTCGGAACGCGGAAAACTCGCGCGGAGCGGACCCGAAAAAGTGTGACACTTTGTAAGGTATGCGATCCTTTGTTTTCATGGAGTTACGGGAAGAATTACTTTGCATGGTGTGACACTTAGTTGGCCCGGATTTGCGGCTCGCAACTCGTGGTTCGCAAGGCTGTGGCCGATGGCAGGGCGTCGCCAAGAAACTTTGACGGGCACGACCAGCCTGCAGTCGGCGCGGCGAGTATATCGTGCCCCTACGAAACGGGCGCACGTAGCCGAGAAGATCGCCAAGCATCGTCGCCGGGCGTAGCGGTGCTACGCCCCTACGAAAGCATCGGCTGGCGGCTTCTGAGTCGGACATTGCCGTCCTGCACGCCATTTCAGGTCGCTCCTTGTACGTCGTTCGCACTGTAACAATCGGCGAAGAAAAAAAGTCAACGTGCGCCTGTGGACTTTTTCGCGTCGTTGGACAGCTCGATCCGCCAGGGCTGAAGCCCATTTTCTCTTGGCGGCTGTTTCGTGGAGCTGAAGCCCCAAGCTTCCACGTTAGCCCCCCCACACTTCCACCGGTGCCAAGTCCAACCCGGAAGCAATGGCCGTTGCTCCGGCCCGCGCCAAGCGAAGAAAAATCCCCATCCTTCGCAGCGCGAAGGGCGGGGCACCCTCAATTCCTCCTCTCATGAACATAGGCGGTTGAGGATCGCGAGGGCGGCTTCCTTGGTGCGCTCGCTTTTCATCCCCGCAGGGCCGACGCAGGACGGGCATCCGCTGTCGCACGGGCATGAAAAGATCAATTCGCGCGTGCGTTCGAGCAATAATTCGTGAACGCGATAGAGCGGTTCGCTGAAGCCGATGCCGCCGGGATATGCGTCGTAGAGGTAGAGATTCGGTTCGAAGTATTCCTTCATTTCGGCTGGATCATTCATCGCGGTAGAAAATTCCTGCCATTCGGTTTCGACGCCGGGCCTTGCGGGGCGCTCGCCCATGGCGGTGCCGAGGTCGCGGCGATCGCACATCAGCAGGAGCGTAGCCATGGACTCGAGCGCGTGAAGCAGGCCGAACATTCCGCTCTGGCGATCGGAGAGCGCGAAGGGGAGGGAAGTGAGGAGCGCGCGATCGAGGGTGATCCAGAACGCGGTGGTGTGCATTTCGTTTTCGGGAAGCTCGAGTTTGCCGTCGCCGACGTTTTCGTTGGTGAAGAGTTTTATTTTCTTGAAGCCGATCACTTGCGAACGGACGAGGACGTCTCCGTGGGCGCGCGATGCACTTGGCTGAGCCGAAGAGAGATTCCTCGCTGCAGGTCCTGACCGGACTTCGTCCGGAGAGGCAGAAGCGTCAGGACCTTCCTCTCGGAATGACAGCGCGAGGTGCGGAGGCGACTGGAAAGCAGGGGCGCCGGCGAGGCGTTCTTCTTCGGCGATTTCGAGGATGCGGACCTGCGTGTAACGGATGGCGTCGGTGTAGTAGTCGATGTTGACGCGGCGGACGTAGGCTTTGCGCTGATCGAAATCGAGGCGGTCCACGTGGTATTGCTGGCCCTGGTGGAGGTAGATGGCTTTGGGGTGCACGGTGGTGAGCGCGGAAGAAAAATCTACTTCACCGATCACTTCGGGCGCGCCCTTCTTGCCTCCGGTGGTATTGCCGTCGTCTTCCACGGACGCGTGAATGATCACAAAATTGTCGGACGTAACGGAGCGCAAGCTGACGGTGTCGGCCGGGTAGGCTTCCTGGACCCAGTGCCAGTTGGCGCCGCTGCGATGGAGGAAACCCACTTCGGCGAGACGCTCGCAAAGTCCTTGTACGTCTACCGCGCCGAATTTGTCGTCCGGCGCGATGGGCAATTCGAACGCGGCGCACTTCAGGTGATTCACAAGAATTTCCAGATTGTCCGGCTGAACGTAGGCGTGCTCGGGCGAGCGGCCAAAGAAATAGTCCGCATGCTGGACGATGAACTGATCGAGCGGCGCCGAAGACGCGACGAGCACGGCGCAGGAAGTGCCGCTGCGGCGTCCGGCGCGGCCCGCGCGCTGCCATGTGGAAGCGATCGAGCCGGCGTAGCCGGCCATCACACAGGCGTCGAGCGAGCCGATATCAATTCCCAACTCGAGGGCATTGGTGGCCACCACGCCGCGGACGCGGCCCTCGCGTAGGCCGCGCTCGATCTCGCGGCGTTCACCGGGCAGGTAGCCACCGCGGTAGCCGCGAATGGGCTCGGCGCCACCCGGCTGCGCGGGATTGGCCTGTTGTAGATAGGTGAGCAACACTTCGGTATGCAGGCGGCTATTGGCGAAGACGATGGTTTGCAGCTTCCGCGCGAGGAGTTCCTTGGCGACGCGCGTGGTTTCGGTGAGATAGCTGCGGCGGATGCCGAGGTTGCGGTTGACCATCGGCGGATTGTAGAAAACGAAGAGTTTTTCAGCAGCGGGCGCGCCGTTTTCTTCGATCGTTGCTACCTCGCGTTCGATTAGCTGACCGGCCAGTTCGTCCGGATTCGCAATTGTTGCCGAGCAGCAGATGAACTGCGGCCGGGAACCGTAAAATTCCGCGATGCGCGCGATGCGGCGCAGCACGTTGGCCAGATGGCTGCCGAACACGCCGCGATAGGTGTGGAGTTCGTCGAGCACGATGTAGCGCAGGTTTTCGAAGACGCGCGTCCACTTCGTGTGGTGCGGCAGGATGCCGGTGTGGAGCATGTCCGGGTTCGTCAAGATCACGTGGCCGCGTTCGCGAATGGCTTTGCGGGCGTCGCTGGGCGTGTCGCCGTCGTAGGTGAAGACGCCGAATTGATCGTCGAGGCGCGTGGCGAGGTCGTGCAGCTCGGCGAGCTGATCCTGCGCGAGCGCCTTGGTGGGAAAGAGGTAGAGGGCGCGCGTGTCGGCGTTTTCCAGAATGGCGTTGAGGACCGGGAGGTTGTAGCAGAGCGTTTTCCCGGAGGCGGTGGGAGTGACGACCACGAAGTCTTTTCCGCCGCGGGCGAGGTCGGCCGCGGCTGCTTGGTGCGAATAGAGCCGGTCGATCCCTTTGGCGCGATAGGCCGCGGCAAGCTCAGGACGCACCCAAGATGGCATTGCGGCGAACTGTGCCTCGCGGGCGGGGATGTGTTTGATCGAAGTGAGGACTTCGTCGCCACGATAGCGTGCCGCGAGCGCGGTGAGCGCCTCCTGCACGGTGTCGAGCGTCGAGTGAGGCCTGCGAGCCAAGCCCTGCGTGGATGCCGCCATGATGCCTCCCATGCGAATGCGGGCAAAATGCGCAGGCTTTCGCCCGATGTCCGCGCTTCGCCTTTTGTTCGCTTACGGTAACATGGGCCTGGTGGGAGATGCAACACCGGAGTAATCGGACTGGTGCCTCTATTGGAGTACTGGGCGCTGATTCAGCTTTGGTACTTGGGTAGGCCGCAGTGGACGCATCGCCTTGCGAAAAAACTCAGGTTGTACCACCAAATCGTTGAAAACCACTTTCCGCAACGGGGGCACAGGAAGGTGTTCACGCGAATTCCCGTAAGAAAGATTAGACCCATCCAGAAGATCGCGAAGGCGATGGCGGGAGTGGAGGTCTGAAACAGCTTCATCGAAACCCATGCGACGGTGAAGCAGACCGGCACATACCCCGCGGCCATCAGCCAAAATTCGTTCCTGTGTTGCTTGACCTTCTGCCATTCTCGCTGGTAGTCACTCATCGATGATATTCGTACGAAGTAACAATCTTACCAAACATGAAGCGCGAATATTCGGCACGACGCCAAGCATGTTCGCCGGGCACGGCATGCCGTGCCCCTACGAAGAAAAAGCCTATAGCCGCGCGGTTTTGGGGTCGTGGAGGCGGAAGTGGGCGACGCGGATGTGCTTGAATTTTTTGTTCTCGACCTTGTAGATGCACCAGTTGGTGGTGATGTGGATGTCGCCGGCTTTCATGGAGCGGCGGGAGAAATTTTCGTAGTCCTTGAAGAAGTGAAATTCGGTGTACATCTCGGCGGCGATCATGTCGCCTTGCTGGATGACGGTCTGGACTTCGAGGGCCTCGCGGCAGGATTTGTGGAGCTCGACGTATTGTTCGAGAAAGCCTTCGCGGCCGCGGCGCGTGACCGGAGGGGCCTTGGGGTCGGCGAGCATGGTTGGGTATTCGATCAGCACGTCGGGATGATAAAACTCCATGACCTGTTCGTAGCGTTTGTGATTGAAGTGATCGATGTATTGCAGAAGCTTTTGTTTGTCCACGGGCGCGCCTCCTGGAGGTGAGGTTGTAACACGCGATGTGCGCGGAGGGCAACGACGGAACGGACCTCAGGGGTTAAAACCCCTGGGAACAGTGACTGTTGCCGGCACGGCTGAAGCCGTGCCCTGACGAGGAAGCCGCTACTTGTGCGAGCGGTAGAGGATGACGCGGACTTTTTCGAGGGTTACGAGGCCGCCGCCGATCATTTCGTCGAGGCGCGGGAGGACCCGCTCGATGCGCTCGGACGATTCGACGACCTCGACGACGATCGGTAGGTCCTGCGAGAGGCGCAAAACTTTGTCGGTGTGATAGATGCTCGATCCACCGTAGCCGGCGACACCGCGGAGCACGGTGGCGCCGCTGAACTTTTCCTGACGGAGGAGCTGGACGATGGCTTCGTAGAGCGGCTTGCCGTGCCAGCGGTCGGATTCGCCGATGTGAATGCGCATCAGGGTGCGTTCGCCCTCGAATCGCTCATGCTTTGTGGCGTCGGTCATGTAGGTCCTCCATCCCGCTGCTAAATTTTGTCCGCGATGCGCATTCCGAAAATCACGCAGGCGAGGCCACCGATCAAGCTTGCCAGGACGTAGATGGCGCCGCGCCGCCATTCGCCATCCTGAAGCATCCGCGCCGTTTCCCAGCTGAACGATGAAAACGTGGTGAAGGCGCCGAAGAATCCTACGGTGATGCCGATGCGCCATTCCGGGGGAATCGTCAGGTGGGCGAGGGAATACTGCGCGATGCCGCCCAGCAGGAAACAGCCGATCAAATTCACGACGAGAGTGCCGGAAGGGAAGGCAGAGCCGGTGCGCTGCTGCACGACACCTTGCAAAGCGTAACGCGCGAGAGTGCCAAGAGAGCCGAAAACGATCAGCAAAGCAATGCGCACGGTGTCTCCTTTGGTATTGGGTTGCTGCGCGCCGCGCGGGCCAACAAAAAAACTCCTGGCGCCGGGCGGCGGCCAGGAGTCATCAGTCCGTTGCCGGACGGTTCAGGCGAACTCCATCGCCTTTCAATCTTCGGGAGGAATCTTAGCACAGGATTGGACGCGCATAATAAGCAGGATCAGCCACAGATGAACACAGATAAACACAGATATTACAGAAAAAAGGAAGATTCACCGCAGAGACGCCGAGACCACGAAGATGCGAGACGGCGCTCCGCGTCGTTCCGGTGCTTGACACGCCCGCCCGGTGCCCGTATAGAAGAAGCATGGCACAATCCATTTTGATATTTGATTTTGGCACAAACGAAGAAGCCGCACAGCAGGCCCGCCACAAGGTCGAAGGCTGGAAGCAGGGCTTCCGGCTCGGCAACAAGATGATGTTGAAGTTTGAACGGGAAGATATTGCGACAGAGGGCGACGACAAGGAAGAGGCGTCAGCGAAGCCGATGAAGAAAACGGCGGAGAAGAAGCCCACTGCCAAGGACGACAACACGGAGGGCGCCACGCGGGTACGGCTGCTGGTGCGGCTCGATTTCTCGGAGCACGAAAAGCTTTCCCATCAACGCTGGCTCGACCGGATTCCCACCGAAGAGCCGTTCAAATCGGCGAGGGCGGAGACGGTGCGGAGCGGTGATCCGGAGCACCCGAAGGTTGCGGAACGCTTCGATTCCCTCGATTGACGGCCCGGCAAATTGGCGTTATTTTCTCGCGCTGTAGGGTGCGGATCGGGTAGTACCGGTTCGTGGGGTTGACTGGTTGCGCGGATGGCAATTTGGCTATAATGGGCTGAAGGTGGTACAACCGGCTCGTGTTTTCGCCGGAGGCAAACCGGATGGCCTCTCAGGTCAAGGTCAAAACAGCTCGATTTGACGCTTCGAAATACCACGGCCTCGACCGCGATGCGCTGATCCGCATCTACCGCACGATGTTTCTCTCGCGGCGGCTCGACGACCGCGAAATCCAGCTCAAACAGCAGAACAAGATCTTCTTTCAGGTGAGCGGCGCGGGGCATGAGGCGATTCTCGTGGCCGTAGGGCTGCTGCTGAAGCCGGGCTATGACTGGTTTTTCCCCTACTATCGCGACCGCGCGCTGGCGTTGACGCTGGGCGTAACGCCGGACGACATGCTGCTGCAGGCGGTCGGTGCGGCGGACGACCCATCGTCCGGCGGGCGGCAAATGCCCTCCCACTGGGGCAGCCGGCGAGCGAATATCGTGCCGAGCGCTTCGTCGACCGGAATGCAGTGGTTGCACGCAGTGGGCGCGGCGGAAGCGTCGCTTTACTACGACATGTTCCCGAAGGCGCTGGACCGGGCGCGCAAAGCGCCGCTCGGCGAGACGCTGAGCCACCACCCGGATGAAATTGTTTTCGTTTCCGGAGGCGACGGCTCGACGAGCGAGGGCGAATTCTTCGAGGCGCTGAACGCAGCGTCCTTGCGCCGAGTCCCGGTGCTGTTCCTGATCGAGGACAATGGCTACGCGATTTCGGTGCCCGTCGAGGCGCAGACGGCCGGCGGCAATATCTCCAAGCTCGCCGCTAATTTCCCGCATTTCTTGATCGAAGAGTGCGACGGCACGGATCCGTTGGAAAGCTATGCGGCGCTGGGGCGCGCCGTGGCGCATTGTCGCGAGCGGCGGGGACCCGCCATGGTCCATGCGCACGTGATACGCCCGTACTCGCATTCGCTATCAGACGACGAGAAGCTCTATAAGACTCCGGAGGAGCGCGACGCCGAGGCCAGGCGCGACCCGGTGCCCAAGTTCGGGCTGTTCCTGGTGCGCGAAGGGATTCTCGACGAAAGCGAGATGGAGACGATCGAAGCGGACGTGGATCGCCAGGTTTTGGAGGCGACGGACCGCGCGCTCGCAGCCGAGCCGGCGTCAGTGGATTCCATTTACGTGAACGTCTATTCGCCGGACATCGATCCGGCGGGGGCGCAGTTTGAGGTCGCGCCGAAATTCGCGGGTCAAACCGGCGGGACGATCGCCAAGACCAGGACGATGGTCGAAATGGTGTCCGCGACGCTGGCGGACGAAATGGCCGGCGACGATCGCATTGTTGTCTTCGGCGAAGATGTGGCGGACTGCTCTCGCGAAGAGGATCTCCCGATTGTGAAAGGGAAGGGCGGTGTCTTCAAGGCGACGGCGGGACTGCAGCGGCGGTACGGTTCGATGCGCGTGTTCAATACGCCGATCGCCGAGGCGGGAATTGTCGGCCGGGCGTTGGGGATGGCGGTTCGCGGGCTGAAGCCCGTGGCGGAGATACAGTTTTTCGACTACATCTGGCCGGCGATGATGCAATTCCGCAACGAGCTGTCGAATCTGCGATGGCGCTCGGCGGGACATTTCAAGTGCCCGGCGGTGATCCGCGTGGCGATCGGCGGATATCTGACGGGCGGCGGGATATACCACAGCCAGTGCGGCGAAGTGATGTTCACGCACACTCCGGGATTGCGCGTGGTGATGCCGTCGACGGCGCTGGACCTTTGCGGCCTGCTGCGAACCGCGATACGGTCGGATGATCCGGTGATGTTCCTCGAACACAAGCACCTTTACAGGCAGCCGTACAACCGCTCGCCCTATCCGGGAGTGGATTACACGGTGCCGTTCGGCAAGGCGCGCGTGGCGCGAGAGGGTACGGACGTGAGCGTCATCACCTACGGCGCCGTGGTGCATCGCGCGGAGGTGGCGGCGTTGGAATTGCAGCGCGAGGGAGTTTCGACGGAGATCATCGATCTCCGGTCACTCAGCCCATACGATTGGGAAGCGATTGCGGCGAGCGTGACGAAGACGAACCGCGTAATCGTCGCGTATGAAGATATGCGCTCGTGGGGCTACGGCGCTGAAATCGCAGCGCGCATTGGGGACGAACTTTTCGGCGATTTGGACGCTCCGGTGCGGCGCGTTGCCGCGACGGACACGTTCTGCGCGTATCACCCGTCGCTGGAGGACGCCATCCTGCCGCAAACGGCGGATATTGTCCGGGCAGTTCGCGATCTCGCGGCGTATTGAGGTTTCCCAACGCTTCCGCGTTGGCCTAACGTCTGACGCGCCTACGGCGCTTAGAACGTCGTGCGTCCACTACGGAAGGGATCGCTAACTGTGCGTTTTTCGGCAAGCTGTAAAACCGTCCTGACTTCGCGGATATGATGTCGTAGCCAAAGCTACGACCCGCACGGATTATTGAGTCCGCGCGCGGACTCTATTAGGCAGGGTGGAAACTTTTTCGGGCCCTGGGTCGTATCTAACTAGGAGGGCGCGAGCTACCAGTCCCGCGCCTTGGAGGTACCCATCATGACTTGCGGAAATTGCCGGAGGGATATCGCCGATAATTCGAATTTCTGCTATTTGTGCGGGGCGCGGCAACATGCGTGGCCCCAGGGTTCAGCGCCGGCGGCCAAGCGGCTGATGCGGTCCGTCGTTGATTGCAAGATTGCAGGCGTATGCGGCGGCATCGCCGAATACCTGGAAATTGATTCCACACTCGTGCGGGTGATATGGGTGCTGCTGGTGCTGATGCCGGTGCCGGTCGTGCCTGCGTTTATCGGCTACTTCGTCGCGTGGCTGGTTATGCCGAAGGCACCGTATCCGATGCCGGCGGCGCCTCCTCCGGCGAGCGCGCCACATTCGGCGCAGCCTGCGTAGTGTGACCGCTTCGGAAGGCGAGAATCAGTCTCGACCTTTTGCCTTGCGGGGAGACGAGCGGCCTTCGCGGAAAAGCGCCTGATCGAATGAGATGAGCCCGGCGCCGACAGTCGCGAGGGTAAACGTGGAAACGGCGAGCATGAGCGGTAGCTCGTAGTTATGCACGGCCATCGGGTTCGAGATGATGTTGTGAACCCGCCACAGGCCTACGGCCATTTCGCCAGCCAGCAAGAGTCCCGCGATTCTCGTAAATAGTCCCGCGATCAGCATGCACCCGCAGAAAAACTCGATAACCCCGGCGATATAGACGAAATACCCTGGAAAACCCATATGCGCGAAGTTCTGCATGGCGTCCCGCGTGTGTCCGAATAATTTTGGATAGCCGTGGTAGACGAAGATTACGCCGATTGCCACGCGCAGGAGGAGCAGGGCGAGGGGCTTCAATTTGTCGAGGATCTGCATTCGAATTCTCCTTGGTGGTGAAGACGGAAAGACCGGAACGACAGTGCCGGATTGTAGCAGAACGCCGCGCACCCGCACCTCTTGCGACACATTGGCAGTTTATTTCTGCGCACCTCCCGCGGGCGGGAGTTGCCGTTGGTGTAGAATTGATATTCAGCGTGGAAATCAAGTGTGAGTGCCGCTCGTGATCCGAAAGCTGCAGGTGGGCTTCGTCGTGGTCCTGGTGATCTGCATCGCCGCCTACCTGCGATTTCACCATTCGAAGCCCGTTTTCGAAGTGGCCTACGCGGCGAATCGCCAGGTGATTCTCTGGGATACGAGCGCGGAAATCCGCGAGGCCATCGGCACGCTCAAATACGGCGACCGGCTGGACGTGCTGGATCACTTCCAGCAACAGGCGAAGGTACGCACCACGAAGGGTTTGACCGGATGGGTGGCGCAGAGCGATCTGCTCTCGGTGGACGTTTGGCAGAAGATGCAGGACCTGGAAGCCAGGGCCACGGCTTCGCCCGTGGAAGGGCACGGACATACACGCGTGCTGAGCAACCTGCACATCGTGCCCGGGCGCGAATCCCCGCGCCTGCGCCAGATCGGCAAAGGAATTCCGGTGGAACTGTTCGAGCGGCAGGCGGTGGAAGTGCCCGCAGCCGCGATGGCGCCGGCATCGCAGCCCACACACAGCGAAGACGGGGACAATGCCGACGCGCCGGCGGCCACCAGGAAGGAAGACTGGTGGCTTGTGCGTGCGCACCTGGCCGATCAGAGCACCGTGGCCGGATGGATTCTCGGCAGATTCTTGGACCTCGAAGTTCCCGCGCCGCTGCCGGACTACGCGAGCTCCGCCGGGATGCGCATCGCGGCGTGGTTTGAGCTGAATCGCGTGGTCGATTTATCCGGCGGTGCCCGGCCGCAATATCTTGTCGTTGGCACGCGAGGCTCGGAGGGCCAGCCGTGCGACTTCACGCAGATGCGCGTATTCACATGGGGCAAGCAGAGCCAGCGATATGAGACCGCGTTCGTCGCGAGCGACCTCTGCGGAAAACTGCCGGTGAAACTGACGCAGGCGCCGGGTGGCGACGCATCGTTTTCGTTTGAGGATTGGAGCACGGGAGCGTCGCAACAGCGGCGTTACCAAATGCACCAGACGGTCGTGCGGCGGGTGAGGGAACCGGGAGCGGCGCCAGAGAAGCGGAAGAAGACCCATGGATAGGTCGACCCAAATTCGGCACGGAATGTCGTGGCTGGCGACGATCGCGCTGCTGGCGAGTCTCTGCACGCTGGGAGGTTGTTCGCAGGGCGGCAGCCGCGCGCAGGCCGAAGCACTACCGGCGTTTTCGATTACATACATCGCCGCGTGGGGAGTGAAAGGCAGCGAGCCTGGCCAATTGGACGAGCCGACCGACATCGCGACGGACTCGCTCGGAAATATCTATTTTGCGGACGCGGGAACCCACTTCATCGACAAGTTCACCGGGGAAGGGCGTCCGCTGCTGGCGTTCGAGGAAACGCGGCTGAAGTATCCGGAGGAGATCACGGTTGACAGCGGCGGCGCGATTTACGTGACGGACGTTGGGCGCGGAAGCACATTTGTTTTTCTGCCGGGCGGCGACCGATATCGGGAACTGCGGCTGAAAAGCCGCCCGAACAAGGAAAATTTGCTGGGCGTCGCCGTGGGCGACGACGGCCTGATTCATATTCTGGATGCAGACGCGGGCCGGGTTTTCACCTACACTCCCCGTTTTCGGCTGCTGCGAAACTGGCAGCCGGCGGCGAACGTTCCGAATATCAGGGTTCGACCGCGGGCGATGGCCGTGGGCCCGGACGGTTACCTGTACCTGGTGGACGCCTCGGCAAACCACATCCTGCGCTTTTCGAACGAGGGACAGTTTGCGTCGCAAGTGGATGCCAGAGCAGACGGGGTCGATCGCCGGCTGAGCGATCAGTTCGCCGTTGGGCTCGGTTACATTTTCGTGATGGACGCCGATGGACGTATGCTGCACGTATGGAGCGTGGACGGCCGCCCGAAGCTGGATATTGATCTCGCGCCCGAACTCGGCCAGGGCAACCGCTCGGCACCGTCGCTTGCGGTGAGTCCGCGCAAGGAGCTGCTCGTCCTGGACCGGCCCGAGGCGCGCGTGCTTCGCTATCGGCTCAACTTCTGATATTTTCCCCGTGCATCCTGTTTTCCCGCTGAAGAGAGGTAGCTCCGATGCCGTTGTTGCTGACCGAAGCAGATGTGCAAGCCATTCTGACAATGAAGCTGGCGATTGAGTTGGTGGAGGAGTCTTTTCGCCGGTTGGCGGACGGGACGGCGGTTTCCCATCCGCGGCGAAGACTTCGGCTGACGGGGAAGGGCTTGTTGCACTATATGGCCGCGTCGGATTCGGCCGGCGGCTATCTTGGGCTGAAGATCTACACGGTTTCCCCGAGTGGCGCCCGATTTCTGGTGCCACTATTCAGCGGAGAGTCGGGTGAACTCCTAGCGCTGATCGAAGCGAACTATTTGGGGCAGATGCGGACGGGGGCGGCGAGCGGTGTGGCGACTCGCGTGATGGCGCGGGCTGACGCGAGGACTCTCGGGATCGTTGGCACGGGCCTGCAGGCGCGCACGCAATTGGAAGCCGTCGCGCTGGCGCGGAATCTGAATCAGGTCCGCGCGTTCGGCCGCAATCCCGAGCGGCGAGAGAAATTCGCGAAGGACATGACGGTGCGAATTGGCGTGCCGGTGACGGCTGTGGGATCCGCCGAGGAAGCGGTGCGAGGCGCCGACATTCTGGTCACGTCCACGACATCGACGAAACCTGTGGTTGAAGGACGCTGGCTCTCGCCTGGCGTGCATGTCAATGCGATCGGCGTGAATTTCGCCGAAAAATGCGAATTGGATGGAGAGGCCGTTCGGCGGGCGGACGTGATCGCCGCGGATTCGGTCGAGCAATCGAAGATGGAGGCCGGGGATCTGATCCAGGCTTTCGGCGAGGACGCGCAGCGTTGGGCGGCGGTCCGGGAACTTTCGGACATTGTTTCAGGAAAGGCCGCCGGCCGCTCGGGCCGCGATCAAATCACGCTTTTCAAATCGAACGGAATTGCGATTGAAGACATCGTGGTCGCGGGCCGGATTTACGAATTGGCGCGCGAGCGCGGCATGGGGCGGGACGTCCCCATGTTCCAGTAGGGAAATTGCCGGGCGGCTATGAGCGGCGCCTAAGCGCGGACGCGGCGAAGGCGTTTGGCAAGGGCTTCGTGGAGTCGCAAACGGGTTGTTTGAGGCAGGGGGGCGGGCTCGGAATCGCAGAAAATTTCAATCGTTTGCTTGCAGGTGTCCACGACGATCCGACAATCCTTGCACTTGCCAAGATGCTCTTCAATCGAGGCGCGCAGGATGGGGTCGAGGGCTTCGTCCAGATAATCCGCGAGCTCGCTGATAATCGTTTTGCACTTCACTGATTTTCTCCCAGCCGAAAGTATTGGTTCAGCGTTTGCCGCAACTTCAACCGCGCCCGCAACAGCCGTGATTTGACCGCAGGCACGGAAAGCCCAAGCGCGTCGGCGGTCTCCTCGGTGGACAATTCTTCGATGTCCCGCAACTGGAAAACGATTCGGAATGGCGGGTCAAGTTCTCCGATAACCTTGGTGAGAATCTCGGAAAGTTCGGTCTGCGCGTAGCGGTCCGCGGGAGACGGGCCCCAGTCTTCCACCTCACGGGGCACCAGGTCCTCGCCCGTGTCAATTTCTTCGTCAAGCGAAACGACATTGGGGCGGCGCTTGCGGAGCTTCATCAGCGCCTGGTTCACCGCGATGCGGACGAGCCAGGTGTAAAAGCGGGAGTTGCCCTCAAAGGACTGGAGGTGTTCAAACGCCTTGAGGAACGCCTCCTGCATGGCGTCCTCGGCGTCCTCGCGATTCTGGGTGATGTTTTGAGTGAGGCGGAAGATTTTGCGCTCGTAGCGGCCCACGAGCGTCTCAAACGCCGAGATGTCGCCCGCCTTGGCCGCCGCGACGAAAGCGGATTCGTCGTCCTTCACCACCTGCGAGGGAAGCGGGCGTCGCGCGACCGGGTCGAGTTTCGGTGAGCCCATGGAAGATTTTTCCATGGGAAAATGTTAGCACAGCTTTGGCGGGGGTTCCATTCGGACCGGCTCGCTACGAGGAAGCTGTTCACGCGCCCTCGGTGCGCCCGGTGTTCTCTTGGAGTCCTCTGCGTTCAGCTTGGATTCTAACCTTCCGCCCGGTCAAACGACACCGCTGCCACAGCTTTCGGGTCCTTGTCGCCGGGAATGTATTATGATACCGAGCGAAGCGAAAGTGCTCCAACTCAGTCGCGGTGGCGGGTTTTCGGTGCCGCTGGCCCATCCAGCAAGGCAAGAGGACCGGGGACTGCACGCGATGTAGGACCGGCTCGGAGAACCCAAGAAACTCGATGAGGACGCTGCCCGATTATCTTCGCAAAGGCATGAAAATGATCCTGGTGGGCGCCAATCCGGGCGACCGCTCGGCGCGCGTGGGACACTACTACGCGGGGCGCAACAATCATTTTTGGCCGATCCTGTATGAGTCGGGCGTGATCCCGGAACCCATCGGCTACGAAGACGATCGACGGATGCTCGAGTTCGGCATCGGCATGACCGATCTGGTGAAGCGCCCGACGCGCGGGATCGAGGAACTTGAGCGGCGGGAGTTCGCCGAAGGTCGCGTGCTGCTGGCGCAAAAACTGGAAGAGCTGCGGCCGCGCGTGATCGCGTTCAACGGCAAGATGGTGTACGAGAAATTCACCGGACGGCCCTGCAAGCTCGGCTTGCAGAAGGAACTGCTCTACGGGGCGCGCGTGTTCGTGCTGCCGTCCACGAGCGGCCAGAATGCCGGAGCGAATCTCGCGGTGAAAAAACGATACTTCAAGAAACTGGCGGTGTTGTTGAAGGGTCTAAAGGATTAGGCTGCCGCAGGGCAGGCGTGCTGGAGATTGTCCGCGATGAGCGCAACTCAACAAGCCACGAGTCCGTTGGTCCTGGAAGAGCGCTCGGGCGCGGTTCTGACTTTACGGTTGAACCGGCCTGAGAAGCTGAACGCCTTGAATCCCGAATTGTGCCGGGGGCTCGTCCAAGGCCTGCTGCGGGCGGGAGAAGATAAAACCGTGCGGGCCGTTGTTCTGACCGGGGCCGGCCGCGGATTTTGCTCGGGCGGAGACATTAACTTCATGCGCGATGCGCGGACGCGCCGAGCCGTGCATGAGTTTGAAGCGATGCTGGAGATGGGCAAGGAAATCTGCCTGGCCATCGCGTCCATGCCGAAGGTGGTGATCGCGGCGGTGAACGGTCCGGCGGCAGGCGGAGGAATGAGCCTGGCGCTGGCGTGCGACCTGCGAATCGCTTCGGAGCCGGCAATCTTCACGCAGGCGTTCGGGCAATTGGGGCTGTATCCGGATTTCGGCGCCACGTTTTTTCTGCCTCGGCTCGTCGGCCTATCGCGCGCGTCGGAGTTGTTTTACACCGCGGAACGGCTTTCGGCGGAGGAGGCGCGCAGGATCGGAATTGTAGCCAGTGTGTTTCCGCAGGCGAAATTCGACGAGGAGACGCGAAAGCTTGCCGAACGCGTGGCGGCCGGCCCGCCGCTGGCATTCCGCGACGTGAAGCGCACCATGGTCGGCGACGCGCATGCAGAACTGGAGCAGGCGATCGAGGAAGAAAACCGCCTGCAGATGCATTGCTTCGTTTCGGACGATTGCGCCGAGGGCCTGAATGCATACTTCGAGAAGCGCGCGCCAATCTTCCGCGGGCACTAAGACTCGAATTACACGCGAGCAAAACGGAGCCGCGCGCATTTATGGCAGATGATTTGCCCGGGAACATCGAGGTAACGCCGCGCGAAGTGAGCGAGCGCCTGGAGCGCGGCGACAAATTCCTTTTTGTGGACGTGCGCGAGAAATGGGAACACGAGACTGCGCGCATCGAAGGCGCGGTGCTGATTCCGCTGCGCGAGATTCCCGCAAACCTGCCGCACCTGGCAGAGGCGCGCGAGATCGTCTTCTTCTGTCATCATGGAATGCGCAGCCTTGATGCCGCTGCGTGGCTGCGTTCGCAAGGAGTCGAAGGCGCGCGGTCCATGTCCGGCGGAATCGATCGCTGGACGACGGAAGTCGATCCGCTTGTGCCGCGATACTGAGGAGGCAAGAGATGGCTGTCACCCGAAGCAAGGCCGCCAAGCGGCCGGGAAAAACCGGAAAAAAGGCGCGGTTCCTGCACAAGCCGAATTGCACGACCTGCCGCAAGGCGCGGAGCTTCATGGAAAAGCGCGGGTTCCAGCTCTATTTCCGCGATCTGGCCAAAGAACGGCTGAGTTCGGCGGAGCTCGAAAAATTGATCGGCAATCGCGACTACACACAGTTCCTGAACAGCCGCAACGAGCTCTTCCGGCGGAAGAAGATGAAGCTCAATCCGCCTACGCGCCGCGAAGCGATTCGCATGATGGCCAAGGAGCCGAATTTGATCCGCCGTCCCGTGGTCGTTGCAGGCGGGAGAGTCGTGGTCGGATTCGACGAAGAGGGCATGGCCCGGCTTTAGGCGCCACGAACGTCCGCGGCACTTTTTTCCCCGCCATCAGGAGATGCCATCTCTAATGAAGCTCGGCGAGCGAATTGAAATCTGCCAGGGCGACATCACGGAAATGGATGTGGACGCCATCGTGAATGCCGCCAACAATGACCTTCAACTCGGCGGCGGCCTCGCCGGAGCAATCCGCCGCAAGGGCGGGCCGCGCATTCAAGCGGAGTGCGACAAAATCGGCACGATCCCCGTGGGCAGCGCAGCGATCACATCGGCGGGCAAACTGAAGGCGCGCCACGTGATTCATGCGGCGAGCATGCAACTCGGCGGGGGCACATCCGCGCAGTCGCTTCGCAGCTCGACGGCGCACGCCCTTCGGATCGCCGCGCAGAATGGACTTAGGACCATCGCGTTTCCAGCGGTGGGCGCGGGGATCGGCGGCTTTCCGATGCGTGAATGCGCCGAAATCATGTTGCGCGAGGCAGCGAAACACTTCGAAGGGCCGACTTCGATCGAAAGGATTGTCTTCGTATTGTTCGACGGGGAAGCCCTTGGCGCATTCGAAAAGGCATTTGCCGAGATGGAGACGCGGGATAAACCTTAATGTTCCTTCGTAGCGGTAATTGCCCAGAGACGCCCCGCCTGCTGGTTACGCTGCACCCGGAAGCCCGCCGCAGTCAGGTCGTCACAGACCCATTTCGGCGTCAGTCGAAGCTTGCGATAGCTGCTTTTGTGCAGGGCCCATTCCGATCCGTTGCGCACGTGGATCAGATCATGCACCACGACGGTTTCGGGCGACTCGTATTCGAGGCAGCAGGTCATGATTCTATCCGCATCGCTGCGCACGGGAATGAAACGGTCGAGTCCCGATGCCGTGGGCGTTAGGTCCCGAAACGTGAGCACGATCACCCCGCCCGGAACCAGAATCCGGTAGGAATCCGCAAAAAGTTTGCGGACCTCATCCTTTCCGGGAAGGTGTGTCAATGTGTCGCCCATGCAGGCGACCAGGTCGGCGCTTTCAGGTTTGGCGAGATTCCGAAGCGCGCCGAGATCGGCGAGCAACGTCTGGATGGCACGCCCGGCGCGATGCGTTTCGAGCTCAGCCAGGAGCTTCGCACTGGTGTCCACGGCGATTACCTGACGAAAACCGATATCCGCGAGCGCCACGGATTGGAAGCCGGAGCCACAGCCGAGATCGAACGCAACGCCCGTTGAGCCGCCAGATGGAGCGGTTACGCCGAGAAGTTCGAGTAAGGCTCGCTGCTCGGAATCTTTCTGATCGAAGCGGGCGCCGAACATCCAGGTGTAGTGCTCGGCGAGCAAGGTTTCGTAGTGATTTGCGACAGGGTTGGGCGCCATTCGTCCGACCTTTAATGCGAAATTGTATCTTGCGCGCTGCTAGTTGCTATCGGTGCGTTTCTTGAGCGTGGGCTGCTTATCCGATGCGGAGTCCGCAGTCGCCGCGGCAGGAACCTGCGCGGGATTCCCGCTGGCTGTGGCCGTGGCCGGTGGCGAGGAGTTGTCGCCGTTGTACGGTTTTTGCATGTACCGGGCGGCCTCGGACTGCGCGCCAGCGGTATCGTCCTTGGAGTGCTGCGCGAGGTTGTACTCGTTGACGGCGCGTTCCCGCTGACCCAGCACGTCGTAAATCTTGCCCATGTAGATGTGGCCCCAGACTTCGACCCACTTGGGGTCGAGATCCCCGCCGAGAGCAGCGCGAAACGCGTTGGCGGCGGCCTGATAATTTTTCTGGTAAAACATCGCCTCGCCCATGCGGAAGTGCGCGAGAGAATTGGTCGGCTGGACGTCGAGCGCGCGCTGGTATTCCTGTACGGCCTCGTAATATTTGCCGAGCGTTGCCAGCGCCTCACCTCGCGAAATCGTGGCGTGAACGCGCAGGCGCGGGCTCGATTTCAGCAGGTTGTTGTTTGGGTCAATTGTGATGCCGTTGGGCTTCGGCCGTCCGAACGTCTCCAGCTTGAATTGCGAGGTGGTGCCGGTCACCAGAATTTTCTTGAACTCCGGATTGCCCTCGGTCTCCACTTTAACTTCGACCGGCATGCGAAATGTATCGAGTTCCTGATGGATTGTGCCAATGACCTGAAATCCCTTCGGCGTGCGATACACGATGTATTGGAGCGTGAATTCCGGCACGCCGGTTGAATTCAGCCATTGCGAGAAGAAGGAAACGAGATTGAGAGGCGGTTCGCCGGCCTTCGCAGGCGGAGCCTTGGTTGCGGTCAGCCTTTCAAAACTGTCAATGGTTGCGGTCTTGCCTTCATGCTGTTTATAGAAGTCCTTCAGCAGAGACGTGAACGCATCGTCGCCCAATTCCGCGCGCAGCATGTGAAAAACCATCGCGCCCTTATCTGCCACGATCGACCGGTACGGGTCTGAGTACGCGCCGATGCGATCAGCCTCGGAAATGGTGTTCGCGTCTTCAAACATCAGAGCGCCTACCGCGAAATCTTCGAGCGCCTTGTTGAGTGCGGCGACGCCGCCAGATTGCTCCGCGTACATGGCCTCGGCGTAACGCGAGAGCCCGTCAGTGATCCAAACGTCCGCGGCGGTGGCTGGCAGGACTCGATCGCCCCACCACTGGCCAGCCGCAAGCTGCGAAAGCATCCGATCGTTGGCCCTGGACGTCCATTGCCGCGCGCTGATCAGCAGGAGGCCCGGAGCCGAGTATCCAGGCAGCGAACCATCCGGCATTTGGACGACGGTCAGGCTGGGCGGGCCACCCTGCGAGCCCGATAGCGGACCGAACGTGTCGGCGAAATAGCTCATGATCTGCGCGAGCGAGCCCGCGTAAGAGGCCACCGTAGCGGTCTGCGAAGGCGGCGTGTAAAAGGAAAACTGATAGCCTTCCGCAGGCGCCGGCGTTAATTGCAAATTGCCCGCGACGAATGATCCGTTGGGTCCGGGCTTATCACAGTGGAAGACGTACGACGCCTGACCCGGCGCGCCAATTCCGATTCCGGGTTGCATCGTCGGCGGATCCGCCTTGCCGGTGCCCGCTACGGCGAAGGTATTTGGCACGATCAGGTGAAACTTGCCCGTATAACGGTTGGACGGATAGTTGGTCAGCGGAAACCAGCGGGCGGGCAACAGGAGATACGCGGCGGTTTTTTCCACCGATGCGAAGCGAATTCCTTTGGTAGGACTGTCTTCCTCGCTTGAAACCGGCCCGGAGTAGTCAAATGTCAGCGTGATCTGTTTTCCCGGCGTCGCGGTGCTGGGTAGCGCCACCGTCAGCAGCAGCGGAGAATTATTGTCTCGCGCAAAAGTGACGGGCTGCCCGGCCATCTTCACGGACGTCACGTGCAAGTCCGGATGCAATTCGACGAGCACCGTTTTCGCGACCTGGTCGGCGATGAAATCCACGGTGGCCTGCGCCTGGATGGTCTGATCCTCCGGGTGAAGGAACACTTCCACGTCGTAATTTGTCGCGCGGAACGGAAAGGAGTGGGGAGCCTGCGCCATCGCGGACGCTACGACCAACACGGAGAGCGCCAGAACAGCGGGCAATCGATAGATCTTGAGCAAAAGGAGAGCCTCTCTCGAAAAGGACAATTACCTTCCGCTTGTCTAAGATACCAGATATTCGTCCGCAGTTGCCCGCGCCCAACCCTCTACAGCATGTGAGCAAACACATCGGCAGCGCGCTCGATGGCGCCACCCGAACCCAGGCGCGTACGCACGATGGCCAGTCCCGCTTTCATCTCCTCGCGGGCTTCACGGGATTCCAGGAGGCGTCGAACTTCGGATGCCACGGCGGCGGGGGTGAAATCGTCCTGCATCAGCTCGGGAACGACGCGGCGCCCAGCCACCAAATTCACCATGCTGAAGAATGGAGTGTGGACCATTCTGCTAAGGATGAAAGCCGTGAGCGGAGCAACGCGGTAAACCACGACCATCGGGGTTCCTAGCAGCGCGGCTTCGACCGTCGCCGTGCCACTGGCGACAATGGCGCAATCGGCCGCGGCGAGCGTGTCGTATGTTTCGCCCTCAATCCGTTTCACGATCACGCCGGACCGTCCGCCCTCGGTGGAAGAGAAGACCGGTGAGAGTCCGGGCGCCGCCGCGTGTACGAATTGCGGCACGGAATCTTTGCTCATTTCCAGCGTCAGACGTTCGCACGCATCGAGGATGGTGGGAAAATTCCGCATCATTTCGCTGCCGCGGCTGCCGGGCAATAACGCCACAATGGGCCGGTCCACCGCCAGACCGTGGCGTGCCGCGAATTCCGCGCGAGTCATGGTGGGTTTCACGACGTCGGCCAAGGGATGGCCGACGAAATCCACGGGCACGCCCGCATCGCGATATATTTTTTCTTCGAACGGGAAAATCACGACCATGCGCTTGACGCGGCGCTTGACAATCCGGACGCGGCCAGAGCGCCAAGCCCACACTTGAGGGCCGATGAAGTAGCCCACCGGAATCCCATGATTTTTCAGCCGGCGCGCGACGCCCATGTGCGTTCCCGGAGAGTCCACAAGGATTGCGAGAGACGCTTTTCTGCGAATGGCTTCGCGCGCCAGCATGCGCTGTACGCGGAACACGGACGGAATCTTGTGCAACACTTCCGCAATGCCGACGACGGCGACCTCATGATAGTCGGCGAGCAGTTCGACGCCCGCCTCGGCCATTCGCGGCCCACCCATTCCGAAAAATTTCGCTCCGGTGCGTTTGCGCAAGGCGATGGCAAGGCGCGCCGCGTACATGTCGCTGGAAGCTTCCCCGGCGGAGATTAGGATTTGAGGTGGCGTCATGCGAGAGGCGCCGCGTCAGTCGTCGGCGGTCATGGGCTCAGGCGGCTGCGGGAAACCGGGCACCGCCCCGCCCGGGACAGATACCTCCAACTCCTGCTCCTTGTATTGGAGCTGGTAGAGGCGATAGTAAATCCCGCGGACCAGCAGGAGTTCCTGATGCGAGCCTTGTTCGCGCAAGCGGCCCTTGTGGAACACGAGGATGCGGTGCGCGTGCTGGATCGTGCTCAGGCGGTGCGCGATCACCACGGATGTGCGCCCGGTGAGCAGGCGGTCGAGCGCTTCGCGGATGAGAAGCTCCGTCTTCGTATCCACGCTCGAAGTGGCCTCGTCGAGAATCAGGAACTTCGGATCGTGCGCGAGGGCGCGCGCAAAGCTTACGAGCTGGCGCTGCCCTACGGAAAGCGTGCCGCCGCGCTCCGTGACGGGCGTCTCCACCCCCTGAGCGAGTGACGCGACAAATGGTCCGAGCCCGACTTCCTTAAGGGCTCGCTCGGTCGCCGCGCGGTCAATCTTTGCGGTTCCCAGGCGGACATTTGATTCCAGCGTCCCGG
>Ga0209517_10002992_pt1 | contig 23266 bp, 18 predicted proteins | sample PeaSoiMetSII2010_FD_187695 | JGI IMG/M metagenome (GOLD analysis project Ga0209517, IMG submission 187695) | Peat soil microbial communities from Weissenstadt, Germany - SII-2010 (SPAdes) (version 2) | ecosystem: Environmental > Terrestrial > Soil > Wetlands > Peat | place: Germany...
GAAGCTTCCCCTTCCCTTGCATCCCTTCCCCTCGAAGCACCCGAGAAAAAAGTGTCAGGGATGTCCCCGGTCTGAAGTGTCAGGAATCTTCCCGGCTGGACAAGACGCACAGACACGAGTGTCTGTGCCACTAAAACCACCAAAAACTAGAAGCCGTTGGGGTGGAAGGGCGCGAGCGGGGGCGGGACTTTGCAGGGTGTGGGATTCCACTTCGAGGCGTCGGGCTCGAACTTGAATTGCTCCGTGGTGATGAATCGGCCGTTCAGGTACTGCGGGTCGTCGACGATGCTGGTGACGATGAGGTAGGGGACGCCGTCGAGTTCGATGCGATCGAAGAATTCTGTCAGCACCGCGTTGGCGCTGTAGGGCACTCCGTTCTTGCGCAGGTAGCCGGACCGCATGTGCGTGGTGACGACTTTGAGGCTGCCGGAGTTTGGCGCCTGAGGGCCGGGCCCGGGGAAACCGAAACCCGAAGACTGCGTCTGTTTTTCCCACGAAGCCACGGAATCGCCCTGCCAGTCGGGCTCGCCTCCGGTCCATTTTGTGCCATCGAAATGCAGGAGGCGCTTTTGCATGCCTGCGTCGGTGTCGATTTCGAGGGTTTTGTCGTCGGCCCAAGTAATGTGCAGGCGCGTGGGGAGGTGCATGATCCCGGCGGCGCCGAACGCGCGGCAGGCGTTTCCGTCGGCTTCGTCTTTCGCGGGATCCCAATTGTTGGTGACGCGGCGGCCTTCGGCGTTGACCGGAACGAAGGAGACGTCGCCCTTTGCAGGAGTGATCATGCGCCAGCGCCATTCGTCGTCGATGATCGAGACCCAGTAGCCGGGGAGGTCGAGGAGCGCGACTGCTTTTGCTGCCGGCGACGGGCCGAAGGGCGGTTGACTTCCAGCGCGGCCTTGGGCGAGTGCGGCGGGGGTGGGAGATAGCAGCACGAGCGCCAATAGAAAGAAGCGAAAGAGCGAGTTCAGCAGAACCGCCGGGGCTAAAGCCCCGGAATGGACAAGGCCGGTTTTCGTGGGGCTGAAGCCCCACGCTTCCACCGAACTGCAAGTGCGCCCGCCTTCCCGGCGCGAGCGCCGGGACCCCCAGAAACCGGGGAAAAGGCGGCCGCTACGAATGCAACGGCAAGACCGCACGCACGTCATCGCTCCTTCTCCGATGATTTCGCGCTCGCGGCGCTGAGGCTGCGATAGACGGCATCGATGAACATGTCGGTGGTCCAGAGGCCGGAATTGGCGCCGTAGATGCCGTCATAGTCTAGGGTGGGCTTCGAGGCTTTCACTTGGTCGAGCGACTTGCCCTTTTTCACGAGATCTTCGATGCGGTCGCGGATAATGGTGGCCATGTCGCGGTAATTGGTGACGGCGGCGCGATCGCAGACGCGGCCGTGGCCGGGGATGACGTAGGTGCCGCCCTCTTCATCGGCGCGAGGGACCATGAGGTCGAGCAGGCGATTGAGCGCGTCGATTTCGCCGTTGATCGTGCCGCCCTTTGCCGTATCGATCATCGGGTAGCGGTCGGGAGTGAAAATGTCGCCGGCGCTGATCACGTCGGAACGGCGGAAGAAGACGATGCTGTCGCCGTCGGTATGCGCGGCATGCGGATGCTCGAGGACGATGGCTTCGTCGTTGAAGAGCGCCCATCTGTCGGTGTCGTAGGTATCGGTGGGCCAGAGCTCGGGAGACGCGGCGGTGTCTTTGTCCGAGGAGGCGGTCATGCGGTCAAGCACGGCGATTTGAGAGACGACGGACGCGCCCGGCCTTTCGCCCCCCATGCCGGAAATGAAATGGCCGGCTTGCGCGAGATTGTGATTGCCGCCGGTGTGGTCGGCGTCGGCGCTGGTGTTGATGACGAACTCGATGGGCTTTTGGGAGAGCGAGCGAATGGCGGCGAGAGCTTGCGGGCTCATCCGCGCAAGGCCGGTGTCGACGAGCACGACGGCGTTGTCGCCGATCTGAACCGTAATGTTGGCACCGGCTCCGGCGAGCATGTGGACGCGGCCCTGGATGTGGAGCAGCTGAATAGAGGACCCATCGGGCGGCTGATCCTGTTGCGCGCGCGCGGGGGCGGAATCGAATGCCGCCGAAAGGAGCGCCAGCGCGATGAGGACGATGCGATCGAAGATTGCTGTGGTTCCGGTCATGGTTTATTCGCGCCGGATTTAGCCGGCGGAGGAGGCGGAGCCGGAAGCGTAGCGAGCTTCTGTATGTACTCCGGGTACATCGTTTCGGCGCCGCCGCGAGTCGCCTCGACGGGAATGCCGAAGTTCGACGGAAATTCCTTGAGGAAGTCGTTTGTGCCGGGCAGGTGGTGCGGCACCCAACTGGGCGGCTTATCGACGACGTCGCGCGGCGTACATATGAAGGGCGCGAGGGTGTAGCCGGGATTGAGGAACCAGCGCTCGGTGCGCACGAGCGGCTCGGTGAGATAGACCGGGTCTTTCACGATCGAGACGATGGTGAGGAAGTCGCCGTGGCGGATGAAATATTCGGTGAGCGTGGCTTTGTTGCTGCGGGCAAGGCCGTTGCGGCGCAGCCAGCCCTCTTTCATGTTGGTGGTCGTGACCTTGAGCTTGTCACCTTCCCATTTGCCGGTGGAGAATCCGTTCCAGGTCTGGGCGGAGTAGGCGGAAGGTTGCGGGCGGTCGTCCATGTAGATGGTGCGCGCCGTGCCGTTGGTAAAGACTTCGAAGTGCCACGCGAGGACGGCGTAGGTGAGCGGATCAAGCTCGGGCCAGATGCGTAGGCCGCCGGGAGCGCGCGGGGCGTAGTCGGCGGGGTGGGGATCACATTCGTGCTGTTCCTGGTCCCACTTCGCGGCGGTCCAGCTGTCGGCGCGAAGGCGGACGGCGTCATTGACGGGGAGGCCGGTGTAATCGCCGATGAATGGGTCGGTGGTGTTGTCCTGGCTGGGGGTTTGACTGTAGGTGCCGGAGAGATCGACCTGGGCGCCGACGGTTTGCGTGGCGAACGCCAGAGCGAGGACGGCGAACGACACGAAGAGTAACGCCCGAAGAATCGCACGCATGATTCCCCCGCCCCGGATGAAGCGAATCGCGGGAGATTCTATATCACAGGCGCGGTGCAGCGAGGAACAAAAAGCAAAGGCTTACCACAGAGATCACGGAGCAGCCACAGAGGCCACAGAGAAGGCGAATATTGATCGCGGAAAAGCAGAGGAGCGTCGAGGAGGTGATCACCAACACTTCGGACGGCAAAACGGCAGAATGCCGTCCTCAGTGTGACGATCCTTGTCGGATCGTCACAAAAATGCGCGTCCGGTGGTAGACTGCAACGATGGCGACCAAAAAGAAGAACAAGAAGAAACGCAACAAGGTGAAGAAAACCGCACGCAAGAAACCTCCGGTCAAGAAGAAGGCAGCGAAGAAGAAAGCGCCCGCACGGAAGGCTGCGCCGAGAAAAAAGGCGTCGCGGAAGAAGAAGAGGGTGCGGGGGGAAAGCGAGAGCGTGGCTTCGTTGGCGTTCGAGCCCGCCGGGCTCGGAGCGCGCTCCGGCGGCCAGTCGGGAGATTTGCAGGGGCTTTCCAACCTGGGGGGCGCGGATTCCGAGAGCGTGGACGAACTGCTTGAGGAAGGAAACGCGTTCGAGGCCGAGGCCGTGAAGGGCGTGCAGGACGCGCCCGATGCGGATGAGGGCGAAGTGCGAACGCACGAAGTGCCGGAAGACGACGTTCCAGAGGAGTATCAGGACGGCGAGAAGTAGCGTCGGCGGCTCGCGTTGCACAGAATACTCGCTGATGGAATGGATTCGTGAGCTGCGGAAAAAGGCGACGAAGAGTGTCCTCAGGCGCTAAAGCGCATGGAGGGCAGGTTCGTCGTGTCGGAGCTGAAGCTCCGACCCCCTAAAATGCGTGTTTGTTCGCCGAGTTGTTCAGTGCGTTCTTTTGGCGAACGGAAAATCGCGCCATGTGTGATTAGTCCGAAAGGAAACTGATGGCGAGCAGTCCCACGGAAGCGGCGGTGATCGAAGCGTTGCGCGGAGTGATGGATCCGGAGCTGCACAAGGATCTCGTGACGCTGGGGATGGCGAAGAATATTCAGGTGCGCGACGGTGTGGTGTCGCTGCTCGTCACGCTGACGACGCCGGCATGCCCGTTGCGCGAAACGATTGAGAAGGATGTCCGCGGGGCGCTGGCGAAGGTGCCGGGCGTGACGGCCGTGGAATTGAAGTTCGACGCTTCGGTGCCGGAGGGCGTGCGGCCGCAAGGCAAGGCGCCGATCGAAGGCGTGAAGAATCTGATTGCGGTTGCGAGCGGCAAGGGCGGCGTCGGCAAGACGACGGTTGCGGTGAATCTGGCGATCGCGCTGAAAACTATGGGGGCGTCGGTCGGGTTGCTGGATGCGGACGTGTACGGGCCGAACGTCCCGGTTATGCTGGGCACCAGCGAGCAGCCGAAGATGCTCGATGAGAAGACCATCATCCCGGTGCAGGCTTACGGCGTGAAGATGATTTCGATGGGGTTGCTGAATCCCGGGGACAAGCCGCTGGTGTGGCGCGGGCCGATGCTTCATAGCGTGATGCAGCAATTCCTGCGCAGCGTGCGCTGGGGGCAGCTCGATTACCTGATCGTGGATTTGCCGCCCGGCACCGGAGACGTGCAATTGAGCCTGATTCAAACCGTGGCCGTGAGCGGAGCCGTAGTGGTGACGACGCCTTCGGTGGTGGCGCTGGCGGACGTGCGCAAGGCTGTCGAAATGTTCCGGCAGGTGAACGTGGAAATTCTGGGCGTGGTCGAAAACATGAGCTATTTCGCATGCCCGCACTGCGGCGGGAAGATCGACGTCTTCGGGCACGGCGAGGGCGAGCGGCTGGCGAAAAATTTCGAGCTGCCGTTTCTCGGTGAGATCGAAATCGACCCGCAGATTCGGATCGGCGGGGATACGGGGAAGCCGGTGGCGTCGCTGGGCGAAGATGCGCCGGGAGCGAAGAGTATCTACGCGATGGCGCGGCAGGTGGCGGCGCGGATTTCGGTGGTGAATTTGTCGGCGTCGGCGCCCGTGGTACAGATTCTTTAATCGCTCGCGCGGTAAATTCCTCACTCTTGCCTCAGCGACGCAAATAGCATAAGAATCGCATCGGAGATGCGCACACACATGAGCGAACTGGTTCAACTCAGCAAAGTCGGAGACGTCGCGGTCATTACGATCAATAATCCGCCGGTGAACGCGCTGAGTCCGGGCGTGCCGGAAGGTATTGAATCGGCTATTGCCGCAATCGAGAAGGACCCGAGCGTGAAGGCCGCGGTGCTGATTGGCGGCGGGCGTACGTTCATCGCCGGCGCGGACATCAACATGTTCGTGCAGATAACGTCGGGCAAGGGCGGAAGGATCCATCTGCTTCCGACACTTCTGAAGATCGAGAATTGCAGCAAGCCCGTGGTGGTGGCGATTCACGGGAATGCGCTCGGCGGAGGGCTCGAGGTCGCGCAGGCGTGCCACTACCGCGTTGCCACGCCCGATGCCAAAGTAGGCCAGCCCGAAGTGAACCTGGGAATTATTCCCGGGGCGGGCGGAACGCAGCGCCTGCCGCGGCTTGCGGGAGTCGCCAAGGCCGTCGAGATGTGCACGAACGGCAAGAACATCAAAGCGGCAGAGGCGGTCGAGGCGGGAATCGTTGACCGGCTGATCGAGGGAGATTTGCTGGCCGGAGCTGTAGCGTTCGCGCGCGAAATGGCGGGGAGGCCGGCGCCCAAGACTCGCGAGCGCAACGCGAAACTGGGGACGCCGGAGGCAAACGCTCCGATCTTTGCAGCCGCGCGTGACACGGTGCGCAAGAAGCAGCGGGGACTGCCCGCGCCGATGGCCGCGATTGACGCGATTGAAGCCGCCACCAAGCTGCCGTTTGAGAAAGGTTGCGAGGAAGAGGCGCGGCTGTTTGACAAGTGCCTGTACTCGGACGAGTCGAAGGCGCTCATCCACGTTTTCTTTGCGGAGCGGGAAGTGGCGAAGATTCCCGACGTACCGAAGGACACGCCGGTAATTCCGGTCAACTCGGTCGCCATCGTGGGCGCGGGGACGATGGGCGGGGGAATCGCGATGGTTTGCGTCAACGCCGGAATTCCGGTGCTGCTGAAGGATACGGACCAGGCGGCGCTCGACCGGGGACTGGCGAACATCCAGAAAAATTACGCGACATCGGTGAAGCGCGGGCGGTTCACGCAGGAGTACATGGACGAGCGCATGAAGATGATCAAGCCGACGCTGAGCTACGGCGATTTTGGGGGCGCCGACCTAGTGATCGAAGCGGTTTTTGAAGGTATGGCCCTGAAGAAGGAAGTGTTCGCGGAGCTGGATCGCGTGTGCAAGCGCGGCGCGATTCTGGCCAGCAACACTTCGACGCTCAACATCGACGAAATCGCGGCGACGACATCGCGGCCCGAATTCGTGATCGGCACGCACTTTTTCAGCCCGGCGAACGTGATGCGGCTGCTGGAACTGGTGCGCGGCAACAAGAGCAGCAAGGAAGTGATCGCCACGTGCATGCAGCTGGCGAAGAAGATCGGCAAGGTCGCGGTGCTGGTGGGGAACTGCCGCGGATTCGTTGGGAACAGGATGTTCCTGCCGTACATTCGCGAGGCGCAGTTCCTGGTGGAGGAAGGCGCCTCGCCCGAGGCGGTTGACGCGGCGCTCACGGAATGGGGCATGGCCATGGGGCCGCTTGCCGTCGGGGATTTGGGAGGGCTCGACGTCTCTTGGCGCATCCGCAAGGAATTTCGGCATCTCGAGAAGCCCGGCGCGCGGCAGCCGTACGTCGAGGACAAACTTTGTGAGATGGGACGCTTCGGGCAAAAGACCGGATCGGGCTGGTACAAATACGACGCAGAGCGGCGGGCGACGCCCAATCCGGAAGTCGCGGAGCTGGTGAAGAAATGGAACGCCGAGTCGGGCATTCCGCAGCGGCAGATATCCGCCCAGGAGATCGTCGAGCGGGAAGTTTATTGCCTGGTGAACGAGGGCGCGCGGATTTTGGAGGAGGGCTACGCGCTGCGCGCGGGCGACATCGACACTATCTATCTGAACGGGTACGGATTTCCGGGCTTTCGCGGAGGGCCGATGTGGTATGCGGATACCGTGGGACTGAAGAAGGTTTACGATCGCGTGTGCGAATTTCACAAGCTGCACGGAATGCTTTGGGAGCCCGCGCCGCTGCTGAAGAAGCTGGCGGAGACGGGCGGGAAGTTCGCGGAATTTGAGCGCGGAGCCGCGCAGGCTACGGATTAGGCGCTGCGAGGGGTGCCGCGATCCTTCGCTGCGCTCAGGGCAAGGCGGCGCCCGTAAAAAAAAGACGCCCTCCTCGGCAGGTCAATCGCAAGACGGGGTTGCTAAACGTAGTAGCGGATCACCCATTCGGCCACGCAGCTGGGTTTGGCTGCGTTCTCAGCTTCCACCGTCGCGAGAAATACTGCCTCCATTGAATCCGGCAATTCCTTGAACGACTGCAGAGTGAACCGTGCGCGGATTCTTGAGCCCGCCGGCACGGGCGACGGGAAGCGCACGCGATTCAGTCCGTAGTTGACTATCATGCGCAGCCCGCCCCGGATGTGAAGAACCTGGCTCATGAAGTGGCTCATGAGCGCGAGTGTCAAGAAGCCGTGTGCGATCGTCGCGCCATAGGGCGATTCCTTCGCGGCGCGTTCGCGGTCGAGGTGAATCCACTGGCGGTCTTCGGTCGCCTCGGCAAACTGCTGGATGCGGTCTTGCGTGACGGTGAACCAGCCGGTGACGCCGATTTCGCGGCCCACGAAATCCGTCAGCGAGCGCGGCGTTTCGATTTCAAGCAGTGGCATGAAAACACCTCAAGCGAGAGTAGTCTTATGCACGCCGTGCCTCTTAACCACAGCCGAAGAGAGATTCCTGCCAGACGGCGGCAGGCGGGCTTCGGCTGCGTGACCGGACGTCCCGCAAGAGCGGGACGGTGAAAAATGTCCGGTCACTACGCTCAGAATGACGGTGCGAAAGCGTAGCCCTCAGAGTCTAACTCCGATCGCATGTTTTGGCGCTTTGACGCTCCGGCAAGCTCACGAAATAGACGTATGCAAAGTTTCAGTTGACGCCGGCTGAAACAAAGGACTACTGTCGCGCGCAAGGTGGGGGAAGCGAATCGCGAATGCTCTGCATCGCCGATTCTCGGGCGCAAGTCTCCAAACTCTCGTCTTCTATCTCTGCATCTCCTCAAAGCGGCCTGGGCTTCTCTCAAGGGGGCGTCTATGAAAAAATTTGCAGTCGTGGCGTTGGGTCTTTTCCTAGCGTGCAGCGCGGCGTGCGCGCAGGGTGTGGGCGCTTCGGGAGATATCAAGGGCACGGTAACTGATCCCTCCGGCGCGGTGATCGCAGGGGCGAGCATCGTGGCCGCGCAAACCGAGAGGGGAATCCAGCATACGGCCGTGAGCGGCCCCGGCGGTCAATATGAGCTGATCGGCTTACCGCCGGCCGCCTATACCGTCACAGCGCAGTCGAGGGGTTTTCAGACGTTCGTTCAGGCGGGCGTAGTGGTCACGATCGGTGCGACCACGATTATCGATTTTCAGATGCGGCTCGCCAGCGGATCAACCCAGGTCGAAGTGACCGCGGCGCCGCCGGTGGTTGAAACGGAGCGCGGGAGCCAGGCCAATACGGTGACGGACCAATACATCACCGACCTGCCGATAAACCGGCGCGACTACCTCACGTTCACACTGCTGGCGCCCGGTGTCTCCGATGCGACCCGGCTAGCGGGCGACCAGGACTTTCGAGTGAAGCAGACGCCGCAGAGCGGGCTTTCGTTTTACGGAAGCAATGGCCGCGGCAACAGCGTCACCGTGGATGGCGGCGAAGCCAACGACGATTCCGGAGGAGTACGGCTGAACCTGAGCCAGGATGCGGTACAGGAATTCCAAATCAATCGCAGCAACTACTCCGCGGATTTGGGAGGAGCGAGCGGCGCGTCGCTCAACATCGTTTCGAAATCAGGCTCGAACGACTTGCACGGAAGCCTCTACGGTTTTTTCCGCAACGATGCACTGGATGCGCGCGACCCATTTTCCTTTGGTCCAGCGCTCCCGCCAGGCGGGTTCTCGTTCGACGCACAAGGCCTGCCGGTAAAGAATTCGCTGAACCGGCAGCAGTTCGGCGGCACGCTGGGTTTCCCGATACACACGGATAAGACGTTCCTGTTCGTGGCGTTTGAGGGGTTGCGGCAGGATTCGCAGAACGCGGTTCCGCTGTTGACGAATAGCTCGATTTTCGCCGGGCCCACCGCGGCGTCGCCAACTGCATTCGCGCCGGGCGATCCGAGGGCCGCGCAACAGGCGATCGTAACCGCGCTGGTGGGCGAAGGCCTCGCGTCTGTGCCTTGCCTCAGCAAAGCTAATCCCGGCGCCCCGTCTACAATTGAATCTTTCCCGGCGGCGATCTGCGCGAGCTTACTGCAAACCGCGTTGACGGTCAGCCCGGCTACAGGATTGCCGGGTACCGGCCAAACTGCCGTGAATGACTTCCTAATCGGCCAGCTGGAGGACAACGGCGGCCTTTTCCCGTATAACACGCGCCAGTATGAGACATCGGTCCGCCTCGACCACCAGTTCAATGGAAATAATCAAACTTTTCTCCGGTACAACTACGGCCACGATCTGGAAGAGAGTCCGGACGTGCAATCTCTGACCGGCTTTTCGGCGGGCAGCTCGCTTCACGACTACGACAACACACTGCAGGGCGCGTGGTTCCACCAGTTCAGCGCCGCGACGCAGAACGAAGCGCGCGTGCAATGGAACTATTCGTATGAGGGCGTGATTCCGAACGCGGCCGGGGAGGTCGGGCTCGAAATCCCCGGCGTCGCCAATCTCGGGACGAACATTTTCCTGCCCAACAAGGCCATCTTGCGCCGGTACGAGTTCGCGGACAATTTCACGATGATCCGCGGCCACCACACGCTGAAAGTTGGCGCCTACGAGCTGATCCGAGGTAATCACACGGAAGCGCACATTTACATGCCCGGCCGGTTTATCTACGGCTCGTTGCCGGGCGGCGTGCTGAGTCCCTGCCTGCAGGTTCCTGCGGCCTGCGGAGTTACGGCGGCTTCGGCGAGCATCACGCCACTTCAGGCGGCGTCGCTGGGAGCGCCGCTGCTATTGCAGCAGGGTTTCGGCGATCCGATATACGCGTACACCCGGCCGTTCACGGCGTTCTATGGGCAGGACTCGTGGGCGATTCTTCCCAATTTCACACTGAATCTGGGGCTGCGCTACGAGGCGGACTCCGAATACGCTCCTTTGAACAGCGACCTGAACAATGTGGCTCCCCGCATCTCGTTCGCGTGGGACCCGTTCAAAGATCACAAGACGGTGATCCGCGGCGGCTATGGGATTTTCTACGGCTCGACCTATTATCAGATTCCCAGCGTGGATAACGCTTTGGGACTCCTCAACAAGAATGGCAGCGCGGTTGAGAATCAAGGGCCGGGGAATCAGGTGGAGAATGCCGTAGGCAACTGCGGGATTCTCAATTTTCCGATTTTTCCTCCGGGAGGCAGCAGCCCATGCATTCGAAAGATCGGAATCTATATCGTTCCGCTTACGGGCTATCCGGCGACACTCGCGGATTTTCTGAACCCCAATCCGACGATTACCTCCGCCACCGTATTTGCGGGTCTGTTTGGCCAGGGTCTGGTGCAGTGCAAGACGCCCGCACCCGGGAATCAAGCGTGCATCACTCCCGCGGCGCTATCGCCGTTGATCGGCGTGCCGATCACGAATAGCGGGCCGATCCCACCGGTTGCCGTGCTGTTCAGCAACCAGCGGAACTATCAGGACCCGTATTCGCAGCAGGCGGAGTTTGGAATCGAGCGCGAAATCACGCCCGGGCTTTCCATTTCCGCGAGCTTCATCTACTCGCACACCGTCCGTCTGCCGGTTGCGCTCGATACCAACTTGATTCCGGCGCCGGAAGTCACGTTGCCGCTGGCGAATGGGAAAACGGCAACCTATCGGGACTGGAATACGAATCCTGCTGTTGATCCCTACAGCGCGATCACCGGGATACCTTCGCCGTGTGCCGCGAATCCATTCGCGTGTTTTGTGAATCCGCTGATCGCGCAGAACAACCAATACAGCTCGAAGGCCTCGGCGCTGTACGAAGGACTGATCCTCGAGGCGAAGAAACGCTACAGCGACCACTTCACGGTGATGGCGAACTACACCTACAGCAAAGCGTTCGACACCACGACGGATTTCAACAGCGACTACGCGCCGCAGGACGAAACGAACTTGAGGGCGGAACGCGCGCTTTCGGAATTCGACGAGAGGCACAAAGTGGTGATTGCCGGAGTGATCGATAGCCCGTGGCAAGAACGAATCCTTTCCGGCTTCGAGCTCGCTCCGATCTTCACCTATCATAGCGGCCATCCCTTCAACTTGCTTTCGGGCAGCGAAATCAACGGCGACAATCACTCGACCAACGACCGCCCCATCGGAGCCGGCCGCGACACGGGCCTGGGTCCCAATTTCATCAACTTCGACATGCGCCTGGCGTGGAAATACAAGCTGACGGAGAAATCCACGCTGCAATTCACGGCCGAGGGATTTAACCTGGCGAATCGCACGAACTACGCGAGCGTCAACAACGTGGTGGGACCGGTGTTCGGCCTGCCGGCGGTGCTGGGAGGGAACGGCGCTACGACGTTCAATGTTCACGGAAGCGCGGCGCTTTCGCCGAGCGCGCCGCTGGGATTCACGTCCGATTACCCGAAGCGCGAATTCCAATTGGGCTTGAAGCTGTCGTTTTGATTCGAGGGGGCGATTCCTGAACAGGGCCGAGGTGACGCCTCCGTTCGAATTAGCTCAGTGGAAAAACGAGCGGGATTGAAACTCGAGTGATGCGGGCAGGTGCTCCGCGAAGTAGCTTAGATCGTGCCTGCCGGGATAGAGATGGAATTCATGGGGTATTCCGCGTGAAACGAGCAGGTCGTGAAATGCCTGCGCGCCGCGATTGAAGCCGAAATCATCCTCCGTTCCGCAATCGAAGTAGACATGCAAACCAGTGGGGCGCGGGCCGATGCGCGCCAGCGTGAACGGGCTGTTGCGATCCCAGAACGCGCGATCAAAGGGCGTGCCGAACGCTCCGCCAAGCGCTAGCGAAACGGCTGCCTCTCCAGAGTCTCCCAAATTTCCCCGCGGCAAATTCGCGATGAGCGCAGCGCTGTGCGCGCTGACCGAGCCGAATAGCTCCGGATGGCGGAACGCAAGATGCAGCGCGCCGTAGCCGCCCATGGACATGCCTGTGATGCCGCGATTTCGGTGTCCGTCGCGGGCGCGATAGTGAGTCTCGATGAAGGGCATGAATTCCTTCACCAGGAAATCCTCGTAGCGCTGGCGTCCATCTCGCGAGTTAATGAAGAAGGAGCGGCCCCCATTCGGCGCGGCGATCACGAACTCGCCGATCCGCTTCTGATCCCACAGATCCTGAATCAGGTTCCAGCCGCCCGAGTCGAGAAGCGCCTGCTCATTCTGGCCGAGACCGTGCAGGAAATAGAGCACGGGATAGCGGCGCGCCTTCTCCGAATCGTAGCTGGGAGGTAGCAACACGCAATACGCCACGGGACGTGCGAGGATCTTACTCGGGACCGAACGGCATTCCGCGCGGCCGGCGGCGTGCGCGGGGACCGCAAACAGAGCGAGCAAGAACGCGGCTGCCAGAGCCAGGCGCCAAACCCTATTCATATCGCAAGGCCTGGACGGGATTGAGCCGCGCCGCGCGCGATGCGGGGTACATTCCGGCGACGAGGCTCACGAGGATTGAAAACGTGATCGCGAGCCCGACCATCCACCAAGGCACGGCGGTGACGCTGATTGCAGGTAGCGCCTGGCGAGCCAGGTAGACGTTGGTGCCGAAATTGATCGCGCGCCCGATCAGCCAGCCAATCAGCACGCCTAGAACGCCGCCGACCAATCCCATGGCCCCGGCCTCGACGAAGAACAGCATCTTAACGTCGCGGTCGGCTGCGCCAAGAGCCTTGAGAATGCCGATTTCGCGGCGCCGCTCGAGAATCGCCATGACCAGAGTGTTGACGATTCCGAGGGATGCCACGACCAGCGCGAGACTCCCGAAGATGGCCAGGAACATGTCAAATACCCGGAACACGAGATTGAGGCCGTTCGATGCATCGAGCAGCGAGTAGGCGGCGAAGCCCATATTCTTGATTGCGTCCTCGGCGTCCTTCACTTTCGATGCGCCGCTGACGCGCACGGTCAGGCTGTCGTACGTGCGCTTGGAGGGCGTGTCGCGCAGGAGGTCGCGCAGGTCGTTCGTCTGGGCGGCGCGCAACGTTTCCGCCACTTTCAAGGGAATGAAAAGCCGGGCGCGGCCGAACGCTCCAAAGCCCCCCGCGGGATCCGTCTCAATAATCCCCACGATGCGGAGTCTTTCTTCTCGCGGCACGATGGAGTAGCCGTCGGACTTGACGCCTCCCGATTCCGCGGGGAGCGCCTGGCGCTCGGCATAGCGGAGCACGACGTCCTTGCCGATGGCCGCCTCGGGCGGCGTCGAGAGCTGGCGTGCCAGCTCGATCTGCACGATGGCCTCGTCCGCCGACGGGCCGGAAAAGAACGAGCCCTTCATCTGATCGAACGCGCCGTCGTTTCGGTCCGAAGGCGCGACGCCGGCGACAACGGTGGCGTAGGGATTTCCGGCGTAGTGAATTTCAGTCGGGAAACGGATTTCGGGATAGACCGCTATGACATCTGGAAGCGCCTCGAGCTGATGGCGGCCATCGTTGTCGAGCGGCCGAACCGGCGTAAGCGCAGCCGGATTGGGACTTTCCAAACGGCGGAAACTTGGCGTGTTCGGCTTTGGCGTCACGAAAATCGCGTCGAACAGGCCGGTGCGAGAGAGACGATCGCTGGCCAGGTTTTGCAGCCCGACGCCGAGTGAGAGCATGGCGACAAGCGATGCCACGCCGACGGCAATTCCGAGCGTGGTGAGCGAATTACGCAGCACAGCCTCGCGAAGATTGCGAGCGGCCAGTTCCGCAAGATCGCGGCCCTTCATGACGCGCCTCCGTCGCTGATAACTTTTCCATCGCCCATGAGGATCAGGCGATGCGCAAAGCGCTCGGCGCGAGGATGTTCGTGCGTGACCATCACGATGGTCATGCCAAGCGACTCATTGATTTCGCGCAGCAGGAACATGATTTCGTCGCCGGTGGTGCTATCGAGGTTTCCGGTGGGCTCATCCGCCAGCAGGATGGTGGGCCTGTTCACAAGGGCGCGAGCGAGAGCCGCCCGCTGCTGTTCGCCGCCGGAAAGTTCGCTCGGACGATGGCTCAGCCGGGCGCTAAGGCGCACGCGATCCACCGCTTCGCGTACGCGCGCGCCACGCTCGCTGCGTTCGACTTCTGCGAGGCGCAGCGGAAGCTCGACATTTTCTTCGAGAGTCATGCGCGGGAGCAGGTTGAAGGCCTGGAAGACGATGCCGATTGTGTGGCTGCGGTGCTTGGCCAATTCCTCGGAGCTCATTTCGGCGAGATTGCGGTCGTGGGCGAAGATGGCGCCCGATGTGGGCCGGTCGAGACCCGCCATCAGGTTCAGCAGCGTGGATTTGCCCGAGCCGGAGCTGCCCAGCAGGGCGACGAATTCCCCCGCGCCAATGCTGAGGGTGACGTTGTCCGCCGCGCGGACCAGTGTCTCGCCCATTTGGTAATGTCGCGTGACTTGCTGGAGGCGAAGGGCGGCTCGGCCGGATGTGTGGGCGTTCATGGGCATAATTGCGCTCTCCATGTTACTACGCGTGGGGCGTGTTCGATGTTGCCGCGAAGTTTCACGCCGGATTACATTCGCGCCAGACCGAACGCTTCACATTCGGCTATAATCGCGGGCCGCGCCGGTGAGCGCCAACCCGACCGGTCGAATGGGAGAGCGATGACAGTCCTGGTGACAGGCGGGGCCGGCTATATCGGGAGCGTGACCGTTGATCGCCTGCGGGCCAAGGGCGAGCACGTCGTGGTGCTCGACGACCTCGGAAGAGGCCACCGGTCCGCCGTGAAACAAGATGTGCCGTTCTATTACGGGCGCGTCGGCGACCGCGCGCTTGTCGCGCGCATCGCCGGTGAGCACGAAATCGAGGCTTGCGTCCACTTCGCCGCGCTTGCATACGTGGGCGAGTCGGTTGTGGATCCGCAAAGATATTTCGAGAATAACGTCGAGCAGGGTGTGGCGATGATGGGCGCGTTGGTCGCCGCCGGCGTTCGGCGCGTAGTTTTTTCGTCCACTGCCGCCACGTACGGAGAGCCGAAGCAAGTTCCCATACCCGAGTCGAGCCAGCAGTGGCCGGTAAATCCTTACGGCTGGTCGAAACTCTTTATGGAACGGCTGCTGGCCAGCTTTGACAGCGCCTACGGGTTGAAATCCATCTCGCTGCGCTACTTTAATGCGGCGGGCGCCACGGATCGTTGCGGCGAAGACCACGAGCCGGAATCCCATCTGGTCCCGAATGTTTTGAAAGCGGCCCTGGGTGAAAAGACGGACGTAGCTGTTTTTGGGACAAACTATCCGACGCCGGATGGAACGGCGATCCGGGACTATGTGCACGTCGCCGATCTTTCCGAAGCGCATATTCTCGCGCTCGAATATCTTCGCCGGGGCGGCGAATCCGATTTCCTGAATCTGGGAACCGGGCACGGATATTCCGTGATGGAAGTGATTGAATGCGCTCGCAAAGTCACGGGGCGCCCGATCCCCACGCGAATTGAAGGGCCTCGCGCGGGCGACCCGCCGAGCCTTGTCGCGGACGCACAGAAGGCCGAAACCGTGTTGGGCTGGAAGCCCACGATGTCGGACCTGGCTTCGATACTGCGCTCGCAATGGGAATGGCGGCAGAAACATCCCAGGGGCTACGCAGAATAAGAAAGAGCCCCAGCAGACTGACCGGGGCTCGTCGTTGGCTAAGCGATTGGACCGGTTAGGGACGAGTGCGCCGGCCGTTGTGCTTTTTGTCGTAGATGTTCTTCGAAGCATTGTTCTGGCGTTGATTCAGGGCTTGCTTGTCGGCGCCGGTCAGGGTGCCACCGTTCGCTTTGCGCATGGCCGCATCTTCGCGGTTGATGCTCTGCTGCTGTCTCTCAAGGTGCGCGGTCTCGCCGGGCTTCAATTGTCCGCTCTGGATTCCCTGCGCGATGCGGTCCTGCTGATTCTCGCGGCGCTGGCCGACTTCGTTATTGCCATAGTGTGCCGTGCGGGCATTGTGCTTGTCCTCGTAAATCCGATTCGACAAGTGGTTCTGCTGGCGATCCAGCTTGGCGCGGTCAGCGGCGGTCAGATGGCCGTCGTCCTCCGAGCGCATCGTGTGCTCTTCTTTATCGAGGCCTGCTTCGCCCGTTTCGATGCGCTTGGTTTCACCGGCAGTGAGCCGCCCGCTGTCAACTCCCTGGGCGATGCGGTCCTGCTGGTTGTCTTTGCGCTGCGCGATGGACGCCGACTTGTCCGTGGTGGCCGTTGTGGAGCTGGTTCCGGATTGCTGAGCAGATGCGGACGGCGCACACAGAGCAATCACGGCCGCCGCACTCAAAATAAGTTCGCGTGTCCTCATGATGATGTTCCTCCCGGTAGCTTGGTGTCTATCTTAAGTATCAGCCTGCGAAAGTTTCCCTGGAGGCCGTACAGCCGTGAAACACGCGCCGCCGAGGAAAGTTTCGGTCTCAACGCCGGGTTGCTTAACCGATTGAAAATCGCGCGTTTAAGGCCATTGGCGATCAGTGCGCATATGAAAGATATTGGGACACCATCTGCGCGGGTTTCGACCTCGGAGTGTTGTCGATATTGAATTGGTCCATCCCTGTGTATAATGCGCGCGGGTTTGGGACCCGATAGCGACTACCAATCGTGCGTATCAAAATATAGATTAACAACAGGCAGGCGGAACGCTCATAGTGTGTGCGGAGGCGTTCGTCTACCGGGAAGATGACAACCTCCATGAAAAACCCATGGATTCAGCGTTTTGCAGTCGTCTTATTGCTCTGGTGTTTGGCGCCGATCGCGGCGTTCGCGTGGGCGCCCGGCGGAGCCGGGCCGGCGGCCGAGGCTTTTCTCGTGGCTCCGGAAATTCATGTGGACCGGCTCGCGGCCGTGGAGCAGGCCGTGGCGGACGCCAAAGGCTCCGCCGACAATTCGTGGATGCTCGCCAGCTCGGCTCTGGTGCTGCTGATGACCGGGCCGGGACTCGCGCTTTTTTATGGCGGCCTGGTGCGCAAGAAAAACGTGCTCAGCACCGTGATGCAAAGCTTCGCGATGATGGCCGTGATCACGGTGGTCTGGGCGATTGTGGGTTACAGCCTGGCCTTCGGATCGGGAAACAGTTTCATCGGCGGGATGCACAATCTGTTCCTGAGCGGTGTGGGCACACAACCGGATCCGAACTATTCGACGACGATCCCGGCGCAGACCTACATGATCTTTCAGCTGATGTTCGCGATCATCACGCCGGCGCTGATCACCGGAGCGTTCGCGGAACGCATGAAGTTCAGCGCGATGCTGCTGTTTCTCACGCTGTGGTCGCTGTTGGTGTACGACCCAATGGCGCACATGGTGTGGGGCAAGGGAGGGTTGCTGAATGCATCGCTCGGCGGGCGGTTTCCGACGCTCGATTTTGCCGGCGGCACGGTGGTGCACATCACGTCCGGAGTTTCGGCGCTGGTTTGCGCGCTATATCTGGGGAAGCGGCTGGGGTACCCAAAGGAACCAATGCCGCCTCACAGCGTGGTGATCAGTTTCATTGGAGCGTGCCTGTTGTGGGTAGGATGGTTCGGATTCAACGCGGGGAGCGCGCTATCGGCGGGCGGTCTCGCGACCAGCGCGTTTGTGGCGACCCATTTCGGAGCGGCTGCGGCCGTGGTTGGATGGAGTGGCGCGGAATGGATACGCAGAGGTAAGCCCAGTGCGCTCGGTGCGATCTCGGGGGCGGTAGCGGGGCTGGTGGCGATCACTCCGGCGTCGGGATTCGTTAGCCCCATGTCGGCATTGGCGATCGGCTTGATCGCGGGCGCCTTTTGCTTTTGGATGACTTCGTCATTCAAGGCGTTGTTCGGCTATGACGATTCGCTCGATGCCTTCGGCGTGCACGGAGCCGGAGGTACAGTTGGGGCGGTGCTGACCGGTATTTTCGCATCGAGTTTCATCAACCCGATCTTCAAGGACGCGAACGGCAACCCATCGCCTTCTGGCGCGATTCAGGGGAATTTTCACCAGATACTGAACCAACTGGTCGGCGTGGCGATTGCCTGGGTGCTGGCAATCGTGGGCACGCTGATCATTCTCAAATTCGTCGATCTCGTTGTCGGCCTGCGCGTCGCAGAGGAGGACGAGGCGCAAGGCCTGGATCTTACTCAGCACGGCGAAGAGGGCTACTCCTAGGATACATCCTCGTAGCAAGGACACGAAATTGGGCGTAATCTCTTTCGGGTCTCGGTGAGTAAATCTCAAGGCTGAGGCAGACTACGATGACAAAAGTGGAAGCAGTGATTCAAACGTCGAAGCTCGACCCGGTCAAGGATGCGCTACACGAGATCGGGGTCGAGGGCATGACGGTCCTCGAGGCTCGCGGGCATGGCCGCCAGAAAGGCCACACGGAGTTTTATCGCGGCCGGGAATACACGGTGGATCTGATCCCCAAGATCAAGATCGAGCTGGTCCTGGCGGACGACATGGTTGAAAAGGCCGTCCAAACCATCGTCACCGCGGCGCGCACCGGGAAAATCGGCGACGGCAAGATTTTCCTGACCAAGATTGACGACGCCATACGCATTCGCAACGACGAGCGCGGCGACAGCGCGCTGTAGCGGTCACCGGGCATGCCCGTGCAGTTGGAGCCGCGCCGGCTCGCGCGGTGATTTGTACCGGCTGAAGCATGCCCGGCGCCTGCTAAGAGTCCCGTCATACACCTATGTCCACGAAACACGCATCGGGAAACGATCTGCGCGAATTCTATGCGGCCGAATCGGCGCGGATTCGCGAGGATTTCTCCGCCAAGGGTGACGGCCGCGCCGCCGTCCACGGGCGTACCGCACTCGTGGACTCCGTTGCACTTCGCCTGTGGAAACAGCTGATCTCGCCGGAAGCATCTGGCCCGCAGAATTTTGCGCTGGTGGCGCTCGGAGGATACGGCCGGCGATGGCTCTTCCCGTATTCCGACATCGACATTCTCTTCTTGCACGCGGGCAGCGGGGCGGAGAGAGACTTAAAGAGCCGTGTCGCCAGTTTTTCGCAGGAGATCTGGGACCTGCGGCTCAAACTCAGCCCGGCGACGCGGACTCTGGCCGAATGCGAGAAATTCGATCCGAACAACGTGGAATTTGCGATTTCGCTGCTCGATTGCCGTTATCTCGCTGGCGACCGCAGTCTATTCGATCGTTTACACGATCAGCTCATCCCCAAGCTGGTGGCGCGCGAGTCGCGAACCATCGTCCAGCGCCTGACGGACCTGACCCACAGCCGCTACAATAAATTCGGAAACACCGTCTTCCACCTGGAGCCCAATGTGAAGGACGGCCCGGGCGGGCTGCGCGATTACAACCTAGCTCACTGGCTTGCACTGATTGCCGCGATGGAGGAACAGGGCGCATGGCCGGACGAAAATACGCTGCTGCCGCCGTGGCTCCGTGAAAGATTCGACGCCGCTCTCGATTTTCTGATGTCGGTACGCTGCTTTCTCCACTTCCGACATGGGCGCGACGACAATACGCTTGCATGGGTGGCGCAAGACGAGGCAGCCGCCCACGAAATCGGGGCGCCGGGCGCTGACTCGCTCACCGCGTCGGATTGGATGCGAATTTATTTCAGCCAAGCAAGGCTGATTCATCGCGTCGCCTTGCAGCTTCTGGAGGAGTTTCCGGCGGCGCGCCCGTCGCTCTACCGCCAATTCCAGAACTTGCGGTCGCGCCTCTCGAATGCCGAGTTCGCCGTGGTGGACGGCCGGATCTTCCTGCAGCGCCAGGAAACATTGAGCGATCCCGAACTGCCGTTGCGCATGTTTCGATTCATGGCGCGCCACGGCCTGAGCCTCAGTTCTTCCGCCGAACACCAGATCGAGGAGGTTCAGCCGGCGCTGGCCGCCTCGCCGCCGAAAGGCGCCGAGCTATGGAACTACTTGCAGGAAATTCTGGTCGCTCCCCATGCCGCAGAGGCACTACGTACGATGCACTCGCTGCGCCTGCTCACGCCCCTCTTGCCGGAATTTCAGGCGATTGATGCGCTCGTCATCCGCGACTACTCCCACCGCTTCACGGTGGATGAACACAGTTTCGTTGCCATTGAGAACTTGCACTCCTTGCGGAAGTCCCAATCCAAATGGGACCAGGGCTACTCCGAGCTTCTCGACGAACTCGAGCAGCCCGACCTGCTCTACCTGGCGTTGCTGCTCCACGACACGGGCAAAGGCACGAAGCCCGAGAACCACATCATCGGCAGCGTCGAGATTGCAGAGGCGTGCCTGGCGCGGCTCGATTTGGATCCGCCCGACCGCGAAACGGTTCTTTTCCTCATCACCCACCATCTGGATATGGGCTCGGCCTTGCGGCGGGACATATTCGATCCCGAAGCGATTCGCCAAATCGCGGAAAAAATGGGAACGCCCGAGCGTCTGAAAATGCTCTGCCTGCTCACGTACGCGGATATCAAGGCCGTGAACCCGGAGGCACTGACGCCGTGGAAGGCTGAAAATCTCTGGCAGCTCTATATCGGCGCCGCCAATTACCTGATGCGAAGCGTGGACGAGCGAGTGCATGGCGACGCCAACAACGAAGTCATGAACCACCTGCGCACGCTCACGCCGGCGGCGGGTCAAAAGCTCGACATCTTTCTCGATGGCCTGCCGAAGCGCTATCTCCGCACCCAGTCGGCGAGCGATGTGATTCGCCACCTCGACATGGCCGGCCGTTTGGACGCCGACCCCGTGCAGGTCGAGCTGACGCGCGGGCGCCATTGGTACGAACTGACCGTCGTGACGCTCGATCGCCCGTTCCTATTCGCGCGAATGGCCGGAGCCTTGGCAGCATGGGGTATGAACATCGTGAAGGCGGCGGCGTTCTCGAACCAGGCGGGAATCGTGGTGGATAATTTCTTCTTCACGGACCGATTTCAGACCCTCGAATTGAACCTGCCGGAATGGGAGCGGTTCAAAACGAGCATCCACGACGTCGTGATGGACAAAGTGGACCTCGACCGCATGCTTCGCGACCGGATGCGGTCCGAGAAGAACGCCCCGCCGAAGGTAAAGGTGGAGACGAAGGTCGAAATCGATGACGTCTGCTCCGCACATAGCACCCTGATCGAGGTGATCGCGCAGGATCAGCCGGGCCTTCTTTACCGCATCAGCTCCCAGCTCTCTCGCCAGAACTGCAACATCGAGATTGCGCTCATCGAGACCGAAGGGCAGATGGCGATCGACGCTTTTTATCTTACGTCCGGGGGAAAGAAGCTCGATCCGGCCTATCAGGAGCGCGTTCGAGCGGCCCTGCTCGCTGAATTGAAAGGGACTTAGGCCCGTCTTTCCCGCATCCTTTAGAAAGTTCTGACATCCAAATTCTTTGCGGGGCGCGTAGTATTATTGGAGATGGGGCGGGAGGATTCCAATGCTCATCAGGCGGCAGCCGGATTTGACCTACGCGGACGTGACACCCAAGGGCTTCTATATGGGCCGCCGAAACTTCTTGCTGGGACTCTTGGCGACGGGCGCAGCAGTCGAAGCATATAAGAAACTCCCCGGATTGGTTTCGGCCGCCTCTATCGGTTCAGTGCCTGTGAAGCTGGATGGCGTGGTCAAATGGCCCGGCAGCACCACGGACACGCTGACCCCCATCGAAAAAGTCACGACCTATAATAACTACTACGAATTTGGCACCGATAAGGACGATCCCGCGAAAAATGCCAAGAATTTCGTCACCTCACCATGGACGGTCTCAGTCGAAGGTGAAGTCGCCAAGCCGCGCAAGTTCACTATGGACGAAATCCTGAAGCTTGCGCCGCTTGAGGAGCGCATCTACAGGCACCGCTGCGTCGAGGCATGGTCCATCGTGGTGCCGTGGATCGGCTACTCGTTCAGCACCATCGCGAAATTAGTCCAGCCTACGGAGAAAGCCAAGTTCGTTGCTTTCGAGACGTACTACGATTCGAGACAGATGCCGTTGGGAAGTCAGGCGGGCATTCAGCTCCCGTACGTCGAGGGACTCAGGCTCGACGAGGCTATGAATCCGCTGGCGCTGCTGTGCGTCGGCATGTACGGCGAGACGCTGCCGAATCAGGATGGCGCGCCAGTGCGCATGGTGATCCCGTGGAAGTACGGGTTCAAGAGCATCAAATCGCTGGTGAAGATTCGATTCGTGAAGGGCCAGCCGCCAACCACATGGAATATGTACGGCGGAGGCACCGAATACGGTTTCTATTCCAATGTGAATCCCAACGTGGACCATCCGCGATGGAGTCAGGCGTCGGAGCGCCGCTTGGGGCCGGGGCTTGGCTTGTTTACGAAGAAGATTCCCACTCTGATGTTTAACGGCTACGGCGACCAGGTGGCGAGCATGTACAATGGCATGGACCTGCGCAAAAATTTCTGACCGGAGCCGCGGTGCTGAACTCAGTCCTGACAAGCAAGTGGACAAAACTTGTTGTGTTTGCGGCTTGCCTCGTGCCGATCGCGGTGCTGGTTTGGCGGGGAATCCATCAGGACCTGACTGCCGATCCAATCGCCTTCATCACGCACACAACCGGCGATTGGACGATCCGGTTCATCGTCATCACACTAGCGATCACTCCGCTTCGCAAGATACTGCATCTGCCGCAACTGATCCGCTTCCGCAGAATGCTGGGGCTATTTGCGTTTTTTTACGTCTGCCTTCACTTCACTACTTGGATTTGGCTGGACAAGGGTTTTGTCTGGTCCGAGATGTGGAAGGACGTGGAGAAGCGCCGGTTCATCACCGTCGGCTTCACGGGTTTCGTACTGCTGATTCCGCTGGCAATCACCTCGACGGCCGGCTGGATTCGGCGTCTGGGCGGAAAGCGCTGGCAGATGCTGCACCGGCTCGTTTATGTCACCGCCGTTCTCGGCGTGATTCACTACTACTGGCTCGTCAAATCCGACGTCCGCAAGCCGCTGTTCTACGGTTTGCTCGTCGCGATCTTGCTGGCGTGGCGGTTCGCGACGTGGCTGATTGGCCGCCGCAGCCGTCCCACGGCGGGTAGCGTTCGCCGCGAAGCACCGGTCACGGCCGAGACGGCCTAGTAGATTCGT
>Ga0209517_10002994_pt1 | contig 23251 bp, 18 predicted proteins | sample PeaSoiMetSII2010_FD_187695 | JGI IMG/M metagenome (GOLD analysis project Ga0209517, IMG submission 187695) | Peat soil microbial communities from Weissenstadt, Germany - SII-2010 (SPAdes) (version 2) | ecosystem: Environmental > Terrestrial > Soil > Wetlands > Peat | place: Germany...
GTTGATGACATCCTGCTGCTCCCGGGCGTGCAGTTTATGGAAATGCTCGATGACCTTATTTGCCTCGCTCTCGCGGCTCTTGTGAGCTTCGATAGCCTCCACCAGATTGCTCGTCCGCCCGTCATGAAGGAAAAAAACCCGCTGCCCGGCGCCCCACAGGGGAGCTGTTCGGAACTCATCCGGGCCTGCGGCGCCTTGTGTGATGCCGTCCGCAAGATCTCTACCCATATGGTGGACGAGGAGATCGGACCAGAGATTCACAGGCTGGTTGGATAGCGCGGCACTCGGGGTCGTCGAGGAGCCGGAGGCAATCCTCTTGCCGGTGGTAAACGAAGGCGTGTGACAGTGGACGCAGCCTACCTTTGTGAAAAGGGCCCGTCCATTCACGGTGGACGGCGTGTCGGGCGCCGGTGTGGGCGGGGCCAGCATCCGCATGAAGTCGGCGAACGCCTCGATGTCCGAGAGGACGGCTGTATTGGGGTTGGAAGTGGGCGCGGAGGCAGTAGTGAAGTTGCTTGTATCCTCGGGCGTGGCGTTGAACTGGCAGCTAGGAGTCTCGTCACGCTCTTGGGGGAAAAGTTGATTCGTGATTCCCATTTCGACGTTGTAGGCCTCGCCCGCGAACATCAGAAGAGACTTATTTTGCGCTTTCCATCCGAAGCGCGTAACCGTCCCGTCGTTTGCACTGAGGTTCGCATTTCCGCTCAGGTGCGCGTTCGGGTGGCCGGAGATTCCCATCTCCGACTTTAGCGCTGCGTCAGCCTTCATGTTCGCGAGGATCGCCGAGTCGGAGATTGCTTCGATGAGTCCAGCGCCAAAAACAGGCGTCGGGATGCGGAAAATGATGTTCGGATTTCCGCCCTGGCCGGAGACCGGATTTCCGGCAGGCAGGAAGTCGGGTTGGGCTATGTTGCAACCCGCTGCGTCACTGCGGCCAGTGATGACGAAGAGGTCGTGCACGCCGCCGTCATTGGTTCCGTTCGGATTCCGCTTGAAACGCACTTCCCGGACGGGACCATTTTGCGTGATGAACCAGGGCACCACGTTTTTTGCCCCATTGAGAGTGGCAACTGCGATCGAGGGATTCTGCTTAGGGCTCGATCCCCCAACCGCCGGCTGCGAGTGGCAAGACAAGCACTGGTTTGAGTTGAAGCGTGGCCCAAGCCCATTGTTGGTTCCTCCCGTCACGACCTCGATCTCGGCAAACCTGACCAGCCCATTTTGAAAGAACGCCGTTTCGTCCGCGGTAAGGCCTTTCAGGGGAGCGCCGGCACCCGGCACGCCGCCACGCACGCCGGGATCTACGGGCATTTTCACCGTTTGAGCGGATGTGGGAACGCATGACGTTGCCAAAACTGCCGCGGCGATTGCGCCGAAAGTCTTAAAAACAATTTTCTGTCGCGTTGTCATAACCCTTCCTCAATTTTTATGAATATGAATAAACAGGGTCTGGATTTGGTGAGCCTAGCATCCTAAAACGACATTGAAGCGGCTTTCGGGCGCAGTTGTGACCCCTTAGGTAACAGAGACGGTTGGTCACGATGCCTCACCGCCTGAACGGGATAGTTCCTGAGAAGTGGTTATATCGTTAAATTGCCGGCACGCCGAGCTCCTACTCTAGTGCTTGCTCCGATGTGGGAGTAAACTCCGACCATCTTTGTAGAGACACCGCTGACGCTCATTTGAAGCTTTGCAAAAGGGAGCAGCTCCATGACAAAAGCGATTCTCGCTCCATCGTATCCGTTGCGAACAATCCTCTCGCGGCGCCTCGCCTCGCGGCCGTTCCGTCGCCGTGTGATGGCGCCGATAATTGTAGTCATCGCGCTCATCGCCGTACTTGTTTTTCCGGTCACTGGCGCGCTGGCACAACAGGCGCCGCTTCACCTCAATCCCGCCGTCGAGAAACTCGCGCGCGGAGAAGCCATCATCGGCACGCAAACCGACGATATGTCTCTGCAGAATTGCCATTCGCTCGCGCGCCTGGATTTCGACTACGCCTATGTGGACATGGAGCATGGGCCGCTGAATCTCGACGGCCTGGCCTATTGCGTGGCCGCCATGGTCGATAAAGCCGCGATTCTCAAGAAGGGCAACGCGCAGCCGAAGGTGGCCCTCTTTGCGCGATTCCCGCCGTATGGCCGGGATCTCGAAAGCAATGACTGGATCGTCAAGCAGGCGCTGGACATGGGCCTGATGGGCGTCATCTTCAATGGCGTGGAGAACAAGGAGCAAATGACGCGCCTGATCCGCTTCATGCGCTACCCGCAGCACAAAACATCGAAGTACCAACAGCCGCCCGGGTTGCGTGGGTACGCTCCGGGGAATGCGGTTTTTGCGTGGGGCGTCTCCGCGGCTGAGTACGAGCGGCATGCCGACGTTTGGCCGCTCAATCCAGAAGGCGACCTGCTCGCAATTCCCATGATCGAAACGCTGGAAGGCTTGAAGAACGTCGACGAAATTGCGGCTGTTCCGGGAGTCGGCGCGATCTTTATCGGCGCGGGAGGAGATTTGCACCAATATCTGGGCGTGCCGCAAGATGCGCCCGAAGTGGAGCAGGCCCGTCAGACAATTCTGGCGGCGTGCAAGGCCCACAACGTCGCGTGCGGCATCACTGCGCTCACCAAGGCCGATGTAGATAGAAGGCTCAAAGAGGGTTGGAAAATGATCCGAACGGGGCGTGGAGAGTGATCGTCTCCGTCAATTTAGACGCGCCATTCCTGCTCATGGCCACGTAAGGGCAAACTTGGATATGTCGAATCGCAACCGAGCGGAGGTTGCCGCGGTGCAGCTATGATCCCCATGCTTGAGACGCCGCGACTTTTGTTGCGGCCATTGAAACTGGCCGACGCGGAGCAGGCCCAAATCCTGTTTCCGCACTGGGAGATCGTGCGGTATTTGGACAAGATTGTCCCCTGGCCCTATCCGCCCGACGGCGCGCATACGTGGTACCGCGACTTCGCTCTTCCGGCGATGGAGCGCGGCGAGGAATGGAACTGGACAATTCGACTCAAGAGTTCTCCCGCTTCCATGATCGGAAGCATCAACCTGAAGAGCAAAGAGAACAACAACCGTGGATTCTGGATAGGTTTGCCATGGCAGAGACAGGGCTTTATGACAGAGGCTTGCGAGGTGGTCACGGATTATTGGTTCGATGTCCTGAAGTTTCCAGTCCTTCGCGTTCCGAAGGCTGCGGTGAACCTGCCATCGCGGCGCATCTCCGAGAAGTCCGGCATGCGAATCATTGCGACGGAAGAGCGCGAATACGTCTCAGGCCGTTTCCAGTCGGAAATTTGGGAAATCACTGTCGAGGAATGGCATGCGCGCAGGAAGGATCGCGGAAGCAAAGGTATGGCTCGATAAACGGCCTCATCAGCAGGCGGGCTGAATCGCACGCAAGGCCAGCGTTAATTGCCGGCTTACTCCCGTTCGATGATGACGTTCGAGAAAGGTACTTCGAGCCGCATCATGCGGTGGTTTCCGTCCAGATAGACCATAATTTCCAGGTCCGGGGAACTGACCCGCAGCGCTTCGAATTTCCCGTTTCCGCCCTGCTGCATGCCAAGCGATTCCACCGAAATCGTTCCCGGAACCATATCTTGCGGGATGACCACGGGAAATGTCTGCTTCCCGCGGGCCTTCCAGTCGTATACCCGCGCGAGCACTCCGAATTGGTAATAGAGATTATTGTCGAGCACCGCGATGCGCGGCGAAGTGAACACGAAGTCTTTTCGCAAGAGTGAGGGCATCCCCACGTCGGCCGTGCATTTTGCCGTCCCGCTCACAAAATCGACCGACCCGGTGGCTTTTTTCTGAGCCTCCGCGGACCAATCGTAGCGGATGGGCGTGCCGTCCGCGCCGAGCTTGAGCTGGCCTGTGGCCTTGATCTCCACCCCGCCGGGCGCGTGCGCGGTCATCGAACTGTGCTCGACCCAGCCGCCGCCGCTCTGGGAGATCTCAAAGTCCTCGCTGCCCACCGGCTGGCCATTGATCGCGATGCGGAGTTTTCCCTTGTCGGCGGAAAACACGGAGGGTGCGTCGGCGGGGATCGGGGCGGCGGGCGAGGCGGACGGGGCGAGTACGCGCGGGCTAAACCCAGCGCGGCTGGGGCGCGCCGCCAGGACTACGGCCGCGAGGGACAATGCCAGCACGGGTCCGAGCAGACGCTTCGCGAAATATTTGTCACGTTTCATGACAAAGGCGCTCCGGGAAGGTTTCCGCCGGCGTGGGTTTGGGGCGAACGCCCGAAAATTCCAAGGGCCAGGATTTGCTCGACGACGCGCATGGGTTCTCCGCCGCTCTCGACGCGATAATCAGCCTGCCGGTAATGCGGCAACCGCTCCTCGTAGAGTTTACGAAAACTCGCTGCATCGCGGAAGAGCGGCCGGTCGCCCATGAGTACACACCGCTGCAACAGATCTTCCTCCGCGCAATCCAGCCAGATGACGACAGCCCCCGCGCCCCGCTGCGCAGCGCCAAGTTCGCGGATGAGCGCGGCGCTGCGCGGCTGCGCGAACGTGCCGCCGCCGAGCGCCAGAACCAATCGCGTATTCCGCTCCGACGCCGATCCCAGAACGCGCGCTAGACATTGGTGTTCGATCTCGCGAAACACCGCCTCGCCTTTTTGCGCGAAGATTTGTGAAATGGACAGGCCGGATTCGCTTTCGATTTCCGCGTCAAGATCGGCGAAGTGCCACGCCAGCTGAGCGGCGAGCATGCGCCCGACCGTGCTTTTGCCCGAGCCCATGAATCCGGTCAGGCAAACCACGCGGTATTCCGGCACAGGCCCTGGTGCGGGCGTGTTTGATGGGGATAAATCCTGCAAGCGATTCGGTGTTCCGGCGGGCTGCAAGTACAGCCCGCGCCCTGAGCGTTAGTCACGCTTCAGAATCTTAATTGTACCACTAAAGGAAGAGAGCTCGACCTTCGCGTGCCCTTCGTTCATTGTGCCAACGAATCCGTGGCCCCACTTGGAGGCGGGATGAGGGGTTCCGTGCGTATCCGGCTTAAACGTAGCCTGATTGATCACGTCGCCCTTTAGCGAGTTTGCATTGACGTCGAAGGAGTCGCTCGAGGAGAAGTGAACTTCAATGGTGCCGCTGAAATTCTTCATGATGTAAATGCCGCGGCTCAGAAAGCTGCCGTCAAACAGGATATTCCCGGAGGAGGTTTGGACGCGCACGCTGTCGAGGGTAGGCGCAATCATCTGCACATTGCCGCTGATCGAGTTGGCTTCCAGCTTGCCCGAGCACCGGGTGCAAAGCAGCGAGCCGTCAATCGTCTTGACGACCATGTAGCCATCCACGTCGGAGAGCTGGAGGTTCGCGCCGACGGTGTCGAATGTCATGTCCCCATGGACGCTGTCGACTGTCACGTTCCCGGAGTCGGTTCGCACGCTGAGTTCGCTCTCGACGGGAACGGTGATCTCGAAGTCGGTCTTGCTGTCATCCGCCGTAATCCCGTCCTCGTTCGCCAGTGTGGACACTTCGACCCGGTTCCCGGCGGCTTCGGTTTCCACAACCGATTTTCCGGTCGCATTCGTCCAGGCCACCAGCACTTCATTCTTGGTCCAGGCCTTCACCTGGATCCGCCCGCTTGAATTCCGCACCATGATCTTCGGCTTGCTCTGCACCGGGAAATGTTTCTCGATGCGGTCGGCGTGCGCGGGGGAAGCGGCGAGAATGAATCCCGCCATGACCGCGCCTAGGGCGCCAAAACGTACTGGGCTAGAAATTGCGTTCACTGCAGTCCTCCCGGCATGCTGCGGTTCATGGCCGTAGCCAAAAGCTCCGCTTTCTGCTGATAGGCTCCGTATAGATACTCACGAGCCATCTGATTGTCAGGCTGTTCGCGTACGCTCTTTTCACATATCGCGATAAAGTTGTCAACAATTTGCAGGTTCCGACGGATGGAAGCGGTTACCGCGGTGTCCTGCCTTTGCAGGCCCGGAATCGAGTCGCTTCCCACGGTCAGGACTTCTTCCTTGAAAATACTGTCCGCGGCGGGAACGGCAGAAGTCTCTTGCTGAATCGCCAATTGCGAGTGGACCGACGTCTGCGCGAAATTTGACATGTAGCCGACCGTCGAAGCCGCGGCAAGCACGAGCCCCAGGAACGCGCCGGCAACAGCGGGGCGCTGAAAAACGGACCACCACCCAGAGCTTGCATGGCTTGCGTTCCGTGGAGCCGCCTGCGGGTCGAGAATCAGCCGTTCCGCTTCGAGCTGGTTGCGCAACGATATCCACACGCGCTCAGGAGGAGCAACCTCTTCATTACCCAGCTCCAAAGCCATGTCGTGGATGGCGCTGAAATCGGCCGAGAGGGCGCGGCACGCCTCGCAGGTTTCCAGGTGAGCGAGCGCCGGCTTCGGCAGCGCGCCCTCGTCCTGCTGTTCTAAAAGTTGTTCGAACTGTTCACACTGCATGTTCATGTTCGTTCTTCCTTCTGCGCTTCATTCCGTTCTTCATTGCCTGGTTGTTTCATTTCTTGTTCCACGTCTTACTCCAGCTTCTAACCTCCAACTTCTAACTTCCAGAACTCTTCGCCGCCTGGCGTTCCTGCCGCGCCAGGCTCCGCAACGTTTCCTGCAAGAGTTCCCGCAACCTCATCCGCGCTTTGTGCAACTGCGATTTGGAATTTCCAATGGAGCATTCCATCAGCCCGGCAATCTCGTTGTGTTCAAATCCCTGCACATCGTGGAGCACGAACACCTGCCTGTATCCCGGCGGCAACTGTTCGATGGCCCGCTCCAAATGGACTCGGTCGATGGAACCGGAAAGCAACAGGTCGGGTGCGCCAATTTCTCTTCGCGGCCCGCTCGACTCGTCCTCCGGATCGGTCGATTCCTCCAGCGAAGTTTCCGGCAGCGTTTTCTTCCGCAGCTTCATCAAGACTACGTTCACTGCCAGACGATGCAGCCAGGTTGAAAACGCCGACTCCCCCCGAAACGTCCCAATCTTGCGAAATAATTGCAAGAAGGCGTCCTGGGTCAGGTCCTCCGCTTCGGCCGTGTTTCCGACCATGCGCAGACACAATGCATACACCCGACGGCTATGAAGCCGATAGATTCGCTCAAAGGCGCCAGCGTCGCCCTGTTGGGCGAGGCGTATGGCCTCAGCCTCTGTCATTTCGCTGGTTTCCGTGCGTCTCGTGCGGGTCACCGTACCCGTTCGGGATGCATCCATCGTTTGGGATGCGACCCCTGCTCCTTAAGTTGCACGCGTCTTAGATCGACTGTGCTGGATTAATCTCGGTTTCCTGTTTCGGAAGACGTCCGGGTCTACATGGCGAACTGCTTCGCAAGGCACTACTCACTATTGAAAGACTGTATATGTCCGGGATCAGCCGGAAGATGAGGCGGAGCCAGGTTGACGAGCTTCTGCCGGAATGTTTCCAGCTCCTCCGGGGGAAGAGCGCAGAAAAATGACTTCAGAATGATCGTCGTCTCTCCCATGCACGTATTTAGATCATAACCAAGGACTTCCAGGAGCTGAAAGGCTCGATCCGGAAACTCGGAAGCTCCCTCGGCAATGCCGGCCAGGATCGCGCGCGCTTCCATCTGCAGATCTTCGATGATTTCGCCAAGTGATTGCAGCTTGTGAAAAAAGCGCGTCCTTTCCCGGAATACGACCCTGGCGAGCAAGTTGTTCATGATGGCAACCCTCTGAGCGGCCGCCCCTCGAAAATTGGAGGGGGACAGGGGCTTGACGTTCGGTAGAGTCCCAAAATGGACGCCGTGATCCTTAATCGTCCGAATCACATGGCCGACGCGGACTGCCAGGCGATCGAACAATCCCGCAATTACAGTCACCCTTTCCCTTGCGGAGTCAAATTGCCCTCCTTTGCAAAGCGAGAGCGCCTCGTCCAGGCTGATGCTCAAAATGAAGTTGGAAGATTCCAATTCATGCCGCGTGGCGTCGAAAAGCTGGTCCATTTCATTGGGAATCCAGGCGGACCAGTCCTCGCGCACGGTACGTGAACGTTGGCCTGCGCGTTTGGCGCGCGTCATCCCCAAGGCCCCCCACTTAGGCCCATATAATACCATACGACGCAAGCTTCAGGGTTTCATGGTATTGACTTTGGTTTCTTTCTGTATGGAGCAAAAAGCTGCCCGCACTGAGAACCGGCTGCCCTTACAAAACCTTCTTTCCATAACGGAGAACGGTTTTTCTTGAGGGTGTTCCGCACCGTGTTTTCCGGGGCGGAACGGGCATATTCACGGTCAAATTGAGCCGCTACCACTTCCTTGCCACTGGCATACCCAGCCGTTATACTGCCCATCGCCTTTCGAGGAGAGAGCCCCCTGTTACCTTTCGATCCAGTCGATCAGTTCCTTCAGCGCCAGAAAAAACTTGCCGAGATTGAGGCGCGCGGACACGATCCCTATCCGCACAAATTCGATTGGACGGCAACGCCGCCGGAGCTGTTTGAGCAGTATGGCAATGCCGACGCTTCCACGCTCGAAGCCGCCAAGCCGATGGTCCGCGTCGCCGGCCGGATTCTCACGCTCCGCCTGCACGGAAAAGCGGGTTTCGCACACATTTTTGGATCGGGACAGCGTCTGCAAATTTACGTGAAGCTGGACAATGTTGGGAAAGAGTCGTACGAGCTATTCCAATTGCTCGATCTCGGGGACTTGATCGGCGTCGCGGGACACTTGTTCCGGACGAAGACGGGCGAACTCACCGTCTGGGTCACCGAAGTGACCCTGCTCAGCAAAGCGCTCTTGCCCTTGCCGGAAAAATGGCATGGCCTGTCGGACGTGGAAATACGCTACCGCCAGCGCTATCTCGATCTGATCTCCAATGAAAGCGCCCGCGGAATTTTCATCCGGCGCGCGCAAATCGTTCGCGAGTTGAGGCGGTTTTTCAACGCGCGCGGCTACATCGAAGTCGAAACCCCGATGATGCAGCCCATCGCGGGCGGCGCGGCGGCCCGGCCGTTCGTCACGCACCACAATGCCCTCGACCTGGACCTGTACCTGCGCATCGCGCCCGAACTCTATCTGAAGCGCCTCGTTGTCGGCGGCCTGGACCGCGTGTACGAGATCAACCGCAATTTCCGGAACGAGGGCATCTCCACTTCGCACAATCCCGAATTCACGATGCTCGAATTTTACGAGGCCTACAGCGATTATCACGACCTGATGAAATTGAGCGAGGAACTCTTCGCCTCTCTCGCCACGGAAGTGACCGGCTCCACGTTTGTGAAATATGGCGAGCACGAAATCGACTTCTCGAAGTTCACGCGCCTCTCCATGCGCGAGGCAGTTTGCCGGTATTGGCCCGCCGGCGCCGCGCCGCCGCCCACCATGGCGGAACTCGCCGCCCCCGGAGGCCCGCAAGCGGCCGGGCATCGCTACAACTCCTGGGCGCAGTCCGCGGGCCGCGAGCCATTGCTGGGACTCGCGAGCATGAAGGACGGCGAAATCACTGGCTTGCTGTTTGAAACTGTCGCCGAGCATCAATTGATCCAGCCCACGATTCTGTACGACTTCCCGACGGAGATTTCGCCGCTGTCCAAATGCCGCAAGGACGATCCTTCGCTCGTCGAGCGCTTCGAGATCTATGTCGCCGGAATGGAACTCGGCAACGCTTTCTCCGAACTGAACGATCCCATCGAGCAGGAACGCCGTTTCCGCGAGCAAGTCGAATCCGGAGGCGAGGAAGCGCCGCGCGAGGTGGATATGGATTACATTCGCGCCCTCGCGCACGGCATGCCTCCCGCCGCGGGCGAAGGCATCGGCATCGACCGCCTCACCATGCTGTTCACCGATACCCATTCCATCCGCGAAGTCATCCTGTTTCCGTTGCTGCGGCCCGAGGCCACGGGACAAGCGGCCGCCGCGGGCGCTTCCGATTCCACGGACCAGGATTCAGGCGAAAAGAAATGAGATTTGCGTGGATGGTCGCGCGGCGCTACTTGCGGTCGCCTTACAAGCCCGCGGTGCTGCGGCTCGTGACGCTGTTCTCCGTGATCGGAATCGGCGCTGGCGTTGCGACGCTCGTGATTGCTTTGTCGATGAACACCGGCTTTCGCCGCACAATTCAGGACCGCCTGCTCGGCGTCTCCGCTCACGTCAACCTGACGCGCCCCGGCGCGGAGGGCATCGAGGACTACGGCGCGCTCGCCGAAAAGCTGAGCCACGTCGCCGGAGTGCGCAGCGTGGCGCCCGCGATTTATCTGACCGTGCTGCTTTCCGGCGGCGGCCACGCGCGCGGCGTCGTGATCAAGGGAATCGATCCCGAACGCGAGCGCCGCTTCGATGACGCCCTGCGCCGGATCGTTTCCGGCGCGGCTGATTTTACGCCGGACTCCGACGGCTTCGATTCCATCGTCGTCGGCCACCTCATGGCGGACGAACTCAATCTCCGCACCGGCGATTACGTCACGCTGACGAGCCCCGAAGGCCGGCTCACGCCCTACGGAATGGTCCCGCGCTCGCGCCGCTTCCGCATCGCCGGCGTATTCAATTCCGGCTTCTACGATTACGACGCCAACTGGGTCTTCGCCAAGCTGGCCGCCGCGCAAAACCTGGCCGGCGTCGGCGATGTGGTGAGCGTCCTCGAATTCCGCGTGAACGATGTAGACCGCGCCGCGGAGGCGGCTCGCGCGATCGAAGCGGCCGCCGGCTCGGGATACACGACGACCACGTGGGAAGACGAAAATCGCGCGCTGTTCCGCGCGCTGCGCCTCGAGAAACTCGTCACCGCGCTGTTCATCGGCCTGATCACCTTCGTCGCCGGCCTGAACATTCTGGTGGTCCTGTCGATGAGCGTCACCGACCGCGCGCGCGACATAGCCGTGCTCATGTCGCTCGGCGCGTATCGCCCGCAAGTCCGCAATATTTTCATGTTGCAAGGCCTGACCGTCGGCGTGATCGGCACCGTCTCCGGCCTCATCGCCGGTTACACCCTCTCCTGGGCCGCTGGCTCCTATCACCTCATCCCCCTCGATCCGCAGGTGTACTCGGTACCCTACGTGCCGTTCGTGTCCAGCGCCTTCGATGGCATGTGGATCGCCGCCGCCGCCCTGGCCATCAGCGTCGCCGCCACGCTGATCCCCGCACGCGCCGCCTCGCGTATCTTGCCGGTAGATATTCTCCGCTACGAGTAGTGATCAAGCAGGTCGCGCAATCATGACAAACATGATCGATGACCTAACCAAGTAGTGCCGAGATCAATTGGGGGCTTTCAATCTTGTCGAGTGGTGCTCGCCCCAAAGGAAACTACAAATCAGCGAATAGCGAATCTACGCTGAATCTCTCCGTGTTCTGAAAGCTATCCTTAGTGTCCTCAAAATAGTCGGGGTCAGGGTCAGTTTGTTCTTCTGCTCGATAGCTCGCCTTGTTCGCTTTATTGGACAGCTCGTCTTGTGTTTTCCTAGCTCGTGTGTCAAATTTTGGGAGTAGTTCAGCGACGGCTGAAACAATCTCAGCCATAGTCCCGAGTCGAGAAGCTTCCGAGTAGAGTTCGTTCGGATCATCTGAATCTAGGTCGGATTCCGCTTCTGTTTCAGCAAGCTCAAGAATCACCTCTAGCTGAGGCCCGTAATTATTCTCAAATTCCACTTGTCTTAACAACCGTGGTTCGATCTTCTTTATGGATTTTGCAGCTCGGACAAACTCCTCGACCTCATAAACGTCAAGGTACGCTCGATTTTGGCATTCCTTGACTCTATCAGCAAAACCATCGGAGACACTCTCCCAAGTCGCTGCTAGTGCGGGCGGTGGCGGCAAGGGAGCAAGCAATATACTCGCTGCCGAGTACGCATCGATGTCGCTAGGGTCCAGAACCTCTTCATCAGAATCCCACCGCGATTTTGCCAGATGACAGACTTCGGCAAGGATGTCGGTGATGTAATTCGAAACGTTTCTATCGTTTGATTGCTCCACGGCACTGGTCAATACGCTCAGAAGATCCCTCAGTTGTGCGCGGTCCACTTTCTCGGCAAGTTCGTGACATCTTTTCTTCAGGATTGCCCAGCTTTGACTGGCCGCCATCAGCGGCAATTCGCGCTTCCCTTGTGAACCACCCCCACTCGACACCGCTAGCTTCACGCCCTGCAAGGAAGCCTTCGATAGGAATCGCGCTGACAGAGCTTGGCCTTTCGCCAATTCGTCAATGACCAAATCACGATAACTCGGGTGAATCCACGTAAGGAGTCGGGCGTCAACATCCTCCTCCATCAGACCGTTGACCTTAATGAAGCCTTCCCGCAGCTGATCTAAAACGTCTCCAAAAGCCTCGTGCTCGGTTTCCGGACATAGCGAATCATATGACTCAGCCACGGTGGCGATCTTTGCAGGAGTCCCTACCTCCAGCATAGCAATGAGTGCCCATTTGTGACTCGGTGGTAACGCATGGAATGATGTGCGAATCCTCCGCGTTGGATTTCGGATGGATTCGAATATGGCCTCGCGAATCTTCCCCAAGGTCTCTTCGGAGTTGCCAGTTGGACCTTGCAGGTTTGGAAGCACTTCTTCCACTAGTTGTCGAATCCTCTCTGGTGTGAAAGATTTGTGGTCAACGATTTCCTTCGCATTTTGGCGGACCACCTTGCATAAATTTCTCGAAAGTCTAGCAGCTTTCGCGTGGCGGTAGAGAATCAGGGCCTTTTCCATGGTATTTAGCTCTTCGGCGTTAACCATGACGGCACCCGGATCGGGAAACATGGGAAAATCGTGACGAAAGTCTAAGGTATGTAAAGCTCGTTCCAGGATATGTTTTCTACTTGTCCAAATGAGCCAATGTTTCGCATTCAGCTGACGCATAACCAAGGGGAGTTGACTCTCCCATTTCTGACTCCTGGTTGGGTCGTACTCTGTCAACCCGAACGCGTCGTCGGCGACGAAGACTTGTGATTTCTCAGATTCATACCCAGAGAAAAATTTGTCAGGGTCCGAACAATAAATCGCCTGCCACCCCACTGACACCTGGGCCAGGGCAATGATCCATGCGATTGCGCTCTTGCCCATCTCTGGTGGTCCCTCGAGAACAACAAAGTGGTGTTCTCCGAGCACTTTCCAAGCTTTTTGATAAGTTTGAGTAGGAACAAAGACGGGTGCTACCTGCCTGGCCGATTCAATAGCACTCCGACTCCTCTCGAGTGATTCATGACTGAGCGCGTCCTTTATGAGGTCCGAGAGATCGCGCAGCCCCAGGAGCTGTGGGAACGAGCGACGCAAATTGGGCTCGTCGTCGAGGTAGTCACACACGTCGGTACCGGCCAAGACGTGTACTCCTGCCCGCGGCAATATTCCCTTAAGTTGAGTTTGTAGCTTTTTACGAAGGGTTGGGTGTACGGGTGCGTTTGTGACTAGGATAAAATGTGCGGGATTAGTCCAGACCCTCTTACCGATGCGGTCCTTGATCCGTTTACTTTCCACTTGCACGGACGATAAGAGGGCCTTCGCTGGCGACGCGCCTGCGGCATTCGCATTCTCAACGAACTTCACTTGAAAGATGAATGGGCCTGGCGTCTCTATCGAGCGATCGGGAAATTTGAGAGAACCCGGACAGTAAGCATCTCGCCCATGGTCGCCACGACCACCCCATGATTCTATTCCAGGTCCGATCCTTGCCTTCAGGAGCGATTGAATTAGCCATTCGAACTGAAAGTAGCCCAGTTCATCGAGGCGATATCTAATCATGATCTACATTTAATCATGTCTGGGAACCGAATTTGGTGTAATTTTCGAGCCAATCTTATCGATCACGGAAGGGTAGAGAAACTAGCCGATGAGTGCCATAATTTTCGCGCGCACTTCGGCCAGTTCTTCGGCGGATACGGCGCCTTTGCGCTTGGCTTTTCGGACGCGCCAGTCCAGGCTCTTTACCTGATCGGCGAGGACAACACTTGGTGGGGCACCCGCAACAAAGACCTCGAACGGGTAGTTCTTGATCTGCGTCGTCATTGGGCAGCAGATCATCAGGCTTGCCTTGTCATTGTAAGCAGCCGGGCTTACCACCAGGGCTGGCCGATGTCCCGCCTGTTCGTGGCCTGCCTGCGGCGTGAAGTTCAGCCACACGATGTCTCCGGCCGCTGGCACATATCGCGCAATCACCAGGCCTCTTTGCCCATCGCCGGGCCGAAATCGACAGCTTCGTGCTGATTTGTGGGCGTGATCCCCTTCAACAGCGTTTCCAGGTCGTACGTTTTTTGCCGGACCGGTTCGATCACGATCCGGCCGGCCTCTTCGCGCACGTCTACCACCTCATCCAGGTAGAGGCGTGTCGCCTGCATCACCGAAGCCGGAATCCGCACCGCCGCGCTGTTGCCCCATTTTTTCACCGTCGCTCGCACAGCTCGCCTCCAATGTAGATACTTTGTATCTACAGTATGGCTGATTTGGCGGGATGTGTCAACAATGTAGATACGCAAGCTCGCCGATGCGTCGTGCTGACGCAGTTCGCCGAACCTCTCGGATGGACGTATAATTCCTCTCCACGGTCGCGAGCGTTTTGCGTGGACAGGGATAGGGTAAAGGAACCCAAGATTGGTTAAAGACAGTGCGACGCGTTGCAACCAGGCTCAGCTTCAGCGGCTAAAGCCGATTTAAAAGTGAATCGTTACAGCCGGGCTGAAGCCCGGCCCTACAAAGCGAATCAAGGAACGAGTCAGCCGGCGAGTCAACGCTCGTCGCGCCACTTAAAGAACTGAAGGATTTTGAGCACGGAGCACGCAAGGAGAGCCACATGAGCGAGATCACCAGGCGTGGATTTGTGAAAGGTGCGGCACTAGCGCCGCTGGCGCTGGCGCCGTTTCGTTCGATGGCACAGCACGCGGCGGCTCCAGGCGACCGTTTTGATTTTGTCTTTGCGGGCGCTGGACACAACAGCCTGATCTGCGCGGCCTATCTGTCCAAAGGTGGGTACAAGGTTCTCGTGCTGGAGGGCCGTCCAACGATTGGCGGCGGCACGAAGACGGCCGAAGTTTGTCTGCCTGGATTCAAGGAGGATTTGTGCTCGACCGTGCACGCGGGAATCTCCAACAATCCGGTGATTCGAAACAATGAACTCAATCTCCGCGATTATGGGTACGGCGAGTACATTGATCCCGATCCCGTCATGCACATTCCTTTTCTGGATGGCGCGTCCATCACGATTTGGCGCGACCTGGATCGTACGTGTGAGACGATCGCGCGCGTCTCCAAAAAAGACGCGGAAACTTTTCGGCGGATGGTGGCCGAATTCAAAACGTACACCGCGGCAACGAGTGCGAGCCAGGGAGGAGCAGCCGCCGGCAGCGCACCCAAGATTCCCAAGGCAGGAGTCTGGCAGCGCCGCATGGCGATGTCAGGCTATGACCTTGTCTGCGAATTGTACGAAAGCGACTATATGCGCAGGGCCAATCTCGTCTGCGGCCACTTTGGCTCGGTCCCGGGCGGAGATCCGGGCACGGGCGCCCAGGCTTTCGCACTGGTGGTGCAGCAGATCAGCGGGCGAGTGATTCCCAAGGGCGGCTCGGGCACGCTGAGCGTCGCGCTTGGGCGCTTTATCGAGGATCACAACGGAGTGGTCCTTACCAACAAGCCCGTCACGCAACTGATGATCGAAAATAACAAGTGCGCGGGCGTGAGCTGCATGGACGGCAGCACCTACCGCGCCGAAAAAGGGGTGGTGTCGACCATTCATATCAAGAATCTGGTGAACATGGCCCCGCGCGAACTATGGGGCGAAGAATTCCTCGAAGGCGTGGAAATGTTTCAGCCCGAACATGCGATGCTCAGCCTGCATTACGCGACGATGGAACCACCAAAATATCCTCTGGCAACAGGTGGCACGATTTCGACGTGCGAGGCCGCCATCCCTCCCAAACTCGATTATTACCTTGAGATGAATTATCTGGAGGCTAGCGGAGAGGTGAACCTGGACGAGCCACCAGGACTCCAAATTGTGTCTCCAAGCGTGGCCGACCCGAGCCGCGCCCCGGCCGGCTGTCACACCATAAAAATTGAAAGCAACCTGCCCTATGCGCTGAAAGAAGGCCCCAAACACTGGGACAACATTAAGGATCAGGTCGCGGACGCTCTCCTCAATCACTTGCGGCGATTTGCGCCGAATCTGACGCCAGACAAATTTCTGGGGAAATTCATCGAGAGCCCGCTTGATATTGAGCGAATGAACCCGTCGATGTGGCGGGGAAGCACGCATGGCGGCGCAATGAATCCCGCGCAAGTCGGAAATATGCGTCCGGTGCCCGGCTGGGCCAACTACCGGATGCCGATTGCCGGGCTCTATCAGACCGGAGCATGCACCGCTCCGGGCGGCGCCGTCACCGGCGTGCCGGGACGAAACGCCGCGACGGTAATCCTCAAGGATTTCGGGACGAGCCTTGAGGAAGTAGTGGCAAAGAAAGCAAGCAAGAAATCGTAGAAATTGGAAAAGAGTTCGTTGGCATCAGTCGCGAGTGAGGGAGGAGTGCTTGTGCGAAGTGAACGGATTGTTTTAATGGCTGGACTCGCGATTGCCTTAATGGCTGCGGCGTTGCTATTGCACGCACCCGACGCGAAGGCTCAACAATCGGCAGCAACCGCGAACGCGACGAAAGAAGTCCCGGACAATCCAGCCGAGCACTCGCCGCCCGCCCAGCCGGTCCCGTACAGCCACAAGACGCATCTGGCATTAGGTCTGGAGTGCGCTTTCTGCCACGCCAATCCTGAGCCAGGCAAGTTGATGACTTTTCCCCCGACAAGCACGTGCATGTCGTGCCACGATACCGTAGCGACGAAGAAACCCTCAATCCAGAAGCTCGCCTCCTTGGCCAAGTCGGAACAGCCCATCTCGTGGGTGCGCGTTTACGCTGTCACCGTGGGAGTGAATTGGACGCACCGCAAACACTTGGAGGTCGGCATAAAGTGTGAGACGTGTCACGGCCAAGTTGCCGACATGACGGTCATGTCCCAAGCGACGAGCGTGACCTCGATGGGCGTCTGCATCAATTGCCACAAACTCCGCGCCGCTCCGACCGTATGCCAGACTTGCCATTCGTGGCCTTCAAACTGAAGAATCGGGCTGCGACAATCTACGATCGATTACGCGGATATTTCCGTCCCGACTACTTGCCCCACAGCCGGTGAGGCAGCAAATACGTGAGCCCGGCGAAGGCTTCCCAGTGCGTGGACGTGCCGGTTAAACCTTTCTCGAAGCCGGCGTCGAAGACCAGATTTTTACGCACGGCATAGCTGGCGGCCCACAGATTTCCGATGGCGTTGCCATGCAGGAAGGGCTGGGAGAAGCGCCAAATCTCGCCGGAGAGGCCGAATCCTTTTCCGAGCGGGTGAGAAATCGAGAGCGTCTGGCCGAACTGGAGCCTGCGCACCGGGCCTTCGAGGACTTCGTTGAAGACGGCGTTGGCATCGTAGTGAAAACCCTTCACATCGGCGCTGGCGTACAAAACCGAGGAATTTAGCGGGCTGCCGATATCGAGCTCGGGCGCGCCGCCGTCATAGACGCGACGGGAATAGCTGGCAGAAAGGGTGGGCTTCGAGCCTTTGCCGTGTAGGAGCACGACTTGCGCGCCCAGAAAAACCTCCGCGATACCATTGGCTGAAACTCCGTTCAATGTGTAGTGGACGGCGGGCTCGGAAGCCTCGACGAATTCGAGGCGGCGGGTGACGGCAAGTTTTATGACCTCGTTGAATTCGTAGCGCGTGGAGAATTCGAGCGAGTTCGTGGCGCCCAGCGTGCCGGTTTCAAATTGCAGATAGCCGACGGGCGCGAGTGTGGCGGGATTGCTCACGGTGGGACGAGCGGGATTCGCTTCGGGCTCCTCCGATTGCGCGTCATGTTGCGTCGCCGATTGCTGAGATTGGCCGGCCGCCGGACAAGCGGCAATCATCGCAGCAAGAATCGCAGAGATAGAGACAAAGCGCGCGCAACGGCGCATTGCCGGGAAAGGACTTCGTTGCCGCAATGGATTTCCGATGCGCACCGCCCGCATGATATCGCATATTCCAAGTCAGCCCCTCACTGGTCTCGGAATGAAGCGTGGCTGTCCCGCCAAGCAATTTGACCCATTGCAAAATCGAAAAACGGTTTTCCCTCCCGCGCCAACCTTCGTTTAACGAAATACATAGGCAAGGAACTTTCGATGGGGTTTCAGTCTATTTGGCGTCTTGGTTGCACCTGTAAATGGTGTAAGCTTTGCCGGCATGAAGCATGAGTCCAGAGGCTGCAAGGCGTCCTCCCGGCCATGCTACAATCGCCGCCGTATCAATGACTTAGGAAGCAGGACGGGAAGTGTCAAAATAGATCACTATTTCCACAGGTACTCACAGGGCACTAAAGAGAAATCGTTTGTCCCCGTGAGCGAGTGACCTCAGAATGGCAGGCTGGCAATCATGACGGCGCGACGAAAAAGGGCATCTAAGTAGAGTAGATGGGATGCGGTTTTGAAGTGTGACGGGACGGAAATTGGGATGGTCCCGTAGGAAATTTTGAGCAAAAATGTCAGCAGAGACCACAGCTTCGGCAAGCACATCGGCAAGCGCCGCAACCTACGCAGGGGCGCTGATTGAGACGCGAGAATTGCGCAAGACTTATGGCGCAGGCGGGGCCGAAATCACGGTGCTTTCCGGCGTTAACGTGGCTGTCGAATCAGGCGAGTTAATCGCCGTAGTTGGCCCTTCGGGAGCGGGGAAAAGTACCTTTCTGCATTTGCTCGCTGCGCTAGACACGCCAACAAGCGGTACAGTATACTTCGAAGGGAAAGCGATAGATTCGTTTCGGGAAAATGAGCTTGCGAATTATCGCAACCGGTCGATTGGTTTTGTGTGGCAGAGGCATCACCTTTTGGCTGATTTTACGGCAGCCGAAAACGTGGCGATGCCGCTGCTGATGCGCGGCGCAGGGTACGATGAGGCGCTCGAAACCTCCGAACGCTGGCTCAAGGAAGTTGGCCTGGAAGCGCGAGTTAAACAGCGTGCGGGGGAGTTATCCGGGGGGGAGCAACAGCGCGTGGCGATCGCCCGCGCGCTCGTTCAACAACCGGCCCTTTTGCTGGCCGATGAACCCACCGGAGACCTCGACGAGCGAAACGCAATGGCCGTTTTTGAGCTGATGCAGCGGTTGCATCGCGAGCACCGGCTTACCTCCATCCTGGCGACGCACAACACGATTTTGGCGGGGCGCGCGGATCGCGTGCTGCAATTAGAGCATGGAACGCTCCAGCCGGTTGAGAAGACGTAGACCATAGCCCTGGTTTTTGTACTGAGGGAGAAACGAGTTGACCCGTGTTTGAACGCTACACAGAGAAGGCACGACGCGTTATATTTTTCGCGCGCTACGAAGCCAGCCAGTACGGCTCCCCGTACATCGAGACCGAACATCTGCTGCTCGGACTGATGCGCGAGGACAAGGCGCTGGCTAATCGTTTCCTGCGTTCTCACGGCTCGATCGAATCGATCCGCAAAGAGATCGAACAGCGCATCACTATTCGCGAGCGCATCTCCACCTCGGTGGAAGTCCCGCTCAGCCAGGAATCCAAACGCATCCTGAATTTCGCCACGGAAGAAGCCGAGCGCCTCGGGCACCGGCACGTCGGCACGGAGCACCTGCTGCTCGGAATCCTGCGCGAAGAGAAATGCTTTGGCGCGGAAATCCTTCAGGAGCGCGGCCTGCGGCTCTCGACGCTGCGCGAAGAACTGGCTCGCAGCGCCGGTGAAAAAACGCCCGCGGCGCGTCCGAAAGAAACCTCGCTGCTCGCGGAGTTCAGCCGCGACCTGACGCAAGCCGCGCTCGAAGGCCAGCTCGATCCGCTCGTGGGCCGCGAACGCGAACTCGAACGCGTCATTCAGATTCTGTGCCGCCGCACGAAAAACAACCCCGTGCTGATCGGCGAGCCGGGCGTGGGGAAAACAGCCATCGTCGAAGGCCTGGCGCAGCGCATTTCCGATAGCGACGTGCCGCCCTTCCTGGCCGACAAGCGCATTCTGTCACTGGATCTTTCCTTGATCGTCGCCGGCACAAAATACCGCGGCCAATTCGAGGAGCGGCTCAAGACCATCATGAAGGAATTGATGGAGAGCCAGAACTCGATCGTCTTCATCGACGAGTTGCATACGCTGGTGGGCGCCGGATCGGCGGAAGGCTCGCTCGATGCCGCCAATATTCTGAAGCCCGCGCTTTCACGCGGCGAAATTCAGTGCATCGGCGCGACGACGCCGGGCGAATACCGCAAGTCCGTTGAAAAGGACCGCTCCCTCGAACGCCGTTTCCAGGCTGTGAAAGTGGGCGCGCCGTCCGAGGACGAAGCGATCCTGGTCATCGAGGGCGTGCGCGAACGCTACGAAAAATTTCACGCGGTCAGCTACACCGACGAAGCCATCCGCTACTCCGTCTATCTCTCGAGCCGTTACATTCCGGACCGCTTCCTGCCGGACAAGGCTATCGATCTGATCGACGAAGCGGGCGCGCGCGTCAAGCTGCGCCAGGCCACGTTGCCCGATGAAGTGGCCGAAGTCCAAAAGCGCGTGAAGTTCATCACGCACCGCATGGAAACCGCAATCGCCAATCACGAATTCGAGAAGGCGCGCTTTTATTCCGAGGAAGAGCGCAAGGAAAAAGAAAATCTCCGCGCTGTCCGCGAGCGCCTGAAGATGGATGACACCAATACCGGCATCGTCACGCGCGAAGACATCGAGGACGTCGTTGCGCGCTGGACCGGGATTGCCGTCACTTCGATCAAGGAAGACGAACAGCAAAAACTGCTGCGCATTGAAGTCGAACTGCACAAGCGCGTCATCAGCCAGGACAAGTCCATTACCGCACTGGCCCGCGCCATTCGCCGCAGCCGCGCCGGACTGAAAGCCCCGGGACGCCCCGTCGGATGCTTCCTGTTCCTCGGCCCGCCCGGCGTCGGCAAGACGGAAGTCGCGCGACGCCTGGCGGAATTCCTGTTCGGCAGCGAGAAATCGCTGATCCGCTTCGACATGTCCGAGTACATGGAGAAGCATTCCGTCTCCAAACTGATCGGCGCGCCTCCAGGTTACGTGGGCTACGAAGAGGGCGGGCAATTGACCGAACGCGTGCGGCGCACGCCCTATTCGGTGATCCTGCTCGATGAAATCGAAAAGGCCCACCCGGACGTGTACAATATCCTGCTCCAAGTATTCGAAGACGGGCAATTGACCGACGGCCTGGGAAATACGGTCGATTTCCGGAACACGATTCTGATCATGACTTCGAATCTCGGCGCGCGGCACCTTCAGAAGCGGTCCACGATGGGTTTCCAATCGGCCGCGGAAGAGGGCACAGCAAAGAGCATGGACGAACTCGTGCTCAGCGAAGTGAAGCGCGTGTTCAATCCGGAGTTCCTGAATCGTCTGGATGAAATTATTCTGTTCAACCCGTTGGGCGATGAAGAACTGCTCCGCATCATCGATCTGTTGGTCGGCCAGACCAACGACACTCTGATCCACCGTCAGGTGCAGATTGTACTGACGCCGGAAGCACGCCAGTGGGTCCTCGACAAAACGTGCGGGGATCGCAGTTATGGCGCGCGTCCGCTGCGGCGGGCATTGCAAAAGTACGTCGAAGATCCGTTGTCGGAAGCGCTGATTCAGGGGGGCCTGCAGCGCCCGGCCACGCTGGAAGTCTACGTAACAAATGACGGGCTCGGATTCCGACCGGTGGTCGAAGCAACCCCGGTATCCCACTAGCGAATCCTACGCGCGCAGGCCGGGTTCATACTCTTGAGCCCGGTTGGGGGGAGCGTACAATATTGTTTCGGGGGGAGCGGCCTTGAGTATTTCCCTGGCCGCGAGAAACTACTCGTGTTTTATCATGGGGCTGCGCGCAAGCATGCTGTGTCTGCTTGCCGCAGTTGTAGTGTGTCTGGCGCCCGGCTCCCCCGCACGTTCCCTTACCGGGCAGGCGGCGCAGCAGGCGCCCGCCGTGGCACCCGGAACGCCCACCATCGAGCGCATCGAATTCCAGGGCAATCGAAGGATCCGCAGCGAGACCCTTCGAGCGCGCATTTTTTCCCGCCCCGGCGACGCAGTGAACGAGGATGCCCTCCGGCGCGATTTTCACGCCCTGTGGAACACGCAATACTTCGAGGACATGCGGCTTGAAATCGAGGACAGCGCGGACAAGCCGAACCAGAAAATCATCATTTTCTATTTGACCGAGCGCCCCATCGTCCGCCGCATTCAATACAAGGGCAACAAATCGGTCTCTGAATCCGATATCCTGGACCGGTTCAAGGACCGCAAGGTCGGCCTCTCGATTGAGAGCCAATTCGATCCCACGAAAATCAAGAAAGCGGAAGTCGTACTGAAAGAGTTGCTCGCCGAGCACGGCCGCCAGTACGCCACCGTCAAGCCCACCTTTGAACGGCTCCCCGGCACGAACGCCGTAACGCTCACCTTCAACATCGATGAAGGCCCCAAAGTGAAGGTCGGCAAAATTATCATCACGGGAAACACGGCGTTTTCCGCCCGCCAAATCATCCGCACCATGCGCAACTCTCGTCCCACTGCCATTCCGCTCGGGCCGGTGCCTCCGTACTACATCTCGGTGCTGGCCAAGACGTTTGACCGGCCCAAACTGGACGAGGACATGGAAATCGGAATCCGCGGGCTCTATCAGGACAACGGCTATTTCAAAGTGCTGGTGAAAGACCCGATCATCCAGAATGTGACGCTGAAACAAGGCGTTTTGCCGGGCAAGGTTCCTCTGGTGGGAGTCCACCAGGGCCGGGCTACCAACATCACGATTCCCATTGAAGAAGGCGAGCGGTACCGCATGGGCACGCTGCACGTGCGCAACGCGAATCCCGATGAAGGCCTCTTTTTCAAGGTTCCCTATCTCGAATCCGTATTCCCCATCAAGAAGGGCGAGATTTTCAGCGTGGCCAAAGTCCGCAAGGCCATCGAGGACTACACCAAGCTGTACGGAAATTTCGGCTTCATCGATTTCACCGCCGTTCCGGACACGGAAGTGCACGACGACACCAAGACCATCGACCTGACCTTCGCCTTCGACCAGCAAAAACAGTTCTTCGTCCGGCGCATCGATTTCACCGGCAATACCGGCACGCGCGACAAAGTCATCCGCCGCGAACTGCTGCTCAACGAAGGCGACATGTTCCGCAACAACTTGTGGGAGCTGAGCCTTCTGCGCCTGAACCAGCTGGATTATTTCGAGGCGGTGAAACCGGAGAACGCCGAGATCAAGCGCAACGTCAAGCAAGGCACCGTGGACATTCTTCTAAAGCTCAAGGAGAAAGGCAAACAATCCATCAGCTTGACC
>Ga0209517_10002995_pt1 | contig 23231 bp, 33 predicted proteins | sample PeaSoiMetSII2010_FD_187695 | JGI IMG/M metagenome (GOLD analysis project Ga0209517, IMG submission 187695) | Peat soil microbial communities from Weissenstadt, Germany - SII-2010 (SPAdes) (version 2) | ecosystem: Environmental > Terrestrial > Soil > Wetlands > Peat | place: Germany...
GATTGGGAGAATCTGAACCGAAAGGCGCTCGCGTTCTTGCGCCTCGCTTCAATCCGCCTCATGCTCAGAAAACTCTGCAATCCGGCCTGAAGTCTCCGGACGGACTCTTAGAAAGATGCGCTGAACGTACCGCGCTTAGGTTGATCAAGTTTGAGAGGTGAACAGTGCAGGATAGCAAGCTCGATCATCCCATCGTGAAACGCGATGTTTCGGCCAGCAAAGGCAAAAATGATGCAGCCAAGGGAGAGGCAACTCTCAATCTTCCGAATTGGTACGCCCTGAAACCCTTCAGGCGAGTCCAAGCTGTCTAGCCGAAAATGGTTCTCCCCGAACCTCTGCTGACCGGTCAGCGTGCGGTTATTGGTGGCGAGGCGTTGAATGCCACTTTTGGCCCGGCGACCTGCCCGCCAACCAACAGCGCTACGAGCAACGCTGCAGCAAGCAAGCTACCTCCGATCACAGCGAAAAAACCAATGTTGGATTTGTGGTGCGCCATTTCCCGCTCCCGCACGACAACTACGCCGGCACGAAGTCGTTCCCGGGTAGTGGCCGCCTCAGTTGGCGCGTGGCAATAGGTACCGGACCGTCATCCCTGCACCGTTGGTTCGGTCGAGAAGCAGCGTATCACCCAGCTTGAACTCCTCCTGCATGGCGTCGCAGCAAGAACCGGGGCCGGAACCGTCCCTGGTAGTGGAGCGACAGAGTTCTCCCGAATTGATGAGGATATCTATGCGCCCCCGCGTTGCTGCGCGGCCCAATTGGGCGAGTAATTCTTGTCGGAAGTGATCGGTCGAAACCATCTGCGGCCTCCAATCCAACCACGCGCCTAATTCGCGCCGATAGCTAGTTAATTCGCAATGCTCCGGTAGGTCAGGGACCCGGACAAATTCCCTCTCCGGCTCCTGCCCTGTTTCGCTGCCGAATTAACTGGCTTTATTCGCGCTCCAGGGCGCACAGTGAATAATCACCGCACCCTAGCCTTGGTATCCATCGGTGACAGAGAGTGTTGCGCTCCCGCCTATTCGAGGGAAGCACCATGCCCCAGTCTCAACGCCTGTCGTTGGCCATTCCATTCGTTGCAATTGAGCGCCCCGCCTGTCCGAAGTGTCGGGCCCAGATGATGCTCGTCAGCATCGAGCCGGTACGCGCCTGTGTCGTCGACTTGCATACGTTCGAGTGCGCTGTCTGCAATCAGGTGCTTAAGACCTTTGCCGCGTATGAAGATCCTATGAGGTCCAAGGGTCTTGGACGCTGGCTTCAAGGCGATTTGCACCACTGAAGTAAGGCCGCCGGCGTGAACATCAATCTCAAGACCGCCAGATCGCTCGGCCTGAGCGTGCCCGCGAACCTCCTAGCACTCTCTGATCGTGCGTGTGATCGAATGAGTGCGGGTCACTTCCGAAATTGGCACTTTTCGGGCCTTAAGCGATGTCCGACTTGAGTCCGGAATACGTATCAAAGCGGACGTCCGCCTACCGCTATGAATTATCACGTCTTGGATCTGGACTATCTGCTGTTGGCGCAGGCGCGCGAATATTCCTCGCGGTCGCTCGGGCCAAGTCTGGCCGCCGCGCCCTCCTGTAGGCACGTCGTGACGCGGTCGCTGAAGGAGGGACGCTGCGCCGGCAGATAGTTCTGGCGCGGCGGCGCATCCATCTTCGGCACCACCGGCACCTCGATCTTGGGTGGCGGCGGAGGCGGCGGCAGCGGCGGATTGAATTTCGATCCGCCCGGCGGAATGAATTGCGCGAACGCAGCGTTCGCGGCAACAAGCACCACGATTGCAGCACCGGCGTTGATCCATGCGCGCTTCATGCCGGGTATGTCGTGATGCGCTCCGAGAACCGCAAGTCAATTATTCTTCAGGCGCGTTTTCGATCGGGTCGAACCGGTCGGCCTCAAGCCCGAGCAGGTTCCACGATTGCAGCATGTGCGGCGGCAAAGGCGCGGTCACGTCGATCACGCCGCCGCGCGGATGCGGGATGACGATCCGGCGCGCCAGGAGATGAAGTCGTTTCTGCAAACCGCCCGGCAACTCCCAGTTTTCCTTATTGAAATATTTGGGATCGCCGACGATGGCATGGTCGATATGGGCCATATGCGCGCGCAACTGATGCGTCCGCCCCGTGACCGGTTTCAACGAAACCCAGGCGAGTTTCTGCGCCGAGGTCTCCACGACAGCATAATAAGTGACGGCATGGCTGGCGCCCTCGTCGCCATGCGCGGCGATGCGCATGATCGTGTCTTCCTCGCCCTCCTCCTTGGCGAGAAAAGTCGAGATGCGGCCCTGCTTCGGCTTCGGCACCCCGGCCACCAGCGCCCAATAGATCTTGCGCGCCGAGCGATGGCGGAACGATCCAGTCAAGGCGGTTGCCGCAAAACGCGTTTTCGCCACCAGGAGACATCCCGCCGTATCCTTGTCGAGGCGGTGCACCAGGCGCGGCTTCTGTCCCTTGGCGTCGCGCATCACCTCCAGCATCTGGTCGATGTGCCGCGTGGTGCCGGAACCGCCCTGCACCGCCAGCCCCGCCGGCTTGTTCAGCACCATCACGTCGGCATCTTCGAACAAGATCATCTCCTTGAGCGCCGACAACGTCTTTGCCCCGGCTTCCGAGAGCTGCCCGGAAGCCCTCGGTGCATCGAGCCTGAGCGGCGGAATGCGGACGCTCTGCCCCTCCTCCAGCCGGTCCTTGCTGTCGGCGCGCTTGCCGTTGACGCGGAACTCGCCTTTGCGGACGATGCGCTGGATGTGGGAAAACGACAGTCCCGGAAATCGCGCCTCCAGAAAACGGTCGACGCGCATGTTGTTCTCGTCCGCTGTCACGACCACGGTCTGAACCTTGGTCGGCAGCGCCGCCGCTTCCGCTTCCCTCTTCGGCTCCGGCGCGAACGGCTTCGCGACATGAGGCGCGGAGGCCGGCAAACGTGCCGGCGGCTTGCCGCCGGGACGATGCCCCTGCGACCGCTCGGCTGCCGAGCCGCGATACGGCCGCGCGCCTTTCGGACGGTCGCCCGGGGCGCGTTTCGCCAGGGGTCTTCTGATACGACGGCTCATGCTCGGGTGTGGCTTTCGGATTTGAAGGGTTGGGGTAGCGTAAAAGCGGTGAAACGTCACGGCGAATTCGGTACAAATTCGCCGCGGGATCGGCCATGGTGGGCCAAGGAATCGAAAAAATCAGGGAGTACCGGGGATGGCGTCTGTGAAGGCAGCTTTGGCCGCTCTTGCCGCAATGATCATGAGTGCTGCTTGGGCCGCCGAAGGCCCGATGCCACCGGAGATTGCCAGCAAGCTTTTGGAACTCGGCAGCGTCATTGATCCCCCGAACACCGCCCTGCTCTACGCCCCGCTGCAGGAAAAGGAGCCGTATCAGGGCGTCCGGATCGAGCGGGACGTCAAATATGGCCCCGCGGATCGCAACCTGCTCGACGTCTTCCTGCCCGAGGCGGCGTCGCCGGGCCGGCCGGTAATGATGTTCGTCCATGGCGGCGCCTTCATCCGCGGCAACAAGCGCCTGCCCGGCACGCCGTTCTACGACAACATCATGCTGTGGGCGGTGAAGAACGGATTCGTCGGCGTCAACATCACCTACCGGCTTGCACCGCAATTTCCCTGGCCCGCCGGCGTGGAGGACGTGGCCGCCGCCGTTCAATGGGTCAACGAGAAGATCGCCGAGCGCGGCGGCGATCCCGCACGCGTCTATCTGATGGGACACTCCGCGGGCGCGGTCCATGTCGCGACCTATGCATCGCACCCGGAATTCAACAAGATGAAGGACGGCGGCCTCAAGGCCGCGATCATGGTGTCGGGAATCTATGACCTGACGGGAAGAGCTGTTGAAGATCCCGAGCGAGCCTATTTCGGCACCGATCCATCGCTCTACGCCGAGCGATCATCCTTTCGGGGATTGCAGGAGGCCAGGCTGCCGCTGATGATCGTCTCCTCGGAGCTGGACCCGCCCATCTTCCACAGGCAATTCGACCTCTTGAAGGACGCAGCCTGCAAGCAAGCCCGCGGATGCATCCGCGCGATCATGCTGCCGCAGCACAGCCACATGTCGGAGGTGTATTCGATCAACACCGCCGACACGCGTTTGACCAGCGAAATTCTGGATTTCATCAAGACCGGGAAGTAGCGCCCCTCCGGCTACTTCGACCCGCGCTCCCGCCGCAGCTTCGCCCAGTAATCCAGCCGTCTGCGGATTTCGCGCTCAAAACCGCGATCCGGCGGGTCGTAGAAGGTCTGGCGTCCCATCGCTTCGGGAAAATAGTCCTGCCCGGAAAAAGCTTCCGGCGTGTCGTGGTCGTATTGGTAGCCGTCACCATAGCCTTCCGACTTCATCAGTTTGGTCGGGGAATTCAGAATGTGCTTGGGCGGCAGCAACGAGCCGCCCTCCTTCGCCGCGCGCATCGCAGCGCCAAACGCCTTGTAGCCGGCGTTCGATTTCGGCGCGGTGGCGAGATAGATCACGGCTTGCGCGATCGCGAGTTCGCCCTCGGGAGACCCAAGAAAATCAAACGCGTCCTTGGCGGCATTGGCGATCACCAGCGCCTGCGGATCGGCCAGACCGATGTCCTCGACCGCCATCCGCACCACCCGCCGCGCCAGAAACAGCGGGTCTTCGCCGGCATCCATCATGCGCGCGAGATAATATAACGCCGCATCCGCATCGGAGCCGCGCACCGATTTATGCAACGCCGAGATCAGGTTGTAATGGCCATCGGCCGACTTGTCGTAGATCGGCGCGCGACGTTGCAGGATTTCCTGCAATTGCGCGGCGTTGAAAATCTCGCCCTCGCGCGCGGCGCGCCAGACCTCTTCGGCCAGCGTCAGCGCGGCGCGGCCGTCGCCGTCGGCCATCCGCGCCAGCACGGCGCGCGCTTCGACATCCAGCGGCAGCTTCCTGCCCTCGACCTTCTCGGCATGGACGAACAATTTTTCGATCGCGGCATGATCGAGCGAATGAAACACCAGCACGCGCGCCCGCGACAGCAGCGCCGCATTGAGCTCGAATGAGGGATTTTCGGTGGTGGCGCCGACCAGCACCACGGTGCCGTCTTCCATGACAGGCAGAAACGAATCCTGCTGCGCGCGATTGAACCGGTGCACCTCGTCCACGAACAGCAGCGTGCCCTTGCCCATTTCCCGCCGCGCCCGGGCCGCATCGAACGCCTTCTTCAGGTCGGCGACCCCGGAAAACACCGCCGAAAGCTGCTCGAAATGCAGTTCGGTCGCATCAGCCAAAAGCCGCGCCACGGTGGTCTTGCCGGTGCCCGGCGGACCCCAGAAGATCAGCGAGCCCAGCGTGCGCGTCTCCAGCATGCGGGTGAGCGCGCCGTCCGGCCCCAGGATGTGATCCTGGCCGACGACCTCCGACAAAGTTCGGGGGCGCAACCGGTCGGGGAGCGGATGCGGTGCGTCCTGCTCCATCCCTGCGGCGGCAAACAGGCTGGCACCCTGTTGTGGTCGTTTCGGGCTCATCCGCCCAGCGTGACGTTGATCTGCTGGCCGCCGCGTACCAGGATGATGCGCCAGAGCCGCGAAGATTCCCGCGTTGCTTTTTCGAGATCGCTGGTCTTGACGATCTTCTGATTGTTGACGGCTACGATGATGTCGCCCTTCTGAAAGCCGACACTGGCGGCCGTTCCGCCATCGGTCAGGTCCGTCACGACCACGCCTTCAGTGTCCGCATCCAGATGCAACTCGTCAGCGACGGCCGGCGAGATATTCGCGACCTTGGCCCCCTGGAATGGTGAGCGTCCGGAGAGAACGATTTCATTCCGGCCGGTATCGGGCGCGGCTTCAAGCTGCAGCGTCAGCTTCACTGCCTTGCCGGCGCGCTGCACATCGATCTGCGACGTACCACCAAGTGGACGCGTCGCAAAACGATAGTCAAACGCATTGGGGTCGTCGATGGTCTGCCCGTCGATCGCGACAATCAGATCGGACGACTTCAACCCTCCCCGCGCCGCCGGACTGTTCGGAACGACGCTGGCTACAAGCGCCCCGGTCGGGAGCTTGAGTCCGAGCGTTTCGGCGATCTCGGGCGTCACCGCCTGCAATCGCGCGCCGAGCCAGGGCCGTTTGACGGCCTTGCCGCCGCTCTTCGCCGAAGCCACCACGACGCGCACCATATTGGCAGGGATCGCAAAGCCGATGCCTTGAGAGCCGCCGGAGCGCGAGAAGATCGCGGTATTGATGCCGGCGAGCTTGCCGGTCATGTCGACCAGCGCGCCGCCCGAATTGCCGGGGTTGATCGCAGCGTCGGTCTGGATGAAGAACTGGTAGTCGGTGATGCCGACTTGCGTGCGCGCCAAGGCCGAGACGATGCCGTGGGTCACGGTTTGCCCGACGCCAAAGGGATTGCCGATAGCGATGACGACGTCGCCGACCTGCAATTCATCGGAATTGGCAAAATCGAGCGTCGGAAATTTTTCGTGGGTATCTTTCAACCGCAACACGGCGAGGTCCGTGCGGCTGTCCTTCAGCACGATCTCGGCCTCGAATTCGCGCTTGTCGGAAAGCGACACCTTGACCTGATCGGCGCCCTCGATGACGTGGTTGTTGGTCACGACCAGACCGGATGGATCGACCATCACCCCCGATCCGAGCGAGCGCTGCATCTGTTCCGGCTGCTGGCCGGGAACGCCGAAGAAGCGGCGGAAGATCGGATCGTCGAGCAGCGGATTGCGGTTCTGCACCATCTTGGCGGCGTAGACGTTGACCACGGCCGGCTGCACGCGCTGCACGATCGGGGCGTAGGAGAGCCTGATTTCCGCCGACGAGGCCGGCACGCGCCGGTCCTGTGCCATGGCTGGAGCAACCGCCGACAGAACGAACAATGCCGTGAAAAAGCGAACCGCAATCATGAAGGGATTCCCAGGGGATCGAGACCTGCAAATATAGGCTCCCCGGCCCGCGATTAGAAGCGATTGGCGGGATAGGCAACCCCCATTGTGAGCCTGCTGGCTTCACAATTCGCCTCGCGCCGGCGGGCAAATGCTTGCAATTGGCGGGGTAGAACCGCAGGTAATAGCGGAGGCAACCCAGGAGAACCGCCAGATGAAGGCCGTCGGATACAGGAAGTCCTTACCTATCGATGCCGCGGAGGCCCTGATCGATTTCGAGACCACAAAAGGGGAGCCCAAGGGCCGCGACATCCGCGTCGCCGTCAAGGCGATCTCCGCCAATCCGGTCGATTACAAGGTTCGCAAGCGCGCCGCACCCCCGGAGGGCGAAACCAAGATCCTGGGCTTCGACGCCGCCGGGATCGTCGATTCGGTCGGTCCCGACGTGACGCTGTTCAAGGTGGGCGATGAGGTGTTCTACGCCGGCTCGATCCTGCGGCAAGGCACCAATTCGGAATTTCATCTGGTGGACGAGCGCATCGTCGGCCGCAAACCGCGGACGCTCTCGTTCGCGCAAGCCGCAGCCCTGCCGCTGACCTCGATCACCGCCTGGGAACTGCTGTTCGACCGCCTCGGCGCCGTGCCGGGCAAGAGCGTCGACCCGCGCACGCTTCTGATCGTCGGCGGGGCCGGCGGCGTCGGCTCGATCCTGATCCAGCTCGCCCGCTGCCTCACCGGGCTAACGATCCTGGCCACGGCGTCGCGGCCGGAATCGCAAAAGTGGTGCCTCGAACTTGGCGCCCATGCGGTTGTCGATCATGCAAAGCCGATGAAGGAGCAGATCGAGAAGCTGAAGGTTCCGCCGGTGGCACTGGTCGCAAGCCTCACCAATACCGACCAGCACTACAAGTCGATCGCCGAGCTGATGGCGCCGCAGGGCAAATATGGCCTGATCGACGATCCCCCGGAATTCAACGTCGCAGCCTTCAAGGGCAAGGCGATTTCGATCCACTGGGAATCAATGTTCACCCGCTCGTCGTTCCAGACGCCGGACATGATCGGCCAGCACGCGCTGCTCGACGACGTCGCCGACCTCATCGACAAGGGCGTGCTGCGGACGACGCTTGGCGAGAACTTTGGAACGATCAACGCCGTCAATTTGAAGCGCGCGCATGCGTTACTGGAGAGCGGCAAGTCGCGCGGCAAGATCGTGCTGGAGGGTTGGTAAAGAGCCGGAGCAAGAAATGCCCCCAATCGACAAAGGCGCATCTCGCATTTGGAGGGGACGCATCAGGGATATGCTGAATAGCACCTGGGACCCAATTGGTGGATGTCCAGCGGATGAATATGATGGCTATGCTGGCAAGCTCGCAGCCATGATCCGTGACGATGCTACCGACGACGAACTCCTGGAATATCTGAGGTGGGCAGAAGCCGTTCACATGGGATTTGGAAAGTTCAACGCCGAACGCGCCCGCAACGTTGTCGCGTTACTAAGAGTTCCAGGGTCTCCCTAGCCCACTGCGTCCGATGAACCAGCACCAAGCGGCGCATGCGCTGTTGGAAGGAGACAAGTCGCGCAGCAAGATCGTGCTGGAGGGGCTAGAATTACCGGACTGATTCGGATGTGGCGTTCACTGAGAGCTGCGGCCCGCGGAATCGCGTATGCATTGCATCGAACAATCAATTATATGTTAAGTTGTATCGGCTAACCATTTCTAGCGATCTCATCCTTCAGATCGCCACCAAATGGAGTGGCCGGGAAGCGATAGAAATTTCAACGAGCTATAGACCGGGGGTTGCATGTTCCATCTTATTCAGAAACTGAAGATCAGAAGCCGGATTGCAGCCGCCCTGCTCATTCCAACGGCCGGCCTGTTGGTGATTTCCAGCTTCCTTCTCGTCGATAAGTGGCAGATCGCATCCAACATGAAGCAGCTCGATGACCTGGTAACGCTTGCCAATCATCTGAGCAGGTTCGTCCACGAACTTCAGAAGGAGCGCGGCATGTCTGCTGTCTATCAGGGCAGCCAGGGCAAACAGATGGGTGAAAGCCTGCCGCAGCAGCGGCAATTGACCGACAAATACCGCGGCGAATTGCAGACATTCCTTGGGGGTTTCGATGCGCCGCGCCACGGCGCTGGCCTTGCCGCAGAGCTTGATCGCACGCTCCGCATGATTGGCGAACTTGGCGGCAAGCGCGACCAGATCAGCAAGCTCGCCATCACCCCGGCCGAGGGCGTCGCCTATTTCACCAACACCAACATGCAATCGGTCAAGACCATGGCGCAGATCGCCCTCGCCAGCAAAAGCACCGTTACCTCCAACGCGATCTCGGCCTATGTCGGCTTCCTCTATGGCAAGGAGAAGACCGGCCAGGAACGCGCCGTGGGCGCAGCCGGTATCTCAGCAGGAAAATTCACCGAGGATGGTTATCTTCGTTTCATCCAGGTCACTGCCGAACAGGGTGCTTACCTATCGGGCTTCGAGAGCTATGCGCCGGAGGCGATCAAGAGCTTCTACGCCCAGACCGTGGCTGGGCATGACGTCGACGAGGTGGCACGCATCCGCAAGATCGTGTTTGCCGGCGGCCTCACCGGCGACCTCAAGGGAACGGAAGGACCGTACTGGTACAAGGTAACGACCGCCAAGATCGATCTTATGAAGAAGGTCGAGGACAGGATTGCCGAGTCGCTCGAAGCGCTTGCCTACCGCGAAAGCGCCAACGCCGAGACCGCATTGCTCTCTACATTGGCCGCTGTTGCCGCCCTCCTGGCCGTGACCGCTGTGCTTGGCACGATCATCGTTCGCGGCATTACGGGACCATTGACGAAGATAACCGACGCGATGGGTCGTTTGGCCGGCGGTGACAAGACCGTCGAAATCAGCGGGACCGAAAACCGGGATGAGATCGGTGCGATGGCCCGTGCGGTCGTCATCTTCAAGGAGAACATCATCCGCGCCGACGAATTGGCGGCGAAGGAGGCGCAAGCCTTCAAGACGCGAGAGCATCGCGCAAAGACCATGGAGGAGTTGACCAGTAGTTTCGATCTGGACGTATCCGACACGCTAAAGATGGTGACGGCGGCATCGACCGAGTTGCATTCCACCGCAACTGCAATGACGGTTACCGCCGAAGAGAGCAACCGGCAGGCCACCGTGGTAGCGACGGCGACCGAACAAACTTCGGCAAATGTCCAGACGGTAGCCGCCTCGGCCGAAGAATTGTCGGGCTCGATCAACGAAATCAGCCGGCAAGTCACGCAATCCGCGACGATTGCTCAGCGAGCCGTGTCGGAGGCGCAGCACACCAACGGAACAGTGCAGAGTCTTGCCGAATCCGCAGAGCGGATCGGCGAGGTCGTGAAACTCATTCGGGACATCGCTTCTCAGACCAACCTGCTGGCGCTCAATGCCACGATCGAGTCGGCGCGGGCCGGCGATGCCGGTAAAGGCTTCGCCGTGGTGGCAAGCGAGGTCAAGACACTCGCAAGCCAGACCGAGAAGGCGACTGAGGACATCACCGGCCAGATCACCGCCATTCAATCCGCGAGCACCCAGGCGGTGAAGGCCATTGTTGGTATCAGCAACACCATCGGCGAAATCTGCGAGATCGCGACGACGATTGCCAGCGCGGTTGAGGAGCAAGGAGCGGCTACGCAGGAAATCGCTCGCAACGTCCAGCAAGCCGCGAGTGCTTCGCAGGAAGTGGCCAAGAACCTCTCCGGGGTCACTCAGGCCGCCAATGAGACCGGTTCGGCGGCACATCAGGTGCTGGCTTCTTCCGACGAACTTTCCAAGCAGTCGGAAATTTTGCGCTTGCGGGTTGAAAACTTCCTGAACCGTATCAAGGCCGCATAGGCTCCTCACCGGACGCGCCATGGCGGTCCAGGCTTTTCCGCGCGGGGCCAGGCGAGACGAGGTCTCCATCCCTTTCTTCTCATTTGCCTGGGGTCAACAACCCGGTTGACCTCGCTGTGGCAGAGAAAAGTACCTGCCGCCGATATTTTCGATGCTTATCGATGGATGATTTGTAATCCATCCCGGCTGAACGGTTTTTCTGGCGGTCTCGACCAATCGGTTATCAAGAGGAGGCCGCCAAACGGGACGGTCCATTATTTCGACCCCGATCAGGGCTTGAACTGCACGCGGACCGGCCTGGTTTCGATCTGCTCGAATTTGTGAGCGTTCGTCGCAAAAAAAGCGGCGCCGAAGCGCCGCTTTGAAAGAGAATTCACAAGCCGGCGTCAGGCCGCCTCGGCTTCCTTCTCCTGCACCGGGCCGGAATCGAGGCCCTTGGCATCGACGTCGCGATCGACGAACTCGATCACCGCCATTGGCGCGTTGTCGCCGTAGCGGAAGCCGGCCTTGATGATGCGGGTATAGCCGCCATGGCGGTCCTTGTAGCGGGGGGCGAGGACATCGAACAACTTCTTGGCCTGGTCGATATCGCGCATCTCCGAGATCGCCTGACGGCGCATCGCAAGGCCGCCCTTCTTGCCGAGCGTGACAAGCTTCTCGACGATCGGGCGCAATTCCTTGGCCTTCGGCAGCGTCGTGACGATCTGCTCGTGCTTGATCAGCGCCGCACACATATTGGCAAACATCGCGCGCCGATGTTCGGCGGTGCGGTTGAGCTTCCGATGAACCTTGCCGTGACGCATGGCGTCCTCTCCTACATTCTTCTCAATCGTGTCCCGGACGCAGCGCAGCGCAAAGCGGTGCGCTGCTGAGCCGGGACCTATTTCAGACTGGACCCCGGTTCTGCAGCGCTGCACTTCGTGCTGCGCTGCGCCCGGGGAACGGGCTCAGTAATGATCCTCGAAGCGCTTGGCGAGCTCGTCGATGTTCTCCGGCGGCCAGCCCGGCACTTCCATGCCGAGGTGCAGACCCATCTGGGCCAGCACTTCCTTGATCTCGTTGAGCGACTTGCGGCCGAAGTTCGGGGTGCGGAGCATTTCCGCTTCCGACTTCTGCACGAGATCGCCGATATAGACGATGTTGTCGTTCTTCAGGCAGTTGGCCGAACGCACCGACAATTCGAGCTCGTCCACCTTCTTGAGGAAGGCGGGGTTGAAGGCGAGATCGGGAATGATCTCCTGGGCGACTTCCTTGCGCGGCTCTTCGAAGTTGACGAACACGTTGAGCTGATCCTGCAGGATGCGCGCGGCATAGGCCACCGCGTCGTCCGGCGAGATCGCGCCGTTGGTCTCGATCGTCATGGTCAGCTTGTCGTAATCGAGGATCTGGCCCTCGCGGGTGTTCTCGACCTTGTAGGAGACCTTGCGCACCGGAGAGAAGAGGCTGTCGACCGGGATCAGACCGATCGGCGCATCCTCAGGCCGGTTGCGCTCGGCGGCGACATAACCCTTGCCCGAGGAGACCGTGAATTCCATGCGGATTTCGGCGCCCTCGTCCAGCGTGCAGATCTGCAGCTCCGGATTGAGCACGGTGATGTCGCCGACGGTCTGGATGTCGCCGGCGGTCACGACGCCCGGGCCTTGCTTCTTCACGACCATGCGCTTGGGGCCCTCGCCCTGCATCTTGATCGAGATGTCCTTGATGTTGAGCACGATGTCGGTGACGTCCTCGCGAACGCCCGCGATCGAGGAGAATTCATGCAGCACGCCGTCGATGTGCACCGACTGCACCGCGGCGCCCTGCAGCGACGAAAGCAGGATGCGACGCAGCGCGTTGCCGAGCGTCTGGCCGAAGCCGCGCTCGAGCGGTTCGGCGACGAGCGTCGCAAAGCGGGTCGCATCGGTGCCCGGAGCCACATGCAACTTGTTCGGCCGGATAAGTTCTTGCCAATTTTTCTGGATCGTCACTGTTTTCACCCATGGGCCAGATGATTTGCGAACTCAATCACTGGCGTTGGAAATCTCGCGGATCAGTCCGCGGCTTGCAATTCTTCTCAAAACCAACGCAGACGGCAAAGCCGCCTGCGGTCGATACGTCAAACCCGCCGGCGTTTGCGCGGACGGCAGCCATTGTGCGGGATCGTCGTCACATCGCGGATCGACGTAACGGTGAAGCCCGCCGCCTGCAGCGCGCGAAGCGCCGATTCGCGGCCCGAACCGGGGCCAGCAACTTCAACCTCCAGCGTGCGCATGCCGTGTTCCTGCGCCTTCTTGGAGACGTCTTCGGCCGCGACCTGTGCCGCATAAGGCGTCGATTTGCGCGAACCCTTGAAGCCCATCGTGCCCGCCGACGACCAGGCAATGGTGTTGCCCTGCGCATCGGTGATGGTGATGGTCGTGTTGTTGAACGACGAATTCACGTGCGCAACGCCGGAGGCGATATTCTTGCGCTCGCGGCGGCGTACGCGGGTGGCATCCTTGCCCATTCCGAAAAACCTTTCTTCACGATCTCAACGCCGCCGTAATGCCAGCGGCTACACCTAGTTGGGCGAGTAGCGAATAGGGAGTAGCGAATAGAACTACTCGCCACTCCCTATTCGCCATTCGCCAAACTACTTCTTCTTGCCGGCGATCGACTTGGCCGGCCCTTTGCGCGTGCGCGCGTTGGTATGGGTACGCTGACCACGCACCGGCAGTCCGCGGCGATGGCGAAGGCCGCGATAGCAGCCGAGATCCATCAGACGCTTGATGTTCATGCCGGTCTCGCGTCGCAGATCGCCTTCGACCATATAGTCGCGGTCGATCACTTCGCGGATTTGCAGCACTTCCTGGTCGCTCAACTGATTGACGCGGCGTTCAGCGGGAATCTTGACCTTCTCCATGATCTCGGCGGCGTTCCTCTGGCCGATGCCATGGATGTATTGGAGCGCGATCAGCACGCGCTTGTTGGTCGGGATGTTCACACCGGCAATACGGGCCACGGACTTCTCTCCTGTCGCCGATCCCTCGTGGGAGCGGCCGTTTTCTTGCTATATCTCGGGCAGGTGTTCACAAACGCGAACACGACGCCCTTCCCCTTGATTATCTTGGGGCCCGGCATCGTCTTAGAAATATCCGACTTGGATGTGGGCTTATTAAAGGATTCAATTGGGTTTCGTCAACCGTCTCTAAGCCTTAGCTCGCTTTTTCGTGACCTTTTTCGCAGTTTTCTTGGGCGTTTTCCGGCCCCCTCCGCCGGATCGCTTCCGGGAACCGGTGGCGGCCTTCCGGAACGACTTTTTGGCCTTCCTGAGGGCTGCTTTCGCAGCCTTCCGGGAGGGCTTAGCGGCCTTCTTGGCGGCGCGGCCGGTATTCCCAGCGGATTTGGCGGCCTTTCGTGCGGCTGGCTTGCGGGCCCTTTTTGCCGGCCTGGCTGCCTTTTTGGGGTTCTTTGCCTCCGTGGCGCCAATGGCGGCCAGGATGCGGTTGATCTCCTGCGTCACGAGCTCAATGGTCATCATGCCATCGACCGTGAGCAATTTGCGGCGTTCGGAATAGTAGTGAATCAAGGGCTCGGTCAGCGCGCGGTAGCTCGCCAGCCGCTTGGTCAGCACCTCCGGGGTGTCGTCGATCCGCACTTCTTCCCCGCGCGCGCGCATTTCCGCGACCCGGGTTTCGACCCGCGCCAGCAACGCGCTTTCGTTGACGCGAAGCTCGACTACGGCGTCGAGTTTGAGATGCTTCTTCTTCAAGAGTTCATCCAGCGCCTCGGCCTGCGGCACCGTGCGGGGAAAGCCGTCGAGGATAAAGCCCTTCTTCGCATCCGGCTCGTCCAGCCGATCGGAGATGATCCCGATCACGATGTCGTCCGGCACCAGGTTTCCGCTCGCCATGATGTCCTTGGCCCTGAGGCCGACCGGCGTCTGGGCCGCGACCGCGGCGCGCAGCATCTCGCCGGTGGAAAGCTGGACGATGCCGTAACGATTGATCAGCCTTTGGGCCTGGGTTCCCTTGCCCGCCCCCGGAGGGCCTAGAAGTATCAGTCTCATATGCGTTCGCCCCCCGGCTTGGTGAGCGTTTGACCGCGCACCTCTTTTTCAAAATCAACAACAACACCAATGACGAGCCACCCCCGGCGCGGAATCGCTGACGTGACGCAGTACAAATCCGAAAGCGCGTCAGCGACGACGGCCGCGCAACTTCGATTTTCTGATCAGCCCCTCATATTGATGGGCAAGCAGATAACCCTGAACCTGCGCCACGGTATCCATGGTCACGCTGACGACGATCAGCAGCGAGGTTCCGCCGAAATAAAACGGCACCGAAGCGTAGGAAATCAAAATTTCCGGGATCAGACACACCAACGCGAGATAGATCGCGCCCAGCACCGTGACCCGCGACAGCACGTAGTCGATATATTCGGCGGTGCGTTCGCCCGGCCGGATACCCGGTATGAAGCCGCCGTGCTTTTTGAGGTTGTCGGCGGTCTCGGTCGGGTTGAACACGATCGCGGTATAGAAGAAGGCGAAAAACACGATCAACGCCAGATAAAGAATCAAAAACAGCGGCCGGCCGTGGCCGAGCTGGGTCGTGATCCATTGAAACCATTCCGGTCCGTGGCCGGCGTTGAAATTGGCAACCGTGGTCGGCAGCAAAAGCAGCGAGGAAGCGAAGATCGGAGGAATCACGCCCGAGGTGTTCAGCTTGAGCGGCAGATGCGAGGACTGGCCCTCGAACATCTTGTTGCCGACCTGGCGCTTCGGATACTGGATCAGGAGCCGCCGCTGCGCGCGCTCCATGAACACGATGAACGCTATCACCCCGACCGCCATCACGATCACGATCAGGATGAGGCCGGTCGACAGCGCGCCTTGACGGCCGAGTTCGAGCATGTTGGCGAGCGCCGAGGGCAATTCGGCGACGATGCCGGAAAGAATGATCAGCGAGATGCCGTTGCCGATGCCGCGCGAGGTGACCTGCTCGCCCAACCACATCAGGAACATGGTGCCGCCGGTCAGCGTGATGGTGGTCGACAGGCGGAAGAACATGCCGGGGTCGCTGACGACATTGCCGGCGCCCTCAAGCCCGACGGAGATGCCGTAGGACTGGAACGCGGCGAGGATCACCGTGAGATAGCGGGTGTACTGATTGAGCGTCTTGCGGCCCGCCTCGCCTTCCTTCTTCAAGGCTTCGAGCTGCGGCGAAACCGTGGTCAGGAGCTGAATGATGATCGATGCCGAGATATACGGCATGATGTTGAGCGCGAAGATCGCCATGCGGTGGATGCCGCCGCCGGCGAACATGTTGAACATGCCGAGAATGCCGCCGGCCTGGGTGCGGAATACCTGTTCCCAGATGTTGGGATCGATGCCGGGTAGCGGGATATAGGTGCCGAGCCGGTAAACGAGCAGCGCACCCAGGGTGAACCAGATCCGCTTCTTCAGTTCATCGGCCTTGGCCAGCGCGCCGAAATTGAGGTTTGCCGCCAGTTGTTCCGCTGCTGAGACCATCTTTGGCTTTCTCCCGCGCGCCCCTCGCTGCAAGGCCCCGAAACAGACGGGACATCCAGCAGACGCCGGACATTATTTGGTGGTCGGCTTCGATAAGTCCATCGTCCCGTCGTGCAGATCGCCCGCTTGACGCGGGCGATGACGCAGATGTTACGCCGCCTCGCCTTCGTCCTTCTTTGCCGGGGCGAGGATTTTCACCGTGCCGCCAGCCTTTTCGACCGCCGCGATGGCGGATTTCGAGGCGCCGTGCACCTCGATATTCAGCTTGGCCTTGAGTTCGCCGCGGCCGAGCAGCCGCACGCCGTCCTTGGCGCGCCGCAACACGCGGGCTTTCACCAGCGATTCGGCGTTGATGGCGGCCTTGGGGTCGAGCAACTTGGCATCGATCGCCTCCTGGAGTCGGTCGAGATTGATCTCGGCGAATTCGAGCCGGAAGATGTTGTTGAAGCCGCGCTTCGGCAGGCGCCGATGCAGCGGCATCTGGCCGCCCTCAAAGCCCTTGATGCGCACGCCGGTACGCGCGGTCTGGCCCTTGCCGCCGCGGCCCGCTTGCTTGCCCTTGCCCGAGCCGATGCCACGCCCGACGCGCATCCGTTTCTTGCGCGAGCCGGCATTGTCGGCGATATCGCTGAGCTTCATCGCCCTGTCTCCTTGCTACTTCCTGTTACTTCTCGCCGACGACACGGACGAGATGCTGAACCTTGGCAATCATGCCGCGAACTTCGGGGGTATCCTTCAGCTCGGTGACGCGGCCGATCTTGTTGAGCTTCAGCCCGATCAGCGTCGCGCGCTGCGAGTGGTGGCGGCGGAGCGCGCTGTGGGTCTGCTCGACCTTGATCGTCTTTGCGGCCTTGGCCATCGTCTTTAACTCCGTAACGCGCGAGAAAGCGCGGTGTTGTTATTCAGCAACCGCTTCGGCGTCGCCGCCGACCCGGCGCGACTGCAATGTCGACACCTTGATGTTGCGGCGCGCCGCAACCGACCGCGGCGAATCCTGGTGCTTCAACGCGTTGAAGGTGGCGCGAACCATGTTGTAGGGGTTCGACGAGCCGATCGATTTGGCCACCACGTCCTGGATGCCGAGCGTCTCGAACACCGCGCGCATCGGACCACCGGCGATGATGCCGGTACCCGCCGGCGCCGCACGCAGGTAAACCCTGCCCGCGCCATGACGGCCGGCGATGTCGTGATGCAGGGTGCGGCCTTCACGCAACGCCACGCGCGTCAGATTGCGCTTGGCGGCGTCGGTCGCCTTGCGGATCGCCTCGGGCACCTCGCGCGCCTTGCCGTGGCCGAAACCGACGCGCCCCTTCTGGTCGCCGATCACGACGAGCGCCGCAAAGCCGAAGCGCTTGCCGCCCTTGACCACCTTCGCCACACGATTGATGTGGACGAGCTTGTCGACGAACTCGCTGTCGCGCTCTTCGCGATCCCTGCCCCGTTCGCGTCCGCCACGTTCGCGTTCACCTGCCATGGTGTTTTCCAATCTTTGAGAGGCTGAAGGCCCCTGTCCTCGTGTCCGTTAAAAACCGATATTCCTAGAAACTCAGCCCGCTTTCGCGCGCGGCATCCGCGAGCGCCTTGACGCGGCCGTGATAGAGATAGCCGCCGCGGTCGAACACGACCTCGGTGACGCCGTTCTTCACCGCACGCTCGGCCAGAAGCTTGCCGACGGCCTTGGCCGCGTCGATGTTCGCCCCGGTCTTGCCGCTCTCGCGCATCGCCTTCTCCAGCGACGAAGCCGAAGCCAGCGTCTCGCCCTTCAGGTCGTCGATGACCTGGGCGTAAATATGCTTCGACGAGCGGAACACCGACAGACGCGGACGACCACCGGCCGAACGGCGCAACGACAGCCTCACGCGTTGCTTGCGCCGGGCATTCGTAACCTTCACTCTCGACATGACCGGCTCCGTTACTTCTTCTTGCCTTCCTTGCGGAAGATGAATTCGTCGACGTATTTCACGCCCTTGCCCTTGTAGGGCTCCGGCGGACGGTAGCTGCGGATTTCGGCAGCGACCTGGCCGACGCGCTGGCTGTCATTGCCGACGATGACGATCTCGGTCGGCTTCGGCACCGTGATCGCGATGCCTTCCGGGATCGGAAAGACGACATCATGGCTGTAGCCGAGCGCGAGCTGCAGGTTCTTGCCCTGCAGCGCCGCGCGATAGCCGACGCCGTTGATTTCGAGCCGCTTCTCAAAACCCTTGGTCACGCCGGCGACCAGATTGGCCACCTGCGCCCGCGCCGTGCCGTACATCGCTTGCGCCCGGTTGGTCTTGACCCGCGGCGCAACCTTGACCGTGCCGTTTTCGAACTTCACCTCTACGTCGTCATGGACGACGAAGGAAAGCTGGCCCTTCGGCCCCTTCATCTTCACCGTTTGTCCCTCGACGGTCGCGGTGACGCCCGAGGGGATCGTCACAGGCTTCTTGCCAATACGTGACATAGCTGATCGCTCCTACTTAGCATTTTCCGGCGAAGCGGACGCCGGTTCGCCGCAGAAAATGCGTCAAATTAAAAGCTTGTGCGCATTCTTGTCGCAAAACCGGTCTCCACTTTTGCGGAATGCGCACTAGAACACCGTGAAGAGAATTTCGCCGCCCACATTCGCGTCGCGCGCGTCGTGGTCAGCCATAATTCCCTTCGGCGTCGACAATACCAAAATGCCGAGACCGTTGTTCACGCGCGGCAGGTTCTTGACCGAGGCGTAAACCCGCCGCCCCGGCTTCGACACCCGCTCGATCTCGCGAATCACAGGCTCGCCGTCAAAATATTTCAGCTCGATCTCGAGCTCGCTGCGCCCCGAGGCATGCTCGACGCTGGCGTAGCCGCGGATGTAGCCTTCCGCCTTCAGCACCTCGAGCACATTGGCGCGCATCTTCGAGCCCGGGCTCGAAACCTTGGGCTTGGCGCGCATCTGCGCGTTGCGGATACGGGTGATCAAATCGCTGATCGGATCGTGTGTTGACATGCCCGACCCTCCTTACCAGCTTGACTTCACGAGCCCGGGAACCAGGCCCTTGGAGCCGAGTTCACGCAGCGCGATGCGGGAAAGCTTGTTCTTGCGATAGATCGAGCGCGGACGTCCGGTCATCTCGCAGCGATTGCGGATCCGCGTCGCCGACGAATTGCGCGGCATCTCGGCGAGCTTCAACGTCGCCGCAAACCGCTCTTCCATCGGCTTGGTCCTGTCGGCGATGATGGCCTTCAGCTTCGCGCGCTTCGGCGCGGCGTTCTTGGTCATCCGCTTGCGCCGGTTGTTCTTCTCGATCGAACTCTTCTTTGCCATGCTTGGCTCCTTACGTTTCCGCGTTTGAGAGGCTTTTGCTCAGCTTCTCACTGCCGGAACGGGAAATTGAATGCGGTCAACAATGCCCTTGCTTCGTCGTCGGTGCGCGCGGTGGTGCACACCGTGACGTCCATGCCCCACGTTTCCCCCATCTTGTCGAAATCGATTTCGGGGAAAATGATGTGCTCCTTGATGCCGAGCGAATAATTGCCGCCGCCGTCGAAGCTCTTCGGGTTGAGGCCGCGGAAGTCGCGCACGCGGGGCAGCGCGACGTTCACGAGGCGGTCGACGAACTCGTACATCTTGGCCTTGCGCAGCGTGACCTTGCAGCCGATCGGCTGGTTTTCACGCAGCTTGTAGGTCGAGATCGCGATGCGCGAATAGGTCACGACCGCCTTTTGGCCTGCGATCAGCGACAGATCGGCCGCCGCCAGTTCAGCCTTCTTGCGGTCGTTGACGGCCTCGCCGACGCCCATGTTGAGCACGACCTTGTCCAGGCGCGGCACCTGCATCATGTTGGCATAGCCGAACTGTTCGCTCAGCTTGCCGCGAATGCTTCTGTCATATTCCGCGCGCAGGCGCGGGATGTATGCGGTCTCAGCCATCGATCTCTGCTCCCGAGCGTTTCGCGATGCGAACCTTGTTGCCATCCGCCTGAATCTTGAAACCTACGCGGGTCGGCTTGCCGTCCTTGCCGACGATCGCAATGTTGGACAAATGGATCGGCGACTCTTTCGAGATGATGCCGCCCTCCTGCGCCTGGCTCTGCTTCTGGTGGCGCTTGACGAGGTTGATGCCACGCACCAGCGCCTTGCTCTCGGCGGGGCGCACCTCGAACACCTCGCCGGTGCGACCCTTGTCGCGGCCCGACAGCACGATGACCTTGTCACCCTTCCGGATCTTGGCAGCCATCACAGCACCTCCGGGGCGAGCGAGATGATCTTCATGTGGTTCTTGGCGCGCAGCTCGCGCGGCACGGGCCCGAAGATACGGGTACCGACCGGCTCGGACTGGTTGTTGATCAGAACGGCGGCGTTGCGGTCGAAGCGGATGACCGAACCGTCGGGGCGGCGGATGTCCTTGCGGACCCGCACCACCACCGCCTTCATCACGTCGCCCTTCTTCACCTTGCCGCGCGGGATCGCTTCCTTGATCGACACGACAATAACGTCGCCCACGGTGGCATAGCGGCGCTTGGAGCCCCCAAGCACCTTGATACACATGACACGGCGTGCGCCTGAATTATCGGCCACGTCGAGGTTGGTCTGCATCTGAATCATTGATGCACCTCGTCCTCTTTCTGTTGCGCAAAGTTGCGCCTAAAAAATCCTGAAAATCCGCCCGGCCAGGCCGAGCTGACTTCAGGCCGTTTTCTGATGTTCGCCCCGGACCACGGTCCAGCGCTTTAATTTCGAGATCGGCTTGCTTTCCTCGATCCACACCGTGTCGCCCGGCTTGAACTGGTTGTTCTCGTCGTGCGCGTGATAGTTCTTCGAGCGGCGGATCGTCTTCTTGTAGATCGGATGGGTGAAGCGGCGATCGACGCGCACCACAACCGTCTTGGCCTGCTTATCGCTGACGACCACGCCCTGAAGCGTACGTTTCGGCATATCGATGCCCCCTACTTCTTCTTCGCGCGCTGCTGCGCGGCAATGGTCTTGATGCGGGCGATGTCGCGGCGGGTTTCACGCAACCGCGAGGTGTTTTCCAGCTGCCCGGTGGCGCGCTGGAAACGCAGGTTGAAGCGCTCCTTCTTCAGACTGAGGACGGCGTCGTCCATCTGATCGGGGCTCATCGCGCGGATATCGGCAACTTTCATCTCGGCCATGGCCACACCCCTATTCCGCGATGCGCGCGACAAAGCGCGTCTTGATCGGCAGTTTGGCGGCGGCAAGCGAGAGCGCTTCTTTCGCGGTCTGCGCCGTGACGCCGTCGATTTCGAACAGCACGCGGCCTGGCTTCACCCGCGCCACCCACAATTCAGGCGTACCCTTGCCGGAGCCCATGCGCACTTCAGCGGGCTTCTTCGACACCGGCACATCCGGGAAGACGCGGATCCAGACGCGGCCGGCGCGCTTCATGTGGCGGGTCAGCGCACGGCGGGCGGCTTCGATCTGGCGCGCGGTGATGCGCTCGGGCGCCATCGCCTTCAGGCCGAACTGACCGAACGACAACGTCGCGCCCGAAGTCGCGGTGCCGTGAATGCGGCCCTTATGCGCCTTCCGGAACTTCGTTTTCTTTGGTTGCATCATGGCGTCAAGCCCTCAAACCTTCTCTCACTCGCTTCAGGCCGCCGCATCGCGACGCGGCCGCGCATTGTCGCCCTCGGCCATCTTCTTGTCCTGGGCCATCGGATCGTGCTCGAGGATCTCGCCCTTGAAGATCCAGACCTTGACGCCGCAGGTGCCGAATGTGGTGAACGCGGTCGCGACCCCATAGTCGATGTCGGCGCGCAGCGTGTGCAAAGGCACGCGGCCTTCGCGGTACCACTCCATGCGCGCGATTTCGGCGCCGCCGAGACGTCCGGAGCAGTTGATGCGGATGCCCTCGGCGCCGAGACGCATCGCCGACTGCACCGCGCGCTTCATCGCGCGGCGGAACGCGACGCGGCGCTCGAGTTGCTGGGCGATCGATTCGGCCACCAGCGTGGCGTCGAGCTCGGGCTTGCGGATTTCGACGATGTTGATGACGACGTCGGAATCCGTGATTTCGGCAACGCGCTTGCGAAGCTTGTCGATATCGGCGCCCTTTTTGCCGATCACGACGCCGGGGCGCGCCGAGTGGATCGTCACCCGGCACTTCTTGTGCGGACGCTCGATCACGATACGCGCGACCGCGGCCTGCTTGAGTTCCTTGTGCAGCATCTCGCGGATTTTGACGTCCTCGTGCAAGAGCTTGCCGTATTCGTTCTTGCCGGCGAACCAACGGGAATCCCACGTCCGGTTGATGCCAAGACGTAGCCCGATTGGATTGATTTTCTGACCCATCGTATTCTCCCGCGCCCTATTAAGCGCTCGCCTCGACCTGACGAACGACGATCGTCAGCTGCGAGAACGGTTTGAAAACCCGGCCCGAACGGCCACGGCCGCGCGGTGCAAAACGCTTCATCACGATACCGTTGCCGACATGCGCCTCGGCGACAACCAGATCGTCGACATCGAGATCGTGATTGTTCTCGGCATTGGCGATCGCCGATTCCAGGCACTTCTTGACGTCGACCGCGATCCGCTTGCGCGAAAACTGCAGATCGGCAAGCGCAGCAGAAGCCTTCCTGCCGCGGATCAATTGCGCGACAAGATTAAGCTTCTGCGGGCTCACCCGCAGCATCCGGGCGACCGCCTTGGCCTCGTTATCGGCGAGGCTCCGTTCGCGCGTTGGTTTGCTCATCGCTTAAGTCCTCAAGCCTTCTTGGCTTTCTTGTCGCCCGAATGGCCGTGGAAGGTTCGCGTCGGCGAAAACTCGCCGAACTTGTGACCCACCATTTCCTCGTTGACCGATACCGGCAAGTGCTTCTGGCCGTTGTAGACGCCGAACACCAGGCCGACGAACTGCGGCAGGATGGTCGAGCGGCGGCTCCAGATCTTGATCACGTCGTGACGGCCGGACGCGCGCGCTGCGTCTGCCTTCTTCAGCAGCGAGCCTTCAACGAACGGGCCTTTCCAGACTGAACGAACCATGTCCGGCGTTCCTTACTTCTTCCGCTTGTGGCGGCTAATGAGAATGAATCGGGTGGTCGACTTGTTGGTG
>Ga0209517_10002996_pt1 | contig 23225 bp, 18 predicted proteins | sample PeaSoiMetSII2010_FD_187695 | JGI IMG/M metagenome (GOLD analysis project Ga0209517, IMG submission 187695) | Peat soil microbial communities from Weissenstadt, Germany - SII-2010 (SPAdes) (version 2) | ecosystem: Environmental > Terrestrial > Soil > Wetlands > Peat | place: Germany...
GATTCAGGGGCGGCCCCAGCTTGATGCGCTTGGCCTTTTCCGTCATGGCCTCCACGAATTTCGTGTAGATCTTTTTTTCCACCAGCACGCGGCTGCCCGCGGAGCAGACTTCGCCCTGATTGATGAACACTCCAAAGAGGGCGCCATCTACTGCCGCTTCCCAATCCGCGTCGGCAAAAAAGACGTTTGGCGATTTGCCGCCTAATTCCAGCGTCACGCGCTTCAGCGTATCCGCGGCACTCTTCACGATGATCTTTCCGACCGCTGCACTCCCCGTGAACGCAACTTTATCCACGCCCGGGTGCGCAACGAGTGCTGCGCCCGTGACTTCACCTAAGCCGTTTACGACGTTGACGACGCCTGGCGGCAACCCTGCTTCCTCGAACCAGTTCGCGAGTTCCATGGCCGTCAGCGGCGTCTGCTCCGCAGGCTTCAGCACACACGTACACCCAGCTGCGATCGCCGGCGCCAGCTTCCACGCCGCCATCAGAAGCGGGAAATTCCACGGAATGATCTGGGCTGCGACCCCCACTGGCTCACGCAACGTGAAGCTCAGCGCGTTCGCGGGTACCGGATTGACGTGGCCCGTCACCTTATTTGCCAGGCCGCCGTAATATTCAAAGCAAGTGGCCACGTCGGCCAGGTCATACTCGGCTTCCACGATGGGCTTGCCGGTGTTGCGCGCTTCGAGTTCCGCCAGCATCGTCGTGTTTTGGCGGATCTTGTCGGCAATTTTGAAGAGAATGCGCCCGCGATCCTGCGCCGAGGTTTGCGCCCATGGCCCGGAGTCAAAGGCGGCGCGAGCCGCTTTCACTGCTTTGTCCACATCCGCGGCGGTTGCCGAGGCAACATGGGCAATCACTTCTTCGGTCGAGGGGTCATAAACCTGAAACGCCTCGCCGGACGAGCTGGGAACGCATTGCCCATTGATATAGTTCTGGTAGGTCTTCACCACCGTTGGTTTTGCCGTCGTGGACATAAACCGCCTCCCAATTTAGTTCTCCTATGCCGCCGGGGAATTGGCTGCCAATTCACGTGCTGTTTTGCGGCTTCCATACACATAAAAGAAAAAAGTCGCCAGCCCGATGAAAAACAGCGTGCCGCCAAACATCCAAATTTCATATCGCATCACAGACTTGATCTGCTGAGCGGGAAAAAACGCCAACGCAATCCCGAGGATAGTGGTCAAGAGCCCAAATCCACCCGCTAACACGAGTGTCGTCCGGCCATAATGGCCGCGCACAAATTTCTCCCGCAGCGCGATTTTCAGCAGGGCGCCAAACATGTACAGAAAGGGAATCAGTTGGAGCACCACGGCAAGCGATAAAAGTTGCTGGAACGTTTCCTGCACTCCGCCTGTCGATCGAAAATTGATAATCACCAGGATCAGCGAAACCGTCGCGTGCACGATCAGCGCCGCATACGGCGTTGCGTACTTCGGATGAATTCGCCCCAGCCAGGCCGGCATATACGAATCCAGGCCCGCGACAAACGGTATGCGCGCCGACCCGCCCAGCCACGCTGAACCTATCCCCGCAATCGAAAGACTCAACAGCAGCGCAAATGGCGGCACAATCCACCCAACATTCAGCCTCCCCGCCATGTGGCTCACTGCCTGCACAATTCCCTCAAGCACGCTGATGCTGTCCTTGCTTACGGCAACCAGTAATGTGAGGGTTGCGCCGATATACAGCAGCCCGGAAAGGATTCCGCCCCAGGCCACCGCTCCGGGCATGTTCCGCCTCGGATTCTCGATTTCGTCGCCCATGATCGAGGCAAGTTCCAGCCCCACCAACCCGAAGCAGATCACGCCAAAAGAATTCAAGACCGAGCGAGGGTTCGCGGGAATCTGGAAATCGGCCCAGTGAACGGTCGTGCCAAACTTCAAGCACACCACAGCGCCCAGTCCCATCAGCAGAAATGCGGCCACAAACGTCCCGATGCCGCCGATATTGTTGACCCACTTCCCCACGCCAAGTCCCACAATGTTGAGGATCACCAGCAGGGCCAGTAGCACCACGGAAGCCGCCAAGGCAAAATTCTTGTTGTCGGCAAGGCCCGCGTGGCTTGGCCCAAGCACAAAAACCGACACGCCGACGAAATACAACATGACCGTGGGTACGTACATCATGTTGTTCGTCCAGTAGCACCAGCCGGACAGAAAGCCATGGAAATCGCCGAACACCTCCTTGGCCCACAGATAGACGCCGCCCTCGCCAGGATAGCGGTGGGCCAGTTCGATTACGGCAATTCCTTGCGGCCAAAAGAACAGCAAAAGAGAGATCAGCCAGAGCCAGACGGTGACGCCGCCATTGGCGGCAATGGAAGGCAATACGTTGAGGTTAAAAACAGCAACAACAAAGAGCAGCACGAGATCGCGCCGCCCAAGCACCCGCTTTAAATGCGGCCGCTCGGGTTCCGAAGCCGGCGAAGCGGCTGGCGTTGTCGTGGCCTCGTCGCTCAAAGTTGTTGCTCCCTAGTGTCCTGCCACGCCGGCAATTTGCGCGCCGCGTTCCTGCTGCGTCCTGGCCAACCCGGGAGCGACCTCCTCAAATACCGCGAGGTGCTTGTCGATGTCCGCTTCGGTGTGCTGCACAGAGATGGTCCACTGTTCGTCCCACCAGTACGGCATTGCCAGGACGCCGCGATTGACCATGCCAAACCAGAATTGCCGCCACAGTTCCACGTCAATCTTCAGCCAGTCGCGGTAGTTGAGGATTTCCTGCGGGTACAGCATGAGCGCGCCGTTGACCCCCGCCTGGGCCACATACGCCTTCAGGCCGGTTTTCTTGATGATTGCGCGGTAACCCTCCGCGAGTTTCTTGCTGAGTTTATTCACGTGGGCGTAGTTCTGGCGGGTGAGCACTTCGCGGAAGACGGCCAGGCCCGCGGCCATCGCTAAGCGGTTTGTGTTGAAAGTGCCGCCGTGGAAAACCTTGTGCTGGGAGATCAGGTCCATTACCTGACGGCCCGCGCCAAACGCCGCCAGCGGCACTCCGCCGCCGATCGACTTCGCCAGCGTGATGATGTCTGGCTTCACGCCGAAATATTCGCTGGCGCCGCCCCAACAGAGCTTCGCACCGGTCTTCACTTCATCGAAGATCAGCAACGCGCCATTTTTGTTGCAGATTTCGCGCAGTCCTTCCAGGAAGCCAGGCTGCGGCATACATATGCCGAGATTCATCATGATCGGTTCCATAATGATGGCCGCGATCTGGCCGGGGAACTGCTTGAAGCGATTTTCCACGCTGGGTAGATTGTTGAACGTGGAGACAGTCACGTTATCGAGAACCGCCTGGATGATGCCCAACCCGCCGGGGACGGAATTCGGCGCGTTGATGTCGCCGATGTCCTCTTCCTTGGGCTTCACGCTGACGAGCGCGGTGTCGTGCAGGCCGTGATAGCCGCCCTCAAAGCGCAGGATCTTGTCGCGACCCGTGGCGGCACGCGCGATGCGGCAAGCGTGCATGGTCGCTTCCGTGCCACTGGAGCCGAAGCGCACCATTTCGACGGGATAGCGCGCGCAAATCTCCTCTGCCAATTCGGCTTCCATGCCGTGGGGCATGCCGAAGGTGGTGCCGTTCTGCAGCGCCCACTGAACGGCCTTGACCACCGCCGGATGCCCGTGCCCGGCCATCAGCGTGCCGAAGCAAAGGTTATGGTCCAGGTATTCGTTCCCATCGACGTCCACGATCTTGCTGCCGTGGCCTTCGGCCACAAAGATCGGGTAAGGATCGTAGGCGCGGTAATTGCTGGCTACACCGAGCGGAATGCGTTTCTCCGCTTTCTTGTGGGCTTCCGCGGATTTGGGCGTGCGCTTCTCGTAAAGAGCGAGTTCCCTCTGCAGTGCTTCTTGCATTTGCATACTCCATCCAGGCTGGCCTTCCTAAGCGGTCACCTGTGGCAGGTCTCTTCCCTGCGGTCAGTTTGAGCGAGGTAAACTTTGCGGTTTCTGCGGCAAACTGCGCATATTATTTTACGCCAATCTCTTCTTGCCGGGCAGCCCGCCCTCGTCAACGCCAGGCAATAAGATCGTGAACACCACTTTCCTCGTTCACAGGAAAACGCGGCCCTTGCGAGCCGCGTGCTCCGAAAAGCAATTGGCCACCGGCACAGCTAGAACCGGAGCTTCAGCGCCAGTTGCACCAATCGAGGATCGTGCACATGCTGGACCTGTCCGAAAGTGGTTCCCTGGTCGGATGCATTGCCGTCAATCGTGTAGAACTGGGCGTGGTTCCAGATGTTGAACACGTCGCCGCGGAATTCCAGCTGGAATCGCTCGCTCATCTGGGTTTCTTTAAGAAAGCTCATGTCCCAGTTTTGCAGCAGCGGGCTGCAGCAAATTGTGCGTGGTGCGTTCCCGATCGTTCCGAGAGTAACGGCGGTGGGATCTGTCTTCGGCCCGCTGCTTGGGTCATAAGGCGTATTGTCGAACAAGTTGGGGTCGAACGCATACCCCGATACGGGAGAACAGGGTGGCGCACCTGGAGCAAGCGGCCCGGTACCGAACGCGCACACCGTCTTCCTGGGGTCAGTCGTTTTGAATGGCGCAGTCAGGTTCGGCTCGCCCGCAAACTCGAACAGATAAGAGGCGTCGTAGAGCTCGTTGTCCGCCTGAGAAGTGATTCGGATCGGAAAGCCGCTCTGCACGCGGATGATTCCGGAAAGCTGCCAGCCGTCAAGCATCTTGCCCTTAAACCCTTCCATCTTCGGCGCCGGAATATCCCACACGTAGTTGAATGAGAGAATATGACGGGTATCGAAGAGCGATGGTCCATAAGTCGCATTGAAGTTAAAGGGATCCAGGTTGTTCTCGAAACTAGAAGCATTGTCCAGAGATTTTCCATAGGTGTACGCGGCCTGGAACTGCAAACCGTGCGAGAACCGCTTTTCTACCATCACTTGCAGCGAGTTGTAATTGGACCTCGCCACGGTATTTTCCGTAAAAATTCCGGAGAAATCCGGCGTTCCATCCACGGGGCAGCCTGTACCTGTCAGGGGATTGCAATTCGGTGAAGAGTATCTCCTCAGCCCGACCAGCGTAATCGGCAGGCCACCGGTGTTCGAGCCCACCACATAACCGGCGGGTAACATCACCGGTCCATTCGTCGCTCCCCCGGCCCCGTAAGGGAGATACAATCCGCCCGCAGGAATAATTGTGCCTGCGGGAATCGTATAGCTCGAATCTTCGCCGTAGGGCGTGCAAGTTCCCGATCCAAGAATCGTATTCAGTTGCAGGCATGTCGTTGGCATGGCTGGGTTCAAGTCATAACTGGCCAGCAAACGATGCCCCTGAGTGCCGACGTATCCGATCTGGAAAAGAATATCGTGCGGCAATTCCCGCTTAATCGTCAGGTTGTACTGATCCGAATATTGCGGTCGAAGATTGGCCGGGAACTGCCCGTAATACAAACCGGGCCGGTAGATTGACCAGTCAACGTTTTGTCCGGGCTTCGTAGTCAAAATTCCGTTGAACGGATTCGGGTAGGTGGCGCCGGACTGATCCACAAATGGTGTCTGCAACAGCGGGTTTATGATGCTGTTGCTCCCTCCGAAAGGAGGTTCCGCGCTGAATTGTTCCAGCACGAGTTGCTCGATGGGGTTATAAAACATGCCATAGCCCATGGTGACCGTCATCTTGTTCGGCCCGCCTGAAATTTTCGCCAGGAATCCGTCTGTCCAGCCCGGGCTCCAGTTCAGACCGAGTCGCGGCGCGAACGCCTTGTAGTAAGTGTTCGTAAGCCCGCTGGGTACGCCCTTATCTCCGGGAAACACAAGTCCCGTCGGCTTCACGCCAGTGTTGTCACAATCCGGGTTGGCAATGCCGTAATTCGTCTGAAAATATGCAATGCTCACTGCGGAAAGTTGGCAGGGGTAAATCGTCGTGTTTTCACCCGGGCGGAACGTCTGCACCTTTTGCCCGACGTCTGTCAGCGGCGTATTCATTTCCCAGCGCACGCCATAATTCAAGGTGAGATTCGGCTTGATTTTCCAGCTATCCTGCGCAAACAGATACACCGAGGTGCTGCGGACCCGCTCCTGCTGCGCCGAGCCTTGCGAATAAGTGTACGGTAAGCCCAGCAGGTAGTCTGCGTACGGATTGCTGATCCCGAGATCATTGGTGCCGTTAAACGCGCCGAAAGTAAGCCATCCGTTCACGTTGTAGTAGAGCGTCTGATCGAATCGCTGGTAGCGGAGATCCGCACCGAATTTGAAATTGTGATTTCCGATAATCCTGCTGTAGTTGTCGCTCCACTGTAACGTGTTGCCGACCTGCGGCAGTTGCCCCTCCCAGTTGTTTCCGATCGTGAAGCCGCCACTGACTTGAATATACGGAACTCCTTCCTTGGTCGCCGGCAGATTCGGATGGATGCCGTAATCCGGGCTCGTGCCCAGCAGCATTCCCGCATCGTTGATCAGGCTGGTGTCCGAAGTGCCCGTAAAGCAGAATTGCGACGCGCTCCCGCTGCCGCACGCTGCGGTCACGGCCCCATTCACGGTTGGGGTATTGAATTTCATTTGCCCTTCGCGCAGGTAGGTGAAGCGAAACTCATTTACCGCCGCCGACCCGATCGTCCATGTGTGGGAAACATTCAACTGCTGCGTCCGGGTAGCGAATTCCCCGGGAAAGTTGCCCAGCGTCGCGCCGGCTGCCTGGAACTTCGCGAACGGATCCAGGGTGTCATCGTCGTCGAAGTAATAATAGATGGAAAGCTTTTGATTGAGCGTCAAAGTGTGGTCGAAGCGTAATTGAAATTGATTTCCGAAGTCCGTCTTTTTGGGAACCGCCAGAACCGTCGAATTGTTGCCCCCCGCCCCCGGCACATACTTGAGTAAACTCAGTGCAACGGGATCAAGGCACCCGGCAGGAATAGTGGCGCTTGGAAAGATCGTGTCCCAAGGCTGTGGACTGCCACCGATCACAGTTTGCAGCAGACTTTCCTGATTGGTGTTAAGGCTCGGATTAGCATTTCCGGTGCCGCATCTACTCTGCAAAATATTGGCCACCGTGCCATCCGTGAGGGTTCCCGTAAAAGCCGGTTCGGTGGCGGTGGCAAACTGCCCACTCACGTTGCTCGCCGTCGGAACAATAACTGGCTGCGAAACAATTCCTTGAACAATCCTTCTTCCTTCATACGAGGCAAAGAAGAACGTCTTATCCTTCTTGATCGGGCCACCCAGCGTTCCCCCGAATTGATTCTGGTTAAAGGCTGGTTTTGGGGCTGGCGTGAACGTGAAAGGATGGGCATTCAGAACCGTGTTCCGGAAGAATTCATAAGTACTTCCGTGATACGCATTTGTGCCCGATTTTGTCACCACATTGACCACCGCGCCGGAATTGCGTCCATACTCGGCGTCAAACGAATTCGTGATCACGCGAAACTCTTCGATACTGTCCGGCGAAGGCTCCACAGCCGGCAGGTTCACGAACAGGTCGTTGGCTTCGCCCCCGTTCACCGAATAGTTGTTGGCGCGGCCGCGTCCTCCATTCACCGTCACCACTCCAGCCCGGTCGCTACCGTAGAACTCGTCGTTCCCCAACTGTGACTGCACACCTGGCTGCAGTTGCAATAGTTGGTATGCATCACGCTGATTAAGCGGCAACTGCGTCGAGGCGCGTTCGCCGACGATCGCGCCAAGTTGCGTGGAGCTGGTATCGACGACCGGTGGCGCCGCCGTGACTTCCACGGTTTCGGTGGTTCCGCCGAGTTGCAGAGCCAGGTCGACGCTAACGACAGAATTCAAGTCCACCACGATGTTCTTCCTGACAAACTTCTTGAAGCCGGTCTGATTCACGTCAATTTCGTAAGGGCCGACGGGCACCTCGAGGAAAAGGTACTCCCCGGTTGCATTCGAGGTGGTCTCACGCGTTACGTTTGTTGCCGTATTTACGAGCACGACCGTGGCGCCCACAACCGCTCCGCCGCTCGGATCCGTGACGGTCCCGCGGATGCGGCCACCTGTGCTCTGCGCGCTCACCAGCGGGGCTGCCAGCAGGAACATCATCGAAAAGAGGAGGGCAAGAAAAGCACTCCGGCAACAATCAAACTTCACCTGCGCAAGGCGCGATGCTTGATTCATCTAAAATCACTCCTAAATTTCACGAGAATCAAAACCCCTTTTTGCGATTCTTCATGGTTGCTAGCGGCCCGGGAACCTTACTATAATCCAGCAAACTTAGAGAAAGCTGGGAGCCGTGTCAAGCAGAAAGAATTTCTCCAAGCCATCGGATTCTTTGGCCGCAGCGAGCCTCCTGCGCATCTCGGAGGTCGCGCGCCGGTTGCGGATTTCTTCCTCGGCATTGCGCTCCTGGGAAGCACTGGGCCTCATTAGCCCGAGGCGCACCAAGAGCCGCTACCGCCTGTACACGGAATCCGACGTGCGCTTGTTGCAGCGCGCCATCTTCTTGCGCCGGGCCCGCGGCCTTAATCCTCCCGCTATCGTCCATGTGCTCAAGAAACAAGGCCTAGTCGACAGCCCCGTCGACGCTCCGCAACTTCCCGGCCATCGATTCAGGCGTTTGCGCCTGCATCACGGGCACTCGCTCGCGCAAGTGGCCCGCGCCACCGGCGTCTCCGTGAGTTTTCTCAGCGGTCTGGAGCGCGGCCAGATGCACTGTTCGATAGCCACGCTGCGCCGCATCGCGCGCTTCTATAAAACCAGCATAATGTCGCTGGTTGATGCCAACGGCGAGAGCCAGCACCTCGTGCGCCCCGAGCACCGCAAAGTCCTCGAAACTTCTCCCGGCGTCCGCATGGAACTCCTCGCCTGGGGCAATACCGCGATGGAGCCTCACCTCTTCCGCATCAAACCCGGGGGTGACAGCGGCGAATCCTACGCTCACGAGGGCGAGGAATTCCTGCACGTCCTGCGCGGCGAATTCGAGATATGGCTGAACAGACAGGAACGCTACGTTCTCAAAGCCGGCGACAGCCTCTATTTTCAAAGTTCCACGCCCCATCGGTGGAGAAACTCGGGGCGCCACGAAACGTGGATTTTGTGGGTGAATACGCCGCCGACCTTCTAGGGTTTGAAGTTTCCGCGAGGCGGCTGTACGCTTTCCGCCCGGGCGTAGAGGTGCAGATGCAAGCCGGCCGCATGTATCGCGCAGTTTTTCTTCTACTCTTTGTTCTCGGTGTCGCTTCGCCCGCCCCCGCCCAGCAATCCGTGCGTCTCACTCCTGCGGACATCATGGTCGTGCACGCAAAGATCTACACGCTGGACGCAAACAAACCGTGGGCCCAGAGCGTCGCTATTCGCAAAGGCAAGATCGTTGCCGTGGGCAGCGATGAGGAAGTGGGGCGCTATCGCGGCATCGGCACGAAAATGATCGACGCGGGCGGCAAACTCACCCTTCCGGGTTTCACCGACTGTCACATTCACTTTATGGATGGCTCCTTGAGCTTGGGCCGCGTCAATCTTGAAGGCGCCACCGCTCTTGCCGACATCCAGAATCGCCTCCGGGTCTACGCCGTGCAGCACCCCGGCGAAGGCTGGATCCTCGGCCGCGGTTGGAACTACGCGATGTTCGGTGTGGAGACGCTTCCGCACAAGAAATATCTTGATGAACTCTTCCCCCATCGGCCCGTGTTCCTCGAAGGCTACGACGGCCACACCTTCTGGGCAAACACCAAAGCTCTCGCCATGGCAGGAATCACTAAAGATACGCCCAATCCGTCAAACGGCATCATCGTACGCGACGCAAAAACCGGTGAAGCCACGGGTGCGCTGGAGGAAGCCGCGCAAGCGCTCGTCGCCAGAGTTGTTCCAAAACCCACGGAGATCGAAAAGCTCAACGCCCTGCGCGCAGGCATGAAGTGGGCCAATCAGAACGGCATCACTCGCGTCCACAGCGCCGGCGGTGATTTCGAGGAACTTGCTCTCTTCAACGAACTGCGCCAGGAAGGCCAGCTTTCTGTGCGGTTCTACATTGCCTATTTATTGAATCCGCCAGGGCTTCGCTCGCAGGACGTCGACGCCATCGAACAAACCCGCAAGAAATATCACGACGATTGGATCGACACGAATGCGGTGAAATTCATGTTGGATGGCGTCGTCGAATCCCACACCGCCGCTTTCCTGGAACCCTACTCGGACGATGCTTCCACAAAAGGAGCTCTTTTCTGGGAACCGGAGAGATACAAAGCTGCCGTTGCGGAGTTGGAGAAGCGCGGGCTGCAACTTTTTACTCACGCTATCGGCGACTATGCCATTCGGACCGCTCTCGACGCCTACGAATTTGCCACAACCCAGAACCGCACCAGGGACCACCGCCCCCGCGTAGAGCACATCGAAGCCATTGCTGAAACTGACGTGGCTCGCTTCGGCAAGCTCGGCGTGATTGCCAGTATGCAACCGCTTCATGCTTATCCCGACGAGGACACTCTGGATGTCTGGGCCAGGGCGATTGGCCCGGAGCGGGCCACACGCGCCTGGATCTGGAAGAGCATTCTGGAAGATGGCGGGCACTACTGTTTCGGCAGCGATTGGCCGGTCGTCACGCTGAATCCATGGGAGGGCATTCAGACCGCGGTCACCCGTGAAACGAAGGAAGGCACACCAAAGGGCGGATTTGTTCCTTCACAACGACTGTCTGTCGCACAAGCAGTCGAGGGGTACACTCTGGGCGCCGCCTACGCCGGCCACCGCGAAAAAACCGAGGGATCCATTGAGCCGGGCAAAGTTGCGGACATTATTATCGTCGACAAAAACATATTCGAGATCGAGCCGCATCACATCGGTGATACGAAAGTCACGACGACAATCGTCGGAGGCAAAATCGTCTATGAAGCCACGCCGCAGTAGTTTGCGATTGTGCCGATTTCTCCCCTAAACTCAGCGGCCGGGCCAAGTGCACCAGCCGGAAGCGTCAACACTCGCACCCTTTGGAAAACCAAATTCCAAAGGCTGCGGCACCCAGAGTTTGCTTTACCGGTCAACCTGTGCGCCACCCGCCATGTCGTAGCGCCGCCATAAACGATGGAAATAAAGGCTACCGAGATTGGCGACCAAATGATAGAAGAAAGTCACGAACAAGGACCCGAAGTGAAGGAAGAGCAGCGCCGAGACACTCTCAACGACACTCACGCCTATGGCTCCCCAAAACCCGTAGGAGTAGTGCACTACCGCGAAAGCGAGCAGCGTCAGAAGGACCGAGAGAAGTGAGGAATGACCCGTTGTTTTCAGGACAACAAGGCAGAGAGCAAGCCACAGTTCTTCTGAAAAAGCACCCGCAACAAAAATGCAAACCCAGTGAAGAAGGGAACCGCCCCGGACATTCTGGGTGTAGGAGTCTGCAGGGTCGATGGGCACCCTTGAAATGAAGAGACGTCGTAAAGCGTTGAGCAAGAGCGCCGCACCTATGCCCACACCGCTGTAAAACTTCCAATTCAGGACATGCAGGCCGACGGCCGTTGCCGGCAGCGAACACCTGCGCATGAAAAGGAAAACGAGTCCCGTCATGATGGCATCTACTAGAAACAGGGCGTACCGCGAATAAGCTTCAGCTTTCTCGCGCACCGGAGCGGGAGCCTGCGAGATTGGCTGATAAGGGAGGTCCTGGAGGGCAAGACGAATACCCCAAAGCAAGCGAGGCGGATTGAAGGAGGAGCCGAGCACATATGCGACGGGGAAGATCGCGAGGGCAAAGTATGGTGTCAGGCTGGGCATTTGCTGACCGCGCGCTCATGCGGTTCTGACTTAGTGTCTAATCTACGACCGCTTCTTGTCGTTGAGGTTGAGGCTGAGTGGTTCGTCTCGCCAAATCTCGACGATGTTGTGCTTTGCCTCTCCAAAGACTTCGGAAAAGGTTTTTTCCGGAACCGCTGCCTCCACTTTAGGTGGCACTATGTACCTCCCGACAGCCATGAGCAACAAGAAAAGGGGCCACCATGCCAGCAGCGTTACGAGAACCAAGCGGAGATTACGCAAACCCATTACAAGGCAAATCACCACACAAACAAGCGTGTTGATAGCCATAATCCAGCCTGTATAAGAATCTGTCGCTTGAAGTTGCGCTTGACAGACTGGACAGGTGAAGTGCCCTGCCGGGCGAATCTCTCCGCGTCGGAGTGTTGTGTCGCATCTGGGACATTTTCTTATGGGTTTTAGCATCAGTATCCAGCAAGCATCTTAACCCCTTGGGGCGGGCGGGTGGCGCAGAGGATTCTCTTGTTTCATATGGCACTGAGCGAGTATATCATTCACGCACGTCCCTTTGTATGAAATGGAGGTAATCGTGGGTGCCGCACCCACGTTTTACCAACATGCGAAGGCTGTGCCACCCGCCCGCGGCGCACCAAGCCTGCGCCAGCCACCCATGGAAACATGCGTGCGATGCCCAGCGCGTGAGGTAGAATGTTGAGCGGACCAGCAAATGAGCATCACTCCAACGGCCATCGTTTCTAGCAGCCACGAGAACCTATTCCAAAGGGCAAAGGGTTTCTTTGGCGCGGCGATCTTCCTGGGCATTCACCGCTTTCCCCGGCTGCTGCAACTTCACCGCAACCGAAAGTCCTGGACGCTGTTCCGCATCGCTTTGGCATCTCTGGGCGCGGCGATCGTCGTTCTTCCGCTGAGCTTGTGGAACGGCTGGATCACCGCGAGTTTCGGATTGCTCCTCTTTGTCGTGGCCATCTTGCTGCCGCCCGCCGAACTCGAATCTGCCACCGATCGCAAAGCGCGCGAACTCGGTGCTCGGACTGTCGTGAGTGGCGGCGAGTACCAACCCGGAGACGCACCGGCCGTGGAAGTACGCCTGTTCATATCCCCCACTCTGATTTGGGCTCTGGACGCCCAGTTCGACCCGCTTCTGGTGATGTCCGCGCCGGAAATCTCCAGTGTTCACTTGGAAGAGAAAAACGAGCGCTGGCTGCTGCAAATTCGCTGGGCCGATCACAAGGCGGAATTTGCATTTGCGGGTTTCTTCGCCGAACGGTTCGCGCGTCTTGGAGAAGGGTCCATCCGCTCCGTGTTACCGCAGGTGTTGCCTGCTACGCCAAAACGCCGCGCGGTCAGCGCCGGATGAATCGAGGAAATTTCTTGCAGCATTCTCGTTGGCCCCTGGGAATGTGTGTCAAAATAGAGGCAGGCACGTGGATGGGAAAGTAAGGATGTGGAATCCCAGGTGGAAGCGAAAACATCAGTGACCGAATCCCAAGGAAAAGGCCCTAAGACTACGGAGCAAATCCTACGGGAGCAGGAACGCCGCGGCTTGCTGCTCTCACGCACCCGAATCCTGAACGATCTCCAGAACGCTACAAATCCAAATCACCGCAAGTCTCTGGAGGCCGCACTCGCGCACCTCGACAAGAAGATTGCTGAATTCAGCTAAGATCTTCTTGAAAAGCCGCACACTTTCCGCGCCTCTGGGTGCGGGAAACCTCAGTCTGTGAACACGACCCCGACGGCTGTCGTACCGCGTTCCACGCCCTGTTCCAGTCGCACCACGTAGCCACGCAACCTCATTTCCTGCACCCCGTCGGCCCCCGGCGTTTCCATCGTGACTTGAAGTTCGGACTGGATGCGCGGGCTGTGCTTCAGGGAGATCAGCGCGCCCTGCAGTGAGAGGTCCCGTACCACCGTTTCTTCCTCGAATTTCTGGCCATCCGCGGTCACGCCGCTCACGCAAGCGCGGAATTGGGCCTCCCGGCGCAACGCGGTGCGCGAACCGGGCATGTGCGCCTGTACCGGCTCGCCGGCGGTGCCCAGCGTAATCACCATGCCCTCGCTCGCCGCAAACACGGAGTCGAAGTCCTCTCGTGCATCGCGGAGAATCTCGTCGACGATGCGGTCGGTCGAATCGGGATCGTGGTGAAACAGCACCAGGGTTTTGGCATTTACCTCGCGTGCCACTTTTACACCCTCGCGCCATGAAGAATGCCCCCAGCCCTTACGTCTGCTGTCCAACTGTGCAGGAGTGAATTGCGCATCATTAATGAAGATGTCCGCGTCAGCAGCCAGTTCACGCAGGTTTTTCTCTAATGTCCGGTCGCCCGGCTCGTTGTCCGTGGCATACGCCACGATTCCCGCAGGCGTCTCAATGCGAAATCCCAGGCAGCCCTGGGGATGATGCAACCAGCGCGTGCTTACCTTGTTTTTGCCGATCTGGAAGGTCTCTCTGCCATCCACTTCGCGGAACTTCCTGCGCGCGCTCATGGCCGAAAAATCAACAGGGAAATACGGTAGAGCCATCTGCGCTTCAAAAACCTGCCGTAGGGAATCGCGGCCAAGGAACTTCGAGCGAAAACTGTAGAATTGGAATTGATTTTTCTCCACATAGAGTGGCGCAAAAAAAGGTAAGCCCTGGATGTGGTCCCAGTGGTAGTGGGTGACGAATATGTGTGTTTCCGCCGACGCTCCGTTTTTTCGTTCCGCCCAGCGGTTTCCCAGCATGCGTAGCCCGGTTCCGCAATCGAGAATAAACTGTGTGCCATCGGGCGCAACCAGTTCCAGGCAGGGCGTGTTTCCGCCGTAACGCCATGTCGCAGGGTCGACGGTGGGCGTGGAACCGCGCACGCCCCAAAAGCTCAGTTTGGCGATAGGACTGGTCATCTTCGCGGGTGGTGCGACCCGGTACCCCTGTCGTGAACTGCCATTTGCCGGTAGTTCCTTGGCATTTCTGATAGTGGCAGTCATGGCGAAGGGCGTCAACGAAATCGCGGGGATGAGTTGTCATACTTCCCAATAACACGGCTATTCTCATGGGCTGCGTTTCGCTCGAGAAGCTCGTAGAATGAAAGGGATGCACGTCCACGAACCGCATCACGGGCAGGAACATGGCCACGAACATGGACATGATCACAGCCATGGCCATGCGCACACGCCTATGCGGCCGTCCGTCTTGGCCTGGGCCATGGTGGCGACTTTCGGCCTGGTTGTCGCGGAGGTCTTCGGCGGCATCCTGGGACATTCCGTCGCACTGCTGAACGACGCGGTCCACAACCTTTCTGATGTCCCCGCGCTGGGGATTTCCTGGCTGGCCATGCGCTGGGCGCAGCGCCCGGCCGATTCGGAGAGAACCTACGGGTACCACCGCGCCGGCACTCTTGCGGCGTTCACCAACGCGGTCCTGCTTATCGTGCTTTCCGTGTGGCTGGGCTACGAAGCCATCCAGCGCTTGCGCGCCCCTGTGGAAGTCGTCGAAAGTTGGATGATCTGGACTTCTCTGGCAGCCCTAATTGTCAACGGTGGCATCACGCTCGCACTGGTTCGCGGGCACGCCGACCTGAATCTTCGCAGCATCCTGGTGCACAACTTTGGCGACGCCCTCTCCAACATCGCCATCATCGCCGGCGCGGTCATCATGAGTTACACCAACGCGCCCTGGATCGATCCCCTGCTCGGGCTCGCCATCGGCCTGCTCGTCCTTTACTCCTCCATCGGTATTTTGCGCGAGTCCACGCACATCCTTCTGGAAGGCCGGCCGCGTGAAACGCGGGTCGAAGAGGTCGCCCGCGCCATCCTCGCCGTGGAATTTGTGCAGGAAGTCCACGACGTGCACATCTGGTCCCTCGGGGGCGGCCATAATGCCATGAGCTGCCACGCGCGCATCCCGGACATGCACATGGACGAATGCGAGAGAATACTCTCCGCAATCCAGAAAAAAGTCGTGGAAGAGTTCGGGATCGAGCACACAACGGTTCAGCTCGAACGCGCAGGATTGCCCGCCGTCTCAGGCTACGTTATGCCGCAACCCCTGCGTAGGGGTTGACGCAAACCGGGCACGGACTGGAATTTCCCGAAAGTAATGGTCAGGAAGGGAGTCGCGGAGACAACCCGCGCTGTTCATTGAACTGTTGCGTCGCCGCAAGGTCGAGGCTTGCCAGGGGAGCGGTCTTGCGGAAACCGTCCCGGGTTATATAGCGCAGGTTCGTGCTATCGAAAGTAAACGCCACGGCAAAGAAAACCGTGCCGTCCCGCCGCACGAACACATACTCAGAATCCGGCTCCGCGGGTGCGCGTGAATTCGCATATGACCGTGCAGCAACATCACCTGGGCGTGGCGCAGTATCCTCCGCGGAGACAGGCTGCTCTGCTTCCGCCGGGCTGCTTTCCACGGCGGAATCCCCAGGCGCCGCACCCTCCATGTAAACCGGGTAAGGAACATAAATGCCGCCGCCCACAAAGGGCAGCACACTCCCCTCAAAGTGATGTCGCCCGGCATTCGGATGGGTCGCGAAATAGTGCACGTAGTCAAACCCCAGCCCAGGTACGCCTAGATCATTCTCAGCACTGGGTGCACCCGCAAAAATCGGAATCGACGGGACATTCTGAGGCTTCACGGGAGGTTTCGGCGAAGACACCGGGCGCATCGTGCCCCGAGGAGAGGAGCTTGGGTGAACGCGGGTCGCGGGGCGGGAGTTGGGATGCGCGGACGCTACGTCCGCCGCCGGAGCCATATGCCAGGCGTGAACTCCCGGGGCGAGCGCCATGGGATGCATTGCCATTGCCGCTGGGGCCACCGCCGGCCCAGCCGCGTGTTGTGCATTTACAGCAAAGGGAGTGAAGAAAAGAACCAGGACCAAAAGGAGTGATTTACGCATGGGTTTACCCTGAATTCCAGCTGTCTGCCCCTACACCATATTAGACGCAAGCGCGCTTTACAATGTTACCGGAGTTTGCCGGCACCGGCCCCCCGGGGCCCGTCTGCGCTTTCCCCCGAACTGGGGTTGTGCTATAACCGAGAGGCCGTGGAGAATACCGGGAAGCAGAAATCAGCTCCGGCGAATGTCCGGGGCGAAGCGGTTGTGGCGTCCGCAGACAATAACGATTATGCGGTCAAATCAACCGGAAGCTCCTGGGAAGATGCCTCACGGTTTTGCCCGATTTGCTCGCAGCGGCTGGAATCGCGGCGTTGCAAGCTGGTTTGCAGCGTGTGCGGTTACTATATGTCCTGCGCGGATTACTATTGATCGCCAAGCGGTTTAGCCGTTAAAAAGACCGCTTTGCGAAAAACACGAAAGCGGATATGCTTTGCGGTTCCGGCCCGGGTTGCCGCCGGATCCGTTGATGGATGAGGAGGAAAGTAAAGTGGCCTTAAAGTTGACGACTCGCGAAGTGGACGGCGTAACAGTTGTAGCGCTGGATGGCCGGATCGTACTGGGCGAAGAGAGTAGCGCTCTGCGCGAAAAGGTGAAATCTCTGGTGGCCGAGGGGAAAAAGAAGATCGTGCTGAACATGGACAATATCACGTTCATCGACAGCGCCGGCCTCGGAACACTCGTTGCCTCGCATCACAGCGCAAAAAACCAGGGCGCATCGCTGCGTCTTTGCCACCTGGGCGCCAAGTTTACGGAAGTCTTGCAAATCACCAAGCTGATGACAATCTTCGATGTGTCCAACACCGAAGCCGAAGCCGTCGCCAGCTTCTCCAAGTAAGCTCCCATAGACTTATCGACTTGCTGGGAATTCTCAAAAGGGCAGGCTCGCGCCTGTCCTTTTTGTTTCTATTCCGCAACGCGGTACATGGTGATCCCGCTCAGCAGCTTGGGATAGAAGTCGGTGGACTTCTGCGGCATCACTTCGCCGGCGGTCGCCACCCGCATCACCAGATCCACCTCCACGGGATTCAGCAGAAAAGCCGCTTGCGCGCCTCCGCGGTCCACCGCCGCCAAAGCCGCTGTGGCTTGACGTTCGTAGGTCAAGTTGGATTCGGACGCCACGGCGTGCGCCGTAATCCCCAGGACCGGTTCCAGAATACCCTGGTGTAGCAGCACTACATCGAGTTGCCGCTGCAACGCGGGGATTCCCGGCAGAACATGGGTGATATCCGCTTCCGGCCGGAGCGTCAGCACATAGTAGGCGCGTCGTGCCGCATCTGCGGCCGGGTAAACGCCAATCGCGTGCTGCGCTTTGCGGGCCGCCAGGCACGCCAGGAACTTCTGCTCCGCCTCCGGGCGTTGCGCGTCTGTCGCGAAGGAAAACACTTCCGTGGCAAACCACGGCTCCAGGAAGCGGCGCACTGCGCTCCAGGAAAAGTCCCGCAGCCGGGAAACCACGCGGTGCGTCGGCAAGATTGTCAGCCCTTCGCTGTGCGTGTTGATGAACGTCATCATCGAGGATTCGTAGAGTGCATCGGGGATCATCTTGCCGGCGCGCGTTCGCGACTCGTTGCGGAAATTCAGCGATGTTTCATACCGGTGATGGCCATCGGCAATTACCAACTTCTGATCTGCCATCGCTTGCTGAATCGCGGCGATCCGCTTTGGCTCGGCCATCAGCCACAAGCGGTGGACTACGCCGTACTCGTCGGTCAGTTGCGTGAGCGGGGTTTGCCCGCTTGTGGCCTCGCTTAGAATCGCATCCACTTGCCTGCTTGGATCGGCGTAAAGCATGAACAACTGTCCCGTGTGCGTGTGCGTGTGTCGCAACAATTCCAGCCGGTCGGCCTTCGGCCCGGAAAGTGTGTGCTCGTGCCGGAAGATCACCCCGGCGGAATAGTCTTCGAGCTTCCCCAGGCCGATGAAGCCACGCCGGGTGCGCCGCAGCGAAGTACCCGGCACGTCGTATTCCTGCGTGTACGCATAAAACGCCGGGGCGTCATCCTGCACCACGGCTTTCTCGGCGATCCACTTCTTTAGTGTGACCGCTGCGCGCGTGTAGACACTGTGTTCTCGCGTGTCGCCTTCCAGCGTGCGGCCTTTTTCGATGCTGATAAGATTGTGCGGATCGGCCGCGTAATACTTCTCCTGCATCGCGGGCGTAATTTTGTCGTAGGGCTGGGTCAGCACGCGATCAAACGCGGCGACACTCGGATTGTAGCGATACGCGCGAAACGGATAGACCGTAGCCATAGGGACTCCCAAGAAGTTTCTTGCCAGGTGAGCAACATTTTAGTCTACGTGATTTCCTTCGTTTCGGAAAACACAATGCTCCTCGCCACTTGGACAATGGCTCAGTTTTGGCTAGTGCATCTATGAGACCTTTGGTCCAACAAGCTAGGGGACGGCCCTCGTATTACAATAATCGTTCACTCATGAGCCAAACTTTCCCTGTGATTCGCGCATTCCTGTTCGATCTGGATGGCACGCTTATCGATTCCAAGCTGGACCTGGTCACCTCCGTCAACGCCATGCTGCGACAGATGGGCCGCGCGGAACTCCCGACCGACCTCGTCGCGACCTACATTGGCCACGGCGCGCCTCAATTGATCGCTAGCGCCCTCGGTCCCGGGGCTACGGACGACCAGCACCGCATCGGCCTCTCCCTGTTTCTCGCACACTATCAACTGCACAAACTGGATGCTACACGGCCATATCCCGGCGTGGTCGAGGCCCTCGATGCACTCGCCGCCTATCCCATGTCGGTCCTGACCAACAAGCCCACGAATATGAGCGTTGACATCCTGCATGGCCTTGGCCTTGCCAAATACTTCCGCTCCATCTATGGCGGAGACAGCTTCGAGAAGAAGAAGCCCGATCCCACCGGCGCACTCAACATTCTGCAAGAGTTTGGCGTTTCCCCGGCACATGCCGCTATGGTTGGCGACTCCGAAGTGGATGTGCAGACCGCCCGCAATGCCGGTATGCTTGCCGTGGCGGTCAACTACGGATTCGGCGTCCATGATCGCGCCGCGCATGCCGCTGACCTCTATCTCGACAGCCTCACGGGACTCGTTGGCTTGGCGGGCAATCTCCGCTCCTAAACCTACATTCCAAGGTCTGAGAGGGATTTCTCCATTCCGGGACGGCAAGAAGCGCCGTCCCTCCGGTCGAAATGACAGATCTTGAATGGTTGTGGATGTGGGGCATCCAACCGCGACGAAGTTAGATTTTCATATGACAATCGTTTGAAACAATACCAAGAGCGCTCGCCTGCAATTAGACGGCTTTGGGTTTCAGGCGAAGTTTCTCGCGCGAACTTTTCTTCACAGGAGTTCTTGCATTCGCCCACGCGGGTTTGTCAGACTCACCGCGTGCTCATCGGACTGTTTCCGGAACTCGACGCACCCGGCGGTATCCAGCGCGCCGGCCGCCACATGGCGTTCGTTCTCAGCGAATTTGCTGCCTCCCGGAAGATGGAATACCGCATGCTCAGTTTGAACGACACGCAAGAACTCCACCGCATGCGGGTTGGCGATCGCGAATTTGTTTTTACGGGAGCCGCGCGCGGAAAGGCGCGATTCGCCGCAACCGCCTTGCGCGCAACCCGGAGGCACCCCAAGCTCGTGCTCGCTGCTCATGTGAATCTGGCGCCGATTGTGCGTGCCATGCAGTTGGTCGCCCCGCGCATGAAGAGCATCGTGTGCACCCACGGCATCGAAGTTTGGGAGCCGCTTCAACCCCTGCGTCGCCGCGCCCTGCGCCGCGCCTCTCTGGTCCTCGCTCCTAGCCGCACCACCGCGGATTACGTCGTCACGCTCCAGGGCGTGCCCCGCGAACGCGTCCGCGTCCTTCCCTGGGGGCTTGATCCGGACTTTGAATCGAAAATCGTCGGCGAGCCCGCCGCAACTCTGCCGCCGGAATTTCCCTCTGGGCGCGTTGTGCTGACTGTGGGGAGATGGCTGGCGACCGAGCGCTACAAGGGAATGGACACCTTGATGATCGCCCTGCCGCGCTTGTTGCTGCGCTGGCCGGAGCTGCAACTTGTGTTTGTCGGCACAGGCGACGACCGCCCGTGGCTGGAAGGCATCGCGCGAGACAGCGGCTTGGGCCGCCACGTCCATTTCCTGACTGGGTTGACGTACGGCGAGCTTTCCGCCTGCTATGCTGCCTGCGAAATCTTTGCGCTGCCGAGCAGCGGCGAGGGCTTCGGATTCGTCTACCTGGAAGCCATGGCCCGCGGCAAGCCGGTCATCGGTGGCGCACATGGTGGTGCGCCGGAAGTAATCCAAGACGGCGTGACGGGCTACGTCGTGCCGCACGGCGACCCGGTGCAATTGGCCACCTCCATAGACGCCCTGCTTTCCAATCCCGAGCTGGCGCGGGAGATGGGTGCGCGGGGCCGCGAGCGCGTTCACAACGAATTCCGCTTCAGCGTATTCGCCAAAGCCTTCAAGAAGATTCTCCGTGAACTATGCGAATCCTGAATATCACCCAGAGTTATGCGCCGTTCTTCGAATTCGGCGGTCCGCCCGTAAAAGTGCGCGCGCTCGCCGAAGGAATCGCCGTTCGTGGTCATGCCGTAACCGTGCTCACCGCCGATTGGGGGTTGGAGCAGTGGTTGCAGCAAGTTCCCAGCGAACCGCCCGCCGAAATCAATCCTTTTGGCCGTGAACGCAAGACCGCCGGTGTCACGGCGATTTATCTGGGCAACCGGCTCCACTATCGCGCGGCAAGTTGGAATCCCGCGCTGCCCCGTTTTCTGCGTGCGCGATTGCAGGAGTTTGACGTTGCTCACATTTTCGGCCTGTACGATATGCTCGGCCCTCGCGTGGCCGCCGCCTGCCGCGAAAAGAAAATCCCTTATGTGGCAGAGCCGATTGGCATGTATGTGCCGCGTGTACGCAGCCTCTGGCTGAAGGGCATGTACCACCGCTTCCTCGGGCGCGAGATGCTCAACGGAGCAAGCGCGATCGTCGCCACGGCCGAACAGGAAAAGTCCGAGCTCATCGCCGGTGGCATCCCCAAAAAGAAAATCGTTCTGCGGCGGAACGGCGTCGCAGGCCCACCCGTCCTACCCGAACGCGGCCGTTTTCGTGAAGCCATGGACATCCCGCCGAAAGCGAAACTTCTTCTCTTCCTGGGCCGCCTGTCGGAAAAGAAAAGCCCCCAACTCCTTTTGCAAGCGTTTGCGAAGATCGTCGCCTCGGAAACTCCCGGCCAACCTCCCGTGTTTCTTGCCTTTGTTGGCCCGGATGAAGCTGGCATGCTCGCCAAGCTGAGAAAGACGGCGGCCGCGGTTGCCCCTGCAGGCCGTGTCCACTTTTCGCCAGCGCTTGCCGACACCCCGAAATGGCAGGCCTATCGCGACGCAGACATTTTCGTCTTGCCTTCGCAGAATGAAAATTTCGGGAATACCGCCGCCGAAGCGGTCGCCGCAGGCACGCCCGTGGTTGTCACCGATCAATGCGGAATTGCGCCGCTACTTGACGGCGTTGCAGGACTCGTAGTGAAGCATGACGAGTCTGCTCTCACAAACGGCATTCAGGAACTCCTTTACGATGAAACTCTCTACGCCAGGCTCCAGGTAGGTTGTGCGACGGTCCTCAACGCTCTTAGCTGGAATCAGCCAATTGAGCAAATGATTAATGTTTATGCGGCTCTTGCGGCACACTCCCACTCGTAGGACAATTTCCTCCGCAGACCGAAGGAACGTCGAGTGAACAGCCACCGAATCTTCCGCTCGTGCTGGTGGATGTGCAATTTATTGCTCGCCGCAGCAATCGTTGCCACCTTTTGGACCGGGGTGTGGGAATACTCGGTCCGGCAATACCTGAAAGGCTTCTCCGACGCGATCATTCCGGAGGCTGCTTCCCCTCAAGAGAAAGCGCAAGCCATTCTCACCTGGATGCTCAACGGACCGCCGCGCCTGGAAGCCACCCCTGCCGTGCAGCTCTCCCCGCGCGATCCGGAAGACACACTTAACTATCGCCAACTTCTGGAAGTGTGCGGCACGGCCACGAACGCCTTCCTCAATCTCACGCGGAGCGCTGGCGTGGAATCGCGCCGCCTGCTGCTGCTTACCCCGCAGCGCACCGCCAAACATGTGGTCGCCGAGGTCTACATCGACGGACGTTGGGTCATTGTTGACGCAACCTACCGCACGTTTTTGAAGGATGCTCACGGCAATTTGCTTACGCTTCGGGAGCTCCAGAATCCCGCAGTGTTTCGCGAGGCCACCGGCCTGATCCCACGCTACCTCCCCGATTATTCTTACGAAAGCTATGCGCATGTGCGCCTGGCGGCGCTGCCGTTTCATGGATTGCCCATCCGCCAGGTTCTCGACCGTGTCTTCCCGGGCTGGGACGAGTACGTGGACTGGAACCTTCTGCTCGAGCGCCGCTCTTTCATGTATTTGTTTTTTTCCGTCAACGCCTTAATCTTCCTCTTGCTCCTGCGTGTGTTTCTCGCCTGGCTGGCCGATAATCGCCTGCAGGTGTCGCGTTTCCACCTGCGTGCGAACCTTAGCCGCGCAACAGCCGCATTTTTCACCAGTCTGGAGATAAAATAGCCGCGTGTGCGGAATCTGCGGATTCACCTACGCTTCCAATAGCAAAGAAGCCGAGTCTCGCGTGAGAAGCATGGCCACGACCATGCGCCACCGGGGTCCCGATGATGACGGGT
>Ga0209517_10002997_pt1 | contig 23217 bp, 20 predicted proteins | sample PeaSoiMetSII2010_FD_187695 | JGI IMG/M metagenome (GOLD analysis project Ga0209517, IMG submission 187695) | Peat soil microbial communities from Weissenstadt, Germany - SII-2010 (SPAdes) (version 2) | ecosystem: Environmental > Terrestrial > Soil > Wetlands > Peat | place: Germany...
GACGGCACCCGCCGCCACGCTTGAAGTGGTCCTGAAACCCCGTCGTGCGACGGCACCAAGCCTAACCGATGGCAAGCCGCGGCGGCCTCCGGTGAAAGAATTGGAAAGCGAAAAAGGCAAGATCAGGCTCGTCCTGAAGAGCAAGAGGGTGGCCAGGGTCACCGAATTCGGCGGCGGGGCAGTCTCCCCGGACTCCCTGATGTCCTGGTACGGCCCTCTGTTCCCGTCCCAGAAGAGCAGGGTCATGGTCTACGAATACGTCTTCGACGACAAGCAGGCGAAGGCCCTTGACGAGGCGAGAGACCTCGCGAAGAGGATCGGTATGGTCATCGAGGTCGCCGACCTGTCGCGGCAGACGCGCTGGAGAGGGCATTGAGGTCCGGGCTAGGCAAGGTCGGAGGAGCGATCGCGAGAGCCCGTCTCGACCTGAAGGCGCTGCGCGGATTCCAGGAGTCCAGCTACGAGAGGATGATCAGGCAGCAGGCCTGCCGGCCTTGAGGTCGGCCTCGATGGCCTTCTTGTAAATCTTCCAGTGCTTGACCCCGTCCGCCTCCCACTCTTCCTTGTCCTCGACCTCGTCCTTGCTGTCGTAGGTCACGACGAACTTCATGTCGAGCCTTGTCTTGGACTTTCCCAACGCCTTTAGCTTGTACTCGCCTACCTCTCTCCCGTCGCCGCAAGTGTCGAGCGTCCAAGAGTTCGGGGGGTGGAGCCACACGGCCCTGACGCCCTCTGCGTATCCCTTGCCGTCCTTGTAGCGGACCCGCCAGATGATGCGCTCGGGGCTCTTCTCCAGTATCTTCCTCTCGGTCTTCGAGCCAATCATCTTGTTGTCGTCCTCACGGAAGTCCGTGCACCACTTGAAGACATAGTCGAGAGGCGCGTTGAAGGTCTCCGACAGCTTGTACTTTTGCTTGACCGGCTTGGGCATGGCTAAACAGGGTGGGAGCCGGGGTTGTCGAGTTAAGGATTTCCGACGCCCGTGAAAACTTAAGTGAGTATGGGCGGGGAGCGGAATCCGTGCCAAGGTAGCTCAGAAGCTTCTGGAAGCTGGGCAGCCTGGGAGAGCACTCGACACGAAAGTGAGTGAGGCTGAAGACCGAGCTGTCGCAGGTCCAAATCCTGCCCTTGGCACTCCTATTCTCCTCCAGTCTAGACTATGTCGTAGGCTTGACTTCAGCAGGCTGCTCCAGAAGCTTCGTGGGCGGTTAAATCCCGAGATTAGCTGACTGTGCGTGGCAACAACCCGCTCGGCGCCCAAGGACACGCGAACAATCTTTCCTGCCTCCTCACCGAACGCGCCAACCGGTCTGGTAATCTGGATTTGCGAGGGGACAAAGCGAAATCATCGGCAGGTCGAAGTCGTCAATGACAACGAGCTAGTAGTGAGGGCGTTCCTGGAGTACTTGCGCTCAATTGGCGTCGAAGAAGAGCGACTTCGAGCTCGTGTTCAATGCTCAGAAGAAGATGTAAAATCCGAAGAAGTTCGTTGGTCAAAGATAACTGGTATTCCAGTCACCCAATTCACAAAGCCAATTGTGAAGGTTGGTAGGAGAGTGGAAAGAAAATCAAACTCTGTGATAGTCAGATACTCGTCGCAGTCCCTAAAGCAACAACTCCTCTCGGAAGCAAAGCGATTCGGCCTGCTGCTCTAAAATCCTGCCCTTGGCACTAATTTGAACCCATATTTGCATGTTCAAGTCGTCTCGATTCGAAGTTGGAACGAGACGACGGATAGCCGAAGCCTAGACCGCTTGTGAAAAACCACTTCGTGGACCGACCATTTTGTGGTTGGGAGAGAAGACTTAGATTCTAAGCCTTGGACAAGACGAGTATCTTGTAAGGGGCCCAGCTTATCTTGGGCCTTATCTCCTTCTCAATCCTAAAGATATTGGACAGGTATTTCATATCGTCTTTCCCGTGCCGGAATGAATCGCTCAGCAAAGCATGAGAATTTGGGGACATCCACGACAGCAAACGATCGTAAGCTGCGAAACGTCTCCTTCCGAGATTATGGAAGACCAAGTTGGACACGAAAAGGTCGAACCCCCTATGACCGTAGTCGGAGGCGAGGATGTCTCCTCTCTCGAAGTGGACCCTGCCTGAAAGTCCTAGGATCCTGGCGTTCTCGTTTGCCTTCTCGAGGCTCGAGCCCTTCAGGCTCGCATGCTCGAAGGTGTCAAGACCAGTGACGCGAGCGCGTCTGTAGAACTTGGCACAGACGCACGAGAGGAACCCCAGTCCGCACCCCAAATCCAGTATACCGACCTCATCGTCCCTAGAGAAGGGAAGCACGTCGAATGCTTCTAGGAGCCCCTCCGTGACTACCGCCCTTGTCCTCTCGGAACGTTTGGGGGTGGAGTGGTGATACGTTCCGAAGTCGGGCTTCCGCACACCGATTCGAGTTCTGCGAAGAGTTCCGGAACCTCTAGAGGTTGCGGCGCCGCGTTTCATCAATCGGGTGATAGTGGTAGTCCTCAACGAGTTAAGTCTTGGGCGGCCACCGGAGTGGTGTGGATTGGTGGTTTCCCGCACTTCGCTGTGAGCAGAGCTACCCCATCTTCGGACCCTATTGACCCCTCGTGAATATCCTCCCTTAGAGTCGACAGTCCTCTCGGACAACGAATCCGCTTTGTTTCCAACTGCAGCTAGATAGAAATGCTCCCTGGGTTCTTCGTCAAGGCCCCTGAGTTTTGAGCCCAAATATTTGGTCTCGAATCCTGGCCTTGGCGCACACTTCTGTGAAATCAAGCGACGGCCATGGATGGTGAAACACGGTCAGCGTGCAGAGCCGTGGCCCCGCTATCGTCGGAGATCTGGGTGACGGTTGGATGCTATCCGAGGTCTCTGCGGCGCAAGCTAGGCAAGGTTGCGGTCGTCTCTGTGCGAGCCTGCCGCAGCTCAGTTCCCCGGGCGAGGGGGCGATTGGGCGCCCATCACATAGACGATGACCCGGTAGCCGCGGCGCCGGTCCTTGAAAGTGCAGAACTGCGTCGGGTGCCACCCAGGGATACCAAAGTCGTGCGAGACTATCGTGGTCCCCTGTGAGAGCTCTCTGAGGAATTTCGCCTTCAGCCTCGCGTTCTCGCTGGCGCTCTGGTAGAGCGTGACCACGCTCGCCTCGGACAGGTCCACGTCGTCGTAGTTCCCCTCGATTATGGACGCGTTCCTCAGGCCCCTCGTCTTGGCGAGGGCGATGGAGCAGAGCTTCTTGCTCTGCTCGATCCCGACGACCTTTCTGGCGCCATAGCGTCGGGCCGCGGCGGCCACAATCGCTCCGTCTCCGCAACCCAGGTCGTAGACGACAGAGTCGGAGTTCACGCCGGCCAGGTCCAACATGCTCCTTATCGCAGACTCAGGCGACGGATAGAATGGCGCGCCCATGGTGCCCCGGATAGCGCAGGCGACGAGATAAGGATGTCCAGCTTCGGACTGTCGACCCACGCACGCCCATCGGCTCGGCACGTACGCACCGACCGCAGGCTCTAGAGCGCCTTGGTTGGAAGAAGCGAAAGATGCCTAGCCTTTCGCTCTGTTGCTCTCTCGCTGGGCTGACTTGCGGCGCCGGTTTAGCTCCGCAATCTTCTCTTTGTATTCCTTCTTCTTCTTCTTGTTTCCTTGGATTCGCGCTTGGTCGTAGAGCCTTCTCAGTTCCTGTTCTTCTTCTGACGCGCCGTCGCCTTCTGACAACTGCGAGATGGAAGTCACAGCGACGTAATTATGTCTTTCAGGCGGGACTTCCACGAGTTAGGTAGAGTTAAGGAGACTCGAGATGTGAGGGGGGCCGATGAAAAATGTCGTGGCTGAAGGATAAGAAGCTCGCGCTGGCCAAGAAAGCCAGGAGAGGGGACACCAACTACCTCCACGCTCAGCTTCTTCTGGCGGGTCAGAAGGTGGTCAGGGACGAGATCGTAGGAAGGTCACACGTATACTACTTCGACTGCGGCTGCGTGAGGTCCTATTCCGTGAGCACCACCTCCTTGGCGTCGGAGAGCATCTCGGCGTGCAAGGCGCACGGCGGGCTGGCGAAACGGCCAAGCAGATAGGGGACTACCGGGGGCCGGTTGGTGGAGCCGTCAAGAACGACCTCGCATATATATACTATATATACTGTCGAATACTCACGCCTCCGTAATGACTCAAACGAAGGCGATAGTAAGCATCGAGAACGTTGTCGCGTCTGCTTCGATAAATCAGAGGGTCGACCTCAATCAGATAACGAAGAACTTTGTCGACGTAGAATATCATCCCGACCAGTTCCCTGGGCTGGTCTTCAGGTTGAAGTCCCCGAAGACGGCCACCCTGATCTTCAGCTCGGGCAAGATGGTCTGCACGGGCGGGAAATCGGAGGACCAGTCGAGAAAGGCCGTGCAGGAGGTCGTCAGGAGGCTGAAGAAGGGCGGCATCCCCATCAAGAACGAGGCGGAAATCGTCATCCAGAACATGGTGGCCTCCGCGAACCTAGGAGGGAAAGTCCACCTTGAGGAGGCGGCCAGGCAGCTGCCGAAATCGATGTACGAGCCCGAACAGTTCCCCGGCCTGATCCACAGAATGCCGGACCCCAAGACGGTGATACTTCTCTTCGCCTCAGGAAAGCTCGTCTGCACCGGAGCGAAGAGGGAAAGCGATGTCTACAGGGCCGTGACCAACCTGCACGTCATGCTCGAGGAAAAAGGGCTCATGGTCTACTGAGCCTTCTGCGGGCTCACCCCTCACTTGTAGAATGGCGCCGACACCCTCGCCATAGGGTTGCTCTCCCTGGAGGTCCTGACCTTCTTCGCTGCCTCCTGGAAGTTCTCGTAGGTGACGGTCGCCTCAGACAGGTGCTTCTTCGCGTCCTCCGGCTTCGGGTACTTTGCGATGTAGGTCTGGAGCGCTATCGAGACCGCAGTGTTCACGAGAGCGGCCAAGTCGGCCCCTCCGAACCCTCCGGTCATCTCCACGAGCTGCCCGACCTCCACGTCCTTTGAGATGGGCCTACCCTTCAGGTGGATTAGCAGGACCTGTCTCCTCGCGTCGTCGTCTGGGAGGGCTATCCTGATTATCTTGTCGAAGCGCCCCGCCCTCAAGAGCGCGGGGTCGACCATGTCTATCCTGTTGGTCGCCGCCAGGACGACGACCCCCTCGAGCGCTCGTATTCCGTCGAGCTCCGTGAGGAGCTGGCTGACGACCCGCTCCGTCACCTGGCTCTCCCCGCCCATCCCCCGCGTGGGCGCGAGCGAGTCGATCTCGTCGAAGAAAATTATGCAAGGGGCGGCTTGCCTCGCACGCCTGAAGACCTCTCGCACCCCCCTCTCCGATTCGCCCACCCACTTGCTCAGCAGCTCCGGCCCCCTGACGCTGATGAAGTTCGACTCGCTCTCCGTCGCCACCGCCTTGGCCAGGAGAGTCTTGCCAGTCCCGGAGGGGCCGAAGAGGAGGATCCCCTTCGGCATGTTGTAGCCTATCGCCTTGTAGAGGTCCGGGAACTTGAGCGGCCATTCCACCGCCTCCTGGAGCTCACGCTTGACGCCCTCCAGCCCTCCTATCTCGGACCATCTCACGTCCGGAGTCTCTAGGTACACCTCCCTCATCGCCGAGGGCACGATGTCCTTGAAAGCGCTCTCGAAATCGCTCCCCGTGACGACCAGCTTGTCGAGCGTCTCCGGGCTCAGCCGCTCCTCCTCGAGCTTCAGCTCCGGAAGCATCCTCTTCAGGGTCTTCATGGCAGCCTCCTTGCAAAGGTACTCGAGGTCCGCCCCGACGAAGCCGTGCGATATGGCGGCGAGCTTCTCGATGTCGACATCCTGGAGGAGCGGCATGTTGCGCGTGTGGATCTGGAGTATCTCGTATCTTCCCTTCTTGTTCGGGACCTTGATCTCGATCTCCCTGTCGAACCTGCCCGGCCTCCGGAGGGCTGGGTCGAGCGCGTTGGGCCGGTTGGTCGCCGCTATCACTATGACCTTGCCTCTAGCCTCGAGGCCGTCCATCAAGGAGAGAAGCTGGCTGACGACCCTCCTCTCGACCTCTCCGGTCACCTCCTCGCGCTTGGGGGCGATCGAGTCGATCTCGTCGATGAAGATGATGGTGGGGGCCTTCTCCTTGGCCTCCTTGAATATCTCCCTGAGCCTCGCCTCGGACTCGCCGTAGAACTTGCTCATTATCTCAGGACCGCCTATCGGGATGAAGTGGGCATTGCTCTCGGAGGCCACGGCCTTCGCCAGGAGGGTCTTCCCTGTCCCTGGAGGGCCGTAGAGGAGGACCCCCTTGGGGGCCTCGACGCCCAGCTTCTCGAAGATCTCCGGATGCCTCAGCGGGAGCTCGATCGTCTCCCTCACCTTCCGGATCTCGTCCTTTATGCCTCCGATGTCTTCGTAGGTGATCTGGGGCCCCCCTCTCTGGGCTTCGCGCTTCTCCGAGATGACGAAGACCGTCTTCTGGGTTATCAGGACCGCCTCGGCGGCGGGAGTCACTCCTACGACCTGGAAGGTGAGCCGCCCGCCGAAGTAGGGCACCATCACGTTGTCCCCCTTCGTCACCGGGACGCCCTCCAAGGTGTCCGCGAAGTACCTCTCGTCGATGGGCGGAGCGGCCTCCAGCGGGGAGACCAGGACCTTCTCTGCCGGCGGGGCAAGGACCTTCTTCACGACGATCATGTCGCCTATGGCGACCCCTGCGTTGTTCCTGATGAGACCGTCGATCCTCGCCATCGCCTTGCCCTCGTCAGAGGGGTAGAGCGGGAGGCACTTCGCGACCGTCCGCCTCTTCCCGACTATCTCTACCACGTCGCCGGTGGACGCCGAAAGCGCGTCCATCGCGTCGTAGTCCAGCCTCGCCACGGCCCGACCCACGTCGCGGGTGTAGGCCTCGAGGACCTTGAGCTGGACTCGTTGCGGGCCAACGCCCTTGACGCTCTCGGACATTCTCGGCTCGCGGCTGTGCGGACTTGTCCAACAGATAGGTCTTACTGTCCTGCGCTCGGGGGATGCCAGAGCGGACAAAATCGTCGCGGGTCGCGAGGAGAGGCTCTGTATTGGACGTCCGATGGGCTTTTATTTGCAAGCAAATGTGGGGCGTCGGACAGTCAATGTCGTTCAGGGCGGCGAGGATGACCAAGAGTCCTTTTTGGGCAACGAGGCGGGCGACGTCGCGCCGCGAGAACGCCCAGCCTTCCAGCGTCGGCGGCAAGACGGGCTAGGGGAGACACGACCATCGTTGGCGGGCCTCTCGGACTCTAGCACCCCCTCAGAACCTCCGGTCGTCGTCGAGGCTCCCGTCGCCCCGAAGGTCGAGTTCGAGCTCCTGATCACCGTGGGGATCCTGCTCGCCCTGCTGATGGGCGCGCTGGACAACTTCGTCGCGCTCACCGCGCTTCCGACCATCCTCCTCCAGTTCGGCACGCCGAACAGCGGCACCTTCGTCATCAGCGCGTACGTCATCACCTCCACCGCCGGCATCCCGATCTTCGCCAAGCTCTCGGACATCTGGAGCAGACGAAACGTCTTCCTGGGCGCCCTGGTCGTGTTCATGGTCGGCTCGGTCCTCTCCGGCCTGAGCCAGAACCTCACGGAGCTCATCGTCTTCCGCGCCATCCAAGGGCTGGGCAGCGGCGGGTTCTTCCCGGTCGGGATCGCCATCGCGGCCGTGGTCTTTCCCCCGAAGACCCGCGCCAGGGTGGTCGGGGCTCTCTCGGGTGTATTCGGCATCGCGGTCGTCGCGGGACCGCTCATCGGGAGCGCCATCGTGCAGTACACGTCCTGGCGCTGGGTCTTCTACGTGAACATCCCGGTCGGTCTGGCCGGCTTCGCGCTCGTCGCTGCGACCCTCGGGCCGCTCCGTCCGGAGCTCGTCCGAAAGTTCGACACGTTAGGGGCCGTGCTCCTAGTCGGCTGGGTTGCTGCAACCATGTTCCCGCTCTATCAGATAGTCGACAGCGGGTGGGCGTGGACCGACTTGAGGACGGTCGGCCTGCTCGGCCTCGGGACCGCCATCGTCGTCGCCTTTGTGTTATGGGAGCTTCGGGCGAAGAATCCGCTCGTTCCTCTCAGGCTCTTCAGCCACCGAGTCATGTCGGCTGGAGGAGGGGCGACCTTCTTCATAGGCCTCGTCTTCTTCCCTGTCGCGACGTTCCTCTCCCTGGTCGTCGGGGTCGTCCTCGCACCAGGCTCGAACTCCGCGGCGACCGTCAGGGACATCCTCTATTTCCTGGTCCTTCCCATAGTAGTCGGCGCCGGCCTCGGCGGACAGCTCTTGACCAGGCTCTCTTACCGGACGGTGGCTGCGGTCGGGATCGCCATCGGGATGGTGGGAATGATAGGCTTGTCGACACTCTCCACCACGACCCCTCTGTGGAAGTTCGTGCTCGGCTTCATCCCGGTCGGAGGAATCGTCCTGCCCCTGATGCCTCTGGGCTTCGGGGTCGGGCTCACCTTCCCGGTCTTCCTCCTGGCTGCCCAGAACCAAGTGCAGATGGCAGACGTGGGCGAAGCGGGAGGCCTGATCCAGTTTCTCCAGTCGCTGGGCGGCGCCATCGGGTTGTCGGTGCTGGCCTCGTTCCAGTCGACACAGTTTGCCGCGCTCGACCCCCGACCCAGCGCTGCTTGCTCGTCGCCGAACCCGCCGGCCGCCCTGTGCGGGAGCTACCTCGGCTCGCTCGAGAGCTCGCTGATCAAGTCATACGACCAGACCTTCTTGGTCATGCTGGGGCTGCTCGTGGTGGCGTTCCTCTTCGCGCTGTTCCTGAAGGGACGCCTCCCGAGGGGAGTGCCCCGGGACGCGCCCGCGCAAGTGGCCGGCTCGACCGTAAGGGTCGCGAGCGTCGAGACGCGGCCAGCACCTGCGGAACTCGCTGAGCGTTCTCTCCACCGACCAGTCTCTAACTGACTCGGATGAGCCTCTGGCTCTCCCTCGGTTCCAAGACTTATAAGAAATGGAGTTGATTTTGCCGCGTTGACCGGCGGCTTTGGGTGGGTCCGGGACGAGCCCGACGACCGCGACCATCGCTTTGTCGCGCCCCGCGACGTCCTGAGGAACCTCCCCAGGAAGGTAGACCTCAGGCCCCTGTGCCCTCCCGTCTACAACCAGCTTCAGGTCAACAGCTGCACCGCCAACGCGATAGCCGCAGCACTAGAGTTCGACGAGATTCGAGAGGGCGCTGGGAAGCCCCAAACTCCCTCCCGCCTTTTCATCTACTACAACGAGCGCGCGATGGAGGGGACCGCGGGGAAAGACGCCGGGGCAAAGATAAGGGACGGGATCAAGGTCATCGCCAAGGAAGGAGACTGCCCGGAGGAGCTCTGGCCGTATTACAAGAGGAACCTGACGGTGAGGCCGCCCAGGGAATGCTACCGGCGGGCGCGGCGCTACAAGGCTGTCGAGTATCAGAGGATGATGCACGAGCTTGAGGAACTCAAGTCCTGTCTCGCATCGGGTTATCCTTTCGTGGTTGGTTTCAAGGTCTTCGAGAGCTTCATGGGAAAGAGGGTCAAGAAGACAGGTCACCTCGGCATGCCAAAGAAACGGGAGAAGGTCGTAGGCCTGCACGCGGTGCTGGCCGTGGGCTACAAGGATTCAAAGGGGTGGTTCATCCTGAGAAATTCCTGGGGAGAAAAATGGGGAAAGAAGGGATACTTCACGATGCCCTACGAATACGTCCTAGATCCAGAGCTTGCGCACGACTTCTGGACCATCCGCGTCGTGAGATAGTTTCGGAGCGGCAGGTGCGCATCCGCAAGGCGTAAATCGTCGGCGTCCAGGAAGGCAGCCCGTCTAGCCATGGCGAAGAAGCGAGCGAAGAAATCGAAGAAGTCGAAGGCCGGCGGAAGCAAGGCCGGAATCCTCATAAACGAAAAGTGAGAACGGGAAGGACGCTTCCAGTCTCAGCCTTGGCCACCAGGTAGCCAAGGAAATATACGAAAGCAGGCTACCCGCAGATATGGGCAGGTCTTCGCCGAAGAAGATAGTCGTGTCAAAGGACGGCCCGTACAGGGTCTCGGGCGGCGTGCCCCTCAGCATGCAGATAATCACGCCCAACGAGGAGGGCTTTTCGTGGGACTGGAAGAAGGCAAAGGACTTCCACACGAAGGCGGAGTATGACCTCTGCAGGTGCGGCCACTCCAAGAACAAGCCCTTCTGCGACGGCTCTCATGCGAAGGTCGGGTTCGACGGGATGGAGACGGCGACGCGAAGGCCGTTCGTCAGGCAGGCGGAGGTCTTCGAGGGGGAGACGCTCCTTCTCAGCGACGCGGAGGAGCTGTGCGCGTTCGCGCGCTTCTGCGACCCGGGAGGGAAGATATGGAGCGTGATCGAGCAGCCCGACCCGGACTCACGAAGGCTGGCGACACGCGAGGCCAACCACTGCCCGGCAGGGCGGCTGGTACTCCACGACAGGAAGACCGGGAAGGAGATAGAGGAGAAGCTCCCGCAATCGATAGGCGTGGTCGAGGACCCCGCCCTAGGGTGCAGCGGGCCTCTGTGGGTCCGGGGAGGCATCAGGATAGAGTCGGAGAATGGGACGCCCTACGAGGCGAGGAACCGGGTGACGCTCTGCCGCTGCGGGGCATCCGCGAACAAGCCCTTCTGCAACGGCAGCCACGCGAGCATCAAGTTCAGGGACGGTCTCGTCGAGTTCGTCAAGCTCGAAGAGTAGTCAGCCCCGGTAGCCGCGGAAGACCTCCACGAGAATGTCGGACTCCGGGACGCCTGACACTGAAAGCAGGCGAAACATCTCCGCGACCATGCTCGTCTTTCCACAGACGTAGTAGACCGGCCTTTCAAGGCCCTGGACGGCCTCCCGGAGCATTCGGGCGCCTATCCGGCCGGTGGACCCCTCCCACCCCTTGGGGCGGTTTCCCGTGAGGGTGTGCAGGACGCTGAAGCGCGGGTTTCGCCCCGCCAGCTCCTCGAGTTCGGCCCGATAGGCGATTTCCTCCTCGGTGCGGTTGCTGTAGACTAGCCTGACCGGGATGCGTAGCTCCTTGTCTGTGGCGTACTCCGCCATCCCCTTCAGCGGTGTGATGCCGATCCCTCCCGCAATCAAGGCGGCGGGCCGGTCTTCGTCCAAGACAAAGCGTCCGAACGGCCCCTGGACCGCGACCGTGTCTCCGGGTCTTAGAGAGGCGAAGGCGCGTTTGAAGGGGGAGTCGCCCGTGCGAACCGCGTACTCTAGGTTGGGGCGCGTCGTCGAGGTTGCGATGGACATGGGTCGGACGTCCCAGCCCCTGTCGGTCTTCAGCGAGAGAAAGGTGAACTGCGTCGGGCGGAACGAGAACCCGGCCGGTTTCTTCACCATGATGCTGTGGGTCTGGGGTGTGAGCCGGCGGGAGGCGACGACGGACGTCTCGACCGCTTGACCGCCCCATCCGCGAGAGGCTCGCGACTCCATGACTTGTCACCACACCCGACAGCGTCTCCGTATATCTTGACGAGGTTTGCACATACCAGGTCACACAGAGCGGAGGCTACTCTTATGAGCAGGCGGGGCCCGATGCGGGCCAATGAAGCGTAGGCGCGCTTCTTTGGCCTTGGCCGTTTCGCTCTTGTTGGTGTTCATCGCGCCTCAGGCTCTAGCGGACCCCGGGGTCACGGGCCCCTTGCCGGCGGCCCTTTCGGCCAGTCCCTCCCAGGGCACGTGCTTCGGCCAAAATGGCGTGAACGACTCTTACATTCCGGGGATAATCGGGGGCCTTCGCATAGCGCTCATACAGCCCATCCTCACGTCGACCCCGTATTCCCAGTACCCCTCCGGGTCGTTCTACGCCTTCTACGCGAAGGAGGTGGGAGTCACCACCAATGTGACCACCAACCTGAACCTCCTCAGCACCAACGTCTCGAGCGGCTACAGCTACCACCAGGGCTGGGGTCTGAGCTACGGTGAGTACCAGTTCTTCACGTCGCAGGCCGCGGTGAACTGCGGACTGCAAGTCGGAGAGAACGTCCAGATATTGACCGACATGGACGTGGCGAACGGCGGTCTCTTCGACCCCCAGAACAACGCCTCGAGATTTGACGTCGTGGTCCTCCCATTCTCGGAATACGTGGAGACGTCAGAGTACGTCGCGTTCGAGAATTTCGTGGCGGGAGGCGGGACCCTCGTGATAATGGGGCACTCTCTGGAGTATCCGGTGACCTACAACGCCACGACGAACTTCGAGACGCTCGTCTACGCCCACAATTGGGCTTTCAACGGCAAGTACGCCTATCCGATCGCGTGCGGGTCGAACACCTACGTCGCCTCGTGTCCGTGGGCCAAGAACAACACGGACTGGGTCGGGAGCAACACCTGCGAGGCGAGCTGCTTCCACACCTACAGGTTCAACGGGTCGACGGTGAACACGGGCGACCCCATCGGCAGGGCGCTCTACAACGAGTTTGGCGGGACCGTCTTCAAGTCGTATGTTTCGCACGAAGAGGACACCGTCATGAACATGAGCGGCACCTCGATTGTGGCCGTCCTCGCAAACGACTCGAGGAATCTCATCGCCTCGTACACCCATCAATTCAGGAGGGGCACGGTGGTAGGCTTCGGATTCTTCGGCGACGACATCATCGCCACCGACCCCTCCGCCCAGTACTTCATGCTGCAGGGGATGGTCCTTGGCAGATCGGCCGAGGTGGTGACGAGCTCGACGACCACCCTCACGATCTCCACGATGTCGTCGAGTTCGACGACTGGAATGATGAGCTCAGCCACGACCCCCGCCAGCCAGACGACAGCCAGCTCGACCCTCGAGAAGACTTCGTCGTCGGTGATGGCCACCTCCACGTCACCCGTAGTCCTTCCTTCGCTCCTGGTCGCGCTAGTGGGAGTGGCCGTGGTCGTTGCCTTTGCGGGCGCTTGGGTATTCCGTCGGAGGCGGCCGACTGCGACCCTGTGAGAAGACCGGACCGCTTATTTGGGGCACCTCGTCTAGCCGAATCTTGGACCGCGCCGCCTTCGCCTTTGTAGCATTGCTGCTTACGGTCTCCCTCGCCGCGCCTGAGGCGCTGGCCAATCCCGCCGGGGGCCTCTCGCAGTCGGCGGGTTCGGCAGTCCAGTCGGGGATTCCTTGCATGGGCCACAACGGCGTGAACGACTCCTACATCCCGAGGATAGTCAGTGGTCTACGCATTGCCCTCATACAGCCCATCCTCACGGCTACCCCGTATTCCAAGGCCGGCACTGGGTCTTTCTACGCCTTCTACAAGGAAGAATCGGGCGTCACCTCCAACGTGACCACCAACCTAGGCCTCCTCAAAACCAACGTGTCGAGCGGCTTCAGCTACAACAACGGCTGGGGTCTGAGCTACGGGACCTACCTGTTTTTCAACTCGGCATTCGCGGAGAGCTGCGGGCTTCAGCTCGGCAGAAACGTACAGGTCTTGACAGACATGACGGTCGCGAACGGCGCCCTATTCTATCCCCAGAACCACACGTCTAGGTTCGACGTGGTCATCCTGCCTTTCTCAGAATACGTGGAGGCGTCGGAATATGTCGCATACGAGAATTTCGTTTCGGGGGGCGGGACGCTCGTGATGATGGCCCACTCCCTCGAGTACTCGGTCACATACAACGCCACGACGCACATCGAGGCGTTCGCCTACGGCCACGGATGGGCGTTCAACGGAAGGTATGCGTATCCCATCGCGTGCGGGGCAATCACCGACGCGTCGTGCCCGTGGGCCAAGAACAGCACGGATTGGATCGGCGGCAGCAGCTGCTTGAGTTGCTCCCGCACCCAGAAGTACAACGGGTCGGTCGTCAACATCAACGACCCCACCGGCAAGGCGATCTCCATGGAGTTCGGGGCGAAGGTCTTCAAGTCGTATGGCACGCACGAGGAGGACGTCGTCACGAACATGAGCGGCACCTCGATCGTGTCCGCGTTCGTGAACGATTCGACGCACCTCATAGCTTCGTACACGCACCATTTCCGGAAGGGCAAGGTTGTCAGCTTCGGATTCTTCGGCGACGACATCATTCAGAAGGACCCGTCGGCCCAGTACTTCTTGCTGTTGGGAGCGGTTCTCGGCAGAAGCGTGCCAACGTCGACGCTCTCGAGCTCCACGACCAGCCTCGCCAGCTCCTCGACAACCCTCACGAGCACTACGACGACGCCGTCGAACTCTGGGACCACTCTGACGAGCTCAGCTTCGGCGCTCACCAGCACGACGACACCCAGCTGGACACCTGCACAAGCTCCCAACTCCACGGCGGCCGCCTCCGGGTCGCCCGCATCCCTTCCTTCGGTCTTGGTCGCGCTGGGAGGGCTTGCCGCCGCCGCCATCCTGGCCGGCGCCGTGGTGCTCCGTCGAAGGCAGGCGGAGCCGGGCGGCTGAGCGATAACAACGGGGCGGGCAGCGCCAAAGGATAAGTCTCGCCGTTTCTCCTCCCCGGGCGTATGAGGCGGAGCGTAGCGACCGCCGTGGTGGTCGCGGTCTTGTTGATAATCGCCGGGTCTATCTACATCGTGGGGCCGCCGCTGCTGAAGGGCACCTCGGGCTCGAACGGGCCCACCGAGACGGTCTCCGTGAGCGCCGGCCTATCGACGAGCGTCCAGAACGCAACCTCGGGCGCGACCGCGCAGGACTGGACGACGTATCATGCCGACAACGCGCGCACGGGTTATTTGCCGGTCTCCAACTTCACCACCGTGACAGCCGGGTGGACCTCGCCGGCCTTGGACGGCGACATCTATGCGGAGCCGCTGGTCTTCAGGGGTGACGTGTTTGTCGCGACGGAGAACAACTCCGTCTACGCCTTGGACGGGAGCACCGGAAGCGTCCTCTGGCAGAGGAACCTCGGCCCTCCCGTCCAATCCAACACGCTGCCCTGCGGGGACATCGGCCCGGTCACTGGGATAACCGGGACGCCGGTCATCAGCCCCTCCACCGGAATCATCTACGTGGTGGCGTACAGCGCGATGCACCACACGCTGTGGGCGCTGAGCGTCTCTACGGGCGCCGTCGTGTTCCACGAGTCGGCCACACCTCCAGGGTTCAACGACACAACGCAGCAGGAGCGGACCGCGCTCACACTCGCGAACGGGATGGTGTACATCGGCTACGGAGGCCTTGCGGGCGACTGCGCCCAGTATTACGGATGGGAGGTCGGGCTCCCCGCCAACGCGCCTGGGAAGATGGTCTACTACCAGGTGCCCGTGACGAGGGAGGGAGCGATCTGGGCGCCTTCGGGAGCGGCGGTCGACCCGCAGGGGAACGTCTACGTCACGTCGGGCAACGGGGCTTCCACGACGACCTTCGACCACAGCGACAGCGTCATCAAGCTCTCGCCCACGCTCACGGAGGAGGGATACTTCGCCCCCACGGAGTGGGTGCAGATGAACCAGAACGACGCGGACCTCGGCTCGCTGGCTCCCGCGATTGTGGGCCCCAACCTGCTCTTCCAGATCGGGAAGGAGGGCATCGGCTACCTCCTGAACGCGAGCAACCTGGGCGGGATAGGAGGCGAGATGTTCTCGGCCAACGTGTGTAACGAGAGCTTCGGAGGGACCGCGTACGTCGACCCCTTCATCTTCATCCCCTGCATAAACGGCCTGTTCAAGCTCCAGGTCGCCAACGGGAACTTCTCTACGGCGCTCGTGGTCAGCGGCTTCAACGCGGGGCCGCCGATAGTCACGGGCGGGGTGGTCTGGACGGTGGACACCAACACGGCGACGCTCTACGGCCTGAGCGCGGCTACGGGGTGGCAGGCGCACACCTTCCCGCTGGGGAGCGTCGTGCACTTCACGACCCCGGCGGCCGGCGATGGGCAGGTCTTCGTCGCGGCCAAGAACAAGGTGATGTCCTTCGTCCTCGGCTAGGTCACCCTAGGAGGCCCGGACCAGCTCGGTCAGGACCGTCTCTGGGTCTTTCGCCTTCGTGAAGGCGGAAGAGACGCCCCACCCGTCCGCCCCGAGCTCCAGCGCCTTCGCGACGTCCCCCGGGTTGCTTATCCCAGCCCCGACGAGGCGCCTCACGCTCGGGGCGACCTTGGTCACAAAGTCCGTGATCTGTGAGGGCTTGGCCGTCGAGACCGAGATGCCGGATCCGACCAGCTCGGGCGGCTCGTAGGCGATCATCTCGGGGGCGAACGACGCGATCTTCAGGCTCTCCTCGATGCTGTCGGCGAAGCAGAGGCTCATGAGGCCGTGGGCCTTCGCGGCCTTGATCCGCTTCCCGATCTCCTCGATGGTGAGCCGCCGCTCGGAGTGGTTGAGGAGGGTGCCCACCGCGCCAGCCTCCTTCACGGCCAAGGGGGAGACGGAGCCGGTGAACTTCCCGATCCCGTCGTCGATGTGCTGGGCGAAGACCGGCGTGTACTCGGAGGTCTCCCTCGATATCCTGTAGATGTCGGTGAATTGCGGGGAGATGATTATTCGCTTTCCGAACCTCATCGCGACGCTCCTGCAGATTCGCGCGAGTCCGAGCGCCCGGTCCCCGGTCGCCTCTTCGTAGGTCTTGAAGTTGATGATTATTATCGGTAGGCGATCAAGGAGGGGGTCGCGCGGGGGGGCCGGCTTCGCTTGGCTCAAGGTGGTTCGGAGCCTGGCCTGCGCGTGCGCCGCTAAATCCGTTTCCCGGGGCACGCCCTCACTTGGGGTTCTGCTCTACCACTCTCGCCACGACATATGTCCGGACGAGCGTGGTGCCGGCGGAGAGCATCACGAAGCCGATTATCGCCGAGAGAAGGGCCGCGACGACGGCCTGGGTCGGGGGCGAGATCAGCGTGACCGACGCCAGGAAGAAGTAGATGGATATCGCTATCAGTGCTATGCCCACCCAGAGCGAAGCCGCGGCGAACCTCTTGGGCGCGCCAGCGCCGGTGCCGCTCGTCGCCATCAATCATCGTGCTCCGATGTGCCGTTGCGGCCGTTCTGGCTATAAAAACTGGGCGAGACCAAATCAACCCCACAGGAGCTGGATTATCTGCCGGATGTAGTCCTGCGACTGGGCGTAGAGTATGTTGACCCTCACCAGCGCGTTCCGGATCGAGTCCTCGACGAGCACCTCCGCCGCGGTGGGGGAGGCATGGAGGTCCAGGGAGGCGACGAGGTCACGGGAGAACTGCCCGCGCGGGAGGAAGATGGCCAGGGCCGCGACGAGCCCCACGCAGTAGGCGACGGTCAGGAGGCCCCACGCGAGCCCTCTCGAGGGCCGGTAGCGCGCGATCTTCCTTACGCTCTTTGTAGTCGGCTCTATCTCCGCGAGCAGCTCCTTCTTCGCGTCGGCGGCGTTCAGGGTGAAGTGGAGTATGACGGGCTCGAGGAACTGTCGCATGACCCAGATCGCGGCTCCCGCGATGAAGAGCGTGGTGAAGACTATGCCTATGCGCGACTGGAGGTAGAGCGAGGCGAGCGCCGAGAGGGGCGCGGGGAGGCGCGCCGCCTGCCCCCCCAGGTCGCCGACTACGGTCTCCACCACGACCACGAGGGCGAGGGCGGCAGCGAGCGGGAACGCCGACTCGAGGGCGAGCCCGAGCACGTTGTATCCGAGAGGGCCGGAGGAGGTGACGTTGGGATGCCTCCCGCCGAGTAGTTTTATGCCGCGAGCGTAGTTGAAGCCCGCGAGGGTGAGGAAGGTGGTCGCCACGACCAGGATCACCGTGTCCCCGAGGTTGAGCTGCGCCCCCATGAAAGCGATCCCGTTCGCGACGCTCGCGGCCACGAAGAACGACGCGATGAGGAGGGTGACCAGGAGAGACGGGCGGAAGGCGAAGACCGCGTACACCGAGGCGGCGAGCAGCGCCCAAGGGACGAGCTGCAAGGCTGCGGCCACCGCGCTCCCGCCCGGAGCGGCCTGCGTCAAGAGGTCTCCCGGGGTGGAGACTATGGCTACCGAGAACACCGCCTCCGCGACCAGCGCGGGTAGGACCAGGGCGTAGTAGATCAGGGCCTCTTTCGTGGCGTACCTAGAGACGAGGGACGGCCGCGGTTCCTCGGGGTCGGACAAGGCTACGAGCCTCCCTTCCTCCTCAGCTCCTCGACCTGCGCGACCAGCTTGGGGAAGAGGTCGTCCGGGCCCACGTCGAGGACCGGTATGCCAAGAGCCGGCGCCTGGTTCAGGAGCCTCTTGCGCGTCTGCAGCTCATGGGAGGTCCGTATGGCATAGATGGTCCGGTCGAGCCCTTCCAATCCGTGGGCCTCGAAGAGCGGGGTGTAAGGCGAGACCACGATGACCTCGTGGTTGATCTCGAGGAGCTGCCTCAGTGGGTGGAGGTCGCGCTCGAGGTCGAGGTCCGTGATCACGAAGAAGAGGGTCTTGCCCTTCACGCCGCCGACGGCGAGGCACCTGCTCACGGCGCTTCGCAGCGAGTCGGCGGGGGACTCCCTGGGCGTGAGCTTGCCGAGCGCGCCGAGGAGCTTGTACGCCTGAAGCCCTCCCCTCGCGAGAGGGAGGACATCCGCGGGCTTGTCTCCCTGGATGACGGTGAGGCCGACGAAGTCTCCGCGCTTGGAGAGATAGCTCACGAGCGAGGCCACCGCCCTCGCGGCGTAGTCGAGCTTTGTCCGCCCCGCCTCGCCGTAGGCCATGCTCTCGGTCGAGTCGAGGAGCACCATCACGTTGAGCTGGGTCTCCGCGTTCAGCTCCCTGACCATGAGGCGGTTGGTCTTCGCCGTCGAGTGCCATTCTATCCTCTTGTAGGGGTCGCCAGGCTCGTAGCGCCTGATGTCCGCGAACTCGAGGCCTTCCCCCTTCATCCTCGAGGTGAGGCTCCCGCCGTAGGTCGAGATCGCGACGGCGGTCAGCACGCCCTTGGCGAGCGCCTTCCCCGTCGGGGTGACCTCTACCGTGCCCGGGACGGCGTCCGTGATGCTCCTCTCGTAGAAGAAGAGCCCGGCGAGGTCCCTCGTGACGAGCCTGAGGGGGCCAAAGGCGTTCGACCCTATGGAGGTCGGCCTGACCTTGTAGCGGAGCTCGGAGAACCCCTTCGCAGGGACGTTGATGACGGCCGAGTTGGCGCCCGACTTTATCCTGAAGAACGGCGGGTAGGAGTCCTGGAGCTCGAGGGGGAGCCTGACGATCGTCCTGTTCACGAACCCCACCTCTACCTCGAGGAGGGACCCCTCGCCGATCCTCGGGGAGAACCTCCGCGTTATCTCGAGCTTGTCGAGGGCCTTGACCTTGAGCTGAAGTATGAGCTTGGAGGCGTAGTAGAAGAGGAAGAGGGCCACCCCTGCGTAGAGGAGGAAGGCCTGCGACTCCAGAGCGCCGACTATGCCCAGGGAGACGAGCACGGCGGAGAGGAGGAGGAGGGTGTTCCCTCTAGGCGTCCTTCTGAAGGTCGCCAATCGCTAGGGTACCCTCGTCGACTGGACAAGCTGGCTCACTATCGTTGACTGCGTTACGCCGTCGAGGATCGCCTCCTGCTTCAGGACGATCCTGTGCCCGAGCACGTAGGGGGCGACCTTCTTCACGTCGTCGGGGACCACGTAGGTCCGCCCCTCCACCAACGCGAGGCCCGCCGCGCCCGTCTGGAGCGACGTCGCCGCCCTGGGAGACCCGCCGAGCCTGACCGCGGGGTGCGACCTGCTCGCCTCCACGATGTCCGTGATGTACCCCCGGATCGAGTCGTCTACGTTCACGCTCCAGATCGCCGAGGGGATCAGGCCTTGCAGCGATTTGTCGTCCGCGACAGGCTTGATCTTCGTCTCTGTGATGCCCTTGAGGTTCTTCAGCATGAGGATGGACTCCGCCCTCGTTGGGTATCCGATCTCCACCCTCATCAGGAACCTGTCGATCTGCGCCTCGGGCAGAGGATAGGTGCCCTCGAACTCTATCGGGTTCTGGGTCGCGAGGACTATGAAGGGGGCCGGCAGCGGCATGGTCGTCCCCTCGATGGTGACCTGCCTCTCCTGCATCGCCTCGAGGAGCGCGGACTGGGTCTTCGGGGAGGCGCGGTTTATCTCGTCGGCGAGGATGATGTTCCCGAAGATGGGACCCTTCCTGATCTTGAAGTCGGAGACCTTTTGGTCGAAGACGTAAGTCCCGATGATGTCGGACGGGAGCAGGTCGGGGGTGAACTGGATGCGGTCGAACTGGAGGCCGAGCGAGCTCGCGAGCGCCTTCGCCATGCTCGTCTTGGCGACTCCTGGGACGCCCTCGAGGAGGACGTGGCCGCCCGCGAAGAGGCAGGCCTCGATGAGCTTGAGCTCGTCGGTCTTGCCGACGATGACCTTTGACACCTCCGCCAGGATTCTGTCCGAGAGGCTCTTCACCTGAGCGGCCTGGGTCATCGCCATCTATCTCACACGCCTCCATCGGGGCTCGTCGGCAGTTAAGCTCTCACCCTCTCTCTCATGAGGCGCTCCACCCTCTGGCCCGACCCCTGGTCCTCGCCGGCTATCGTGATCCCAAGCCGGTTCAGGAAGGCCTCGGCGTCCCTCGTCGTCTTCGCGGTCAGCGCCCTCCAGCGCAGGACCGGCGGGAAGAGGAACCTCCTCTCCCCGGAGGCGTAGTCGTGGAACTTTGCGAGCGAGAGGAAGAGCCTCTTCGCCTTCATCGCCTCGTCGGCCCCCACCTTCCCCGCGAGGACCCGCTCCTCGACCGTGGCGATCCCCGCCCCGAACTCTCCCACGACTATCGAGTCGAGGACGTCATAGAGCTGGGCCAGGGTGGCGACGTAGCCCCCCTTGGAGCGCGAGGTCTGGAGGAAGTCCATCCTGGCCCTTGACTCCGCGACGATGGTCCGCTCCACGCTGGGCTGGGGCTGGTCGTCCTTCCCCTTCTTCTCCGGCGCGAACCACCGGGTCACCGCCCCGTAGACTGAGAGAAGTATGACAAGGCCGACGAGCGCGCCCGCGAGGCCGGGGGAGACGTGTATCCCGTAGCCACCCAGGAACCCGCTGACCTGGGAGGGGTAGCTCGCGTAGTAGCTGTTGAGCCCAGAGAGCTGTTGCTCGATGATGTAGGCGACCAGCGGCCCGACGGGGAGGCCCGCCTGGAACTTCGGCGCCTTCGCACCGCTGTAGTGTGAGGCGTCGAGGAGGACGGGCGTGCTCTTGCCCGGGTCGACGTAGCCCAGCATGGCGGCTACGAAGGCCTTCTCGTCGACGGCCCCCTGCGTGTAGTTGAACAGGAAGTTCGTGAAGGGGGCGGAGTCCGTGAGGACGACCACCCGCGAGCCGCTCGGGGAGGCGCCGGCAGCGACCACCGTCCTCGGGCCGAGCGTCGCGTTCGACATGTCATTCGAGGTCGGCGAGGTGGTGGCCACCGGGCTGAGCGGCGACGAACTCAGCAGGAGCGGGGAGGCGATGTCGATTACACCCGTGGCGTTGGTCTGGCTGAACGCGCCAGGGGCGCGGAGGGAGAGGTCGACTGCGAACACGCGCTTGTCCTGGAAGGTCGAGGTCGGGTCGACTATCGGGTGCCCGGTCGTCTGGGCGCCGAAGGTGGCGAGAAGGCCCTCGTTGGTGGTGTTTCCTTCGGCGACCAGCGCGGAGAACCTCCCGGCGTCGTAGCCGGACTTGAAGCGCTGGACCTCCGAGTTGGTCAAGTTGGTGTCGGCCCCGATGAGGACGTAGACCAGCTTCTGCTGCCCGCCCAGGCTCGCATCCGCCTCCTGCGTCGTGTTGGCCACCTTGACATGGTAACCGGACTGTTGGAGGTAAGAGAGGAACATCGAGGTCCCGGAGGAGGAGGTGTCGGTAGGCCCGGTCCCTCCGTCTCCAGCAGGGGACGCGGACAACCCGATGGTCGACGGCGAGTATATGACCGCCACCAGGGCGACCACGCCTAGGATCTCGACGAACTGGCGGAGCTTCATCGCTCTTCCTTGCCCATGGCGAAGAACTCTGAGGCGGCGAGGTCGGCCTCCGGGCTCCCCACCTCCTTTCCCGAGAACTTCGCCTTCTCGTAGAGCGAGGAGATGGTGCTCACGTGCGGTCGTTCGGGCGTCCCCTCGCACTTCGCTGAGAACTCACGGTGGGTCTCCGACTCCAGCTTCGGGACGCCCCTGCGCCCCATCAGCCTCACGGCCTTGCCGAAGTAGAACTCGATCCTCTTGCGTGGGTCGGAGGGCATGGCCCCGACCTCCTTCTCGTCGTCGTCCTTTGCTCCCCTCACGAGCGCCATCCCGGGGAGGCTCTGCGAGCCGATGAGCCTGACGACCCTGCCCCTCGAGAAGAAGAGGGCTGCGGCCATCGCGGCCACGACCAGCGGTATGAGGAACGCGGTCAGCGGGATGGAGGGAAGTCCGCCCGAGGGGGTTCCGATTGAGAGCGAGGGGGCGCCGGCGGACGGGAGAGACAGGCTCGGGAGCCCTGAGAGGCCTGGGACGGCCACGGGCGCGCCTCCTATCGAGACCCCGTTGCTCCCCAAGAACGCGTTCTGGCTGAGGAGGCTCGAGTTCTGGAGGAGCTCGCTCGCCAGGGTCGAGTTCGCGTATTGCATCAGGCCTGCGAGGCTCTGCATGTCCACGGACAGCTGCTGCTTCGACTCGTTGGAGGAGCCCGAGCTGAGCAGGCTCGCGAGCAAGCCGGAGTTGACGGAGGCTCCGCTGTTCCCGACCGAGAGGCTATTGAGGAGGGCGTTGAGCGGAGGGGTGACGGCGCCCGGCTGGCTCGCCGAGAGGTTCTGGAGCTGGCCGAGCGTCGAGGACGCCCCTGACTCGTTACCGCTGCCCAATTGCGACTGGAACTGCGAGAGGAGCTGCTGGAGCTGCGTGTCGTTGGTCCCCTGCGCGAGCGTGCCCAGCGTGGAGCGGAGCTGGGCGGGGTTTACCGTCGGGACCTGGGCGAGCTGCCCCGCGTTCGAGTCGTCCGCGGCGTGGGCGGGGACGGCCAGGGCGCCCACGCAGGCGACGAGCACGAGGGCCGTCGCAAGCGACAGGGATAGCCACCGGCGCACAAGACCGGCGTCTCCGGGTGCGGTTGGCAACGGTCTCTTCGCGCCCCCCGATTCATATAACCTTGAAGGATTACCAGTCTACTTTCCCGTGCGCGGGGCCGGCTAGCTCAGCGCCTGTTCGAGGTCGGCCTGGAGGTCCTCGATGTCCTCCAGTCCCAGGGCGAGCCTGAGGAGGTTCTCGGTTATCCCTAGCTCTTTCCGGACAGCGGGCGATATCGTCTTCGAGGCGCTCGTAATCGGGTAATTGAGGAGGGACTCCGTGCCCCCGAGGCTGGGGGAGGGCTTGACGAGCCGTATCCTCTTCAGGACGTCGATGGCCTTGGGCTTCCCTCCCTTGACCTTGAAGCTGAGGACCCCGCCGTAGAGCCCCTTCTCGAGGAAGAGCTTGTTCGCGGTCTTGTGGTACGGGTTGTC
>Ga0209517_10002999_pt1 | contig 23206 bp, 25 predicted proteins | sample PeaSoiMetSII2010_FD_187695 | JGI IMG/M metagenome (GOLD analysis project Ga0209517, IMG submission 187695) | Peat soil microbial communities from Weissenstadt, Germany - SII-2010 (SPAdes) (version 2) | ecosystem: Environmental > Terrestrial > Soil > Wetlands > Peat | place: Germany...
GCTCGCAGGCCCGAAAACGAATCCGCGGGACACCAGCGGATGCAGCCAGAACCCTTCCCGAATCACAAAATCACTGAGATCTGGAGAGGATCTAAGTCGCGGAGTCCATTTTTCCGCAGCCTGCTAGACGACGCTCATGTATCGAGGTTGGTTGCAGGATGTCCCTCGAAACATGGCCCGGTGCTTGCGGCCCTTTTCAGGCGGTGAATATTTCTAAAGATCCATTCCAAACAGGCTTTCTCGCGTGATCAGCCAAGATGGTATTCAGGTCCGGGAGGATCGACTCACCGGACAATCGGTAGCAAACGATTTGACTCGGCTTACGCCGGTTGGCCGGAGTCGTAACGTTAGCATTGTCAGTGTGCTGACGGTGATTGTGTCCCTGTGTGGTTATCTTCGTGAGGCTGCATTGGCGGCGCGATTTGGACTGTCCACGACGATGGACGCCTATTTTGCAGCCGTTCTAATCCCAACGATGGTGTACATGGTCTTGATTGCCGGCATGTTGTCTCCGGTGTTTATTCCCATTCTGTTGCAGGGTGCCACCGAAGGCAGCGACAAGCTTTCAGAAACGTTCAACGTCGTCACCACTCTGGTGATCGTTTTCCTGGCTGCGATCATTGGTGGTGCCACAATCACCGGCCGGTACTGGCTGCCAGTCCTGTTCCCTGGTTTTAACTCCGGGACGGCTGAACTTACGCTGCAGTTGATCTACATTATTTTCCCCTCGGTCGTTTTCGTTGCACTGGCAGGCATTCTGACTGCATCACTGAACGCATTTCACAAGTTCGCGTCAGCAGCGATCGCTCCGGCTTTATCCAGTATTTCGGTTGTGGCGGCGGTAATTCTCGCTCGTGGACCACGAGCTATCTATCTGGTGGGATTGGCTACTGGAATTGGTTTTCTGCTCCAAATGGTGTTCTTGATTCCTCCGGTCCGCTCTCTCGGTATTCGTTACCGGCCAATGTTCAGCTTGCGGCACCCGGCGGTTGGCAGATTGTTGCGACTGGGTGGCCCATTGCTCTTGTATCTTTCCGTTGCCAATGCGTCTTTGTTTTTGGAGCGCAACCTGGCATCCCGGCTCGCTGTGGGAGCCGTGTCAACCCTGACCTACTCAATGCGGCTTTTCACCGTGCCATCGAATTTTTTAGCGGCCCCTTTGGCGGTCGTGGCGTATCCGCAATTTGCACGAGAAGCTCTGCGCGAAAAGTGGGGCGATCTTGGCAGCCAGATCTCACGCATGTTCCGTCTAGTCCTCTTCGTGTTTCTCCCCGTCATGTTTTGGACCATTCTCAACTCCTTTCCGATAACCCGGCTGCTTTATGAGCGCGGTCAGTTTCGCTTGGCAGACTCCATTTTGACTGCTCACGTGTTCAGACTATATGGCATTGGCATACTTCCCAACGCGATCGCTGTTGTTTTGTTGCCCTGCTTTTACGCAATTCAGGACACGATCAGCCCTTTGTGGGCCGAAGTAGTGGATCTGCTGTTTTACCTCCTTGTGGCCATATTTCTTATGAATCATTTCGGGCTGTTGGGACTAGCGCTTAGCCGCGGCATACAGTTTTATTTGTTCGCGGCGCTGCTTATGTTCGCCCTGTATCGACGGGACCTGCTAAAGCTCGATTCCGGATTGCTGCAATTTTCCAGCCGCGTAGGACTGGCCTGCCTGGCTATGGCCGGAGCTAATTGGATTATTCAGTATCTTCTGCGAGGCGTATTTGACTCGGGCATACTCGCCGTACGACTCGGGGTCGTTTGCGTTATGGTTATTGCGAGCAGCGCAGTTTATCTGAGTGTGACACGTCTGCTGAAATTAGATGAAGCAGAACATGTCTTAAACGCGGCATTGAATTTATTAGCCCGGTCACGGTATGTAACTGCACAGTGAACTTCAATGTGCCTGGACGAACCACCTCGATGAGCGGAATTGCACTAGGAAGAGTTGAACTAGTTTGGAACAAGGGGATTGCGGAATGGTGTGATCGCAGATTCCCCGATGAATTCGCCAGCGGCCACTACTCGGTAGTTCCTACGCTGGCCGGTGTGATGGCCTCCCATAATCTTCCTAGCGACTTGATTGCGGACGCTGATTTCCATCGTGAAATCGAGGATGGGCAACTGGTGTGGGTAAGGCTGTCATGGCTGAAGTCTTTTGCGAAACAGGTTCTTCCCCGAGTGAAAAACAGATTTGTCCTAGTAACGGGAGACTCCGACAGTTGTGTGCCATCGGAAGTGATGCCGGAAGCTTGCTCGATCTTGCAATGCAAGTATTTGGTTCATTGGTATACGCAAAATTATGACGGTTCAATGCCCGGCGAAAAGATCTCTCCAATACCGATCGGGATCGACTTTCACATGTTGAGCGAAAAACCGATGTGGGGCGAGAACGTCGCGTCGCCGATGCAACAAGAGGAGATCCTCGAGTCGATTCGCCAGCGCCTTGACCCGCTAGCGCTCCGCCTTCCCAAGGTCTATGTGGATTTTGCTTGGCAACGAAGGCTCGGTCTGCTACATTATCGCCGTTATCATCCGCTGCGAGGCACGAGCTTTTGGGAGAACCGCCGCCGAATTGCCAAGATAATGTGCGGGAAAGAAATCGCGTTCTGCCAGTCCTTTCCACTGCGCAGAACCGAAATGTGGCGGGAGCGTGGGCGTTATGCATTCGTTCTGAGCCCTCATGGAATGGGCTTGGATTGTCACAGGACATGGGAAGCTTTAGCCCTCGGCCACATAGTGTTGGTACCTTCATCTTCTCTCGACTCACTTTATGCGAATCTGCCGGTCATCGCTCTGAACAGATGGGACGAAATCACGCCGGAACATTTGGGGAAATGGCTCTCTCGCTATACGGGTTTTGAAGGAAAAGCAGATGCGCTGACAACCGCGTATTGGATCCATCGGATGAGAGTGACAGCGTGGAGGGATGACTTGGCTGCGAGCCCGCGGTGTTGACTGGACTTGTTTTGGCTGAGCAACGAGCAAAAGCCCGATTTACAGAGATTATGTGGCAATCCTTATGTCTCGTGGAGGACGAGGAAGAGACTTTATTTGCGTTCGTTTCTTGGTTCTCCTTCAAGTTCTATCTAGGCTTCTTATTAATAAGGACCAATCTAATTCACACATGGAATATGCTCGCGAGCGGTTATTCTTGTCGGACCAGTTCAAGCCTTTGGCTGTGATTGCCACGAGAAACCACAGGGAAGGCTTGGGTTAACGATCCAATGGGGACACAATGCTTCGTTGAAGCAGCCTCAAAGACCAGAGTCGCCACTGCGTCGAGGCGTCCCGCACTGCAGTTGCGCGCTGGGTTGGTCTTGTTGAGCATCGTGGCTCTTTTTTCCTTAGGCGCAGAGGTCAATCTTGTCGAGCAGGTTGACAGCCTTTCCCTTTACATGACGTATGGCGAGATCGCTTTGGATGCAGGGGTTGCCTTAACCGTTCTGGTGAGCCTAGCCGTGTTCTGGTGGCTGATCGTGCTCCTCCTTGTCCGGATTTGTCACCTCCTTCCACCGATGAACCGCTATCGTGTTCAGCTGGGTTGGTATTTGGGATTGAGTCTTCCGGCTGCGTATTTGTTTCTGGATGTCTTTGGCGCAGTTAAGACACAAATCTTTCCGCGGTGGCACCTGGGGTTGTTCGTGTGGATTGGACTCGGTGTGGTTTGCGTCTGTTGCACTTTCGTGCCAGGCCTGTCTCGGCTACAGGAATTCTGCCGAACTCGATTTGTGCCAATTGCCTGGTTGCATATCGCTTTGGTCGTAATTGCTGTATTGGTGCTAGCATCCAAGGGCGTTTATTGGTTCCACGACTACGAAGGCAAGGGCAACGCGACGTCCACTTCACAGTTGCCTGATGTCTACTTAATAACCGCAGATGCGCTAGCAGCGGATGACACTTCTCTATATGGATACTATCGCCCTACGACGCCCCATTTAGATCGATTCGCTAATTATAGCTTTACCTTTGATTACTATTTCGCGAATTCCAATTTCACAGCACCAACTACGACCTCCATTGAGACCGGCAAGTTGCCATGGTCGCACCGCGTATTTCAACAGGGCGGGTTTCTTCGCGGGGAATCTCAACAAGAAGACATTGCTGCCCTATTGCGTCAGCGAGGTTACTACACCGCAGCGATCATGGCGAGCCAATGGGCTGCACCATCTCGCCACCGCACCCAGAATAATTACGACGCCGTCGAATACGTCGGACCACGGGGCATCATCGGAACATGGTTTCGCCTTACCAATCTCATTGGTCTCAATACGCAATATACACTCTACGGTGCTCTGCTAAAACGGCTCGCGAAGGCGATGGCTTACGCCGATGCTATGATTTGGCCCCATCGCTACCCAGCCCCGGCTGAACGGGTCTTTGACCATGCCCGCGCCCTGCTCGAACGCCCTGATATCAAGCAACCGCACTTCTTATGGACACACATTCTTGCTCCACATGATCCATACTTACCTCCTTCGCCTTACCTCGGCCTCTTCTTATCCACGAACAAGCTAACGCAAGCTTACGATTTTGTGTCTATTCGAAACTACGAGTTGCCGGCCGGAATGTCACGTGACGAATTACGTGCTCGCTACGACGAGATGGTACTCTACGCGGACGCCGCTATTGGCGATTTCATTGATTGGCTGGACCGAACTGGCAGACTTGAACATGCCATTGTTATCGTGACTGCGGACCACGGAGAATCTTTCGAGCATGGTTGGTTTTTGCATGCCGGCCCGACTCTTTACAATGGCTTGATCCACGTTCCGTTATTGATCCATCTACCGGGCCAACTACAGGGCGTGCGTATCTCGCAGCCCGCGCAACAAGTTGATCTCCTGCCTACAATTCTTGACCTTGTCGGCGGGGCAAAGGCGAACTGGAGCGATGGGGTCTCGCTGAAACCTGCACTGGAAGGAAAGCAGCTCCCCGATCGGTTGATCTTCAGCATGAATTTGGAACCGGATCGGGTATTCTGCTCAATCTCCAACGGGACGTTGGCAGCAATAGATAACGAATTCAAGTACATAATTCGCCTAGATAGCCACGAGGAATCGCTCTATCGATATAAGACGGATCAGCTTGAGCAGGACGATCTCGTCGCTTCCGAACCTAGTGTTGCAAAACGTTTGCACGACGCGTCACAAGCCAAACTGAACGAAGTCAATGAGCACTATAATCGGCGGCCGTGAAAGAACGGGAACAGCGCGCGAAAGGCGACGACTGCGGATGTCGCTGGGCGCTTGGCGCCGTTTGACGCGTCAGATTGATTCGAGAAAATCTCGTCTAGATTGGCAAACCAAGCTTGCTTATTGGTCCAGCGGAGCCACCCATTCTCTATTAACTCGAATCCAGCATGCCAGCCATTCTGACCGCATAACTGCTGCCCATCCGGAACCTCCGCTCTTCCTTCTTGGCTTTTGGCGGTCCGGCACAACCCTTCTGCATGAACTCTTCTGCTGCGACGCACGGCTGGGCTTTGCAAGCACCTACGCCTGCTTGAACCCGTCGCATTTCTTGCTGACCGAGAACTGGATGCGCGTGGGTCATTGTCCTCAGACTCGCAGGCCAATGGACAATATGCTTTATTCTTGGACCTCGCCTCAGGAAGACGAATTCGCACTGTTGGCACTCGGCGCACCCTCCGCTTACGAAGCCCTGATTGTCCCTTCCCTGATGCGAAACCCGCGCTTGCTTCTTGATGTTCGTTGCCGCTCACAGGAGGAGCAGGATCGCTGGGTGGAAACGATCCAGTACTTTATACGCCTGCTTACAGTACAGCAGGGCAAGAAGCTGGTACTTAAGTCGCCGCCACACGGCTTCCGGCTCCCAATGCTCGCATCTCTGTTTCCGCTTGCACGATACGTAGTTCTTGAGCGAAATCCCTATGAGGTTTTCGCATCGAACATAAAGCTGTGGCGCACGCTCCTCGGTTCGTACGGCCTGGAGACGATTTCACCTGGCGAAGTCGAAGATTTTATTCTCGCAGCATACGTTATGCACGAAGAGGCCATTGCAGAGGGCGTCCGCCTTATCGATGCTCGATTGATTACGAGTGTGCGCTACGAAGAGTTAGCGCTCGACCCAGTGAGGCAGATGGCGCGGTTGTATGAGCAACTGCAGGTAGAAGATTTCGCAGTTGTGAGGCCACAATTAGAACGCTACGCAGCAAGCATCGCAAATCACGAACGTAATCGTTTCTTACTTTCAGCAGATCAAGTGCAGCGCGTGAACTCTGTGTGGGGCAGGTTCATCGAAGCCAAAAGCTATTCCTGGCCCGAGGGTCACCTGACTGTAGCATAGCCGGCCCGCGGACAATTCATGACTGTTAAGAACGAATGACAACCGGACTTTTGGGAAGGGGGATCGTTCTTGGGTTCCTACTTCTTCAAACAGTAACGCATCTCCAGCCTTCCGGTCTGATGGCAGGATCGAACTTGCCAGGTGCCTCCTTGTTTATGCCTGGCGGATTTCAAATCGAGGCCATGCGAGGCCGAATCATTGTTGCTGACCAGCAGCCTGGCAATGATCTGGGGGCCAAGGTCGTTGCGGCTGATCGAGCTTTGGGTTCGGAAACTGGAGAGATCCGAGTAATGCAGTCGGGAGAGATCTCCGAACCTATCTTGTTATCGCAGAATCACAGCCTTGTGTGCGTCGGCAGTCGGGCGAGGATGATGATGTCCACCGCTAGAGCAGTGATCGCTCAACAAAGCAATACGCGTGTGCGAGGCTGCACGCTATCTTCGAATCAGATTGTGCCACCCGTCGAAGGTGCGGAAATTGTTTCGCGGGGGACTTTAAATGTGCAGGTCGAGGACGTCACTTTCATAGGAGGCGGGTTTCATATCGAATACGAAAGAGTGTCGAATTTCAGAATCAAGAACACCCGTCATGTTTCGATTAATGCGAGCGGCACATCCCCGATATTTATCGATTCATCAACCCACGGTCAGATCACCTCGCCACGAATCGAAGGTTACACAGCGCCAGTGTCGCCTTCGGGGATTCGGTTGATCGGCATCACCAGGAGTAGCTTTATTGATGTCAAGGATCCTGATATTCGCGACGTTGATGCCTCAACTGTCCCTGGATGCGGTGCCGTGAGCTTCACTGCCTCAGATCACTCTACTCTTGAAGGAGGCAGGATCAGCGGGCTCAAGAACTGTGATGCCGTGCTTACCGAGTCCACTGAAATGGAGGCCTCGAGCGACATCGATATCAGAGGTACGACGGCTGTCGGCCAAAACGCCTCTCCCGGAGCCGGCAGAAATGCCAATAACGGCGAAGGCTTCGACATCTTCAATTCGAAACGTGTGAGACTCTCCAAGGTCATTGCGCGCAATAATGGCAATTCTCCGAGCAATCCCCAGTCCGGAATCGAAATCAGCAACTCGAATGAGGTCAGCGTAAGCAATTGCGTATCGAGCGACAATGGGTTTGAGGGCATCAAGGTAGATGGATCACCCGCGGTCACGATAACGAGCTCACGTACAAACCACAATGGCAGCGCTGGGATCCTGGTGATGCCTGCGCTGGGACGGGTGAGCGTAAGCAAGGGATCGCCAACCGTGAATTGGGCGCCTGGCGGTGCCAATATCACATTCTCTGCTGTGTGGCCGCTGCACACGAAAATTGTAATTGGCGGTTCCGTATACACGATCGCCTCAATTCGATCGACAAGATTACTGACGTTAACCGCTGATGTTTCTGCCGCAACCGGGCTGTACGGGTACAACGTCGATAGCTACGTCGAAATCAATGGAGGTCAATCCCTCGACAACGGCCAAAGGAGTGCGTCTATGCCTCTGAATCAGAACGCAGGGCAGCGAGAGGGAGCATACTTTGCCGGAGGATTCTCCGGAGAGATTACTGGTCGTGTCACCGGGCTTCATGCCAGCGATACTCAAAGCCGGAAAACGCAGACTTTCGGCATTCGGATAGAGAATCAGGCTCGCATTGTCGCGAATAGCAATACGGTGAAAGGTAATCTAGCGGGAGGAATACGAGACAGCCCAGCTAGAAGCACGATCCAATAAATCGCGAACCTCTTCTGCGCTAAAACAGCCTTAAATTATGTTGGTATCAAAACTTTGATGTTTCGTCCCCTATAAGTGTGCCTAATTGTCTTTGTGAATCGATGCCCAGAAGCACAAAATAGGCGCCGTGTTAAGATTACAGGCAAAGGAGGAACACTGAAAAGTGCAACGTAAAGCGCTCATTACTGGAATAACAGGACAGGATGGCTCCTATCTCGCCGAATTTCTGCTGGAAAAGAACTACCGCGTTTACGGTTTAGTGAGACGCAGCAGTACAATCAACTTTGAACGAATTAATCATCTGCAGGACAAAATCGACCTTATTCCGGGAGACCTGCTCGACCAAAGCTCGCTGATATCGGCGTTAAGAAAAGCTGAGCCCCATGAGGTTTACAACCTAGCGGCGCAGTCATTCGTCCCAACATCTTGGAGTCAACCTGTTCTCACGGGCGAGTTCACTGCGTTGGGGGTTACCCGCATGATCGAGGCGATTCGCGTGGTTAACCCGGCGATACGTTTCTATCAGGCTTCGTCGAGCGAAATGTTCGGGATGGTGGAGGAGTCACCACAAAATGAATCGACCCGATTCTATCCGCGCAGCCCGTATGGAGTTGCCAAGTTGTATGGTCATTGGATCACAGTGAATGCACGAGAGAGTTACGGTGTCTTTGCGTGCTCCGGGATTCTGTTTAACCACGAATCGCCGCGCCGAGGAATTGAATTCGTAACCAGGAAAGTTAGTTACGGCGTTGCTCGGATTAAGTTGGGTTTTCAGCGAAAACTCAAGATAGGGAACGTAGAAGCAGAGCGCGACTGGGGCTTTGCGGGTGACTACGTAAAGGCTATGTGGCTGATGCTACAACAGGACGTACCGGAAGATTACGTGGTCGCGACGGGCGTGTCCCACAGCGTGAAGGGACTCCTCGAACTCGCGTTTGCCCGTGTTGGTCTTGATTACCGGGACCACGTCGAAGTTGCCCAAGATCTGTTGCGACCGGCTGACGTCTTCCACCTTCGTGGAGACTCGACCAAGGCCCGCAAACGACTCGGATGGGAACCTCGCATCAGTTTTGAACAGATGGTTGCAATGATGGTCGACAACGATTTAGATCTTTTATCCAGAGCGATTTCCTAGCCTCTGTCTCTTGAAGCCTGACGTCGGTCCAGTCCCGCTTCGGGCATACAAAAATACAGCGTGAACAGGTGCGCATTCTGATCACAGGCGGAACGGGATTCGTGGGAACCCACTTAGTTCGGTTCCTCCAGTCGCAAGACTCTCAAATCTCGGTACTTTCATCTGATCAGAGGGGTAGACGACTGCCCGAAGTGCAATATTATGAGGTAGACATCCGCGACAACGAAGCCGTTCGCGCGGTAGTTCGAGAGGTAAGTCCAGACCACATTTACCACCTAGCTGGCGTCACTGCAGTTGAAACATCATGGGAACGCCCGCACTTGACATACGAGGTGAATGTTCTCGGCGCCCACAATTTGTTTGACGCTGCCATGAATTTGTCCGCCCCTCCGAGAATACTGAATATCAGTACATCGCAGGTATATGCTCCCGCAATCGACCGCTTGACCGAAAAGAGCCCTCTGCTTCCCGACAACCCTTATGCAGCGAGCAAGGCGATGGCGGAATTGTTGGTGCGGCTATATCCCAACCGAACCACCGATGGGATCATTACTGCCAGGCCTTTCAACCACACAGGATGCGGACAGTTGGCGCACTTCCTGCTACCGTCGATCGCGAAACAGTTTGCCGAAATCGAATTAGGGTTGTGTCCGCCAAAACTCCGGCTCGGCAACCTCAAGGTAAAGCGTGACTTCTTGGACGTTAGAGATGTGGTACGTGCCTACAGTGCGTTGCTCGCGAAAGGCAAGCCCGCTGAGGCCTATAACGTGTGTTCCGGAACTGCGGTCCTTCTCTCCGATGTTGTGGAAATGTTCCGATCCACCGCTGGAATTGACGTCACCATTGAGATAGACCCCAATAAGGTTCGGCCGAAGGAAATTGCAGAGATTTGCGGCGATCCGCAGAAACTAGAAGCCGAAACCGGTTGGCGGCGCGAAATTCCATTGGAAAAAAGTGTGAGAGATCTCCTGAACTGGTGGCGATCGCGCTGCCGGACCCAAGACGTGGTTGCGGGTAGCGAATGAGTTCAGAGACCCTGACCCCGTTTGCGAAGCTTGCATTTCGTTTTCCGCCCTCTATGCTGCTAGCACGCTGCTGAAAAACTACTCCTAATCCACAGCCGACTGTGATACCAGAAGGCATGCGCGGAGACGATCAGCAGCAGAATCACATCTTCAGTTATTTGTCGCCGGAAGCGCGGGTGCGGAAGGATCATCCGTGGCGCGCCATTCGGGCCATGGTGGACGAAGTGCTCAGCCAGTTGTCGCGGCGGTTCGACGGCATGTACGCCACCGTAGGGCGTCCGTCGATTGCGCCGGAGAAGTTGTTGCGGGCACAGCTGCTGCAGATGCTGTATTCGATCCGCAGCGAGCGTTTGCTGATGGAAGAGATGGATTACAACCTGCTGTTCCGCTGGTTTGTGGGGCTGAATGCGGACGATGCCGTCTCGGACGCGACCGTGTTCACCAAGAAATCGCGACCGCTTGCTGGAGGCGGATGTGGCCCAGGAGTTTCTGGTGCGGGTGGTCGAGCAAGCGCGGGCGAAGGGTCTGACCTCAGACGAGCATTTCACGGTGGACGGCACGCTGCTGGAAGCCTGGGCGGGCGCGAAGAGTTCTCAATAGAAAGACAAGCAGCCTACGCCTCCGCCGGACGATCCCGGCAATCCCACCGTGAACTTTCGCGGGGAGCAGAGGTCGAATGAGACACATGCATCGAAAACCGATCCCGACGCGCGGCTGGCGCGCAAAGGCGAGGGCAAAGAGTCGAAGTCGAGTTACTGCGGGAACCTGCTGGTGGAGAACCGCATCGGACTGATCGTGGACGCCGAAGTGTTTCAGGCCAACGGCACGGCGGAACGCGACGCGGCGCTGGTGATGTTGGAGAAGCTTCCCGGCATACGACCGGTGACGGTGGGCGGCGACAAAGGGTTTGACACGCGGGATTTCGTGCAAGAGTGCCGGAATCTGCGGGTGACGCCGCATGTGGCGCAGAACCTGGGACGGCGCGGCGGCAGCGCGATTGATGGTCGCACCACGCGGCATGCCGGCTATGCCGTCAGCCAGAGAAAGAGGAAACGGATCGAAGAATGCTTCGGCTGGCTGAAGACGATTGCCCTCATGCGCAAGTTGCGGTATCGCGGAGTGTGCCAAGTGGACTGGCTTTTCACCTTCGCCTGCGCCGCTTACAACCCGGTGCGCATGCGGAATCTGGCCCTCGCGGTTTCGGTGGTGTAAGCCGGGGCCGAACCGTGTCTGTAACCGCATCGAGTTAGAACCAAAGGCCACACCAGCACCGGAAATCAACCCGTTCGACATCATCCACGATGAACAACAGAAAGAAAAACACGCTGCGGATCAATTTTCCAGCAGCCTGCTAGGTTAATCGCCATCACAGTTTCCTCCTCCTCCGGATGGACATCGGCTCGGAGCAAGGTTCCGGGGTGGATAGTGTGCTGTCTTGACATACCAAATCCAAAGTGAGAACATATTCCCTCTCGCGAAAGGAACTGAAATTGCCGAAACTCCGCCGCGCTTCCTTCCTCGCCTTAGTATTGTTGGTACTGCTTCCGGCTCTGCCTTGCTATGCCTATGGCGACCCATCCGGCGGGGCTCTGTTTCAGTTGCTGTTGCCAGCGCTGGCGGTGATTTGGGGAATGTGGATGACTTTTGCCAACCGGATTCGCCGTTATGTGCGCATTCTACTTCTAAAACTGCGCGGGACTCCGACCAAGAATTAAACTGTTGATGCGTTTATTACGTTTAGCTTCAGCATCGTCCGAGAACGGCTTGCGTGTTGGGTGCGCTGAGCGCTCCACCTCTTTATTCATTCCCCAGAGAATTTTCGTCCGTTCTCCGGAAAGCCAGCGCAAAAGAGTTCTGATTCCGAGTGCCTTGGTGGATCAAGGTAGAGCGGTGGTCAGCCCGTGCAGCTTTTTAGACCCTTTATCGCGAGCCGCGGCACCTAAGGCGGTCATCGCCGCGCCGTTTAACAAACCGACTCAGTTACACTGCGACGGTTCGATCCGTTGGCTGGGCCAGATCGCGGTCCAGGCGAACCTGCGTTCTCTCGGAATGCGCTTCTGCGTCCGCGATGCTCCACGTCGTGCTCCCGCAGTGGGTAGCAACATTAGTCGACGTGTTGCGGCATCATCAAACGTGGTATTAACGAATCTGTTACGATTAAACTGGTAGGTTGATGAAGAAAAGCAGCTTCCAACTACGGATACTGGCCACGGACCTTTTGTGGATGGCAATAGCTTTTCTATCCGCGGACACACTCCGATATGGAATGCGTTGGGGTGAGGCACAAGAGAGGTTTGCACAAAACCTGATGCCGCTCATGTTTGTCGCCTGGCTGCTCTGGGTGCTGCTATCTGCCACGATGCGTTTGGACGGTTTCCGTGGCGGTTGGCATTTCCCGGCCATGGTTTCGATGTTGTTCTTGGGCGTTTCCTTCATGATGACGGCTCTCTTGGCGGCCAGCTATATCAGTCGGCTTTATGTTTCGCGGCTAGCCTTAGGGTATTTCGGACTGTTGGTTCTCGTGGGCTTTGTTGGGGTCAGGTGTGCGGCCCGCTTGTTTCTTCGGGCGCGTCACCGTGCGGGGAAGGTGGGTCGTGTGGTGGTTGTCGGTGATGGGCAGGTGGCGTGCGAGATTGCATCCAAAATTGAAGGGCATCCCGAGATGCTGTCCACAGTTGTGGGATTCTTGCATCCGCAAGATGCTCCAGCGAACCTCAAGTTGTTGCAAGATTCAAAACGCGGTTGCACGACATTGTCTAGTCTAGAAGTGGTCGATTTACTCAGCAGGCAGCACGTAAATGAGATCATCTTGGCATTGGAAACGCCATCTTGGCCCGAGCTGCTCAACCTTATGGGTCGATGTAGAGGGCAAGGGATCAACGTCAGCTTGGTACCTCAGCCTTACGAATTGTACCTGTCTAAACCAGACCTGCTGGACCTGGGCGGGTTGCCCCTGCTACGCCTTCGCGAATCGTCTGCTTCTAGCATGTTCTTTCGCTGGAAGCGAGTCGTGGATTTGACGCTAACGGTGCTGCTAGCCATCGTATCGATCCCGCTTTTACTCTTCGCAGCGGTAGTGCTTCGTTGGAAGAAAGGGCGGGCATTTCGATGGGAGGCCCGTTCCGGTAAGAATGGCCGGACGTTTGCCATGTTACGTCTCAACGTAGATCGTTACGCCGCGGATATGACGCGGTTTGAACGATTGCTGCAGCAATTGAGTATCACTGAGCTTCCACAATTGTTTAATGTCCTGCGGGGAGAGATGTCGCTGATTGGCCCTCGTCCAGAATCGCCGGATCGGATTCGCCATTACTCGGAATGGGAAAAGCAACGCCTGAGTGTGAACCCTGGCATTACAGGACTGGCACAGGTTCACGGCTTGCGTGAGCACCACTCCTCGGAAGAGAAAACCCGCTTTGATTTGCAGTACTTGCTTCAACCCTCGCCGTTAACCGATTTGTCTCTCTTGCTTCAGACAGTATGGACGTTGGGCGCACGAATGTTTCATCGTCCGCGGCTGGATTTCACTGAACAAGTAGATGCGGAGAGCAAGTTAGCCGCCGATTTGCGTCATCCGTGTATCGAGGAGGAATTGCAGGATGCTTATCGGTCGCAGCCCAGTGCGGATTAGTTTCGCTGGGGGGGGAACGGATCTGCCAGCCTATTACGAGCAGTTCGGTGGCGCAGTGCTTAGCGCCGCTATCAACAAGTACTTCTACACCATTTTAGGCAAGCGGGCGGATGGACGTGTCCAAGTCATCTCTTCCGATCTTCGGGTCTTTGAGACCTGGCAAGATATTGCCGGCATGAAGTTGGAGGGCAGTGGATTAGAAATTCCGCTGGCTGTTCTCAAGGACCTATCAACTGATATTTCGGTTAATCTTTTTCTCGCCTCAGAGATTCCACCTGGGACAGGTTTGGGATCATCGGCGAGCGTGTGCGTGGGTATCTTGAAAACCCTTACGACCTATCTGAATCGGCCACTTTCCACCTATGATTTAGCGGATCGCGCATTTCACATCACAAGAGACACATTGGGGCGACACGCAGGAAGGCAGGACGAATACGCTTGTGCATTCGGCGGACTTAACTTTATTACGTTTGAGCGTGATGGCTCAACCAGGGTCGACCCTCTAAACCTGGACCGAGGACTCATAAAAGACCTGCAGAGCAGGTTGATGTTGTTTTTTATGGGTTCCGCGCGCTATTCAGACACCATTCTCGAAGAACAGGAAAAATCAGTTCGTGCCCACAAAGGCACCTCTGTGGAAGCCTTACATCAACTTCGAGCTGTGGCTGAAAGCATGCGTGCAGCTTTGGAAGGCGGAGATCTGAGCACTTTTGGCTCACTTATGGACGAAGCCTGGCAGGCCAAAAGGAAAGTATCGGACAAAATCTCTAATTCGCGAATTGATCATATCTACGAGCTTGCCCGGCAACACGGAGCCTTGGGCGGCAAAATTACCGGAGCCGGAGGTGGCGGTTTTCTTCTATTGTGCTGTGAACCCGATTGTCAAAGTACAGTGCGCAGTCTCTTGATAGCGGAAGGTTTGCAGGAAATGGCATTCGCTTTTGAACCTCAAGGAGCTCAAGTAATCGTTAACGATCCTTTCATCGATGGGGACGAACGTACCGGGTCTCGATGGGTCTTTGTCCCAGGCTCCTCCGCCTTCTGAGCTTCAGTCTCTGCGCCCTCAAGGTGTCCATTGTGCAACTGGCCACCACTGGCTGCCGGTCCCGGTCAGGTCGTTTCGTATAAACGTGATGGTACCATTAACAGTCAGCTTACTAGCACCGGCTAACGAGATGTTTCCGCCTTCGGCGAACGTAATTGGGCCGCCCAGGGGCAAAAAAGTCACCGTTTCTCCCGGACCAAGCGAACTCTGAATAGTATTAACGGCAGTCGTGGATGTATTTAATCCCACAGTATGAGCGCCACTAATGTTAATCGTAGCCGCCGCCCCTATCTGAGTTGTAATCCCAGACGTAGGTGGTACATTCGAAGTTCCCAGGTATTCGTTGTCCTGGTAAACAACCTGCGCAAGATTGGTGCCACTCACAACGGAGTCTGGAGCTCCGAGTCGGTTGTGAATAAAATACACTCCGAAAACATATGTGGTGTCTACTTTCAGTAAGTACCCGGCTCCACTATTCACTCCGACATTGCCATTAAATACACTGTCGTAAATGCCTATGCCTCTGGTTCCAATAGTACTTTGATTGGTTATAAGATATGCACCGAACAGCTGCTCGTGATGTGACGTCTGAAACGTTACCGTCTGCGCGCCGTCTAACTGCACTGCCACTGCTGCTGTTTGCGACACCAAACCGCGAAAAGTTATATCAAACGGAAATGCATATGTACCACTTCCGGGTGTATTACCTATGAAAATGTTCGTTCCGTCCCCTATCCCTTGGCCGTCGATCTCACAGTTCGTAAAATGTAATTGAAAGTTCGAACCTTCTATCCTGAGGCCATTGCCTCCGCCCGCGGTACGAAAAACCACGACGTTCTCAAACGTAATCCACTGGTTGGAGCCGAAAAAGTTTGTGGTAGCGCCTTTCAGGTGAATCCCTACACCGGAGAAGTTGTAAATGTATAGATCCCTGAAAGTTGAATACCATAGGCCTGCGTCTGACAATGAACTGGCGTCTATAAAAAATGCATCTTCGCTGGTGTTTCCAGCTGACCCGATGATACGTAAGCCTGAAAGCAGCACACTTGAAGCAGCCGTGTAGTTGGCTTGCGGGATAACAAACACCGGGTTATTACCATTGACCGACTGCAGAATCGTGCCAGGAATGGAGGCGCCCATTCCGATGATTTTCAGACTATTCCGTAAGGTGATCTGGTTCACTGTATAAGTAAACGGTCCGAGATAAATCGTGACGATTTTCTCCCCGGGGTCGATAGTGCCCAAATTGCGGTTAACATTTGCTCCGGCGGCATAGATGGTACATCCTGCCGCCGGACAGGCAGCTAGGGCTCCCGCGACTCCGTTAGGGAAACGGTCGGCATAGATAGTGTTCGAGAGGTTTTGCATCGTTACTACGCCGTTCACATCTGATATTTGGGAGTTGTAGATAGATGTGGAGCTGGAGAATCTCGGAACAGCGCCGGCTCGGCCACCAAGGGTTGTCACAGGAAAGCTCGTCGACCTCCCCGGCATCACGGGTAAGGTACCGGAACTTTGTAGGGCCGGGGCAGCACTGGGTGGACTGCTGCTAGCGGGATTCGAGATCTGCCCGACTCGCGCGAAGGCAGAAGCTGGAAGTCCGCCCAAGGTTTCAGCGTCCGCGGCTTTGAGGGCGAACGGGACGCTCACCAGCAGAACTCTGGGCTGTTCGGCCTCATCCGGTAATGTGCGCACTCCGAGCCATCGTGGACCTGACGTAAATACGTTCGTGGGTAACCCTTCAGCGCTGCTCGAACCAAGCAATACATAGTATCGGCCATGGTCATCCGCTTGAACGTTTTGTGTTTCCTGCCATAATGGAGTTCCGCCATCAGCTTGGCTATAGATCGCAAAAAGAACCCCAAAGGTACCGGTTCGAGCCTGCCCCGCCGGGTCTCGCAAAGTGCCGCTAAATCGAACCAACCTGGGAACTGAAATAGCACACACGGTTTCGTCGTCAGGGCATCCCGCATGGGCAAGAATTCCGGTAAGGAACAAACAAAATAGCAGAAGGACCTTAACCTCCGCTCGATTCATGGCTTCCTCCGACGCACATAGATGTTAGTAAATTGACTCTACCTGCCTTTGCAGATCTACAAAAGTGCTATAGGAAAATACAGCCGTTTCGCCCTCGCGAGTGTTGACCGTTAGTTCTTTTCCTCTGTTTGGAAAAGCGTCTGCCAAGAATTCGAGGAAGTAGCGCCACAACACGAGCGCAGCGTCTTTGTATTGCCCGCTCTCCTACACCACTCGGTCACAAGACTCGTTATCATAACATTTCGCGGTTCGAGACTGAACGATGATAAATCGAAGCGTGCATCACTGGATTGTATTCCTCGATCTGATCTGGTCAGTGCCCTGCATTTCTCATGGCCTACCTTCTACGTTATGGAGGCGTTTGGCCGAACATCCAAAGTCCCCAAAACCCAACCAAACCGTTTGCCGGGGTATTACGCGTTGAGGGGAAATGCTACACCCGTATGACCCAAAACCCGAAAACTGACACAGAGGAAACTAGAGGTAAGCTGGGGCAGAGGTCCGGAAGAGGAGACGAAGACGATGCCCAAGAAGGGTCACACGGAAGAGCAGATCGTGGCGGTATTGCGGCAAGTGGAAGCAGGAGCGAAGGTGGGGGAGATTTGCCGCAAGGTAGGGATCAGCCAGGCGACGTACTATCTCTGGAAACGGCAGTACTCTGGGGTAGGCGTGAGCGAACTGCGTGAACTGCGGCAGTTGCGGGAAGAGAACGGGCGGCTGAAGCGACTGGTGGACCGATCCATGCTCAGGTCGACAGATCCTGCAAGAGATCGTGTCAAAAAAGCTGTAAGGCCTCGTGCGCGTCGGAAGTTGGCGCGCTGGGCGCAGGAGGCCTATCGGATCAGCGAGCGGCACGGGGCCCGGCTGGTGAAGCTGGCGATCGGGACGCTGCGCTACCAGAGTCGGAAAGTGTTCGATGAGGTCTTGCGAGAACGCTTGCGAGAGATCCGGCTGGGCCACGGCAGGTCCATTTGTGTTTTATGTGCGAGGGGAATATCAGTATGCCCCATCGGCGCCGGCACCTTCGGCTGCGGTACTCGATTTTTTCCATACCACCGACTTTCGGCCGACGGCTCCCGCGCTTCCAGTCGCCGAGATCAGCCGGTTTCAACTGCTGGATTCCTACGTAGGAATGAATTTTGCGACCTGGCAATTGTCGTTCGGCCGGCACAGTTTATGGTGGGGGCCCAGCGACGGCGGAGCAATGATATTTACCAACAACGCTCCTCCCCTCAATAACATGTTTACGCTCGACCGGGTCAGTCCTTTTCGGCTGCCCTGGCTCTTCTGGTATCTGGGTAATTTTCGGCTCCAGTTCTTTATCGGTCAAGTGTCGGGTCAGGAATTTATAACTACGCAGTTCACCGGTTTGTCCACTTTCAAAACAATCGGCCAGTATGGGAAAGACTTGAATCCGCAACCGTTTCTGAGTGGAGGGAAGATCAGCCTTGAGCTAACTTAGAACCTCGAGTTCGGGATGTCGAAGACAACGCTCTATGGAGGACCGGGGAACCCTCTTACTGTGAAGACTTTTCTGCAGAGCACATTGGGAGTTCACGTTCATCCTACTGTCCTTAACCCTGGCGGTGACGTCTTGGGCGATGGGCGTACGACGGCGGACTTTTCTTATCGGATTCCGTACCTTCGCGATTGGATCACTCTCTATGGCGAGACCCTTAGCGAAGACGAGATCTCACCAATTCCGTACATGCGAAAGTCTGTTTCCGAAGGAGGGTTGTACTTCGCCAAGTTACCCCGGCTTCCAAAGCTGGACCTCAGGCTCGAAGGCGGCTATGCCAGCCAACTTTGTTCTACGACTTTTGCACCTCGTGTTTCTACAGCAGCGCGCAGTATGTAAGCAGTATGTAAGCGGTTACACCACTGACGGCCAGTTGATCGGCACGTGGGTAGGCCGTGCGCCACAAGAATGAACGCTCCGCGGGGCTTCTCTTCTGGTTCGTGGCGATGTGTATTCTTGCCAGTCGAGCTCTTGTCGCAATGATCTTGATTTCGGCTATTCTCTTCTACCCGACACTTTGTTCCCATTGCGGTGTTCAATTGTGAGTCTGATGTACAATTCCGTCTCCCGTCAAAAGACCATGAGCTTCAGGAACGGTGTCAGATTCATGCGCGGACGAACAGTTCGGAGCGGCGGCGTTGGCGATACTCGCGCCGCCGGTGTAAAAACACTGAATTTGAAGGGCATGCAGTGGAGCGCTTTTCAAGCACCCGATGTTTACAACGAGAAACGGAACCAGCCAAGAGAATTCGGTTGCCAGTCAAAAGTGTTGCTGTTTCTGCTGCTAATACTGTCGGCGCGAACTTCCCTGCAAGCTCAGCGCCAAGAGGCAGTATTTGCGCCAACATTCAACACTCAGGACAACCGGGAGGGAGTTGATCCGGTTGCTTCAGGCTCGGAATTTCGCTTCAACAATGCCACATCAACGGTGGTAAGGGATGGCGAGTCGGACATGCACCCAGCAACCAATCGTGACGTGATATGCGCGGGCGGGCCTTTGTGTGATGAATCCTTCCCTGCGCAGTCCGGGCGCCGTCAAATACAGCCAGCGCCAGATGGCGATGGCGGAGAATCAAAACGGCCGGCGGTTGTTGCGGTACCGAAAGTGGAGTTGCCCGATCGCAACCTCGACATCTATTACAGGAACCGCCGGGAGTTCAGCCTCGACGTGGGATGGCATCCCGTCAACATTCCATTCGTGTACGACTTTGCCGTTGGCGACAGCTACAACATGACGCCGTTGAAGTATACGCTCGTGCCGATCGTCGCTTCGTTGCGATGGCACGTAACCAATGTTGGATGGCGATGGATTTTCCGGGGCAATATGGATTTCACCTTTAGCGGGTCCATCACGCCGATTCCCCGAGGACCGGAAACTCACTACTACTCATTCGATTTCGGTATCCGGCGAAACTTCGTTTATCGCAACTGGAAGGCCGTACCTTTTTTCGAACAGCGCGGCGGAGCAGGAATCACTAACGCGAAGGAACCCCTCGGCGTACAGTGGGCGCAGGGGCAGAATCTTACATTCACTTACAACATGGGTGCCGGTGTCCGTTACAACCTTGATTCCAAGTATTCATTCTCCGGGGGTATGAACTACATGCATATATCGAATGGTTACTTGTCCCAGCCTGCGTTCTATAACTATGGCATCAATGTTTACGGCCCGATGTTCGGCCTCGATATCCGCCTGGGCAAACCTCACCACAGCGCTTCCCAATAGAGCCGGCGCGGAACATCAAAATTACTGAGGAACACCACCGTCACGCAGGAATCCGGGAGGCGGAGACAGGAGGGAGAGATAGAGTGGGCACGCCAAGCGCGCGTTCTGCAGGCTTCGAGGCTCCATTTTCACCCAAGCTTCGCCGTTTTCAGCTAGATAAGCTGTATGGCTTGCACTTTTGGACGTTGCCGATGGTCGTTGCGGTTTTGATGACACTCGGCTGCGGAACGCCTCACGCGACCCTTGACATTACAGCTCCCGCAACTGCTACGGCGGGTATTCCCTTCACTATTACCGTTACAGCCATATACGAGGGCAAGCGAGATACAGTTATCAACAGCTTTGTGCACTTTACCAGTTCTGATAGTGCCGCCGTCCTTCCTGCTGACTATTTCTTCATTGCAGCTGATGCAGGCTCTCATACTTTTCACGACGGAGTTACCCTCAAGACTCCCGGCAGCCAAACCATTACGGCAACCGTCAACATGGCAACGGGCATAACCGGAACCGCACGTGTTACCGTCTCCAGCGGGAGCCTTACTGCCACCGCCGGTCCCGCTTATCCGCCACGAGCAGGTGCCAGTGGTGAAGAAGTTTCAATTGAATGGCAGAACTTTCTTCAATTTCGGGGGTTACAATGACGTTGACATCCTGATTTAAACTCTTGTTCACACTGGCCAGCACCACGACGTCAACATGTCGGATGTGTTGTTACAGCAACTCGGAATTCCAGCTCCGGATGTAAACCTTTCCGTTGGTGTTGGTCTACGAAGATGTGAATTCCACGATCAACTCGCGGATCTACTCTTCACGCCCTCGGAGGACGGCAATGTCAATCTGCAAGGTGAGGGTATCCCGCGCGAGAAGATCTTCCTGGTCGGGAATGTCATGATTGGCTCGCTCGTCCGGCTTTTGCCTCAGACCCTTCAGTACCCTAAGAATGGGCTTTCGGTACGGTACGCTACGCTCTGGTTACCCTGCATCGTCCGTCTAATGTCGACGAGAGCAACGTCTTGGAGCACATCTTGAAATCGCTGCTGGATGTGAGCCGTGACTTGGCCGTCGTGTTTTCGGTGCATCCGCGGACACGCCAGCGGATTGCGGATTCTTCACTGAGCGTTGACCGACTCCCATTACTAGATCCATTGCCATACGGGGAATTTCTGGCGCTGCAGCGCGCCGCCACCGACGTAATTACTGACTGTGGTGGCGTGCAGGAAGAAACCACGTATCTGGGAGTACCGTGCTTGACCGTCAGAAGCAACACCGAGTGACCGGTGACTGCTTCTCTGGGAACTAACGTCCTTGTGGGTCAGGATGAGGAGAAACTTCGTTCCGAACTAGCCAACATTTTGAGCGGCGCATCGAAAAAAGGGACAGTGCCACCTCGTTGGGATGTCATGCCAGCGAGCGTATCGCTGACATTCTGGCCCAACAATTCGCTACAAAACCTCTTTGCTGAAGTGCTAAATGGATGAATAGCACGCAGCCCACAGAGCAAGGTTTGCTCCGAATAGCCACCAGCGTAAACGCCAAGCTCCGGACGTGGGGATGGCGATGGCTAACCTTCGGCCATCAAATCAGCAGAGTTCGCCAGCTGTCTTCGTCGCGCTTCGCCGGTGGATCAACTCTTGACAGCGACAGCACAGCGTGATCAGGTTATCTTCCGAGTCGTCACCAGAATGACTTCGCATTTTCCTGTGGTGGACCTGAAGGCGCTCCATCGCACCACAGCTCTGGCAACGCCAGCCATCCCGGGCGAGAACCCGTCGGCATAACTGTTGGTATGCCTTAGGGTCCAGGCGCAGGCGCGGTCGTTTCGGTCGAATGGCGCTCATGAGGCTTCGGGGAGCATCTCTTGCAGAAAGGCCTCCTGCTGCTGTCCGGGCAAGAGCTTGAAGAATCTTCTCATTGAAAACAGCAGGGTTTCCGGATCCCCGTTGTCCAAGTTTGCTCCTGCCAGAAAGTCAGCGCAGATCATTTCCAGGCAGTAGCCGCGGGATCGGTCACTGCCCAGCATCAGAGCCGCCGTTTCGATCGCTTTCTCAATGACGGGCATCTGGCTCTGGTACAGTTTGAAATAGATAATCTCCCACGGTTCCGTTTCCCGCCCCGTCAGCTCCTTCTCCACCTCCTGCTGGAACTCCTCTTTCGGCATCTCACGAGCTTTGTGCAACCAGGTTGCACAATCGAAGTGCTGCCCGTCCCTCCGGGCCAGCTTGGCTAGCTCGATTCCCTTCGCCCATCCCACTTCTTTCAGCTACTTTCTCGCCTGCGGTGGCAGGTGTTCATGGATCGACATCAGGTAGTACGCCTTCCTCCTCGATTCCGGGAATTTTTTTCCAGGAACTCGTCAAACGATTTTAGTTTCTCCAGCCTCCAGTACTGCCCCGCCCGAACCTCGCAAAGGTAGCGCCCCAGCTCAACAAACTTGGTGTCGCGCTCGGTCTCCTTCCGCTGTTCCCAGGCCAGAATCTCGTCAATCTTGCCCAGTACGAACACGGCGCGTCGGCGATTGAACTTCGGCGGCATGGGCGGATACTCAGTAATTAAGCTCGTCAACCCAATCAAGACTGTCGGATCCTGGACGCCTGACCACTGCGGCGTCAATCATTTCCTGCTTTCCCAAACAGAGGCCCACATAAGGACAGCTGCTGCAGGGGTTCTGGGGAAAGCGGATCCCGCTGTGCGGCAGATAGTCTGCGGACTCGATTCGTCGGATGGTGCCTTCCACTAAGCGGCCAAACTCCCGGCGCTATTCGTCGGTGATGGTGGTGCGCAGGTACTGAATCTCGACCAGGCTCTTACGGACAAAAACCACCTGGGCAACATCGGCAATACCCGTGATCCAGGAGTAGCAAATGAGTTTATAAGCGCCGGAGCAATACTATTCCCCGCCGAACTCCTGATCCGCCCAGTACCCGCCTCGACTGTCGGCCGCCACCCACCGCGGCAAACTCGCCTCGGGGAGGAGGACGTCTTCCGCTGCGGCCTAAACGCGCCGCCTTTCAGGCGGCGCAGGCCTCCGCTCCAGACGCCCTCCTCCCCG
>Ga0209517_10003000_pt1 | contig 23199 bp, 21 predicted proteins | sample PeaSoiMetSII2010_FD_187695 | JGI IMG/M metagenome (GOLD analysis project Ga0209517, IMG submission 187695) | Peat soil microbial communities from Weissenstadt, Germany - SII-2010 (SPAdes) (version 2) | ecosystem: Environmental > Terrestrial > Soil > Wetlands > Peat | place: Germany...
GGGGACGAGAGAACGGACCCCTCACCCCGACCCTCTCCCCTTCGGAAGGGGCGAGGGAGAAGGATCGGCAGCGCGCGTCGCAATTGGCCCGGTTCATGGGAAGCTACGTGAGCTTCCAGGGCGCTCGGTATTCGCGCCCAAGCCATTTGGGGTCACCGGTGCCGTCCCTGAATTTCTCGCCAGCCGGATCCCATTTCAGGGGTTTGCCGTAGAAGTAGGCGATGTTGACCAGGTTGCAGACGGCGGCGGTGCGGGCGCCGATTTCGACATCGCAGATAGGCGGCTTGCGGGAGCGGATGCTCTTGAGCCAGTCGCCCAGATGGTCGTAGCTATTATAGAGGCGGATGGGATTAGGTGGAAGCAGTTCGGTAAGCATCTGTTGGCACTCGCCTACGTCTTTGGCCTTCTGCTCAGTGCCAATCCACAACTCAAATTTGCCGCGGTTCACTTTGATCTTTCCCTTCTCGCCGAAGAACGTGATGTCGTTGCCGCTGACATGGGTGATTTCCACGCCGTTAGCGTAGCGCAACCGTACGCCTTCCACTGCGCCGGGTTTTTCCGGGGGAAGAATCTCCACCGGTCCGGTGTCGTCAAAACCCAGGGCCCAATGGGCGATGTCAAAGTGGTGGGCACCCCAATCACACACGCCCCCGCCGCCGTATTCGCGGTAGTCGCGCCAGGCCGGGAAGTGTTTGTGCACGCCGCGTGGGCTCAGGACGGAATTGTAGGCCCGTTTGGGCGCCGGGCCGAGCCAAAGGTCCCAATCCAGGCCGGGCTCGTCGGATTCGGCGGGCAAGTTGCACGGAACGGGCGGCCCGGCCACGGCGACTTCGACGCGGCTGACCTTGCCGATGGCTTCGTTGCGCACTAACTCGCAGGCGGCCCGGAACTCGCGGGAGGAGCGCTGCATGCTGCCAACCTGGAGCACGCGGTGGTTTTGGCGGACCGCATTTACCATGGCGCGCCCCTCGAGGACCGTATGGCTCATGGGCTTCTCGCAATAAACGTCTTTTCCGGCGCGGGCCGCGGCGATGGACGTCAGTGCGTGCCAGTGGTCGGGCGTGGCGATCACTACGCCGTCGATGTCTTTGCGGGCGAGCAACTCGCGAAAGTCGGAGTAGGCCGCGCAGCCTTTGTAAGTGCCAGCGCCTTTGGACTCCGCATAAAAGGTCTCGGCAGTTTTTTGGGCGCTTTCGCGGCGAGTAGTATCGACCTCGCAGACGGCTACGGCACGGGTTTCGCTGTGACGGAGAAAGCCGTTGAGGAGCCCGCGGTTCTGGGTACCCATGCCAATGAAGCCGAGCGTGATTTGGCTGTTGGGCGGAGTTTCGGCCGCCCAGATATTGCTGGGGAGCACAAAAGGTGCGGCGCCCGCGAGGGCGGCGCGTTGGAGAAAGCTACGGCGGGTGAAGGAACGATTTGGTCTCATTTTAACTTAAAGTCTGAAGGTTGCGGAAACTGCACGGGGCCATTATGGATGAAGGGCGTGGAAAAGAAATAGCTTTTTGTGACGGGGGCCATCGCGCGCGCGAGTCCTCACGGCCGATCAGCGCTTAGGTTTTTGACGAAAGCCCGCGTTGCGCGCACATTACGCGCATGAGCAGGAACGTGAACTTGGATGATGAGGCGGTGACGGCACTGGAAGCCCACCGTCGTGGAAACGAGTCGTTCAGCACAGTTGTTAAACGGCTGGCTGCGCCACCCATCCGGACATTTGGAGATTTGGAAAGGTTCCTGGAGGAATTTGAGGGGCCTCTCTTCTCGGATTTGGAGGCGCTAAAGAGAATCCGGGAGCGGAAAGCAAAGAAGCTAACTGCTCAGTGACACAACCTTTTGGATCAGGGAAAACCGGCTCACACGGCGCTTGGTGTAGCCTGCGGGAGCCCGTGCCTTGCGGCCAAGCTCAGATAAAGTTGATAGAGAGCCTCGACCATGGTGTGCACGCCGAAACGGGCTTTGACCAGGAGACGTCCGCGCTGACCGAGCCGCTGGCGCAACGGAGGGTCCTGGGCGAGTTGGAGCAAGCGCTGGCTTAACGAGGCGACATCATGGGGCGACACCAAAAAGCCGGTTTCGTTTTCCAAACAGACTTCCTTGGCGCCATCGCAATCGTAGGCGACCACCGGGCGGGCGGCGGCCAGAGCTTGGGGGAGCGCGCGTGGCAGACCCTCCCGCAACGACAGATGCACCAGCAGGTCCATGATGCCCACCAAAGGCGCCACTGCTGGCGGTGCTACTAAACCGGTGAATACGAAATGGTTCTGCAATCCGAGAGAACGGGCCTCGTTTTCAAAGCGATCCCGCCAGTGTCCGTCGCCGATGAGCAGGAATTTCATCCTGGGGCAAGCGCGCACCAACTCCGGCGCAACGGCCATGAGGTCATCGTGGCCTTTGAGCCTGACCAGCCGGGCGATTTTGCCGATGATGATGTCCTCGGGCGAGAAGCCCCATTTGGCTCGCAAGCCCGGATCATTGGAGGCGGCCAGAAAGGGGGCAAGGTCGAAACCGCTGAGAATGGTGGTGAACTGGTCCGGGTGGCCGATGCCCGCCTGGAGATATCTTTGCTTCATGGCCTCGGCCACCACGACAAAATGGGTTGTGACCCTAGCGGCGTAACGTTCTGCGGAACTAAGCAACCAGTTGGCGGGCGGGCTCTGAAAGGGACCGAAGGAGGGCCCGTGGATGGTGTGGATGATCAGCGGCACTCCTGCGCGGGCGGCGGCCAGGCGCCCTAACAGCCCCGCTTTGCCACTGTGTGTGTGAACGATCTCAGGCCGATCAGCACGGAATAGCCCAGTGAGTCTTCGCAAGGCCAGCCAATCCTTGACCGGATGAATGGGCCGAACCAGCTCGGGCACCGTGGTCAGCAAGCCGGGGAAGGCGGCGAAGGCCGGTTCGAGCGAGCCCTCGGGGCCACCGGATGGACCGGAAACCAAACGCACGACCAAGCCCGGCTTTTGGTGGAGGCCCAGCACAGAGGCCACCGTGTTTTCCTGGGCGCCGCCCACCGTCAAGCGGGTAATGACGTGCGTGGCCCGCATGGCAGGGCTAAGGCGGGCTGTTCTTCAGCTCGCGCATGCGGTCTCGGACGAACTGCGCTTCATCGGTGTTGGTAGGCGCGTTGGCCAGGTACAGCTCATAGCTCTGAAGGGCAGCGTTAGTGTCTTTCTGTTTATAGGCGACGTCTCCCAAGCCGTAATAAACAGGGTAGGCGTAACCTCTGGGAAGGGTTTTTTCGAGAACCGCTTTCTCGAGCACTTTGTAATCCTGGCCGGCCAAATCGAGCTGCCCGTCGCGCAAATAAGCGACCGCACGGTTGAACAGGGCGGTGTAGTTCGTGGGCTGAAGGGTCAAGGCGCGGCTAAGGACATCTATGGCGTGGTGGTAATCGCCGATGTGCAAAGAAGCATAACCCTTATTGACGAGCGCGCTCTGGTTGTCGGGATCTTGCTTGAGCAGCAGGTCTAGTGTGCCCACAGCGTTGGAGTAAAACCCATTGTTCATGAACACCTGGGCAGCGTAGGCCAGCAGATTCGTATCGCCGGGAAATTGTTTGAAAGCGGCTTGCACACACGCATCCGCCGCCTGCGGGTCGTGTTTGGCCAAGTGCGCCGAGGCTTCAATCGTGAGCAAAGATAGTGCGTTGGTGGAATCAGCGGGCTTCGCTCCCGGCAGGAGGCGAATCTCTTGCGCCTCCTTCAGGGCTTCGTCAGGCATGCGATACATGTTGTACAAGGTCGCCAGCATGTATCGCGCCGGTAGAAGCTCGGGCGCAAGTTCTCGGGCTCGCTTGAACTCGGCGGCAGCTTGCTTGTACTGCTGGTTTCGATAAAGGTACATTCCGAGCTCAGCGCAAAAAATGGGCTCATCGCAAGGCCCATTCAGCGTTAGCGCATCATCCGGCGTCCGCGCTCGTTCTCCAAACTCATCCTCGAACGATTTGGGTGGAGTCTCTGCGACGGAATTGGTCTGCGACGCGCCTTGCAGGATCGCGTTTCGATGCAAGTTAATTTGGGCCGCACGGTTGTCCGGATTGAGTTCCCGGGCGCGCTGGAAGCGAACGCCCGCTTGGGCAAATTGCTCCGCCTTCTGCAATTCGACCCCCCAGTAATCCAGGGCTCGAGAATAAAGCTCCCCCACCACGATGGCGTCGGCATTGGTTTCGCGCAGCAGGTGCAGATGGTCGAATAACCCATCCGTCCACGTGGGTGCCTGGCCAGGTGAACGTGGTTGGAGGACCTTGGCCAGGGCCGGGAGATCCTGACGGTCCAGTGCCGTCCAGAAGTCTTCGTTTTCCTTTATTTCGGCCGGCGTGAGCGGCGGTGGAAAAAGTGCATTTGAGTCGTACAGATTGAGCTTATGGACCAACCCGTGGGGCTCAGGATAGAATATTTCAAAATAATAGCCGAAGCTCGGATGCAAATAATAGACGGCGTTGGATTCGGCCAACTTAACCAGCAGCCGGGCCATCGGAACCAGCGGGATGCGCCGCGACCGATCTTTGGGCACTTCAGTCGGCCAGCGCTCCTGGTACATGTGCTTAAGAAACCCATAATAGCCGGGGATGGGCAAATAGCGCGTGTCCAGGTACATGAAATTCCGGCGGCTTCCCTGCTCGGCGGTGGCGAATTCCGCCAGCCAAAGCAGGCTCGGTACATCGCTCAGGAGCACCGCTCCTTGGGTGGGCAGCTCCTGGGTGAGCCGCTTGGCGAATTGGTTGAGCATCGGTCCGTTGAGCGAGCGAATCTGCGGCAGGTTGCGGTAGAGCAGCGCCACCGGAGCCAAAACGGCGAGCACCGAAATGGCGGACGTCACGAAAATATTGACAAAGCGAGTGAACGGGGACGGAAAAGACGGACGAACCGGCTTGCCGCCAAATATCAAAAGGAAATACCCGCTAAAATAGCCCACGCTGAGCGCCCCCAAATAGTAGAAGCTGAGAAAAGAAGGACCGAACGTCGTGTGGCGCGGACTAAAGGGCGGGTCGAGTGCCACCCAGATGCAGGCCACGAGGAAGAAGGCATGCACCAAGTGAAACATGAGCGTGGCCAGCGTCACTCCCAGCTTGCTGGTGTCCCCGAAGTACGAAGCCCAGCGAACGCTGATGAGACAAACCGGCAGCAACGAAAATAGGGCCGCCGAGACTACCATATGCCTGGCATAGCTATTGAATGCAGCGCGAACTAGAATGCTCTTCTGCGCCGTAATAATGTTGGCTCTCAGTGCCGTCCAAAAGGGAAGCGGCGCCACAGGATGGTGGCTCTGCACCAAGGGCAGCAGAAGATACAGCAACAAGCCGGCAGCGCCACAGCCCGCCATTCGACCCAGGAAGCGTAGGTTGAAAAAGCTCAGACCTTTAACCCAGACCAGGGCCACCAGGAAAAGCGGAAAGAAGGCGACCATGCGCCAATCATTAGTCATGGCGAGGCCCAGGACAACCGCCGCGCGAGTCAGCCAGGATTCCCGCCCGTCACCTCGAAATTCCAGGATCGATCGCACGATGTACGCGAAGAGCAGCAGGCCGAACATTTCGTTGGATGCGCCGGTGAGGGTTTCCGAAGAAGCAGCGGTAGCGTGCTGCCAAAACGTGAGTTGGAGACCGCAGACCAAAGTGGCCAGGAGCGGCGGCAACCACGCGACCCGACCGGTAAGCCGGGACGCCTCGTCCGTGCCTTTCATGCGCTGTGCGTGGGTGCGATCATGCGGCAGCAAGACAACCGAGCGCGCCAGCAGGCCCAGTGTCGCCGCGGCACAAACCGCGCTGAACAAATTGAGCGCCAGCGGCACCGTCGTGGCAGGCAACCACCTCAGGGGGTAGGTGACCAGCCAATAAAGCGGGCCGCAAAGCTCCCGTGGCTGGTAAACCCAGCCGCAAAGCCGAGCCGCCGGCAGCAAGCTGGTCAGCGTCACCCAATGGTTAAGCGTGAGCAGGTAGAGGACGAGAAATCCCGCGCTTGCCACCCACGGGAGGATAGCGCGCGAAAAATTTCGTTCAGCGGCGGTCGTTTGTTCCGAAGCCATGCGGCGAGTCAAGGTTGCATCCATGCTCAATCGGTTGGCAAGTTTTGTTTTGCTGTAATTTCAGTAAGGCAGACTGTAGCGACGAAGGGTAGCACCGCCCAACCGTTGCAGGACCATAGACAGTTCAAGGGCGGCGATGTTCAAACAAGAGGTCCGCCACGCACTCGACATGCTGGGTTTGGGGAAACATGTCTAAAGGAACCACCTGCGCCAGCTTGAACCCTTCTCCGGCGCACAGCACTTTCAAATCCCGTGCCATGGTGGCAGGATGGCAGGAAACGTAGATGATCTGGGACGGACCCTCCTGGCGCAACAGCTCGAGCATTTCGGGAGGGCACCCCTTTCGCGGCGGATCCAGCAGGACCGTCGTCGCCTCGGGCGCAAACGGACGCACGCCTTGCGTCGAGGCAGAACAGTCCTCTGGCCGGTCCGCTTGGTGGGCCCCACCCGCCAGCAGCTTCGGCAGCAGTTCTTGGGCGGTCCCAGCCAGGAACTGGCCGTTGACGATGCCGCGCGCCGAGGCGTTGCGACGGGCGGCCTTGATGGCCAGCTCGTCCAACTCGACGCCGGCAAAGGACTCAACCTGTCCGGCCAATTCCAGGCTAAAAAAACCCACCCCGCAATAGATGTCCGCTAACTGCCGCGTGCCGCGCTGGCGCAGCCGGGCCCCCACCTCTTCCACCAGGCGAGGCAAGAGAAAGAAATTGTTCTGGAAGAAGGAATCCGGCGGCACGGTCCAGCCCTCGGGCGCCACCCGCAGCACCACCTTAAGCCCGCCCTTGGGCGGCGGATGTTGGCGGACGCGCTGAAGTTGTTCGTTCAGCGCCGGCTCCGCGATTTTGCATTCCTCAACATCCACCACCAGCCGGCTGTCGGCGCGAATGAAGCCGAGGTTAAGGCCCTGCTTGAACTTGTCCCATTGGCTGCGAATCATGATCCGATTGCGGTAGCCGTAAGCCTGAGGGCAGGGAATAACCGGGGCGATCACCGCGGGCTCGAAACCGCCGATGCGCTGGAACAAATCGCAGATTTGTTTGTGCTTGAGGCGCAACTGTGCCGGGTAGGCCAAGTGCTGGTACTGGCAGCCGCCGCACTGACCGAAATACCGGCAAAGCGGTTCGACGCGCTCGGCCGAACTCTCAACGACCCGCACCAGCCGGCCACGCGCAAACCGCCGTTTGACCTCGGTTACTTCCACCTCCACCCTTTCGTCCACTGCGGTGAAGGGCACGAACAATACGAAATCGCCCAGCCGTGCCACTCCCTCACCGCCGAAGGCAATGTCTTCAATTCTTGCGAGCAACTTGTCGCCGATGGCTGGAATCGTGCTCTGAGGTGCGCGGGGCGTCTCTTCCATTGGCAGCGAGTTAATCATCGGTCCAAACGCAGGCGAGTCAGCGTGCTTCGACGGTTTCCGGACATTGCTTTGCGGCTTGGACCACTGGTCGGGGCCTCGGACCTTAGCTGCTTGAGTAAAACCATCGTTTGAGCACGCAACTTCTGCTGATGGAGTAACACACTCCCTCTCGTGGGGCAACTGGACAGTTGGGGTTCGGGGTCATTGGGAAGTGCGGGAGTTTCCGCCTGCTCGCCAAGCCGGCACGCGCCAGTCCGACGCGTTGGAAGTTGGTCTTGAACCGCCGCCCCCGAGTCTGTAGGTGTGGCAGCAGATGGACGCCGATACGCGCCGGCCAGGTTATGAATGGCTTTTGTTCGATGCCGACGGAACTCTGTTCGACTACGACCGGGCCGAGGGGATGGCCTTGGGGCGGGCCCTCGAACAGATCGGCGCGACGGTCCAACCGGGCTGCCTGACGGCCTACCGCCAGATCAATGGAGGTCTGTGGCGTGAGTTGGAGCAGGGGCGCATCACCCAGGAAAAGTTGAAAGTGCGCCGGTTTGAATTGTTGTTCCACGCCCTTGGAATCAACTATTCCCCGGCGGCCTTTAGCACAATTTATTTGGATTGCTTAGGGGATTGCTGCGACACGGTCACGGGGGCAGCCGAGGCGTTGCAATCGCTGTACGGAAAATACCGGCTAGCGGTTTTGACCAACGGACTGCAGGCGGTTCAGCGCCGCCGATTAGAGCGGTCGGTGATCGGCCGGTTTATCGCGGAACTCATTATTTCCGAGGCGATCGGCTGTGCCAAACCAACGAAGGCGTTTTTCGACGCGGCGTTCGCGCGCTTGGGCCAGCCCAAAGCGAGCGCCTGCCTCATGATCGGCGATAACTGGAGCTCCGACATTGAGGGCGCAGCCAATTATGGGATCGACACGTGCTGGTACAATCCGGGCCGGCAGCCCCGCCCTTCCAGCCCCGCTATTACCTGCGAGATCGTCTCATTGGGAGAGCTGGTCGCGTGGCTGAAGTGAGCGGCTGTGGCAAGGTTGACTTCTGCCTTGGCCAGGCGTTTACTTGCTTTGCCCCGGCGGGGTTAATGAGCGGCCACCAACAAGCATTGTTGTCACTCATTGCCCATGAACAAGGTGCTCGTGGCCGAACGGATGAGCCAGGTCCAACTCGTCGAAGCGCGCACCAAAGCGGATGTGCAGAAGATCGAATCGCAGAGCCAGGCCGAAGCACAACGTTTGGAGGCGGAAGCGCGCGCCAATGCGGAACGGCTCGCCGCGCAGGGGCACGCCGAAGTTCAGCGCCTGCAGACGGAAACGGAGATCAAACGCCTCCAGGAACGCGAACGCACGGCTCAAGCCTACGCAAACCACCCGGCGCTGCTGCGGATGTTGGAACTCGAAACCCTCCGCGAACTCAGCTCGAATGCCAACGCGCGCATTTACATCGGCTTCGACAAGCACGCTAGCGCCGAAGTGGACAAGAGAGAATGATTTATTCCGCTTGCAAACGCAGGCTTTGTAAGGCAAAGTAGCCTAATGGAAACGAATTGGGCGGCGGAACATCTGCAGACCATTCGCACGCTGATGGAACGCTCGGCGTTGTATCGGCGGGCCCTGGCGCCGATTATGATTTTCAACGGCGTGGCGGGGACCGCCGCGGCGTTGGTGGGAAGGTTCTTGAACCTCGGTTCGACGCGCGCGTTCATCTTGTTTTGGGCGGGCGTGGGGGTGTTTGCTGTGGCCGGATCCTTTCTGCTCGTGCGTCGGCAAGCCCTCAAGGAAGCCGAGCCCTTTTGGTCCCCACCAACCCGGCGCATCGCCCAAGCGATGCTGCCCGCCCTGGTCGCTGGGTTTTGCCTTGCCGTTGTGGGGCTCCTCCATGCGACTTCGTCTCCCGGCTACCCCACCGACCAGTTAGGAATGCTCTGGCTGCCGCTGGGCTGGATCATCCTCTACGGGTGCGCTTTTCACGCCGCCGGTTTCTTCATGCCGCGGGGAATGAAAATCTTTGGCTGGGCATTCATCCTTGGCGGCTGCGCCCTGTTGGCGGCGGGCCTTCCCGACGGCCTAAACCGGCTCGACTACGCCTACGCTGTTATGGGCGTTTTCTTTGGCCTCTTTCATTTGGCTTATGGCGTTTACCTTTATTTCACCGAACCGCGCAGGAATGAATCGTGAACCCGGAAGCCTTCCTCCAGCTCGATCGTATCATTCACGAGAAAGGGCGGCTGGCTATCATGTCCATGCTCGCCGCTTCCCCCGAGCTCTCCTTCACCGAATTGCGCGATTCCCTGGCCATGACCGACGGAAACCTGACGACCCACATTCGCACTCTCCAGGAGGCGGGGTATTTGTGTGTGACCAAATCGTTCCAGAACAATCGCCCCCACACGACCTGCGGGTTGACGAAGGCCGGGAAGCGAGCTTTCACCAGTTACATCAACCTCCTGGAAAGCATCATCCAGCAGACCAAACCTAAGTAAAAATAATTGAACAAACCAGGCTGGCCCTGGTCATTAACTTTGTGATACAAAGCTTATGAAGATTATCCGTGCTGAACATCTGGGCATGTGCTTTGGCGTGCGTGACGCCATCGCGCTGGCTCTCGAACAAGCCCAGGCCCGCCCCGTCACCGTCTTGGGCGAATTGGTGCATAATGAAACCGTGCTCGCCGGGCTACGCGCCCGGGGAATCAAAATTGCCGGCCACGCGGCCGACGTCGAAACCCAAACCGTGCTGATCACCGCGCACGGCGCTTCGGAGAAAGCTCTGGGCCGTGTGCGCGAGCGCGGCCTTAACGCGCTCGAGGCCACCTGTCCTCTCGTCCACGTAGCGCACGTCGCGGTCGCCAAGCTCGTCCGCGAGGGCTACCACCCCGTCATCATCGGCAAACGTGACCATGTCGAGGTGCGTGGGTTGACGGAGGATTTCGAGGATTTCGACGTCGTGCTGTCCGAGGCGGACGTGTTCGAACTGCGCGAACACCCGCGCCTGGGTGTCGCCGCGCAAACCACTCAGCCCATCGAGAAAGTGCGCGCCCTGGTCGAGCTCATCCGCCGCCGCTTTCCGCAATCGGAGGTGCGGTTCGTCGATACGGTTTGTCAGCCGACCAAGCAACGGCAGAACGCGGCCGTTGAGCTCGCGCAGGCCTGCCAGGTGGTCGTCGTGATCGGCGGCGCACACAGCAACAACACCAAGGAATTGGTGCAGACGTGCGGTCGCTACTGTTCGCGCGTGCATCATGTCCAGCATGCCGAAGAACTGCTTGAGGAGTGGTTTGCAGACGCGGAAATCGTTGGCCTAACCGCCGGCACCTCGACGCCGGACTGCTCCATTAAGGAAGTGGAGGACTGGCTCAAACAAATGGCCTGGCGCAAAGAAGAAAGTTTGCAGGTTCACGAAGCACGAACGTGATGACTTTATGAAAACAGCTTGGTTCAAACGGTTCGGCTGGTTCTACGTGCCGATCTCAGTTCCAGGAGCGGTAGCCTGCCTGCTGGCGCTGCTGTTCTGCCTCACGGTTTTTCGAGCGGTGGATAGGCATTCGCACTCAGCTAGCGATACCTTATACGGCGTCTTTCCCTTCTTCGTCTGCACGTTCCTATTGCTCGATTGGATCGGCAGCCGCACGAGCGACAAAGAGCCCACCCCTTAGCCCGGATGTTTCACCCTCCGGTAGGGCAAGGCTCCTGCCGAGCCTGTTGTGCGAGCAAGCCTCGGCTACGCAGGAGCCCCGAAAGCTTTCGGGTTTGACTCTGCCCTACCCGCAGTCTGTCGCACCTTTGAGACGGGCGTAGCCGCCGACGTGAGTCGGCGCTAACTTTGCCCCGACCCGCAATCACCGCAGGAACACCGGCATTCCGCTGCCCACCGATGAGTGGCGCACGAAGTAGCTAGCCTGCACTGGGCGCGTTATGGCTTCTCCAGCTTGCCGGCGCCAAGCGTGAGGATCCCCTGCAGCACGACCGACCCGGCGTCGGCGCTGCTGCCCCAACCGGCGACGCTCATAGAAAAAGCGCTCGGCAGCGGAGTTCCGGTGCGGACAAAGTTTTCAAGGACCGGCGCCGCAACGCCGCTGACTTGAAAGCTGAGTGTTGGAACATTGACGAGCGAAAAATTCTCCAGCCTGTGCTCTGCGACACCCGAAGCCGAGGCAGTAGCCCTCGAAACCAGCGTAGTATGGACAAGGTAACCGCTCACATCGGTATCGACGGGAGGGCTGCCGTCACGGATAAAGTAGCGCACGCCGGCATCGCTGCCGTCGGCGACATTTTGTTTGCGGATGAGTTGCGCCTTGAGAGAGAACCGAATCGGCTGGCCAGTCACCGGGGTGGGGAGCACGCCGTTCAGCGAGTTCACGATCGTTCGCGTAGAAATCAAGACAGCCCTGGCCTGGGCATCCGGCCAAGCCGCGAGAGAGAAGTTAAGCTCTTGCACCCAATTGGATGCCGCACTTTGCCCGGACTGCGCTCCGAGCAGGCCATAGACGTTGAGCCGGTTGGAGAAGGTGGCCAGATAGACTTTACCGTTGGCAACGGTCGGCGGCACATCTTTGGCGAAGTTGCCGACCGCATCCCGCGCCGCGACCTGCTGCGAGTTCCAAAGCTCGCGGGAAACATTTTGAGCATCATAAGCGTGCAGCACACCCGGCAGGGTATAGATCTCAGCGTCTCCGCCGACCTGATGAACGGCCCAAAGAATGCCGCTGCCAGCGGCCGAGCCGTTGGCAGAAAGCGACAAAAAGCCCCCCGGCTGCCCGCTCGCGAGCCCTGTCGGACCCTTGGCGTATGCCGGCAGCGCAAACATTCCCTGGGTCGGATTGAACTGATACTGTTGCAGGTAGTCCTGCGCCGGCCACACGTAAGCGTAGGAGCCATCTGGGCTGTTCCACCAGACGGGACCCCCATGCACTTCGCTGGAGCTGACCGGAAAGCTCTGCACCACGTTGTCGTCGGAATTCCCTGAAGTGAGGCCCCCCATTTGGTCGCGATTAACGAGATACATCACGCCCTGTTTGCCGCCGGAAAAGGCCAGCGAGGTGCCGGGGATCAGGAGCAACCCGGCGGAGCCGAGGTCATTGTCGCCGTTATCGAGGTCCTGCCAGTTATAGGGGGTGAATGAGCTAGCCACGCTCAACGAGGAGCCGACGGGCGTGAGCTTGAGAAAGCTCTCCACGCGCGCGCCCTCCGTTTGGGGATTAATGGAGTTACCAGTCGGACCATTGCCGAGGCTAACATAGAGGTTGCCAGCGGAATCGGCAGCGGGGGCTTGGCCGCTCATCCAAACCCCCCCTTCGCTGTTATCCGGCGTATCGTTATACACCGCCACCTGCTGCAAGCTATCGGCCTCGTATCCCATGATCCAGCCATGATATGGCAATTGGTCGCACTGCGAAGTCCAGCAGATATAAACCACGCCGTTAACGAGGGCCAGGCCGGCTCGCTGATTCTGTTGGAGTGGGTTGAAAGTAATTTGCCCCGCCACGCTATCAACGGAGTTGTTGCCCGGATAGCTGCCAGCAATAACCACCGGACTGTTGGGCCGCTCCGCTCCGGTGGAAACATCCAGGGCGTGCAAACGCTGCACGAAGGTCGGGCCGGGTTCCTTGGTTCGTGCAACGACATACAGGGTGCCGGAGACAGGGTCGATAACGGGCGTGCCCACTAATCCCAGGTTTCCGCTGAACGTAGCACAGCCCCCCACGTCCGCCGAGCGCGGCGCCTCGATGCCCGCACCGAGAAAACTCACTTGCCAATATGGTGCCGCCACCGACTTATTATCCGCATCAAAGGCGTAAACGGAATCGTTTACCGTCGCGACGATGACCAAGTTATGCGTGCCGTTGGCACCAAGGTTGACCGACGGCACGATCAGGGGTTGCGCATAAATTTGACCGTCCACGGGCCGGGTAAAGAGCAGTCCAAACTGGTTGGAATTGACGTTGCTCGTCGTAAGAGTGGTTTCGTTGAGGTTCGCGCCGGTCCGGGCCAAGTCGTTATGCTGCGTGAGCACACCCACTTGGGCCGCCAGCGGGCCCGAGGAACAGACAAGGACTAAAACAATGCGGCTTCCGAGCATCCCGCCAACATACGCTAAAAATCCGAACCTGCCAGCGGCAGAGGGATATGCTCCAGCAAAAGTGTAGCCAGCGACGTGAGTTGGCGCTTACTTCAACTCAAGCGCATGGGCATTACCACGTAGAGGAACGGCCCGTTAATTTTGAGGATGCCTGGGCTCAACTCATCAATCAGCTCAATGAATACCTCGTCATTCGGCAACGCATTCAGCGGGTCGATGACGTATTTCGGGTTGAAGGCGATGGCCATATCCCGGCCCTTATAATTGATGGCTAAGCTCTCCTTGGCCTCCCCCACTTCGGGTGAGTTGGCGGTAATTTCCAACTTATTCTTTGCAAAGTTCAGTTTCACCGAGTTGGATTTCTCCGTCGTCATGATCTCCGCCCGCCGCAAAGCATGCAAAAATTCCTCCCGCGGCAGCGCCACCCGCTCTTTGGTTTCCGCAGGGATCACCTGCCGATAATTAGGATAGTTGCCCTCGATGAGTTTGGTTACGATGAGTACCGTGGACCCCTTGTCGTCCTTCAGCGTAAACGACGCCTGGTTCTCGGCATAACGCAGTTCCACGTCCCCTTTGTCCTGCAGCAGCCGGTTCAATTCATTCACCGTCTTGGCCGGAACGATGAACTCTCCTTGGCTCTGCTCGGAAATATCCAACTCCTCATCCACCAGAGCCAACCTCCGTCCGTCCGTCGCCACCATGGTTAGCTTGTGCTCCTTGAGACTGATGAAAAGCCCGTTCAAAACATAACGCGATTCATCCGTGGACATGGCGAAGGAGGTTTTCTTCATCATGTTCTTCAGCGTTTCCTGCTGCAACACAACTTTCTTCTCCTCCTTGAACTGCTGCAGCGGAGGAAATTCGTCCGCGCTGAGCCCATGAATCTTGTAAAAGGAAGCCCCTGAATGCAGGCTGCAAACGTTTTTCTCGTCCACCTCGAGCTCGATCTCCAGGTTGGTCATCTCGCGCACGATCCCGAAGAGCTTTTTGACTGGCACCGTTGACGCCCCGGGCTCCTTTACCTTGGCCTCGACAGCACAGACGATCGTCACGTCCAGGTCCGTGGCCGTAAAGCCCAGGCGGTCATTTTCAGCGCGCAGCAGCACATTGGAGAGGATGGGAAGCGTGGTCCGCGTGCTGACCACATTTTGAACCGCTTGCAAACCGTTTATGATTTGCTCCTTCGAGATGGTCAGATTCATTGTCTGTTTAATATGTACCTGTATTGATCTAACATCTTATCCGTATTAAGGGCTGTGAATAAGGCAAACAACCCTCTCTGTCAAGCGATGCCAACCACTTACGCGGATAGAAGAATCGAAATCGAAAAGCAACGCCAGCGAAAAGCGCCGGAAAGTCCAAGTTGTTCACATTACTCACAAGCCATTCACAAGCCATTCGCCACCTTTCCCGGTCCCCTTTTTGATACGAGATTTGAAATTTCCTCCCCCTCCCAGGTAGCCTAGGTAGGTAGGTAAGGCGGCGCACTCCGTGCGCGCCGCTCGTAACTCCCCCTCATCCATCCAATTTTCCCCTTGCCCGCCGAATAACCTCTGGCAAAACCGCCTCCACGTAATCAACCTCCTCCGCCGTGGACTCCCGGCCCAGTGAAAAACGTACGAGCGAATTTGCCAAAGCCGCTGGCAATCCCAGTGCCCGGATCACGTGCGAAGGCTCCAGCGAGCCTGCCGAGCACGCCGACCCGCTCGAAGCGCATATCCCCTCCACATCTAGCCCAGCCAGCAACGCAATGCTATCCGTCCGCTCAACCACGAAGGAAACCGTGTTCACCAACCCCCCCGAACGCGAACCAACAAATCTCACGCCCTCGATACTTTCTACCAGACGCACCAGGCGCTCTCTCAGCGGCGTCAGGTTTTCCCTGGAAAACACCGGCTCACGGACGAAACGTTCAATCGTCTCGACCAGACCGATGATCGCCGCCAAATTCTCGGTGCCTGCGCGTCGCTCGTTTTCATGGCCGCCCCCAAACAGGATTGCGTCCGGCAAGAGAGGCGATTTGATGTACAACGCCCCCGCGCCTTTTGGGCCGTGCATTTTATGCGCGCAAATCGAAACCAGGTCCGCGTTGAACACGCTCACGTTAGCCACTGGCTCCTTTCCCAGCCATTGAACAGCATCGGTGTGAAATAGCACGCCTTTGTCGCGGCAGATGTGCCCCAGTTCCGCCACCGGTTCCAGCGTGCCAATTTCATTGTTGGCCGCCATCATGGATACCAAAATCGTGTCCGTGCGAATTGCCTCCTCCAACGAATCGGGAGCCACCATCCCTTTGCTGTCCACCGGCAGATACGTTATCTCGAATCCTTCTCGCTTCAAGTATTCGCAACTGTGAATAACCGCGTGATGCTCGACGGACGAAGCGATGATGTGGCACCCTTTGGACCGCAGACGGCGGGCCGTGCCCAAAATGGCCAAGTTGGCGCTCTCAGTGCCGCCGCTCGTGAACACCACTTCGCTGGGCCTGCTGCCGAGTACTGCCGCCACCCGCTCGCGCGCCTCGTCCAACAACGCCCGTGCTCGCCGGCCCACGTGGTGGATACTCGACGGGTTCCCCCAGTTCTCCCCCAAGCAGGGCAGCATGGCCTCGCGCACCTGCGCATCCAGCGGCGTGGTCGCGTTGTAATCGAAATAGACCGTCCGCATCGCGTTTAAGTCCTCTAAACGCTGCGCCCCGGCGCAAACCGATCTTCGGTCCACGGATCGGCGGTGTTCGAGTAGCCGCGCACTTCCCAAAACCCCAGGATGTCCCGGTCCAGGAACGCAATTTCTCGAATAAACTTCGCCCCCTTCCACGCATAGCGCTTGGGAATGATGACCCTCGCCGGCCCGCCATGTTCAGCGGACAAAGGTTGGCCGTTCCATCGGTGTGCGATCAGCACATCATCGTCCAGACAGACCTCCATCGGGTTATTTGTCGAGTAACCGTCATAGCTCTTAAAGAAGACGTGCTTCGCATCCGCCTTCGGCTTCACTAGTGCCGCAATGGTAAAAAAGGCTACCCCCTCCCACACCATCTCGAACTGGCTCCAAGTGGTTACACAATGGAAATCGCTGACATCTTTGAATTGTGGCAGCGCGAGGAACTGCTGCCAATTAAGCGTCACAGGATTTTCCACATGCCCATGAATTTTCAGCCCCCATTTTTCCAGCGAAATTTCAGGGCGCACGCCGAGATCCAGCACGGGGAAGTTATGGACCTCGTGCTGGCCGGGCGGCAGTCGATCGGATCTGCGCATGGCCCGTGGTTCCTTGCCCGCCATTTTTCTGGCCCATTTTTCTTTCGCCGCGATGTAGGCATCTTTCATTCGCAACTGAAGATTAGCCCAGCCCACCCCCACTTTCCAGCCTAGCCCCCTTTAACCTCACTAATTCACTGATTCATAACTTTCTTTTCTCCCCTGCCCCTTTTGCCCTAAATTATCCCCATGTTCGAAGCGGCGGAACTATTCGACCTCGGCCAGACGGAACACTCGGCGATTTTCGACGAGTGCGACCACGCGTGGGACGCCCTCAAGAAAATCCAGGCCTATCTGCTCGCGAACTTGCGCCCGGGTTTGCACAACCGTTGCGAGGGTGTCGCTTATGTCGGCGAACGCGTGTTCATCGGCGAAGGCACGCTCGTCGAGGACGGCGTGATGATCAAAGGGCCTGCGATCATCGGCCGCAACTGTGAGATCCGCCACAATGCCTATATCCGCGAAGGCGTGATCATCGGCGACCACTGCATTGTCGGCAATTCCTGTGAGGTCAAAAACTCGCTGCTATTCAACCGTGCCGTCGCGCCGCATTTCAATTACATTGGTGACTCCATCCTCGGGCACCATACGCACCTGGGAGCCGGCGTGAAGATTTCTAACATCAAGCTCGTTCCCGGCAACGTGGCGTTCGAGTTCGGCGGGAAGACCTTCGATACCGGCCTGCGCAAATTCGGCGCCTTGTTAGGCGACGAGGCCGAAGTCGGATGCAACGCCGTGCTCAATCCCGGCAGCATCATCGGAAGAGGGTCCGTGGTCTATCCCAACGTCAACTGGCGCGGCGTCCTGCCTGCGAACAGCATCGCGAAAAACAAGGCCTCGGTGGAGGTCGCGCCTCGTCGTCCATGATTCGCACCCTTGAAGAGCCAGCCGCTGGCGCCGGCGGCTTGGTCAAACAGGTCGAGGAGATCTTCTCGCCGTCCGGGCGTTTGTCGCGCGCGAGCAACTTCGAGTTCCGGCCCCAGCAGCAAGAGATGGCCGTGGCCGTGGCGCGGGCGCTGGAAGCCGGCGAACACCTGGCAGTCGAGGCGGGCACCGGCGTGGGCAAGAGCCTAGGCTACTTGGTCCCGGCCGTCCTTTACGCCGTGGCCAACAAAAAGAAGGCCGTCGTTTGCACTCACACCATCAACTTGCAGGAGCAGCTCACCGGCAAAGATCTGCCCATGCTCGAACGCGTGCTGCCCGTCACGTTCTCTTTCGCCATGCTCAAGGGCCGCGCCAATTACCTCTGCACCCGCCGTCTGCTAAAGGCCCGGCAGCAAGCCGCCAACCTGTTTACCTCCTCCGAAACCGAGGAGCTCGAACGAATTTACGAGTGGTCCAAAAAAACCACCGATGGCAGCCTGTCGGACTTCGACGTCGAACCGGATCCCAAGGTGTGGGCGCAGGTGTGCTCCGAGCGCGGCCTGTGCGCCCCTAAGACCTGCGGCTTTCCTTCCGAGTTCGCCAAGGAGCACCAGGTCTGCTTCTTCCAGAAGATGCGCCAACGCATCCTCTCCGCTGACGTTCTCGTGCTGAATCACACTTTGTTTTTCACGCTGTTGGGCGGCCTGGAAGAGGATGTGAAAGGCGGCATTCTTTTTCGCAATGACTTCGTCATCTTTGACGAGGCGCACCAGATGGAGAACGTCGCCTCCAAACACATCGGGCTGAGCGTTTCCAGCGGCCAAATGCGCTACGCCCTCCAACGGCTCTGGAATCCCCGCACCCAAAAGGGCCTCCTCGCCACCATGGGCAGAGGCGATGGCGTCAAGCTCGTGGCCGAGCTGCTCAAGGAAACCGATGAGTTCTTCGCGCAGGTGGAATCTGCCTGCGAGGAAATTCAAGAGCGGGTCAAACGCAGCTTCGGAACGGACGCCAAGCGCAAGCGCGACTGGACCGAGCTCCGCATCCGCGCGCCGGAATTGGTTCCGGACAACCTCGCACTCCCGCTGCAACGCGTACGCGAGGCGGTCAGCGAGTTGGTCAAGCTGAGCGAGGACCAGGAGATGGGACAGGAGCTCGTCGAGTGCAATCGGCGCCTGGCCGAGTTGCGCGAGGAGGTGGCCATGTTTCTCGACCAATCGGCCGAGAACCATGTGTATTGGGTGGAACGCACCGGCCGCGCCCAGAGGACCCTTGAGCTCAACGCCGCGCCCATCGATGTCGCGGGTTACCTCAGGCGCAGGCTCTTCCAGAGCGACACCTCCGTCATCATGGCTAGCGCCACCCTCGCCACGAGCGCCGGTAATACTCCTGCGCTGACGCGTCGGGCCGGTGACCCCGCTGCCGAAGCCGCGGCTCCGGAAAAGCCCTCCGGCGCCGGCGGCGCTCGCACGCGCCGCCAGGCCGTCTCACCGGATGGCGCGCTCGACTATTTCGTTCATCGCGTCGGCGCCGACTCCGCCCAGCGGTTGCAAGTCGGCACGCCCTTCGATTACGAGCGGCAAATGAAACTCTATGTCGTGCGCCGGATGCCCGACCCGCGCGAGGAAGGTTATCGCGACGCGCTGATTCATTGGATCGAGCATTTCGTCAGGCTCACCCACGGCAAGGCCTTCGTCCTGTTTACCAGTTACAAGCTGATGCTGGAACTGGGCGAGGTGATGGCGCCCTTCTTCGATCAGGAGCGCCTGGTGTGCCTCGTGCAAGGCACCGGCACCCCGCGGTCCTTGATGCTCGAAAAATTTAAGGCGGACACCGACTCGGTGCTCTTTGGCACCGACAGCTTCTGGCAAGGGGTGGACGTGCCGGGCGAGGCCCTCTCCAACGTCATCATCACGCGGCTGCCGTTCGCCGTTCCCGATCATCCGCTCATCGAGGCCCGCATCGAGGCCATCGAAGCGCGCGGCGGCGATTCCTTTGTCGAGTTCTCCTTGCCGGAAGCGATCCTGAAATTCCGCCAGGGCGTCGGTCGGCTCATTCGGACCAAGACCGACCACGGCATTATTGTGGTGCTGGACAATCGGCTGCTCACCAAGAAGTATGGCCAGGCGTTCCTGGACGCCGTGCCTCCGTGTCCCGTCGAAGTGATGTAAGCCTGCGCCGGGTGGACGCCGGCTTTTTCTCCCCGTGGTGAACCAACGGAGAATTTCGACTATTTGCTGCCCGTTGGGTTGAGCATATTCATAATATTTATATTGACATTACCCGATCGGTGGGGCGGGCAGTCCCCGCCCACCGACGAACGGGAGGGGAGCTCGTTGGGTTGGGGACACGGGAACGGCGCGCACGGAGTGACGCGCCCGACCTTGCGGGACACGGGAGCGAGGCTCCCGCGGAGCCGTTCCCTTTTGCCCACAAGGGCCCCCGGCTCGGCAGCCCCGAACTGAACCAATTGGTTTGTATTCGGGGTCCCGAAACCATTCGGGAGAGCCTCGCCCTACCATTGGTGGGGCACGGGAGCGGCGCGCACGGAGTGACGCGCCCTACCTTGGCGGGGGCTGCGCCGCTTCTGCTTCGGGCAGGCCGGCTTCGCGCGAGGAGATGCGCGCGAAGGCGGCCCAGTCCGACTCGCCCAGGCCTTGGGCGAGGGCGGCCACGAAGCGGTCGTGGACCAGGCTGGCCAGGGGCATGGGCACGGCAGCTTCCTCGGCGGCGGCAAGCAGCAGGCGGTTGTCCTTCAAGCCCAGCGGCAGGCGGAAGCCGGGCGGCTCGAATTTGTCGTCGGCGATCAGGTTGCCGTAGGTGCGGTAAACCGGCGCGGAGAAAAGTGAGTTCGTGAGGAACTCCAGGAACGCGTGCTGGTCGAGGCGATGCTTGCGAACCAGGGCGAACGATTCGGCCAGGCCTTCGACGACGGCGCTGATCAGGAAGTTGGCGGCCAACTTGAAAACGTTGGACGCCGGCGGGTCTTCGCCGGCGACGAAGGTCCGCTGGCCGACGGCGTCGAACAGCGGCTGGCAGAATCGGAGCTGTTCCGGCGCGCCGGCGGCGATGACGAAGAGCTTCGCGGCGGCGGCGGCATCGGGCCGGCCCAGAACCGTGGCGGCAACGTAGTGCTGCAGCCGGTCGCGATGTGCGGCGGCCAGGCGGCGGGACAAGGCGACGCTGATCGTGCTCATGGAAATGTGAACGGCCCCGGCAGGGAGCGCTTCGAGGGCTTTGCCCGGGCTAAACAGGACAGCCTCGAGAGCGTTGTCGTCGGCGAGCATCGTGATGAGCGCTTGCGCGTTGGCGGCGGCTTCGGCCGGCGTGCCGGCGATTTTCGCGCCCTCGGCTTGAAGGGGCTCGGCGCGGCTGCGGGTGCGATTGTAGAGCGTGAGCGTATGGCCCGCTTTGAGAAGGTTGCGCGCCATGGGCGCGCCCATGCTGCCTAAACCAATAAATGCGACGTTCATTGTCCGGTCTCCTTGGTCAGCATAGTCCACCGCGGCGGGGTGGATGTCAATGGCCTCCGGTTGCGAGTTGCAGGTTGCAGTGGTCTTCCGGGGGGAGGAGGGGAGGTTTTTAACCACGGAGCACACGGAATACACGGATGGGGAGGAGAGGGAGTTTTTTAACCGCTAATCTACGCTGATGGGCGCTAATCTGGCCGACTCCGGAAGGGCACCGCACTCTCCGATGAAATACGCGCAACTCCTCAAAGCGATTGATTCGGCCACTCAGCACTTGGTGGGGCACGCCGCCCTTGCAATTAATCAGGCCCTGGTGGTCCGTAATTGGTTGATCGGCGGCTATATCGTCGAGTTTGAGCAACACGGTCGGGATCGGGCGAGGTACGGCTCGCGGCTGCTCGAAAGACTGGCCGAGGACCTCGGGAAGCGACAACTGCCGGGACTGGACGATCCTCGTAGCTTGCGGGATTGCAGGAACATCTACCGGATTTATCCCCGAATTCGCGGGACGCTGTCCCGCGAATTCCATCCCCCTGTTCGGCTCGCAAACATTCAGCAGACACTGCCTGTGAAAGCCAGCGGGAAGACGGGCGCCGTGTTAATTCGCGGGACGCTGTCCCGCGAAATTCCCACGCCGCTGTCGCCCCAACTCATAATCCGACTCTCCTGGAGCATGATTACCTGGATTTGGTTTTTTACCATCGGCTGTTGCGCTGCCACGTGCTGCTGGATCTCAAGGTGCGCGCCTTCCGACACGTGGACGCGGGCCAGATGAACTACTATGTCAATTATTTCAAAAACCGGGTCATGGCCCCAGGCGATAACCCGCCGGTCGGGATCATCCTGTGCAGCGATAGGGACCAAACCAAGGTCGAATTCGCGACGGCTGGCATGGACAACAAGCTCTTCGTCTCCCGGTATCTTGTCAGCCTCCCCACCCCGGAACAACTCAGCCGGTTCGTCGAGCAAGACCGAGCTCGCTTCGAGGCGCTGTCGGCGCAACAGAGAACACCCCGTGCGTTCGTCCGCAAACGACAGAGACAAAAGGGGCGCGCTGGGATGTAATCACGCGAATCGGTAAACCGGTCGGTTCGAGTCCCCCATCATCCCTCCTGGGCCGAACCTGCTTCCTTCAGGGCCAACGGCCGGGGTCATACCAGCCCAGGCTGGAGGACTGGGTAGGGGACCAGGTCTTGGATTTGCGCCGGCGCAAGCCGGATTGGCGTCGAGAAGGAAATTGCTGATTCTTGATAGGCTGAACGAGCAGGCCAAAAGAAACGCCCTGCGGTTCCCGCCCGACTGCCTCTTTCGGCTAACTCCGAAAGGAGTTGAGCTCCACGGTTCAAGGTCGCAATTTGCGACCTTGAAGCGTGGGCACAACGTTCAGTATGCGTGCAACGAGGCAGCATCCATTGCCCTTGCCACTCTAAATAAAACGATGAAAACTCCGCGGGTGAAATTGGGACTGGTGCTAGCGCTGTGCTTGGGCTGTTTGATGGCAATGCTCGGTTGTCAATCCACTCAGGGGACAACTGTGGATCAAGAGTTCATCGAAAACCTGGGCCGTGCGGAGCAGGGCAATGCTGAGGCTGAATTCCAGGCCGGGAAAGCCTACGCGCTTGGCCGCGGAGCGGCCCAGGACTGGGTGGCGGCTGCGAACTGGTACCGGAAGGCTGCTGAGCAAGGTCACGCGCCGGCGCAAACAGAGCTGGGCATTTGTTATCACCGCGGCCAGGGAGTGGATTATGACGCGGCGGAGTCCGTGAAATGGTTGCGCAAGGCGGCAGAGCAAGACAACGCGGAGGCGGAGGCGATGCTCGGGTTTGCGTGGTTTCAGGGGCGCGGCGTTGATGGAAATCTCGACGAGGCGGAGAAATGGTTTCGCAAATCCGCCGAGCAAGGCAATGCGCACGGGAAAGGCTTGCTGCTGACCCTGGAGTGCCTTGGAGCCGTGCTAGAGGGAAAGGACGTTACGGATGCTGTGAAAGGGCTGCGCCACGCTGCGGAGCACGGGAACGCGGTCGCTCAAGCCAGCCTCGGCCTCATGTATTTCGAGGGACAGGGATTGGCAAAGGATTATCCCGAGGCCCTGAACTGGTTCCGACGCGCGGCAAAACAGGACAACGCTGTTGCCCAGGCTTTTATCGGCCT
>Ga0209517_10003002_pt1 | contig 23197 bp, 16 predicted proteins | sample PeaSoiMetSII2010_FD_187695 | JGI IMG/M metagenome (GOLD analysis project Ga0209517, IMG submission 187695) | Peat soil microbial communities from Weissenstadt, Germany - SII-2010 (SPAdes) (version 2) | ecosystem: Environmental > Terrestrial > Soil > Wetlands > Peat | place: Germany...
TGACCGGCCACGCGATTCCCGCGGAACTACGGCCACGCCGGCCGGGCGATCCCGCCGTTCTGGTCGCCAGCTCGGAGAAAATTCGCCGCGAGTTGGGCTGGAAACCGGAATACGCGACGTTGGATTCGATCATCGCCAGCGCATGGGAGTGGCACAAAGCGCATCCGGCCGGGTACGAGTAGAAGGACAGAAGGATTGAAATTCGCCGCAGGACGCGGCGAGTTCAGGCGTTAGGCATCCTCGCGAAAAACCGGGATTCCCGCGACGGGCAGCTCGATTACGACGCTCGCGCCGAATGGATGTTTGTTGGCGACGGCAATATCACCGCCGTGCTCCCGCGCGATGCCGTAGCAGATGCTCAGGCCGAGGCCGGTGCCCTTGCCCACGGCCTTGGTCGTATAGAAAGGATCGAAGGCGCGATCCGGATCGGGAAATCCCGGCCCGGTGTCCTCGAACCGGATCGAAACCCGTTCGTCCATGCGCAGCGCCCGGATCGTGATGGTGCGCCGCGCGCTTTCCTCAACGGCGTCGATGGCGTTGTTCAGCACGTTGAGCAGCATCTGTTTCAATTCGTCTTCGCCAATGGCGATCTGGCTCGCGGAGTCCTCGATCTTCATGTCTACTTGGATTCCGAGTTTTCGCAAGTGGTATTCGCGCAGTTGAATCACGTCGTGCAGCGCAAGACTCAAGTCTGTGCTGCCCAAATCGGAATTCCCGCGGCGGCCGAATCGCAGCAACCCATCCACAATCCGTTTCATCCGCCGCGCTTCCACACCGATCTTCTCCAGCCGCTTCCGCGACGATTCCTTCTCCACTTCATCCATCAGCAATTCGCTATATCCCATGATTCCAGTCAGCGGGTTGTTCAGCTCGTGCGCCACGCCCGCCACTAGTTGGCCGACTGCCGCCAGCTTCTCCGATCGCACCAGTTCCCGGTGCAGACGCTGGTTCTCGAGGGTCACCGCCAAGTCCGTCGCCAGCATCGCCAGCTCGCCCAACTCCGCGGACTCGTGACTCTCCGCATGCCCCAGCTTCGAGAGCCAGAGTCCCCCGACGTACGCCCCGCGACGCGAGATCAGCGGAATCAGGATCTGCCGAGAAGGCAGGGCCGCAGCCGGACCCTTCTGGGTTATCTCGGCCGTCACGCTTACGAGGAACGCGTTGTTGCCAAGGGACGCGCCCGCCGCACAGGCCTGCTTGATCCCCTGGATCTGCCTGCGTTCGAGGAGGCCGCGCAACGATTCCAGCTCCGCCATGTGCACACCGCTCGAGCCCGCGAGCGTAAGCGTCCGGTCGTCCCCCAAGAGGAAGAGAGCCGCCGCGCGGAAACTGCCGCCGCCGGTAATCGCCTCGGTGATCTCTTTTCCCAGCGTCGCCACGTCGCGACCGTCCAGCAGGCGCGAGGTCACCAATGAAACTCGGTGCAGCAGGAGATTCTCGGCGTGCTCTTGCGCGCGGGATTCATCCACCAGGCGGGATTGCTGCTCCAACAAGGTAAATACCATCCCGATCGCCACGAAGAACTTGGGAACATTCCAAAGCTCCGGATTTACGTGAAGATTCGGATCGAAGCGTGCCAGCAGCAACCCCGTGGGAAACACAGCGCCCCAAGCAAGGAAGCCTCCGGCCACGGCCAGAACTCCGGGCGACCAGCGGCGCACCAATCTCCAAAACAGAATCCCGGTCATTCCGAAGGACAACCCCAGGATGGCCACCATCCCCGCCTCCGGACGTCCGTGCCATTGCTCGCGTATCGCCCACACTCCGGGCGCAACGACCATCGCAGCAAGGACAATGCCGAACGGCGATCGCCACCCGACCTCGCGTGCGGCGAACACGGCCCCGGCCAGAGTCAAGACCGCAAGCGCGACAACCTCGATCCCGCGCAAACGCCAATCGAATGTCGCCGCAACGGCATGGAACGCTGTGGGAACGATCAAGACTGAAAGTACAAGCGCGCGCCGAGTGCGATCCATGACGGCCTGGCTCATCGAAACCACGAACACGGCCCCCGATAGCTCCAATGCGCCAAGGTCAATGGATTCGACGACGTTCTCGGCGAATCCCGTGTGCGTCTCGAATACCTGAACCAGAAAATGGAGGAAGATCAGCGCCCAAGCGTAGGTCCATAGGCGGACGCGCGCCTCCGGTGAGTGCTTCCGCAGGGCGAGAAAGATTCCCACCAATACGGCAAGGGTCAGGATTGTGGGCAACTTGTCCAGGAAGGTCACTAACGGTCCCTCAGAACCTTCCCAAGTTAGCCGCCCCAAGCGAAGTCCTTCAATAGTCCAGAGGTACCACGCGAATAGGAAGATTGGCCCTATGGACGTTCAGCTTATCGAAACTGCAGGCTTTACCGCGCCGTGTGGCGGGAATCGCGACCGACCATTGCGGCTCCCCATGGTCGCAGACGTTCAGCTACGATCCCTTCGGCAATCTCAGCAAGAGCGGCACGCAATCCTTCCAGCCGGTTTATTACTACTCCGGCCAGGCGATCACGAACCGGTATATTCCGTTTACGGGTTTCACGGCAACGTACGACGCGAACGGCAACGTCACGGCCGATCCGAACAACACCTACAGTTGGGACGCCTACGGCCGGCCGGTGGTGATGGACGGGTTGAATCTGACTTACGATGCGCTGGGCCGCATGGTCGAGCAGAATAGCGGCAGCAATTACGACGAGTTCGACTACACGCCCACGGGAGCGAAGCTGGCTTTGATGAGCGGGCAAACGATGGTGAAGGCGTTCGTGGCGCTGCCCGGCGGGGCGCAGGCGGTGTACACGGCCAGCGGCTTGGCGTATTATCGGCACAAGGACTGGCTCGGGAGTTCGCGGCTGGCGTCCACGCCGACGCGGACGATGTTCTCGGACACGGCGCTGGCTCCTTATGGAGAAGCGTACGCGCAGTCTGGAACGACCGACCTGCACTTCACGGGAATGAATCAGGACACCGTCAGCGGCGTGTACGATTTCCCGGCGCGGGAGTACGCGGTGGTGCCCGGCCGCTGGCCCTCGCCCGATCCAGCCGGCCTTGCGGCCGTCAATCCCGGCAATCCTCAATCCTGGAACCGCTACGCCTACGTGCAGAATGATCCGCTCAGCCTCACGGATCCTCAAGGCCTTGACTGCGAGGTCACCGTGGGCGGGAGGACGTACGTCGGTTATATCAGCGGTTGTGGCGGCGGCAGTGCCGGCAGCGGTGGCGGCGGTGGCGCTGCCGGCGGTCTCGGCGGGAGTTCTGCTTACGGATGTGAAACCGACGCCAGCTCGAATTGTGGAAACCCAGACGGCGGTGGCCCGAGCGAGTTCAGCTCGCTTGGCCGGGTGCCCCACTTTTCGCGCCGCGCGCGAAAGGTGGGGGCTTTGCATCCCGAGACGAAGTGAACATCTCGTCTGCTCTTGAGTTTCCGGACCTTCGTCCCCATTGCATGGGTAAACAGAACCCGGTGTCCGACAAATTCAGTTTTCTAGAGGGCTCCGGATTGAGATCACGAAACATCTGGGCAGCACGCGTAGCAGTCCCAGCAGTTGTTCTTGCCGGGTGCATCGCAGTAATGGCACTCCTGCATGAACCGGTGCCTCGTCTCCACGACGAATTCAGCTATCTTCTTTTGGCCGACACTCTGGCTCACGGGCGGCTCGTAAATCCCGCTGTTCCTCTCCCAGAGTTCTTCGAGACGTTTCACGTCATTACGAAGCCGGTGTACGCGTCGAAGTACTTCCCGGCGCAGGGCGTCTTTCTTGCCATCGGCGAGAAACTGACCGGTTACCCCGCAGTTGGGGTCTGGCTCAGCTCAGCGCTCGCATGTGCCGCGACATTTTGGATGCTGGAGGCCTGGATCGGCCCTGAATGGGCGCTTCTGGGCGCGTTCCTCATGGTCGTTGAATATGGAATCTACGGCTACTGGACCCAGACGTACTGGGGCGGCATGGTGATGGCCTTGGGTGGGCGCTGTTGCTGATTGCCGGGTTCGAGATTCCGTCGCTTCTCTCCTCCGGCGGCACGCGCCTGCGCCGACTTCTCGAAAAGTATTACTCGCTGAATAAGATGTTGGCTACTTTGTCGAACCGGCCTCGTGTTTGTGCAACGCCCACTCGGAGTGGAACACACCTTCGCGGTCCGTCCGCTTGTAAGTGTGCGCGCCGAAATAGTCGCGCTGGGCTTGCGTGAGGTTCGCGGGCAAGCGCTCGCTGCGATACGCATCGAAATACGCGAGGGAGGCGCCCATCGCGAGCACGGGGATGCCCATGCCGACGGCGGTCTGCACGGCGAAGCGCCACGATTCCTGGCGGCTCTCGACGGCGTCGCGGAACGCGGAATCGAGAAGGAGATTCGTCAGGCCGGGATTGCGCTGGAACGCATTCGTGATGTCGCCGAGCAGCGTGGCGCGAATGATGCAGCCGGCGCGCCAAATCTTGGCGATATTGCCGGGCTGCAGTTCGTACTTGTAATCATCGGAGGCGATGCGCATGAGCGCGAGGCCTTGCGCGTACGAAGTGATCTTGCTGGCGTAGAGGGCGTGCCCGACCGCCTTGATCAGTTTGTCGCGATCGCCTTTGTACGAGGGCGTGGGACCGTGCAGAACTTTGCTGGCGGCCACGCGTTCCGTCTTCAGCGACGACAGGATGCGGCTTTCGACGGCGGAATTGATCGTCGGGATCGGCGCGCCGACGTCGAAGGCATTCTGGCTGGTCCACTTGCCGGTGCCCTTTTGCGCTGCGGAATCGAGTACGAAGTCCACGAGCGGCTTGCCGGTGAGGTCGTCAATTTTTGCGAAGATTTCGGAGGTGATTTCGATCAGGTACGATTTGAGTTCGCCCTTGTTCCACTCGGTGAAAATCTTGTGCAGCTCGGCGGCCGGGAGGCCCAGGCCGCGGCTCAGAATGTCGTAGCACTCGGCGATCAACTGCATATCGCCGTACTCAATTCCGTTGTGCACCATCTTGACGTAGTGGCCGGCGCCGCGCGGCCCCATATAGTCGACGCACGGCGCGCCGTCTTCCGCCTTCGCGGAAATCGCGCGCAGGATCGGTGCGACGGCTTCCCACGCCTCGCGCTGGCCGCCCGGCATGATCGAGGGTCCCCACAGCGCGCCCTCTTCGCCGCCGGACACACCGGTGCCGACGTAGAGAAATCCTTCCGATGCCAGATGGCCGTTGCGGCGATCCGTATCGGAGAAAAGCGAGTTGCCGCCGTCCATCAAGATGTCGCCCTTTTCAAGATAGGGCTTCAGCTCATCGATCACCTGGTCCACCGGCGGCCCGGCGGGAACCATCATGAGCAGGCGGCGCGGTTTTTCGAGCACTTGCATCAATTCCGTGGGCGATTTCACGCCGAGAACGTTTTTCCCCTTCGCCGGGCCTTCCAAAAATGATTTCAATTTGGAGTAGTCGCGCCGGTACACCGCGACCGGGAACCCGTTGCGCTCCATATTCAAGGCGAGGTTCCCGCCCATGACGCCCACGCCCACAACCCCCAGGTGATATTTCATTTTTTTACTTTCCTCCTACCGGGACGCGGCCGCTACGGGCTGCTTCAGCCGGTACAAAATTTCGCCGGCGCGGGGAATCACGACGATGCCTGCGCGCTCGCGGCCCTGCCATTCTTCCATCTTGACCAACGCCGGATCCATGTAGCCGAGGTTGATGCGGCGGCAACGCTCTTCGGGAATGCGCGTCGCCAGGGTCACTTTGATTCTCGGCGTCTCGATGCCGGTCGCCGCATCGTACGCGCCCAATCCCTTCACATGCGTCGAATGCGCCAGCACTCCGCCCGGATAATTCTTAAAGCGGTCCCACTGCTTCAGGAAATAGTCCCGGCAATGATAGCCCACTTCGTCGATGATTTTCCCGTGCGTGTAACTAACTTCCGTGATGTGCGGCGCGTAGATGACAATCTCGCCGCCGTCCGCGACCGCGGGCTCCATCTTGTACATTCCCTTCGCGGCGGTCCAAAGGTCGTCATAGATTTCGGGCATCACGGAGAGCACGCGCTGGTACGGCTCGTCAATGTAGCGGATGTGCTTCTGCGCGGAAAGCTCCGAGGCCGCCTGCCAGGCCTCCTCCGGCGATCCGTAATACAGGCCGCAGAGTCCGGCATGCGTGACGACCAGCGCAAAACAGGATCTCGGCTTCGGCACCAGCGCAGCCCCTCGATCGATCACCGCGCGCACCGGAGTGTAGCCCGAGCCGATGACTTCATAATTCGTGATCACAGCGCCGAGCCAATGCGTGAAGTTGATAATCTCGGCCCCGGCGATTCCGGGGAAGAAATATTTGTTGCCGCCGGAGAAGCCGACGACCTCGTGCGGGAACACGGGCCCGCAAATCACGATGTGATCGTAATCGAGGATCAGCTTGTTCAGCGTGACGGGGACATCCGCCGAGAGCAGGCCCCCGGTGATCTTCGAGATTTCGCTCGCGGGGATCGTGCCGAGCAGAGTGAACGTTTCCGGGAGGTCCCAGCGATGATTGAAGATGTGCGTTTCGCCGGCCCTTCCGTTCACGACGGGACGGCCGACGAGTTTGCCGAGGTGCGCGTCGTCCATCGGGGCATGAGTGCCCAGCGCGACTAGATAGTCGAGGGCCTTCACGCGCGGCCGGAGCAACTCCGCAAAATGATCGAACATCTGCGGCATCGGCATGGTGCGCGTGCCGTCGGGAATGATGATGAGGACGCGCTTGCCGTCGAGACCGGCGGTACCGAGCGCCTCCGCGATTACGGCGCGCGTTTCGTCGCGCGTCAGAAATTTATCGGCGGATCCGTTTCCGATGACCATGGCGTTTACCGGGACATCGCCGTCTGCTTAGACCTTCCACGGAGGAGTCGCGGGCAGAAGCTTCTCAAAATCCGCGATCAAGGATGCTTCGTACGCGCCCGCGAATTCGCCGGCCGTAAATTTGTGAACGCCCTCTTTATAAAAACGCTCCCAGGATGCTTCCTCGTGTCCCGGATTGATGGGGAAAAACAAGGAGTTATTGGCTTCCCCGGCTTCATAGTCGCCCGGGGCGTCGCCAATCATCAGGAGGTGACCGGGCTTGTATTTTCCGCCGGCCGCCATCTTGAGATGTTGCTTCTTCGTTCCAAGCTCTTGGCCGGCTATGGCGCGCGCGTACTGATCGATGTTGTGTTCGGTCCATTCCCGCATCAAGGCTTCGCCGGGCGTTTGTGAAACAACGACGACGTCCGCTTTACTTTGTAACAGTTCGAGCGACTCGCGCACGAAGGGGAACGGCGGCAGATCGTGCACGATGTCCGCGACGGATCTATTGATGGCCAGGCTCCATTCCATCGCCTTCGTCAGTTCGGGATCGGGATGCTCCGCCATGTAGGTCTTGAGGCCGTCGTTGCTGAGGGGCTTCCCCGAGGCGATGAACTCGCGCACTTTTGCAGCTTGGGGTACCGCGCAACCGCGCGCGATCACTTCCGGACGCACGCGGAGCAAATCGAAGACGGTGATCAGCGCGGGCCAGCGATTCGTGCCGCGCCACTTCGAGTAGAGATTCACGAATTCGTAGGTCTCGCGCGCGTATTTGGAAACCGCCTGAAGATTCCAGTGTTTGATCGTCTGCGGACAGAAGCACTCCTTGTGCTTGATCTCCATGCTGTCAAAAGCGCAGCCGTCCGAATCGATCCCGACAAAATAATCGTGCTGGGGAGTTAATTCGGACAAATTCACTGCGGATGTTGCACTTGCGGTCACGAACGTTTCTCCTGAGACTCGCAAAAGTTAGGGAGCCGGTGCAACCCAGCTAGACGCCGCTGAATGCGCTGAAGCCGCCGTCCACGGGAACGACCACGCCGGTCACAAACGCGGCCGCCGGAGAGATTAACCATAGCACAGCGCCGAGCAAATCTTCCGGCTCGCCGAAGCGGGCCATCGGCGTATGCGCGAGGATGGCCTGGCCGCGCGGGGTGAGCTCTCCCGATTCGCGGTCGGTGAGGAGAAAGCGATTTTGTTCGGTGAGGAAAAAACCGGGAGCGACGGCATTGACGCGTATCCGCGGCGAATACTCCTGCGCGAGATGCACGGCGAGCCACTGCGTGAAATTATTGACTGCAGCTTTCGCCGCGGAATAGGTCAGGATGCGAGTAAGCGGGCGAAACGCGCTCATCGAGGAGACATTCAGTATCACGCCGCTTCCCTGCTCCGCCATCCCCTTACCGAAAACCTGGCTGGGGAGAATCGTGCCGAGAAGATTGAGTTCGAGAACCCAGCGCAGCGCGTCGGCCGGCAAATCGAAAAACTTTTGCTGGGGGCTCGTGGTGGCCTGCGGCTTGTTGCCGCCGGCGCCGTTGATCAGTATGTCGACTTTGCCGAAACGCGTGCGAACCGCCGCGGCGGCGAGGTTCAAGGCACCTGCGTCGAGCACATCGCAAACGATAAACTCAGTTCGGGACGCGTGCGGGAGGAGACGCTCGCGCAGTTCCTTTCCCGAACTGGGATTGGAATGCACGATTGCCACATTTGCCCCGCATTCCGCGAGAGCGTAGGTAATTTCGCGGCCGAGGACGCCGGTCCCGCCGGTGATCACGACCGTTTGTCCCCTGAAATCGTAGCCGGCTTTCAGTTTTTCCAGCACGGCGGAGGGCTGACTTGCAGTTCCAGCGGCTGTGGGACTAGCTGCATCGCGCGCGGATTGCGGCACCCTTGCCTCCATTCAAACTTAGGGCTTCACTGCGCATTCGGAGCGAAGCGGAAGAATAGCGAGTTGACACGCTACAGAAAACACGAAATGATATGTTTGTCAAACAGAACATTGGCCGGCTTTAAGTGAATTATTTTAAACTATAGAGAACGCGTCCGCCACCGGCCGCGCCGCCGGAGGATGCACTGGGGAACATACCATGACAACCGGGGCGACCGACGTGCGGACTTCCGGAAACAGTTTACAACTGGGCAAGTATTCCTTTGGACTGGGCGATCGGTTTGCGCACCAGGGCAAAGCGCAGCTCCAGTCCTGCATGCTGGCGGCGCAAGAGGGATTGGGCGTGACCCCGGTCTGGAATAAGTCGAACCGCGAGCACTTGATCGTCGGCTCGGAACCCGGCAGCGTCCTGGTGGAGGCCGAGGCAGCGGTGCGCGAACTGAAATGGCAAGGGCCATTTCACGTCGACGCGGACCACATCACGCTGGAAACGGTGGACCGCTTTGTGGCCTCGAGCGATTTTTATACCATCGATGTTGCGTCCGCGATCGGCAAGCCCGCCTCGAGCGAAGCGGTGAATGCCCTGCTGAACCGCCATCCCGAACTGCTGCAAAAAACCACCGTGGCGGGAATCGATGCCCCACTGCAAGTGGATCGCGCGACGGCGGAGCGAGTGGCGTCCAAATTCCTTTTTGCGGTGCAGCAGGCCGGGCGCATTTACCGGCATATCGAGTACGTGAAGGGCAAGGGGCGATTTATTCCCGAAGTTTCCATGGATGAAACCGACAGCCCGCAGACGCCCGGAGAGCTGCTGCTGATTCTCGCGGCGATCAGCGATGAAGGCATCCCCATACAGACGATCGCGCCAAAATTCACGGGGCGATTCAACAAGGGCGTGGACTATTTCGGCGATGTCGCCCAGTTCGAGACGGAGTTTCGCAGCGACGTGGCCGTGATCGCCCACGCGGTGCGAGCCTACGGCTTGCCGGCGAACTTGAAGTTGAGCGTGCACTCAGGGAGCGATAAATTCTCAATCTACGCTTCGATTCGGCGGACGATTCGCGATACCGGCGCGGGCGTGCACGTAAAGACCGCGGGAACAACGTGGCTCGAAGAGGTGATCGGTCTCGCCGAGGCGGGAGGCGAGGGGCTGGCGCTGGCAAGAGAGATTTACGCGGACGCGTACGCGCACCGCGAGGAACTGTGCGCTCCGTACGCCGCCGTCATCGATATCGACCCGAGGGAACTGCCGGCGCCGGAGACCGTGAACATCTGGAACTCGAATCGGTACACGAAGGCGCTGCGGCACGATCAGGGTTGCTGGGAATACAACCCCAGCTTCCGGCAATTGATTCACGTCGGTTACAAAGTGGCCGCGAAGATGGGCAAGCGGTACCTGGATATGCTCGATCGGTGCGAGGATTCGATCTCGCGAAACGTGACCACGAATCTTTACGAGCGGCACTTGAAGCCGATTTTTCTGGCAGAGTAGGACACCTACCAGCTTTCCATTGTGCCGTCGAGCCTGCGGTTGACCGGGAGATATGCGCGGCGATAGGGGAATTTCGCCGCGAGAGCTTCGTCGAGATCCACACCCAGACCCGGCTTATCTCCGGGGTGCGCCATCCCATCCGAAAACGTGTAGGCGTGCGGGAAGACGCGATCGGTATCGTCCGAGTGCCGCATGAATTCCTGCAAGCCGAAATTGTGGACGCTCAAATCAAAATGCAGCAGCGCCGCCATGCAGACCGGGCTCATGTCTGTGGCGCCGTGGCAGCCGGTGCGCACGTGGAATAGCTCGGCGAAATTCGCAATGCGGCGAAGGTGCGTAAGTCCGCCGGCGTGAACGGCGGTGGCGCGAATGTAGTCAACCAACTGCTCTTGAATCAGAAGCTGGCAATCATGGATGGAGTTGAAGACTTCACCGACGGCGATGGGAGTGGTGGTGTGCTGCCGGATCAACCGAAAACCTTCCTGCAATTCCGCGGGAACCGGGTCTTCCAACCAAAAGAGATGATAGGGCTCGAGCGATTTTCCGAGACGCCCGGCTTCGATGGGCGTGAGGCGGTGGTGCGCGTCGTGCAGGAGGAGCACGTCTTCGCCGAATTCCTTGCGGAGGCGCGCGAAAAGCAGGGGAATGAAATTCAGATAGAGTTCGGTGCTCCAGCGGCCTTCTTCAGGGAGTCCTTCCGTGGCAGGCTCGTAGTGCAGTTTGCCCCGGCCGACGCCATAGATGTTGGCGACGCCGGGGACACCGGACTGCGCGCGAATGGCTTTGTAGCCTAACTTCTGGTATTCGGCCACAGCGGCCACTGTAGATTCGATGTCCGCGCCATTCGCGTGGCCGTACACCGTGACGCCTGCGCGCGAGGCCCCGCCCAGCAATTGGTAAACGGGCACGCCAAGACTCTTGCCGAGAATGTCCCAGAGCGCGACGTCCACGGCCGCGATCGCGGCCATGGTGACCGGCCCGCGCCGCCAGTACGCGCCTTTGTAAAGGTATTGCCAGGTGTCTTCGATGCGGCGGGCGTCGCGGCCGATCACCAGCGGGCAGACGTGATCGCGAAGGTACGCTGCAACAGCCATTTCGCGGCCGTTGAGCGTGGCGTCGCCGAGACCGTACAGGCCGTCTTCCGTCACAATCTTAAGCGTGACGAAGTTTCTGCCCGGACTGCAGACGATGACTTTTGCGTCGGTGATTTTCATGAAGGCACCGCGCGCGGAATCACGCTCCCGGTTCGCGTGAGCGGAATGGTTGCGCGCCGCAATTCAGGCCGAAGCAGCCTGAGCACGAGCATTCTTCACTATCTCCACGAACTTACGCGCGAGTTCGGTGACAAGTTCGGGCCTACCTGCGCGGAGCGCCGCAGTGTTCACGAGTTCTCCGCCGATGCCGAGCGCCTCCGAACCGGCCAGGATAAACTCCGCGGCGTTTTCCAGAGTAACGCCGCCCGTGGGAATCAGGGGGATTTGTGGCAGCGGGCCCTTGAGGGCCTTGATGTATTTCGGCCCGCCCACATTTCCGCACGGAAACACCTTCACGAAGTCGGCGCCGGCATTCCAGGCGGCGACGATCTCCGTGGGAGTCAGCGAGCCGGGCATCACGAGCACGCCCTCCTTATTCGCCAGCTCGACGGTCTTCAGATCGAAGCCGGGGCTGACGAGGAATTGCGCGCCCGCATCAAGACAGCGGCGGGCACTCTCGGCGTCCAGCACAGTTCCCGCGCCGACCAGGAGATCGGGCCCGTGGGATTTTAGAACTTCGCGAATAATGTCAACCGCGCCGGGCACTGTCATGGTGATTTCCACGACGCGAATGCCACCAAGGCAAACAGCCTCGATGGCAATGCGCGCTTCAAGGGGCGAGGAAGCGCGCACCACCGGAACGATGCCGATTTCCGTGATGCGCCTTCTCACTTCGTCTTTGGTTATCAAGTGAATCTTTCCATCGGATTGAGTCCGTGCGCTTCGGAGATCATCAGCGGGCGATGCGCGCGCCGCCGCCTTTCATCACCTGCTGCACTTCCTTGAATGTGACCATGGTGGTGTCGCCCGGAGTGGTCATCGCCAGCGCTCCATGCGCGGCGCCGCATTCCACGGCCCACTGCGGATCCTTGCCGCTCAGAAAGCCGTAGATGAGTCCCGCGGCGAAGGAATCTCCGCCGCCGACGCGATCGTAAATTTCGAGATTTTCGCGACGCTGGGCCTCGTAGAACTTTCCTTCGGCGTAGCAGATGGCGCCCCAGTCATTTTTCGTGGCGGTCCTGGCCTGGCGCAAAGTCGTGGCGACAACCTTGAACGGGAAATCCTTGACGACGTTGCGGATCATGATCTTGAAGCCTTCAACATCCAGCTTGGTCAAGTTTTCGTCGACGCCGGGAACCTGATAGCCGAGCGCGGCAGAGAAATCCTCTTCGTTGCCGAGCACCACATCGAGAAGCGGGGCGATGCGGCGATTAACCTCCATCGCGCGCTTCTTGCCGCCGATGGCCGACCAGAGCGATTCGCGATAATTCAAATCGTAAGAGACGATCGTGCCGTGCTTTCTCGCGGACTGGATGGCTTCGATCGCGACGTCGGGAGTGGTGTCCGAAAGCGCGCAGAAGATTCCGCCGGTGTGAAACCAGCGCACGCCGAGCTTGCCGAAAATGTGGTCCCAATCGATGTCGCCGGACTTGAGCTGCGACGCCGCGGTGAGGCCGCGGTCGGAACAACCGAGCGCGGGGCGCACGCCGTAGCCGCGCTCCGTGAAATTCAAGCCGTTGCGCACGGTCCGGCCCACGCCATCGAAGGGAACCCAGCGGACCAGGGATTGGTCCACGCCGCCCTGATAGAGCAAATCCTGAAGCAGTTTGCCGACGGGATTGTCCGCGAAAGCGGTGACGACGCTGGTATCCAGGCCGAAGCAACGTTTGAGGCCACGCGCGACGTTGTATTCGCCGCCGCCCTCGCAAACTTCAAACGAACGCGCCGTCCAAATGCGTTTATCGCCTGGATCGAAGCGCAACATGATCTCGCCCAGGGCGAGCATGTCCCACCGGCATTCCTGCTTCGATTTGATCTGCAATGCCATCCCTCACCTCTTTATGTAATCCACCGCCATTTCGCTGGCCTGCCGCGAGGCGGGCGCAGGGCGACGGACAAAAAAAACAAGTTCACACGTCATTATGCTTGAGCCTCGGCGCCGAGGGAAACGGGTTTCAACCGCGGCGCCATAATCTGAATGAGTGCGAGCGCCACCAAATAGGCGATGCCCGCAATGAACAGCGGCACTCCGTAACTTCCCGTGCGCTTGAGCAGGTGGCCCACTGTGTTCGCGATGATGAATCCGCCCACGCCGCCCGCGGCGCCGCCGATTCCCACGACCGAGCCCACCGCCCGGCTCGGGAACATATCCGAGGGAAGCGTAAGCAGATTCGCGGAGAAGGCCTGATGCGCGGCCGCGGCGATGCTGATGAGCACCACTGCGATCCAGGCGTGATTGCTCCGGGCGGCGAACATGACCGGAAACACGGCAATGGCGCAGATTAGCATCACCGTCTTCCGCGCCACACTCGCCGAGACTCCGCGAGCGATCAAATTTGAGGATGCCCAACCGCCGGCCACGCTCCCGACATCCGAAACGAGATAAATCACCAGAATGGGGAGCGCGATCTGTGCCAGCGACATTCCGAACCGCCGCTGAAACAAATCCGGCGCCCAAAACAGCCAAAACCACCAAACCGGGTCGCTACACAACTTGCCGAGCACAAACGCCCAAGTCTGGCGATACGGGAAAAGTTTGAACGCGCTGATCTTCGGTTTCGGACCCTTCTCCTGCGGGTCCGATTCGATGTAGGCGAGTTCGGCTTTCGAGACGGAGGGGTGCTCCCGCGGCGTGCGGTACAGGATGAGCCAAAAAATCAGCCAGACGAATCCCAATCCGCCGACGATGTAGAAAGCCCAGGGCCATGGCCGCGCGTAACGGATGGTAATGACGGCGACGACGAACGGCGTGATGCTCGAGCCGAGATTCGTCCCAGCGTTGAAGATTCCCGTCGCGAGCGCGCGCTCTTTTCTTGGGAACCATTCCGCCACGGCCTTGAGGCTGGCGGGAAACAATCCTGATTGTCCCAGTCCCAGCAAAGCCCCGACCACCATGAATCCCGCGACCGTGCCGTGACCCGAGGGGAAATAACTCCATAAGCCGTGCAGATAAACAAATGCCGGGGCCACAATCACCGCAATCGCGGGGGCCATCCCGTAGGACATCGCGGCTAGGCTCCAAACCACCATGAAGGCGGCCAAGGCCTTCCGCGCCCCCAAGCGATCCACCATCGAGCCCGCGGCGAACATGCCCATGGCGTAAAAAATCTGAAACGACGCCACCATGTGGCCGTAGTCCACGTCATCCCATCCCAGAATCGGTTGAAGCGTGTGCTTCAGGGAGGAGAGGACATTGCGATCCATGTAGCTCTTGGTGGTGGCGAAGAGAAGGAGCGCGCAAATCACCCAACGGAAATAACCGCCGGGGCTGGGGCCGCCTCCCTTTGGTGCGTTGGAAGCGGAACTTGCCGGTACTGCGATTTCGTTTTCGTCGGCCATGTGCGGACTACCGGGTCCTTTGCAGGCAGCGATTTAGCTTAGAAACGACGAAGCAAAAACCGGGGGCGCCACGCGGCGCGTTACAAGACTTTGACCTCACGCCGCACGTCCGCGCCGCTGCCGAGTTCGAGGCCGAGGTAATCGCGGACGTTGCCGAAGCAGATATTGCGAATCATCGGGCCGACGAGCGAATCATCATCGGGCATTTCGCCGCCCTCAACGTCGCGGCCGATGAGATTGCAAATCACGCGGCGGAAATATTCGTGGCGCGGGAACGACATGAACGAGCGCGAATCGGTGAGCATGCCGATGAAGCGCGAGAGTAAGCCCACGTTCGAGAGCGCATTCACCTGCCACTCGATCGCTTCCTTCTGATCGAGGAACCACCAGCCGCTTCCGAACTGCATCTTGCCGGCGATCTTGCCGTCCTGATAATTTCCCAGGGCCGTCGCGAAGACGTAGTTATCGGCGGGATTCAGGTTGTATACCACCATCTTGGGCAACGCCTGCTCCTGATCCAGCCGATCGAGATAGGCGCACAGCGCGCTCGCCTGATTCCAATCGGCGATGGAATCGAAGCCGGTGTCCGGTCCAACCTCGCGCACGCGCCGCGTGTTGGCGTTGCGCAAGGCGCCCACGTGAAGCTGCTTGGTCCAGCCGCGCCGCGCGTCCAATTGGCCGAAGAACAGCATCAAGTACGACGCGAATTTCTGGTGCTCCTCCGGACTCGCCGCGCGGCCGTTGCGTGCCTTCTCGAAAATCGCGGTGGCCGATTGCTCGGTGGGGAAATCCGAAAAGCAGACGTCGATCCCGTGATCGGAGAGGCGGCCGCCCAGGGAATGGAAATATTCGTGGCGGCGGTCCAGGGCGTGCAGGAAATCCTGCAACGAGGCGATGTGCACGTTGCTGACTTTGGCGAGCTGGTCGGTCCAAGCGTTGAACAATTCGGGCGCATCCACGCGCAGCGCCTTGTCCGGCCGGAATGCCGGATAGACGCGAAACGCTGTTTCGCTCGCGGCGAGCTTCTTGTGGTGCGCAAGATCGTCACAGGGATCGTCGGTGGTGCAGAGGGCGAGCACGCGGAAGCGGCGAAGAATGCGGCGGGCGGTCAGCTCGCCGCTTTCGAGAATAGCGTTGGCGCGGTCCCAAATCGCGCGGGCGTTGTTACCGTCGAGCAGTTCATCAATGCCGAAGTAGCGCTTCAGTTCAAGGTGCGTCCAGTGATAGAGCGGATTGCGCAGGGTGTGAGGGACGGTCTTGGCCCAAGCCTGGAATTTCTCGAACGGCGTCGCGTCGCCCGTGCAAAACCGCTCGGAGACACCATTAGCGCGCATCGCCCGCCACTTGTAGTGATCTCCCTCGAGCCAGATTTCAAACAAATTGTGAAAACGGCGGTCTTCGGCGATCTCGGCGGGCGAGAGATGATTGTGATAATCAAGGATGGGCTCGTCTTCGGCAAAATCGTGATATAGCCTGCGCGCAGTCTTTGTGCTCAGCAGAAAATCTTCATGGATAAAGCCCATCGAGCCCTCCCCGGAAACTGCGCATGGGGCCTCTCGCTCTCAGCACACCCATGCGCCGCAGAAACTCTCCCCACCGCACTCGACGCCGGCGCCCGTCAGAGCTTGAAGATGCGGTCCATCAACAGCCACTTTTCGCCCGGCTTGGCTTGGGGAAGCGGCGATTGAAACTTCCACATCAAGCTCTCCCACTCCTGAACTTTCGGGTTCGCCGCATCGGCCTTTCCCTTGGCCTCGAACGAAAACGCGTCACTAACTTCCATAATCATGAACATTCGCGTTCCGAGCAGATAAATCTCCATGTCCGTAATGCCGGAATCCTTGATGCTCTCGATGATTTCCGGCCAAACGCGCTCGTGATGTTTCTTGTACTCGGCAATCAACTGCGGATCGTCTTTGAGGTCCAGCGTCAGGCAGTAGCGCTTGCTCATGTCTTCCTGTCCCGGGGACGGCGACCGCCCGCGCCCCGTTCGCTCAGACGGAAATTGCGGCGCCGCAACGCAACAAGCTACTCCCAGCCACGACTTGGCGCAACTTCTATACTTTATTGCCGTTGCGATTTCGTCTCCGCCACTTTAATGCCGTAAAACCGTGCGGCGTTCCCACCGAATAGCCCTTCTTTCTCAATTGGCGTCCGGTGGCGGGCGTACTCCTCGACAAGCTCTTTCACTTGGCCATACGTGCCGGCAAGCAGGCAGACGGGCCAATCCGAGCCGAAGAGCAGGCGATCGGGCCCAAACGCTTCAAATACGACGTCGAGATACGGCTGGAAATCCTGCGCGCACCACCGCTTCCAATCCCCTTCCGTAATCAGGCCGGACACTTTGCAGGAGACGTTGGGCGCTGCTCCCAGCGCGCGCATGTGGCGCGACCAGCACGCGATCTCTTTTTCTTTCACCGGCGGCTTTGCGATGTGGTCCACGACGAACGGTTGCTCCGGAAATTTCGCCACGAACTCGACGGCTGCGGGAAGTTGCTTCGGATAGATGAGAATGTCGTAGGTGAAGCCGAATTCCCGGAGACACGCAATTCCCCGCAAGAAGTCGTCGCGGAGCAGAAACCGGTCGTCGGGCTCAGCCTGGACAATGTGGCGGAATCCGCGCAGTTTCGGGAAACGCGAGAAATATTTGAGGCGTTCGCGCACATTCGGCGCCATCAAATTCACCCAGCCGACAACGCCGGCGATTTGTGGATGGCGTGCGGCCAGGTCCAAAAGGAAAAGGGTCTCTTCTTCGGACTGATCGGCTTGGACCGCGATGGTCGCGTCCATCCCATTCGCCGTCAATTCCGGAGCGAGGTCCGGGGGGAGGAAATCGCGCCGCAGAACGCCCATCTCCGCGGTGATCCAGGCGTCACGCACCGGATTGAACTTCCAGAAGTGCTGGTGGGCATCAATTCTCATCGAATCTTCGTCAGGATCTCCGAGCCAGCCGTACGGGAGGCGCGGGACGAGGCAGCCTCACAGTGAAACGTCTCTTTTCCACGGGATGAAATCGTCCTGGCCATGCACTTCGGCGCTGGTGCGCGCTGCCCCGCTCGCCACTTTCAAAATGTAATCGAGCAGCGAGGTTGCCGTTCGTTCGATGGAGCTTTCGCCGGAGATGATAGGGCCCGCGTCGAAGTCGATGATGTCGCTCATGCGGTTCGCGAGCGGCGTGTTGGTGGAGATTTTGATCACCGGCGCAATGGGATTGCCGGTCGGCGTGCCCAGGCCCGTCGTGAAAAGAACGACGTTCGCGCCGGCGCCCACCTGCGCGGTGACGCACTCGATGTCGCCACCAGGCGTGCACAAGAGATTCAGTCCCGGCTCGCTCGAATACTCGGGATAATCAAGCACGGCGCTAACCGGCGACGTGCCGCCCTTCTTCGCCGCGCCGGCGGATTTCATCGCGTCCGTGATCAGGCCGTCGGAGATATTCCCGGGCGAAGGATTCATCGCAAAGCTCGCGCCGACCGCCTTGGCGCGCGCGGCATAGTCGCGCATGAGTTGGATGAACCGGTCGGCGACATCCTTTCGCACGGAACGATCGATCAACTCCTGCTCGACGCCGCACAGCTCGGGAAACTCCGCCAGAATGGTCCGGCCGCCAAGGGCCGCGAGCATGTCCGAGATATGCCCGAGCGCGGGGTTTGCCGAGAGGCCCGAAAACCCGTCGGAGCCGCCGCACTTCAGCGCAATCGTAAGTTTGGAAATCGGCGCTGGCGCGCGACGCAGCGATTCCGCCTCGAGCAAGCCGAGGAAGGTCTTTTGCATCGCCTTGCCGAGCATCGCCGCTTCCGAGGGACTGCTCTGCTGCTCGAAAATGAAGACCGGCTTCTCAGGTTTCGGCGCGCGGCGCTCGATCTCTTCGCGCAAAAGAGAGACCTGGGCGTTCTGGCAGCCGAGGCTCAGGACGGTCGCGCCCGCGACGTTGGGGTGATGAATGTAATCCGCGATCAAACCGCAGAGATTTCGCGCGTCGTCGCGCGTGCCGCCGCAACCCAACTGGTGGGACAGGAATTTAATCCCGTCCACGTTGGCGAAAACTTTCTTTCGGTCGCCGGGCGCGGCGTCCTCGGAGAACGGCTGCTGCGAAATCTCGCCGGTCCGCCCTTCTCGATACAGTTTGACGAGCTCCGCGACGTATCGGCGGTACACCTGCGGCTGCGCGAAACCGAGTTCCTCCTCGAACGCCTCCTTTAAGACGCCCAGATTGCGGTTTTCGCAAAAGACCAGCGGCACCACCAGCCAGTAATTTCTCGTCCCCACCTCGCCATCGCTTCGGTGATAACCAAGAAAGGTCCGCTCCGTCCATCCGGAAACATCCGGCGGCCGCCAGGGAGCAGGCCCCGCATACTCACGAAACTCCGTCGAATCGTGGCGAAGATTGTGCACCGTGACGGCTTCGCCGCGCCGGATCGGCGCGAAGGCGCGGCCAACCATCACGCCGTACATGTGGACGGGATCGCCCGGCGCGAAGTCCTTGGCCGCGAATTTATGTTTCGCGGGGACGTCGGTGGCGAGAGTGTACGCGTGGCCGTTGACTTCGAGCGTCTCGCCCTTCTTCAAGTTTGCGAGGGCGATGACGACGTCATCCCGCGGATCGATCTGCAGCACCCTGGATTGCATGAATCCTTTTCGCCGTCTCCGGAAGCGCGGCGATCAATCGCGATGCACGATCGCCGCATCGGCCGCGCCATCCACGGAATCGGCTCCCAGGCCATCGCCGGGAGCGCGATTCCATTGCAGCATGATGTCTTTCTTGTCTGTGCCCTCTAGTTCCAGCAGAGCGGCGTTGTCCGGCGTCGACGGTTCGCTCCACGCGACCGGGCGTGAGTCCTTGCCATTCCTTCTTGAGGGGTTGAACGCCGATGGATTCCGAGGGACAATCGTCGCGGATTGGGGGCCAGCGCTCGCCACAAATAAAGTCGCTCTGAGCGGGGGATTGTATCAGAACCCGGCGTAAGGAGTCTTCTGCCGCGGGCAACCACCCACAACTGAAAAGCTGAACGGAGAGGGTTCCGCGCCCCAGGACGCCCGGCCAACGCTTGTGACGGGCCGCGCATCTGTATCGTCTTCGGGGTGTGTGCGAAGCCGAGGGGCGGTTCCCCGCAGGGTCCGCTCATAGATAGATGCGCGCCGGGAACCGGGCCGCCGTACAACTTGCTTTGCCACCAATATCTTGCATCGGATAAGATGTCTCACCACTTTGGACTGGAAGGGGCAGATGACCTTGGTACACCGCGTTAGTGAGTGCGTCGCACGTCTTGGCAGGCCGGCTCAGAGGATCGCCGCATTGGGAATCATTCTGTGGGTGTCGTCGATGGCCCAGCCGGCCCTGGCGCAGCGGGTTGCCCTCACATTGCCTACAGGAAACTACCCTGCCGCGGTTGCCGTGAACCCACTGACGAATAAGATCTACGTTGCGAATCAGAACCAAAGCACCATAACGGTGATAGACGGCGATACCAACAACACGACGACGATCTCCCCAGTAACGTCTCCCGGCGCGATCGCGGTGAATCCCGTCACCAACGAGATTTACGTTGCGAATGTGGGCTCTACGACGATCACGGTGATTAACGGGGCGACGAACGCCACGAGCACGGTCACCGTAGGGCAGTCCCCGGTCGCGATTGCGGTCAACGCCGTGACGGACACGATTTACGTTGCAAGTGCGAGCCTAACCAGCAACAACGTGACGGTGATCAACGGTGCGACGAGTACGGTCACCGCGACGGTCGCGGTGGGAACCACGCCCGCAGCCATTGCTGTGAACTCCGTGACGAATATGATTTACGTGGCAAACCAGGGCAGCAACAACGTCACGGTGATCAACGGCGCGACGAATACGGCGTCCGCGACAGTGACCGTTGGGGCGACGCCGGCGGCCATCGCCGTGAATCCCGTCACGAACACGATCTACGCCGCGAATCAAGACAGCACCGTGACCGCGATCAACGGCGCGACGAATGCCACAACGAGCATTCCATCCGGAGCGCTATCGCGCGCGATTGCGGTCAATCCGGCTACGAACACCATCTACGTGGCAAACCAGAATGCCGGCACGGTGAGCGTGATCAACGGCGGGACGAACGCGCTCACGGCAAGTGTTACCGTGGCGCCACAGCCGGTGGCCCTCGCCGTCGATGATGTCACCAATCGCGTCTATGTCGCCGGCTTCAGCTTCACGAGCGGAATGGTGACGGTGATTGACGGCGGCACGAATGTGGCCACCAACCTCTCCGCCGGATCCGATCCTTCTGATTTGGCTGTCAATCCGGTGACGAACAAGATCTACGTCGGGAACGTGGGCAGTAACAACGTGACCATAATCGATGGCGCGACGAACACGACGAGCACAGCCCTTGCGGAGCCCTTCCCTTCCGCCGTGGCCGTGAATCCCGCCACCAACTTCTTCTATGTGGCGGATGAAAATTCCAACGCGGTGACGGCGATCAACGCGGCCACGAGCGCCGTGACGAATATTCCGGTCGGCAGCAGCCCCGACGCCCTGATCGTGAATTCGCTGACGGATACCATTTACGTTGCCAATCAAAATGGGAGTATTCCGAATCAAAAGGGCAACACGGTGAGCGTGATCAATGGAGCCACGAATACCGTTGCGGCGACGGTGCTGGTCGGGAGCGAGCCCGTCGCGCTCGCGGAGAATATACTTACGAACAAGATTTACGTCGCGAACGCCGCAAGCAACACGGTGACGATCATTGACGGAGCCACGAACGGCACCACTACGCTTTCCGCGGGCACCAATCCCTTCGCATTGGCCGTGAACGAGGTGACGGACCAGATTTACGTCGCAGACTTTTTTTCCTCGAATACGCTGACCATCATTGACGGCGCGACCGATAGCACTACCGCTGTGGGTGTGGGCTCCTTTCCGCGCGCGGTGGCCGTGAACAGCGTCACGAACAAGATTTATGTCGCCAATTACCAGGGCGCTAGCGTGACCGTTGTGGACGGAGTGACGACCGGCACCTCGACGCTTGCCGTTGGCCCCGAACCCGTCGCACTGGCGATCGATGAGACACTGAACAAGATCTACGTCGCGAATCAGGGAAGCAACACTGTGTCCGTGATTGATGGGAACACGAACCAGGTGACGACGATCACCGTGGGCAGCGGGCCTTCGGCGATTGCGTTCAATGGCGTCACGAACAAGGTCTACGTGGCGAATTCCGACGGCACCCTTGCGGTGATCGACGGAACGTCCGGGAGCACTGCGACGCTCACGGTGGGATCGTTCTCCGGCTCGTTGGCGGTCAACCGTGCGACGGATGAAATTGCGATTGCCGACGGAAACAGCAGCAACGTCACGCTGATCGCAGAACAAAACGTGCAGACGATTCCGCTGAGCACGACGATCACGCCTTTGCCGGGGAACCAAATCATCGGAACGGCGCCGCCTCCCGCATCAACGTTCACTTTCACGACCAACTCGACGTACGCTCCCAATTCGCCGCAAGTCTTGGGCGTCTTTCTCAGGCTCGATACGTGGCGCGGACCTTGGGTGGCCGCTTCTGGCAGTGGGAATACTTTCACGTGCCCGTCCGCTTCCTGCCAGTTCCCGACACTGACGGTGGGGCCGCACATCCTATTCGCGTACGCCGAGGACGCTCAAGCAGCGACAGCGAATGGATTGAGCAGCCCCGTGATAGGAACTATTGCGGCATACCAGTTTGTCGTGGTGCCTGTGCAGACATCGACGCTGCTCACTTCGAACTCCAATCCGTCTGCCGCGGGATCGAGCGTCATCTTTACGGCGACGGTGACCACGACCGGCACACAAACCCCCACTGGAACTGTGACCTTCGTGGATGGCTCGACGACACCTGCGACGACGCTTGGGACGGGCACCTTAACCGCCGCCAGCGCCACAACTGCCACGGCCACTTTAACCATCTCAAATCTGGGTCCCGGCCCGCACTCGATCACCGCCGTCTATGGCGGCGACCAGAATGGCGGGGCTAGCGTTTCCAACGGGCTGACGCAGACCGTGGGAGCGCAGAGCACGACGACGTTGCTGGGCGCCAGCCCGAACCCAGCCTTTCTGGGTGGCTCCATCCAATTCACCGCGACGGTCAGCGGCGCAGTAGCCGGCACGCCGACGGGAACTGTGAATTTTCTCAACAACGGCGCGATGATGGGCTCGGGGACTTTGAATGGATCCGGAGTCGCCACCTTTTCGATTTCCTCTCTCGCGCTGGGAACCTACTCTATCACCGCCGTTTACCTCGGGGATGCGAACAACATGGCCACGCCCCCTGCGGCCGTGCCCGTGCTCTCCCTGACGGTAGGAGCAGCGAGCTTTGTGATTTCCGGGTCGCCGACAACTGTCACTCTCACGGCCGGCAGCACCGCTTCGTATATCGTCAGCGTGACGCCGGAGGGAAATTTCACATCCGCGGTCACTTTGACCTGCCCTACGGTGGCGCCCGC
>Ga0209517_10003003_pt1 | contig 23191 bp, 18 predicted proteins | sample PeaSoiMetSII2010_FD_187695 | JGI IMG/M metagenome (GOLD analysis project Ga0209517, IMG submission 187695) | Peat soil microbial communities from Weissenstadt, Germany - SII-2010 (SPAdes) (version 2) | ecosystem: Environmental > Terrestrial > Soil > Wetlands > Peat | place: Germany...
ACTTCATTACCGATCCAGCGAGCGCCGGTGTGAGCCCGACGACAGGTCGAGGACTGGGTCCGTTGGTCCTCACCGCCACCGGCGATGTGGGCATCGGCAACCCGTTCCTCGGTGGTGGTGGACCGCGAGGAACGCAGTTTGCGGTGAAGATCGTTTTCTAGGTCTGTACCAAAGCTTCTCTCCCGACTCCTCCCGCGAGCGTGCGGGAGGACGTACGGGAGGAGCGTTTCTGCGCCTCTGTCCTTCTTCGCCAGCAAGGTTTTGACCGCGTCGGGAAGCGTGAACACAGAATCGGGAACATCGTCGAAGCTTACCTCATCCAGCGACAGGCTATGGTCAGGTTCATGACTTTCGTAATCCTCGCCGCAGGTCAGACTCGGGCTACACTAAAATTCGAGGACTAGCTTCGCGCTGGAGTCACTCAATGGGCCTTCGCTTTATGCTCTTTCTGATGGCGCTGCTGACCATAGCGGCTAGTGCGTCGCTCGGGCAGGATTCGGACGCTTCCCCGCAGGTGCGCAAAGTCGTGCTTAAGGTGGCTCCCGTCTATCCTGATCTGGCCAGACAGAATCGAATTTCCGGCGTAGTGAAGCTCCGCGCAACCATCGCTCCCAACGGTTCAGTCAGATTAGTCGAGCCGGCAGGCGGAAACCCAGTGTTGCTTAAGGCTGCTCAAGAAGCTGTAGGGAACTGGAAGTTCACCCCTGGTCCGGATGAAACCCGGGAACTGATTGAGCTCCGCTTCGAGCCGCATTGATTGCAACGCCGATTGCTCTGAATGGCGCTATAATCGGGGAATAGTTTTCCTCCCCCCTCCAGCGAGTATTAATGGACAAAGCCCCCGGGGTTTTGATTGCAATTCAGAGAGTTCAGCGCTCAGCGCCCGCACCCCGTCTCCGGCTGCTGACCGAACTGGAACCTCGCCATCGTGTGTTCTTCCGCAATCTGGCGGACCTGCTGCTGTCGCGGCCAGTCTCGCAGATTCCGATCACCTCACGGCCCGCACCTTTCTGGGACGACGTTTTCGTCCCTTCCGGCGCCCCCTGGTCCGCGTTCCTGGAGTCACTCCTATGGCACTTTTTGCTACTGATTGTGTTCGTATGGGGCCAATCCAGAGTATGGACGCCGGTAAAGCTTTTCCCGCAGCAAAATGCGGTCCACAGGTCTATCACCTACTACCCACTTAGGCAGTCCTTTCCAGCAGCCGAGAGCAGAGTGACGAGCGTCGGGGCGCGGTCGCGAGCGAAGCGGACTTCGCCACGTAAACCGCCACATCAATCCGCGATGCCAGTGACGGCGCAGCAAAAACCGAGCATCGTCACACCGCCTGACATCAAGCAGGCTACGGCCAGGCTGCCGAGTTTCTTGGGCTCCCATGCGGTTACACCCATGGTGCCCTTCTCAGCCACGGCAGGCACACGGCGGAACGCGCTGGCGGGACCGTCTGGCGTGGTGGCTCCGCCGCCCGAGGTTGACAAAGACGTTGAGCAAGCTAAAGCTCGCCGGCTGGCACTGCCTCAAGCTTCTGCGGTTGCTCCCGCCCCACAGCTCGGAGGGCCTTCCGCCGGACGGGCTATGAAGGCGCCCAATACGGGTGGCTTGCGAGTTGTGCCGCCGCCTCCATCGATGCAGAGCGCAGGCGACTCGGCGAGAGCTGGGCGGTTGGGTTCAGGGCTGAATTCATTGTCCGGCGCGGGGCCCAATGTCGTACCCCCTCCCCCGCTGGTTCAGACTGCGCGCAATGCTGCGGGAGATGCACGGTTGGGTGCGATGGCTGGTGCGGGTTCGCAAGTGGTACCCCCGCCTCCTTCGGTGCAGAGCGCAGGCAACTCGGCTGGAGGTACGAGGTTGGGCTCGCTTTCCGGTTCGGAAGTTGTCCCGCCTCCTCCATCCGTCGAGAGTGCAGGCCACTCGGGCGCGCGGGGACGCTTAGGCTCGTTGTCCGGGAATGGGTCCGGAAATGGCTCACAGATCGTGCCGCCTCCTCCATCCGTCGAAGGCTCAAGCGCCCCTGCTGGAGGTACGAGGTTGGCCTCGCTTTCTGGCGCGGGCTCGGAAGTCGTGCCGCCTCCTCCATCCGTTGAGGGTGCGGGCCACTCGGGCGCGCGGGGACGCTTAGGTTCCGGAGATGGCTCACCGATCGTGTCGCCTCCTTCATCCTTTGAGGCTGCGGGCAACTCGGGCGCGAGAAAAATTTTAGAACCAATGGATCCCCTGCCGATGGACGCCTCTTCGGACCCCCCGGCCGTCAACAATCCTACCGTCGAAGAGTTGCCTCTCGGTTTCCTTGGCGTGGTGTTTGCCGCGCCGGGTACCTCCTTCTTTTCCAATTTCGAAGTCTTCGTCGCCAGGCGACGGGTCGGCAAGGACCAACTGCAACTCATAAAGCTGGTTTATGAATTTCTTCCCTATCAACGGCGGCTGTCTGAATATGATCTCAATAGCCTGCCGCCGCGGGTAATCAAGCTGCGCGTGACCCCGGATCCGAGCTGTGACGAGTCCTTGGGGCAGGTAATTCAGGCTCACACCGATCCCGCTCTTCCAGCCACACAGTACCCAAAGCTCCCAGCAGCGTTGCGTTCCGCCGACCTCAGCGCAGTGCTGCCCTGTTATCGCACCACCGCAGACGATTTCCAGAAGGCCATGTCGATGTCGCGACCCCAGTGAGCTGACGCAGGAGAATTCTGAGAAGGTCCACGGGCGGGCGGCTGACTTCGGGATTCTTGCTGGAGCCGGAGCAGAGCTCTTCGGCGATTGTGGTGCTATCCGGGAGCTAAGTATTTTGTGATGCAGAGTCGAGCCTTTCGCCGCCGACTCAGATCAGCCTTGATCTGAGCCAGACGCGCCGTGAGGATCAGCCCATAGATGGCTACAACCCATTTAACTGAGTCGACAGCTCCGCTCAACTGCTTGATAGGGCAAAGGGCACCTCCGCTTATTGCGTGATGCTGCTGGCAACCGAGGAGAACACATTATTCGCATTCCCGCCGATCAGCCGGACGGTTCCAATGACGATCACCAGGATCACCGCGAGCATCACCGCATACTCGGCGATGTCCTGACCCTCCTCGCTTCGCCACAATTTTTTCGCCAGATCCGTTGATTTCATGCTCCCTCCCCAACGTGGGATCGCCATTTCACAGCGTTCAAAACTTCCTGCCGATGAACGTCGCTGCGCTAACACCTATATTATGCACCCTTGCCGCCTGTGGACGTAAGCGGACACCGCAGGAAAACCGGGTCGAAAATAAATATTTTCGGCAAAAACTGGGGCGGGCCGATGGCGGGTGGAAACTTTCCTGGGCTGCCGGTAGTCTAATCTGCTAGCACAGGTGCGCCTCTTTTCGAATGAAATTTCCGCTACAGCTCTCCGTGGTTTCTATCTTTCTTTTTGGTTGCCTTTTTTGTGCTGAGCCCCTTGCTGCTGAGCCGCCCGCGCCGGATGCAGCGTCTCCCGCCGCTGTTTCTTCGACCCCTGTCCTTCCTCCCCAGTTTGCCGGCTGGCAGGTGAAAGGCGTGGTTGCCAGGAGCGACGATCCCGCGTCCGCTGATGCGGTGAATGCGCCGGTTTTGAAGGAGTATGGCTTCGTGCGTTTGGAGAAGGCGGGCTACACTCGCGACGACGGCCGCAATCTAACGATTCGAGCCGCGGTGTTTGAAGATGCCAGCGGCGCTTACGGCGCCTTCACCTACTATTATTCTCCCGAGATGGAGGAGGAAACCATCGGCGGGCAGGCGGCTTTTCTGAATAACCGCGTGCTCTTCTATCAGGGGAATGTACTGGTGGATGCGGTGTTCGATCGAATGAGTGTGATGTCGGCGGCGCAACTGCGGCAACTGGCTGGGCTGCTGCCGCAAGCTGCGGGCGGCAAGAACAACCCGCCTTCGCTGCCCGCGTATCTTCCGAAGCGGACTTTTGCCGGTAGTTCGGACAGAAGTTCCGAGAAGAATCTGGAGAAGAACACGACCAAGTACATTCTGGGTCCGGTCACGCTTGATCGGGTCGGATCGCCGCTGCCCACTGCGATGGTGGATTTCAAGTCGGGCGCGGAAGTCGTGATTGGCAAATATGCGCTGAACGCGGGCGAGTCCACCCTGATGCTGATCGAATATCCCACGCCGCAGATTGCCGCGGAACGGCTGCGCCAGATTGATGCCTCGCACCAGGTCACCCAGCAGCAACCGGGGGTTGTGCCGATTCTTGATGTGGGCCCGTTCTTCGATACGCGCACCGGCCCGATCCTCGTGATCGCGTCCGGCCCTCTTTCAAAAAGCGAAGCGCGATCGCTGATGTCGTCGATCAGCTACGAGGCCGATGTCACGTGGAATGAAAACACCTACGTGACCAAGAAAGACAATCTGGCAAACTTTCTGTTCAATGCGATTCTTCTCTGCGGAATTGTGGTCGGCCTGGCGCTGGTGGCCGGGATTGCGTTTGGTGGCTTGCGAGTGCTCGTAAAACGGTTTTTTCCCGACTCCGTCTTCGATCGTCGGGAGGCGATGGAAATCATCTCGCTGCACCTGGAAGACGCCCCCCGGCCGCTACCTCGGGAGCGGTAAGTGACTCAATCGAATGTCGTTAGCGTCGAAAAGAAGGATATTTACCCCATTTTGATCCCGTTTGCTGACTTGTGGACGCACCGTGTAAGTTGTTGAAAATAAGACTATTTAAGTCGAAAATTTTGCTTGACACTGTGCTTTTGAGGCTCATAAGATTCCCGCAGAAAGCTCTGATGGATGGAAACCTCCGTTGGAACTATTCTCCCTTGAAAGAAAAGGCCGCCCAAGTTGCCGGGTGGCCTTTTTGTTTGGAGGCAGTTCTCGGTCGGAGCAGTTCTCAGTTCCCAGTTCCCAGTAGGCTGGCAACGGGTCCGGTGTTCACCGAGAACTGAGAACTGTCCTGCAACTGTTGAGCGCTGTTATGCGTATCACCCACAGGACAAAATTGTAGCCTTGGAGGCCAAGCGATGTTTTGCGATCAATGTGGTGCGCAGTTGCAACCGGGTGATTTACGTTGCGGACGCTGCGGCAAACCCGTGCTTGGACTCGTCGAGCTTCAGCGTTGCCGGGTCCGCGAGCATGTCCGACTGGTGGGCATTCTCTGGATGGCGTACTCGGCATTGCACGTGGTTGCAGGAGCGGTCCTGATCGTTGTCGCACAGGTGATCTTCGGCCACGTGATCCATATTCACGACGGCCCGCCGCCTGAAGTCACCGTCTGGCTGCGGCCTCTTCTCACGGTTGTCGGATGGTTGATCCTGGCGAAAGCCGCGGCCGGCTTCATTGCCGGTTGGGGCTTGCTGCAGCGGCAGGAGTGGGCACGAATCGTCGCCCTGGTGGTGGGCTTCGTGGCGCTGCTGAACGTTCCGATCGGCACTGCCCTCGGCATCTACACGCTCTGGGTGCTGCTCCCCACGCGATCCGATGATGAGTACAAAGCGCTGGCGCAGGCCGCGTAACACGGGCACATTGGGCTGGGCGAGGAGAACAGCGGGGCATGTTGTCACCTGCGCGTATACCTTCGGACCACTCATGCCCATGCCCCCAACCCATCCCGGACACGGCACCGGACACGGCGAGGTGTGACTCTGGTCACAGACCCTTGGCTATCGAACATCGGATCATAGGAAGCTATAATGATCTGCGTGAGCCGAGTTCGAGCACTTGTTTTAGTCGGCATCGTGCTGCTGTGGGTGGCGGCTCCTGCCGTCGCCTGTGTGTTCCCCGGAGTCACGCTTACTCCCGCCGAGCGGGAATGCTGCCATCACATGGCCCAGCACTGCGGGAAGACCGCAATGCCCGCGAGCCATTCGTGCTGCCAAGTTCAGGGTCGCCATAATGCCCTGATTCAGGCAAGCTCTTCGGTTCCGAATCGGCGCGTGGCGATTGCTCACACGGCCATCCAAGGAACGCTAGCGCTCCCCGTGACAACGCGAGCACGGTTGACTATCGACCTGCATTCTCCACCACCTGACCCGCAGTTCTCGTCTATTTCCATTCTGAGAATCTAGACCGCTTCCACCGCCCTACCCAATGCCTTGTCCAAGGTCAAGCTAGGTCTTGATCTGAGCGCACGTGCGTGTTCGACAGGGTTTCGTCTGAAGGTCTGTCTTGTTGCGGAGGAGTTAATGAAAATGATCCAGATTCTTATCCTTTTATCGAGTTTGCTGATGTCCGTGCTCGCGAGTGCGGCGGATTCTTCCGGTTCCGATCCTCTGGAAGGAATGGCAAACCTGTTGGAGCAGGAGCACCAGCACCCTCGCAGTTCCTCGCCGCCGATGAGCTTAGCGGAGTTGGAATCGGCTGCTCTATCCGGCAATCCTGAAATCCGTCTCATGTCCCGTCGAATCGCGATTGTTGAAGCGAAGGCTAGAACCGCGGGGTCGCGTGAAGATCCAGCTTTCATGTATCGCGGCTGGGGCACGCCCCTCCAGCGCCCGTGGGATTTGAACCAGACCCAGCACATGTTCATGTTCAACCAAGCTCTGCCGGGGCCGGGCAAACGGGCATTGCGGGCGGATGTTGCCGGGGAACAAAACGAAGTTGCGAAAGCAGAGTTGGAAGACGAGAAGCTCGAAGTCGCCGCTCAGGTACGAAAGGCGTTCTACGACCTGCTCCGCAATCAGGACGAATTGTTGCTCCACGACCAGCAGGCCGCACTCGCACGCCAAGCACTAGAGGAAGCTCGCATCAAGTACGTGGTCGGAAAAGTGCCGCAACAAGATGTGCTCAAGGCGCAGATTGCCCTCACGAAACTGGTTGAGCACCTTGTCATGTTGCAGCAGGAAGGCAACATGGCAAGTTCACGTCTCAATACGCTTCTGGGACGCGATCCCGCATCGCCCATTGCGGTCGAAGGACAATACGCGCCTCCCAATACTTTGCCATCACTCTTGGAGCTCGAGCGGCTTGCCCTCAGCAACAGACCGGAGCTCGCGGCAGCGACCTCGGCGATTCGTCAAGGCGAGTTACAGGTGAAGCTCGCGGAAAAGGGCGACTCGCCCGATTACAACCTCAGCGCGGGATACATGCTGATGCCGGACGGTGCGCGATACCGCAACACCTACATGGCGGAACTCTCGGTCACACTTCCATGGCTAAACCGGGGCCGTCACGATGCCGAGATTGCCGAATCGCAAGCGACCGTAACCGAGAAGCAAGCCGAATACGACTACCGGCGGGCGCTGGTCTTTCAAGAAATTCAGGAGGCTCTGATCCGGGCACAGTCCGCCAAGCGCCTTGTAGACGTTTACCGAAATACACTGCGCCCACAAGCGCAAGCCTCCCTGAAGGCAGCGGTGAGCGCCTATCAGGCAGATCGCACGGACTTTCTCAATCTTCTCGACAGCCAGAATACGACTTTGGACATGGAACTGAACTACTACCGCTCTGCTTCCGATCTGGAATCGAATCTGGCTGATCTTGAACGCGCAACGGGCGTTCCCTTGAATCGGCAGCCAGGTTCGCCGTCGAAACCAGAACCCCAATCTGATGCTTCACATTTGTCCTTGGAGGTGCCGCGATGACTAAGCGTGAAAAGCAGTTCGTGATGACTGGAATGTTGTTTGGAATGCTTTTGGCTGCCGTGTTCTACGGGGTCAGCCGTCATTTGCATGGCGGTGCAGCAGGCAAAGTTGATGCGGTCACGGTGGTTCAGGCAAGAGAGAGCGAACCTGACCCACCTTCCCAAGTGGCCGAAAGCGGAGTTAGTGAGACCGTGTCCGCTGTGCAATTAACCATACAGGAGCAGCAGCAGATCGGCGTGCAGACGGTTGAGGTTGAGCGCCGGAGTCTCCGAAGGACTTTAAGCACGGTTGCTCAGGTCGAGCAGCCGGAGACGGGACTCAGGTCCATCAGCGCCCGCGTCAGTGGACGCATTGACAAGCTGTTCGTGGACTTCACTGGGCAGGCAGTGCGACGGGGTCAGGAGATCGCCCTCATCTACAGTCCGGACATCTTCAGCACGGCTGAGGAATACAGGCTTGCGTTGGAAAACCGCAAGCGCCTTGGCTCTGGTGCCGAGTCACAGGCAATCTCCGGCGCGGAGGACCTAGTTGCCGCCAGCCGCAGGCGGCTCGAACTTTGGGGAGTGACCCCACAGCAGATCGAGGGAATTGCCAGTTCCTCGAAGCCGCAAATTGACCTGCCGATCTATTCGCCCGCCAGCGGCGTCGTGACCGAACGAAAAGTAACTGAAGGGCAGTATGTGAGCGCGGGAGAATCGCTGTACACGCTCTCCGACCTAAGCAGCGTGTGGGTAAAGGCGGAGTTATATCAGCCGGATGTGGCTTCGATTCGCGTTGGCCAAGTCGCAGAGATCAGCGGGGACGTGCCCAATGGAACCGTGCACGGGCACGTTGCATTCATCGATCCCATGGTTAACCCGCAGACACGGACTGCCTCAGTACGCATACAGGTTCCCAACCAGCAAATGCGCTTGCGGCCCGGCATGTTCGTACAAGTCAACTTTGCCATGCCAGAAGGCGGCGACGTGCTCGTTGTGCCCAGATCGGCAGTGGTCGATACGGGCACTCGCAAGATTGTTTATCTCGCCAAGAAGAATGGGATTTTCGAGGGCACCGAGGTGCGCGTCGGTCCCCCTTCTGACCAGTACTACCCGATTCTTGCCGGACTGAAGGTGGGAGATCGTGTCGTTACGCAGGGAAACTTCCTGATCGACTCGCAGACGCGGATTACTGGAGGCATGACGGGGTTGTTCGGAGGGTCGACGCAGTTTGAGTCTGGCCAAGAGGCGGCCTCGGCGACAATCCGCTTCGGCTTCCGAGCCGACCCCGCTTCTCCCAAGGGCGGAAGCTATACGACAGTCCATGTGACCGTGCTGGATGCTTCGGGGAAGCCCATATCCGATGCGGAAGTGAAGGTCGCACTCGTGATGCCCGCGATGCCCGCCATGAATATGCCTGAGATGCGCTCTCCTGCTGACCTCGCATGGAATGGGTCTGACTATGCGGGCACCTTAAAGGTTCCGTCCTCAGGTTCATGGAACGTAGAAATCGAGGCGCGACGAAACGGGCAGCGACTCGGAACCTATCACTCGCGCTTGGCAGCGCAATGAGGAGATACTGCGATGATTAACCGGCTAATTGAATTTTCACTCAAGAATCGCCCCCTCATCCTCATCGCCTACCTGATCTTGGGAGCGTGGGGCTATTGGGCCTTGCTGAAGACGCCCATCGACGCGATCCCCGATCTCAGCGAGAACCAAGTCATCGTCTACACGGATTGGTCGGGACGGAGTCCGCAGGAAGTGGAGGATCAAATCACCTATCCGCTCACCGTCAACCTGCAAGGCCTGGCTGGAGTGAAGGAGGTTCGCTCCTCCTCGGCGTTTGGCTTTTCGATGATAAGCGTCATCTTTCAGGACGACGTTGACCTCTATTTCGCCCGCACCCGAGTGTTGGAGCGGATGAACCTCGCTTCGAGTTTTCTCCCGGAAGGAGTCGTCCCCGTGCTCGGGCCGGACGCCACGGGCGTCGGGCAAGTGTTCTGGTACACGGTTGAAGGCCCCTACGACGGTGGCACCCTGCATTCACTTCAAGACTGGTTCATCAAGTATCAACTCAATTCCGTTGCCGGCGTGGCCGAGGTCGCCAGCATTGGGGGATGGGTACGCCAATACCAAATTGATGTAGACCCGACCAAACTTCGCGGCTACAACATTTCCTTGAGCACGCTTGTTGGAGCAGTACAACGTAGCAACACCAACGTGGGGGCTAAGGTTCTGGAGGTCAACGACACGGAAGAGGCGGTACGTGGCGTTGGGCTGATTCAGTCCGTCGATGACATCAACAACATTGTGCTCACATCCAGCGGGGGTACTCCGGTCTATGTCCGCAATGTCGCCGACGTGCATCTTGGCCCCGAGTTTCGCCGAGGCGTACTGGACAAAGCCGGGAGAGAGACGGTCGGCGGCGTGGTGGTGATTCGTAGCGGAGCCAATGCGCTGGAAGTGATCGAGACCGTCAAGCTGAAAATCAAAGCCCTAGAACCCGGACTCCCGAAAGGTGTTCACATCGTTCCGTTTTACGACCGCAGCACTCTGATACTGCATTCCGTCGATACGCTCAAGACGGCACTGATCGAGGAGATCGTCCTCGTCACTCTCGCGCACGTCCTGTTCCTGTGGCACTTCCGCAGCATTCTGATCGTCACGCTGCCCTTGCCGCTGGCGGTGCTTTGCTCCTTCCTGTTCATGCACTACGCCGGCATTTCATCGAACATCATGTCGCTGGGCGGAATCGCCATCGCCATCGGGGTGCTGGTGGATGCAGGCATTGTGATGACGGAAAACGTCCTCCGGCGAGCCGAACAATACTACGAAGCGCACGGTGAATATAGGTCAGCCATCGAGCAGATCACGTTAGAAGCAGCCAAGCTGGTTGGCCGTCCCATATTTTTCGCGATGGCAATTATCATTTTGGCTTTTGTGCCCGTGTTCGCGCTGACCGGGATGGAAGGAAAGATGTTTCATCCGTTGGCCTTCACCAAGACGTTTGCGATGGTAGGTTCGACCATTATGGCTGTCACCCTCGTGCCCGTCCTGTGCACCATCCTGATCCGAGGCAAGCTCCACCGTGAAGAAGATAACCCCCTCATGCGTGGACTTCGTGCGCTCTACAAGCCGACTCTGAACTGGGCCCTGCGGCACCGAATCATAACTCTGTGCACAGCCGTAGTGATCTTCGCTGTCGCGGTGCTGTTGGCAACGACAATCGGCTCCGAGTTCATGCCGCCGCTGAACGAAGAAACTGCGCTTTTCATGCCGATCACTGACCCCAGCATCTCGTTAACGAAGGCTGCGGAAATTCTCCGCTGGCAGGACAAGGTCATCGCGCAAGATCCCTTGGTGGAGAACGTGGTGGGGAAGGTCGGACGAGCGGAGAGTGCCATCGACCCCGCACCCATCAACATGACGGAAACAGTTATCGTGTTCAAGCCCAAGGATCAATGGCCCTCGGGGACTACCAAAGAGACGATCCTGCAACGCCTCGATGAAAAACTGCGGATGCCGGGCGTGACTAACATCTGGACGCAGCCCATCCGAAACCGCATCGACATGCTCTCCACCGGCATCCGCACGCAGGTTGGAGTCAAGGTCTTCGGAAGCGATCTCGCCGCCATCGAGCAAAAGGCTGGGGAGATCGAGAAAGTGTTGCATCAGATTCCGGGAGCGGTAGACCTCTATGCGGAACGGATCACCGGGGCTCCCTATCTTGAAATCAAGACGAATCGCGAGGCTGCCGCCCGCTACGGCATCAAAGTGGGCGAGGTGCAGGATGTGATCGAGACGGCCATTGGCGGGAAAAATCTCACCACGGTGATTGATGGCCGCCAGCGCCTTCCCGTAAGAGTGCGCTACTCTCGCGACTTCAGGGAAGACCCCGAAACCCTGCGGACGGTGCTAGTCACGGCGTCAAACGGTGCCCAGATTCCATTGGGTGAGGTAGCCGACATCCGGCTGGTTATGGGGCCAACCATGATTTCGAGTGAAAACGGGCTGCTTCGCGGCACCGTGCTCATGAACGTGAGGGGTCGTGACGTGGGGGGCTTCGTTGCCGATGCCCAACGCGCGGTGGCCCGCCAAGTCAAAATGCCACAGGGATACTACATCGAGTGGAGCGGACAATATGAGAACGAGATCAGCGCCCGCAAGCGCCTGCAACTCGTCATCCCGATTGTGTTTCTGATTATCTTCTTGCTGCTCTACAAGACCTACAACTCGTTCCGGGAAGCTTCCCACGTGATTCTGGCGGTTCCGTTCGCGCTGAGCGGCGGGGTCTTCCTGCTCAAGATGCTGGGCTACAACTTCTCGGTGGCCGTGTGGGTGGGGTTCATCGCCCTGTTCGGCACGGCCGTGCAGACTGGCGTGGTGATGGTGATTTATTTAGAGGAAGCGGTAGCTCGCAAGAAGACGGCGGAGGGAATGCTGACGGTTGCAAGCCTCCACGATGCCGTGATGGAGGGAGCCCTGTTGCGTCTCCGGCCCAAGGTAATGACGGTTTCGACCATCGTGGCCGGATTGCTGCCCATCATGTGGTCAACCCGCACCGGAGCGGAGGTCATGAAACCACTCGCTACGCCCGTGATCGGCGGCATGGTGAGTTCTCTGCTGCACGTGCTTATCGTCACTCCGGTCATCTTCACATGGTTGCGCGAGCGGGAAATCAGGCGCGGGTCTTAAGCAACGTTAGCGTGCCAAGCTTCCATAGGCGGCTTATTTTGCAATCATCGCGGTTCGCTAGCGAAGGGTCGTTTCAACCGCATACGTCATCCGGTCGTGGCCCTAACCCCTGATTTATGGCTAGTCTCTACATTCACCGCAACCATGATGCGCTTGAGGCCAGATCGTATGACAGCAGTTGTACAGCAAAAACCGCCAAGCAATTTGGTAAACTAAACAAAGTAAACCAGAAGCCGACGTAGCTCAGTTGGTAGAGCAGCCGATTCGTAATCGGCAGGTCATCGGTTCAAGTCCGATCGTCGGCTCCAACATAACCCCAATCCTTCATTGCAGTTTATCGATTCCGGCAGGGCGCTCAGAATCGGCTTAAGTGTCCCGGAGGTTCAATGCCTTCATCAACTCAGCCGACTTCGGCGCCTCGCAACGATCCAAGTCATCGATGAACACGAAGACCGTCTCGTCCTGGACGTAACACTCGACCATCTTGCGGAAGTCCGACTGTGGCTTTCCTTGCCGGGCCCGTCAGCGGCACCAGGCTTGGATGGGTTGGCCTAGCCGGCCAGCAAGGAACTCTAGGGAGCTCCGGAGTGCAGTTGCCTTCTTACCAGTTTGGTCCAAACCTCCGTTTCTATTATTGACAGTTGTTCGGGGCGAGATAAGCTGAGGGCAGCATACAAAAAATCTCCGAGGTCGCTCTCATGAAACGTTCGCACGGCAGAGCCTTTTGCGCCGCGTGGTTGAGCTTGTGTTTCTGGACCGTGGCGCTCGCGCAAGATCCCACGAAGGTCGAGCCAACGCACTACAAGCTGGCTTTTGAGAATGAGTATGTGCAGGTAGTGAACGTCCACTATGGGCCGCATGAGAAGTCGGGTCTGCACGCGCATATCGGGGGTGTGGTCGTCGTTCTCACTGCCGGGCATCTCCGGTTCACGGATGAAAATGGCAAGACCCAAGAGGTGTTTGCCAAGCCGGGTGATCCCCGGTGGTTCCCGCCCTTCAAGCACAGAGTCGAAAACCTCGGGGATACGGTATACAACGCCGTCTATATCGGGATCAAGAACCAGCGTCTAGCCAACCAGGCCAGCCTGAAGGCTGGGCCGTCGGAGATGGATGAGCAGACGAAGAAGCTCGTGGCAGACGCGCTTCTGGCCGCGGCGAAGTGAGGTCGCTGCACACGTGAGTGACCTCTGGCGGCAGTGTTCTCGTTCTAGGGGCTGGCTTCAGGCGGGCTTTCCTTCTTGTGCTTCGTGGAAAACAGAAACTGCATCCCCAAGTAGCCGAAAAATTGCGGCTGTTCGCTCGCCGGTCCGCGGAAGCTGCGACCGGCCATGAACAGCAGCACAAAGTGCTCTCCCAGCTTGTAGCGGCCTCCGCCATCAAAGGTGTTCCAGTGGTTGGAACCATTGGTGTTGGCGGTGTTATACAATTCGGCATCCAGTTCCAGTCTTTTGTTGACCTCATGGCCCACCACCAGTCCAGTAGCCCAGGCTGCGCCCTTGTTGCTGGCGAACCAATAGCCGATTTCTGGATTGACCTCGAACGGCCCGACCTTCTTGGTCAGCTCGATGGGAAGATAGAACCGGACGCCGGAGTCGACGAGTCCGAGCTGTACCGAATTATCGGGGTTGTTGAACTCGAACTGGGGATAGGTCGAAATCTGCAGGCCCTTTTCGTCGTTATCGTAGAAGCGCCACTTCACGCCCGCCAGCGACTTACCCAATCCGCTGCGCGTCGGGCCTCCGTTGGTACCATCCACCAGGTACGGCACCTGGTACTTAAGTTGGATTCGAGACCCCCAGCCGTAGTTGGCATCCAGGATGGGAGCGTTGTAGATGCGCTCGGTGGGATGGCGCTCGACATAGCCCGCGACGTTGATCTCCCAGTTGCCGTCGCCGGGAGTGCCGGGGTCATCGCCGATGAAGGGCGGTCCTGCCTGCGCCACAGCCGGCAGCGAGAGCGCGACGGCCAGTATCAGGACCAACAGCGAGCCTGCGAATATGCGGAATGGAATCCTTATCTCCAGCAGGGCGACGAGAATGGCCATTTCCCCCCAAAAACAAAAATTGTTAGCGGGTGATTTCAAATCGGATGAGGCCCTGCGATTAGCCTAGCCATTGCTGTGGGCTGCCAATGGCTTCGACCAGATCCCGCAGAAACTCCGCCGCCCGTGCACCATCCACTACACGATGATCGCTCGAAAGCGTCAAGGTCATCATGGGACGGACTCCGGGACGTCCGTCAACTGGCACGACTCGGTCGGCGATACGTCCGACGGCGAGAATCGCGGCTTGGGGCGGAATGATGATCGCAGTGAATGCGTCCACTCCGAACATGCCGAGATTGCTGATCGTGAAAGTGCCCCCCGCAATATCGCCCGGACGCAGCTTGCCACCGCGTGCGCGTTCCGCAAGGTCTCGCCTCTGCACCGCGATCTCGCCGAGTTCGACTTTGTCGGCATTCTGAATTACCGGAGCAACCACTCCGTCGTCTACCGCCATCGCCAGTCCAAGGTTGATCTCGGCATTGGCGCGAACGCCTGCACCGGTCCAGCTTGCGTTCATGCGCGGGTGCTTCTGGAGAACGCGCGCAACCAGGGCCACCAATAGATCGCTGTGCGTGAGTTTCACTCCGCGTGATTTTTCAATATCGGGCCCGAGTTTCTGCCGCGCTTCGTTCAGAGCGCCTGCATCCACGTCGCGGACGACGAAGAAGTGGGGGACGCTCGTCCAGCTAAGCGTGGTGCGTTCCGCCATCAGCCGGGATATTGGACGTGCGCCGTCGACCGTCGCCGGCGGTGCGCTGGCTTTGGATTCGGCAGCCGCGAGAATGTCGGAAGCAAGGATTTCTCCGCCCGCGCCCGATCCGCGGACATCGGCGAGATTGACGCCGCGGTCACTGGCGAGGCGTCGCGCTTTGGGGGAAATCTTAATGGCCTGGTTTACGGCTTGCGGAGTGGATGTCGTTGGAGTCGGAGGTTGATTTGCTGACGCTGCAGTTGAGATCGCAGAACTCGTGGGAGCGGCGGCGGTAGTTTTTCTTCCCGATTCCACGGCGACTTCATGGGCCGGAGGAACCTCTCCGGGACGCACGATCCAGGCGATGGTTCGGCCAACCGGCACTTCGGCCCCGGCCTGCACCTTGACGCCAGCGAGGACGCCATCGCCGGGCGATTCGATCTCCATTACCGCTTTGTCGGTTTCGATTTCCAACAGCGGCTCGCCTTTGGCCACCGCCTCCCCTTCTTTTTTCAGCCACGAAATGAGCTTGCCAGTTTCCTGCGCCATTTCGAGCGCGGGCATAACCACACTGATCGCCATAGTTATATAGCCGTCGTAAGTAACTCAGTTAGATTGCCATTAATCTGGAAGAGCCTTGTAGAAACGAGGCTTGCCTCGTCTCACGCCGACCGCATTCACTCAGTCGCCCACTCCAACGCGTTCTTGCCTGGAGCTAGCTTCGATCATCTCGCGCACGCGCGTGCTCGGCTTCGATTCGGTTTCCCGGATTGCGGGAAGCGGACCATCCACCGTGAAATAGTGTCTGCCGGCTACCAGAAGCTCTTCGGCGGGGAAGCGCGTGATGACTTCGTGGCCGGTTTCGGTGACCACGATTTCTTCTTCGATGCGAGCGGCGCTCCAGCCATCCGTTGAAGGCCAGAAGGTTTCCAGCGCAAACACCATGCCGGGCTTGATTTCGCAGGGGTGATCGAGCGAGACGAGACGGCTGATCACGGGCTTCTCCCAGATAGCCAAGCCAATGCCGTGACCGTACTGCAGAGCAAAGCAGGATTCCTCGTTCGGGAAACCGAATTCCTGCGCCTTCGGCCACACGGCGGCAATCTCGGCCGTGGTACGGCCCGGGCGCACGAGTTCAATCGCCGCGTCGAGATATTCGCGACACCGTTTATACGCGTCGTTCATCGCGTGCGAGGCGTATCCGATGGTGAAACAGCGGTAGTAGCAGGTGCGGTATCCCATGTAGGAATGGAGAATGTCGTAATACACGGGATCTCCCGGACGGAGCACGCGATCTGAGAAAACATGCGGATGCGGATTGCAGCGTTCTCCTGAGATGGCATTCACGGCTTCCACGTACTCGGAGCCGAGATCGTACAGCACCTTGCTCACCAGACCAACTGCCTGGTTCTCGCTCATGCCCGGCTTCATGGCGCGGTAGAGTTCGTCGTAGGCGGCGTCTACCATCATGGCCGATGTGTTGAGCAAAGTTATTTCGTCACGCGTCTTGATCAGGCGTGCTTCCGACATGAGCGCCTGCCCATCGACAACTTTGATTCCTTCTTTCTGCATAGCAAAGAGGACCGGCAATTCGATGATGTCGATGCCCAGCGGTTCTTTATGCAGGCCGCGCATTTCTAATTCGATGCGAATTTTCTTTGCCACATCTTCGGCACGCCCCATCTCCGGCGTCATGGCGCCGCGCAACATGGAGATTCCGGCGCGCGAGCGCTCTCCGAGCCAGGGACAATGCAGTTGATGGTGTTTCGCCGCCGATCCGAAATCCCACAGGATCGGCTCGTCGTTTTGCGGGAGGAGCGTGAAGCGATTCGCCTTGTCCTGCGCCCACGTACCGATGTGGGTCGCGGTAATGTACCGGACATTGTTCATGTCGAAGCACAACAGCGCTCCCATCTCGGACTTCTTTAGAAGATCCTTGGCCTTCGCCAGGCGCTCGCGGCGCAGGCGATCGAAGTCAACCCGGTTTTCCCAATCGACCGCCATCGTTCCATATGTGGGTAGAGCCATAGAATTCTCCTTAGAGAGCAGGTCAGAGGTCGGAGGTCAGATTGCAGAGGTGAAAACCTAAGTATCGAGCTTCGAAGGTTCTTACCTCTGCAATCTGACCTCTTACCTCTGACCTCTTAATTACCGTCCGCAGAGTGCGCGGGCGGCCTCAAACACGGTTTGCTCGGTCGGCACGGTTACATCTTCCAACGGCGGCGAGAACGGAATTGGAACATGCATCGCGCCCATGCGTTTGACCGGAGCGTCCAGATCGTAGAATGCGCCGGTAGCGATCACCGACGCAAGTTCGGCGGTGACGCCATAGCGTTCGTAACCTTCGTCGAGAACGATCGCTCGCGACGTTTTCTTCGCCGATTCAATCAGAGTCTTTTCATCGAGCGGCCACATGGTGCGCGGATCGACCACTTCGGCGCTGATTCCGATTTCCTCCAGCAGCGTCGCCGCGCTCAACGCCACTTGCACCATGCTGCTGGTGGCGACCAGAGTGATGTCCCCGCCCACCCGTTTCACGTCCGCTACGCCCAGCGGGACCGTGTAGTCGTCCGCAGGCACCGAACCTTTGAGTTTGTACATCATCTTGTCTTCGAAGAAGACTACCGGATTCTCGTCGCGAATCGCCGCCTTCAGCAGTCCCTTGGCGTCGTAGGGCGTCGAAGGCAGAACCACCTTCAAACCGGGAACGTGGCAGAACCACGCATGCAGCGATTGCGAGTGTTGCGCAGCGGAACGGCGAGTCGCTCCCATCGTCGTGCGCATCACCATCGGCACTCTCCACTTTCCGCCCGACATGTAATGGACTTTGGCGGCTTGGTTGACCATCTGGTCCATGGTCAAAGTGATGAAGTCGCCGAACATGATGTCGACCACCGGACGCATTCCCGTCATGGCCGCGCCCACGGCAAGCCCGGTGAAGCCAGCCTCTGAAATCGGCGTATCGAGCACGCGGTCTTTGCCGAATTCCTCCAACAGGCCAGAGAGAACTTTGAAGGGAGTGCCCGCCTCGGCGACGTCTTCGCCCAGAATGAAGACCGTCGGATCGCGGCGCATCTCTTCCGCCAGCGCCTCGCGAATCGCTTGCGCGAATGTCAGTTCACGATCGTTTTGCGCGTGAAGATGGGTCTCAGGCATACACGTCGTCGTCCACTTCATCGATGGTTGGGTACGGTGCCGCCACTGCGAAGTCGACGGCCTTCTTCATCTCAGCCTCGAGGTCAGTCTGCAGCCGATCAAGCGTCGCCAAATCGGCGAGCTTCTGCTCGACCAGCCACTTCCCGAAATTCGCGATCGGATCCCGCTCAGTCTTCCACGTTTGCTCTTCCTGCTTGGAACGGTAATATTCGCGGTTGATGTCCCCGACGTGATGTCCGTGGTAGCGATAAGTATTGCAGAGCAGGAACCGAGGACCGTCACCGCGTCGGGCCCGATCCACCAATCGCTGTGCGATGGCATGCACTGCGCGCACGTCCTGACCATCTACGCTGGCAGCCTCCAAGCCGAACGCAGTCGCCCGCATCAGAATGTCTCCGGCCGTGGTTTCTGAATAATGCGTATATTCCGTGTAGAGATTGTTCTCGCAGACATAAATCACAGGAAGCTTGAACAACTGGGCGAGGTTCATCTCTTCATAGAGCACGCCCTGGCCGAGCGCGCCTTCTCCGAAAAAACACACCGCCACGCGGCCGTTACCTAGACACCGAGCCGAAAACGCGGCTCCAGTGGCAATGCCGGCGCTGCCGCATACGATTGCATTCGCCCCCAGATTGCCGGTCGCCGGGTCTGCAATGTGCATGGAACCTCCTTTGCCCTTGCAGTACCCGGCCTTCTTGCCCAGCAGTTCGGCGAACATTCGATCGGGGGAGGCGCCTTTCGCCAAACAATGTCCGTGACCGCGATGCGTGCTGGTGATGTAGTCGGTGCGCTCGAGCGCTTCGCATACGCCCACAGCAACCGCCTCCTCACCGATGTAAAGATGCGCCAAGCCTGGCATCAACGCCCGCGTGTAAAGTTCGTTGACCTGCGCTTCAAATTGGCGGATGGCGACCATCTGCCGGTACATCCGGAGCCATAAATCGACTTTTTCCGAAGCTTCTCTCGGTTGTATGGCAGTCGTCATTTTTGCACTTCCGTAGTTACTCCCGACATGCGCGCCAAAACATCGAACATGACGGCAAAGTCCAGCTTCTCCCAGTCCATGCCGCGCGCGGCGGTCAGGAACTCGTTGCTAACGGCGGTGGTGGGAAGGGGAACATTCAGCTTGCGGCCCAACTCCATCGCCAGCAGCATGTCCTTCTGCATCATGTTGACGTCGAACCACGCTTCTTCCGGTTGCTGCAAGACGAAGGGACCGCGATACTGAATCATCGGTGAGGCGATCGCGCTGTGCACCATCACGTCCACGGCGACCTCGCGCGGAATCCCGCTCTTTTCCGCCAGCAGCACGCCTTCGGAAAAAGCCAGCATCTGCACGGCTAATTGCAGATTCAATGCAATCTTCATGGCCAGCGCCACGCCGTTTTCGCCGACATGCGTCACCTTTGGTCCAATATCCAGAAGCAACGGCAGCAGGCGCTCGAAGGTTTCTTTGCGGCCTCCGACGATCACCGAGAGCTTGCCTTGCTGCAGCGTGATGACGCTGCCCGAAACCGGCGCGTCCACCATGTCGGCGCCCTTCTCGCGAACCTTCGCAGCCAGCGCGCGGCTCACTTCGGGGCTCACGGTGCTCATGTCGATGTGGAACTTGCCCGGACCAATGCCTGCGAGCAATCCCTCCGGACCGTCTGTAACCGCCGCGAGCGCTGCGGCGTTGGTCACCATAGTGAACGTAACATCCGAAGCAGCCGCCACGGCTTTGGGAGAGTCGGCCAACTTCATGCCCCGGTCGATCAACCACTGCGCCTTGGAGCGCGTCCGGTTGTAGCCGATCACGGTGTGCCCTTTTTCGAGCAGCCGGGCTACCATGTTGCCGCCCATCACACCGAGACCGATGAACCCAAGTTTCGCCATACAACAATTCCCTTTCTTCTATAAAACCGCGCTTATGAATTCAGCTTGAAGTGCCAACTACTTTTTGCCCAACGAAGACGAGTCCGCAAGCACCTGCTTGAGATGGGCGCGCATCGCTTTTCGGGCCGCCTTCGGATCGCGCTGCTCGATGGCCGCCAGTATCCGCTTGTGATGGAACTGACCTCGCTCCGGTCCTCCGTCCACATTGAAAATGCGGCTGCGCTGCTCGCGCAAAAGACCGACAATCGAATCCAGGAGCGAGAGAATCAGCGGGTTTCCCGCCGCTTCTGCCAGCGCTAAATGGAAATCCAGATCCGCTTCCACATAGGCGTCGGGATCATGCAGGCTGCGATCCATCACGGCGACGGCTTCCCGCATGGTGCTCAGCAATTGTTCCTCAATTCGGGCAGCAGCCAGGCCGGCAATCTCCGGCTCCAGTACCAGCCGCAACTCCGCCAGGTTCGCCAACCCTTCCTGCTGGTTGATGCGGATCATCAGATCCAGCGAGTGCCGAATCGCATGGGAAGTCCCATTCGTCACGAACGTGCCGCGCCCAGAATAGGCCTCGACCAAGCCCTTTTCACGCAAGGTCTTCACTGCTTCGCGCACCGCCGTGCGGCTTACTCCAAAGCGCTGGGCCAGGTCGCGCTCCGCCGGCAGCTGGTCCCCAGGCTTGAGCTGGCCTTTCAGAATGGAGTCTTCCACCTGCTGCACAATCTGCTCGTACAGGCGAGACGTTTTTACCGCCCGGTACATTGGCTTGGGGGCTAAAGAATCTAGCGCTTCGACAGTCATGAAGGTCCTCAACTCATTCGGGTCCGGTCAATTTCGCAAATAGGTATAGCGGTCCAACCAACATACCATACAAAGGACCGTCTACTGGATCCAAACCGTCTTGATGTTCACAAACTCGCGGATCCCTTGCACGGCGAGCTCGCGCCCGTGGCCTGAATATTTCACCCCACCGAAGGGCAGGCGCGGATCGGAAGCCACCATCTTGTTGAGAAAGACCATGCCGGCATCGAGTTCGTTGATGAACCTCTCGGTTTCCGCCGGATCGTTAGTCCAGGCGCTGGCACCCAGCCCGAAGCGGCTGTCGTTAGCAATCTGGATGGCGTGATCCACATCTTTCACGCGAAAGATTGACGCCACGGGGCCGAAGAATTCCTCCTTGTAGGCCGGCGAATCTTTTGGAATGTCGGTCAGCACCGTCGGCGCGTAGAAGTTGCCGGGACGATCCAACGGATGGCCACCCGTCAGCACACGCGCACCCGCGGCCACAGTTTTTTTCACATCGGCATCAAGCGTAGTAACAGCGTCGGCGCTGGACAGCGGACCGAGCTGCGTACTCTCCTCGAACGGATCGCCCACGCGCAAGTCCTGCATGCGTTTGACGAACTTGCGTTCGAACTCGTCGGCAATTTTTTCCGACACGATAAAGCGCTTGGCCGCAATGCACGACTGCCCGTTGTTTTGAATCCGCGCTTCGACCGCCGTGGCGGCAGCCGCATCCAGATCGGCGGTCGGCATCACGATGAAAGGGTCGCTGCCGCCCAGTTCGAGCACGACTTTCTTGATGCGCTTGGCGGCCGAAACTCCGACCTGAACCCCCGCCTGCTCGCTGCCCGTTAAAGTCGCGGCGACGACACGGGGATCGCTTAGGATGCCATCGACCGGCCCCGAGCCGATCAGCAGCGTCTGGAACTCGCCTTCGGCAAAACCGGCCCGGCGCAGAATGTCCTCGATCTTCAGCGCGCACTGCGGAACGTTCGAAGCATGCTTCAGCAGTCCGACATTACCCGCCATCAGTGCCGGCGCGGCAAAACGAAACACCTGCCAGAAGGGAAAGTTCCACGGCATGATGGCCAGGATGGGGCCAATCGGCAGATAGCGGATGAAGCTGCGCTTGGCTCCCGTCTCCACAATTTCGTCGGCCAGGAATTTCTCGGCATTTTCCGCATAGTAGCGGCATCCCGTGGCGCACTTCCGCGCCTCGCCCACTGCGGCCTTCAGAGGCTTGCCCATTTCGAGCGTCATCAAACGTGCGCAATCGTCTTTTTCCTTTTCCAAAATCTCGGCCGCGCGCATCATCTTACTGGCACGTTCCGCGAATGAAGTCCGCCGGTGTTTTCGGAACGCAGAAGCCGCTAGTTCCAGCTTCTGCTCAATTTGCGCCGCGGTAAGAGGCTCGAAAGTTTTCACGACTTCGCCGGTTGCGGGATTGATGGTCGCTATTGCCATGATGGATTCTCCACTTTCTAGTTGGGGTAGCCAATGCCCCAAGATGTCCAGGCCTAAGCCAGCATGTTTCTGGGAGGGACAGCTGTCTTGTGGTCGGACCACAATACTACTTGACTGGTAGACCGCGTCAAGGTATATCTTCCAATCGCACTTGATTCGCTACAGAAACCAACTTCGGTTATATAGGTGTCCGGACCAAGAAAAACGTTCTATCCCCCTATTGGAGGCTGCAATGCATTCTCCGTTGAACGGCATTCGGGTTTTAGGGATCGTCTGCGTGGTACTTGCCATCTCTCTTCCCATGTTTTCCCAAACCACGATGGGCCGCATTCTCGGGACCGTTAGCGATCAGTCTGGCGCCAATGTGGCGGGAGCTGCGGTAGTCGTCACCGATGTACAGCGCGGCACGACTCGAGCCGTAACCACCGATGACTCCGGAAACTACGTCGCCCCGCAGTTACAGCCCGGAGTTTACAAAGTCCGTGCAGAAGCGAAGGGTTTCAAGACCGTGGAGCGCGTAAACATCGTCTTGGAAGTTGCGCAGGACGCGCGTGTCGACATCACGCTATCGACCGGGCAGGTTTCCGAGACGGTGATCGTCAGCGAGGAGGTTCCGCTGGTCAACACCACATCCTCCACTTTGGGCGGCACGCTGAGCAACGCGGAGATCAACGATCTGCCGCTGAACGGCCGCAACTACGAGAACCTGCTCCAGTTGCGTCCCGGTGTGGAACGATATCCGGGCGGCGGATTCTCGACCACGAGCACGAACGGACTGCGCGCGGAAGACAACGCCTACTTCGTTGAGGGCTTGTTCAACAGCGAGCCCTATTCCGGCCAAGCCATTATCAACGGCGCCGGCATCGCTGGCGATTCGGCGACCATTCTGCCCATCGACTCGATTCAGGAGTTTAACGTGGAAGAACTGGCACCGGCCGAATTCGGGTGGAAGCCGGGAGCGGTGGTTAACGTCGGTCTCAAG
>Ga0209517_10003004_pt1 | contig 23185 bp, 11 predicted proteins | sample PeaSoiMetSII2010_FD_187695 | JGI IMG/M metagenome (GOLD analysis project Ga0209517, IMG submission 187695) | Peat soil microbial communities from Weissenstadt, Germany - SII-2010 (SPAdes) (version 2) | ecosystem: Environmental > Terrestrial > Soil > Wetlands > Peat | place: Germany...
CCCCTGAGCGTTCGCATCGATCAGCGATACTATTTGACCAGCGCGCAAGCCACGATAGCGGCCCTCGTTTTCATCAAAGCTGTCAGCGAATGCAAAAGCGTCTTTCATCCATGTCAGCAAAGCCAGCCCCTCACGGATTGCGCCAAGCAACACTGATGAATCTTTCAGCCTGGGCAGGTATAGATAACGCGCAAAATCTTCCGAAAGCTGCTTGATGGCGACATGGTCTCCGCGCCATAGTGGAATGCGATCCAGTTCCATGCGCAGGCGTGTGGCGGCAAAGCTGGTGATCAGTGATTCATCATTCTTCAGCTTTTTGCTCGCCCGCACTGCCAGCGGGTCCTGCCCGGAAAGCCGCAAAGCCTTCCACTCTATTGATACTTGCGGCGTGTTCTGTTCGGGCGCCAGCAGCCATTGATAGGTCTCCGGCAGCCGTGCCGTAACGGTGCCGTCAGCGGCCGCCTTTTGGGTTTCTGCCTGTTTCACCTGTTGAGGATCGAGATTGAGACCCCTTTCGCCCTTCTCGGCCAGGATCGACTCCCAGGCCAGGTACTTGCGGGCCGCCTCGTCAAGGTCCTGGAGACGAGTCTTGTCCGCCGCAAGGAAGACGAGCGCGTTGCGATAGAGGCGGGGCGTATTGCCGCGCGATTCGAGAATGGCTTTCGCAGCAGTCTCGGCCGCACTACAGGGCTCCTTGCTGTACGGCTGATCTATCCCGAGCACGACAAGCCTTGCATCGAGGTCGTCCGGTACGTCCTGACCCGACTGGGGCATGGGGTGAATGCGGTTGAAATCACCTGCCTTGCGAAGATCTGTTCGTAAACGCTCGTGAAGTTCGTGAACGACTTTGTCGGGATTCCGCTTTAGCTGCTCGGTGCGGTCGTCCGCAAGTTTTGTTACCGTAGGCTGCGTCGAGTACCAATAGCGCGGCGGGTCCTGGTATAGATATGTGGCGGCCCCGGCCAGCCGCCTCAGTGCATCGCCAAAGATCGCTGGCGACTCTCCCGGCATCACGCAGCCAAGCTTCACCCTTCGGTCCTCAAGTCCCCGGTGAGCGGCTTTCGCGAGGGGCGCCGATCCCATGTAAATGGTGCGAGCGACGCGCCTGCATGCTGCAAATTTGCCGAGGTTTGGCAAGTCGCCATCCAGTCGCAAAGGCAGAGAGTTCGGACCGTCAACATCTTTTTCGATCACGGGCACCCAATTGTCCGACAAATAACGTGTCAGCTCAAATTGCACGCGCGGTTCATCAATGGAAATGTTTGCCGGCAGGATCAGCGGGTTCTTGTCACCCTTTTCCCAAAGGCTGTGGATCACTGCCGCCATCAGCCGCAGCACCCCACGGGTACGCTGGAATTTTACCAGGGTGGACCAATCTGTGTATAGCCGATCAAAGATTTCAGGGTGGATTGGGTAAGCCGCCTTGATGCGCTTTTCATATTCCGCATCTCGACACTCGGGCGGAAACTCGGCCTGCTGGGACCTGTAGAAATCCGCAAAGCCTCGGGCTACTACATCGCGATCTTTGAACTGAGTCGGGTTGGACATCGGCTCGAACAGGCGCCGCCGCACGATCTCAAAGCCCTCCTCGGCAGATGCGGGCCGCCAGGATGATTCCAATCGTCCCACCACGTTTCTGAGCCGGTCGAGCGCCTCGCGTCCACGCTGGCCGCCCACTTCAACGTCATCTGCCTGTGTATGGGGTGATCCCGCAGTATCCGAAGCCGGGAGGCTGATCACCAGAAGACAGTTATTGGCGAGCTTGGCAGATTCGGTCAGCACCTGTGCAAAGGTGAACTGCGTCTCGAAGCCGCCCGCAGGCAAATCGCTCTGATCATGGAGTTGGCGCGCATAGGCCACCCATTCGTCTATCAGTACGAGGCACGGTCCATATTCTATGAATAACTCTCGAAGCTTGTCGCCGGGGCTGGTTGACTTCTCGTCGTCTGCGCGGATAAGGTCAAACGCCTTCCTGCCGCCAAGCTGCCATGCCAGTTCGCCCCATAGAGTGCGGACCACGGTGCCGTCGGGCTTGGTCACCGGGTTGCCTGGGGAAATTTTATTGCCGACCAGCACCACGCGCTTTACAGCCTGCAGCATCGATGCCCCCGCGTCCTGCATGACCGCCCCGATGCCGGCCAGTTCTATGGGCGAAATACCGGAGAACAGGTGATATAGCGCCAGCATGGAATGCGTCTTGCCGCCGCCGAAGTTGGTCTGGAGCTGCACTACCGGGTCACCCCCCTTGCCTGCAAGGCGCTGCACAGCGCCGACCAGCATCAATTTCAGGCTCTCGGTAAGATATGTGCGACGGAAAAACTCGATCGGGTCCCTGTACTCGTCGGTTCCCTCGCCAAGATGCACCTGCCAGAGGTCGGCGGCAAACTCGGCCTGTTGGTAACGGCCGCTTGCCACATCTCTATGCGGCGTCACCACTTCTCGCCAGGGCTTGAGGTTGCTCGCTGCCGCTGTTTCGATAGCCGTCCCGGCGCTCTTGCGCTTCTCGCTGCGCACTTGCTCGTCGAAGCGAAGGCGCAGGAGTTCCGTTTTTATCTTCTCGATTTCGTCGGCTTGAGGCGCAGAGACAGCCGTCAGGAGCCTCCCTGCCGAGTCGAGGGCACGGTAGGTATCGTCGCCGGAAAAGGACTCCTGGTGCGCCCACTTGTTGCGATGGTCACGCAGTTCACTTACCAGGCTGCGCTCAGTGTGTCCGAGTGTCACGCGGAAAACATCGTTCCAGGATTCCCACATACACTTCAACAGCACTCCCACGTCCCACTCCGCGATCGGCTTCTTTGCATTCAGGCGATCCTCGCCCAAGAAGCGAGCCACCTCGGTCGAAACGCGCTCCTTGTAGGTGCTCGTTATTTCACGCTGAACAAACGGGCCGAGCCCGCTTTTCAGAAGGTCCAGCGACTTACCTACGCGTTCGTGATTGGTAGTGGCCATAGCTTATTCCCCGTTTTTAAAACATCGTTGTCTGTCCCGGACGTGGCTTGTTGTTGACCTCACGCGCGAGTCTCGTGATTTCCGGCCAACTTTGCACTAGACCATTGTAGGAAAGGGCTTCCGACGCGCGTTTTTTGCGCTCGCAAAGAGTGTAGAGTCGGTAGGCAAGCTCGCGGGCGATCTCGGCTTCCGATCCCAGCTTGGAGACGAGTGTCGCTGCCGCAGGTTCGCCGCCTGCTTCTAGCGCACGGATGAGTTGGTGTACCACTTCCCACGCTGTCAGGCGCTTGTCTGTCGTCGGGTCCCAGTCGTCGGGCAGTTCGTCAGGCCGGAGCAGACGGGCCTTGCCCCCCTTGGACGCAACCATGCCGGCATGGACCATGCCCGCGACGCTTGTGTTCTTGGCCTTTGAGAGGGTTTCGGCCACTCCGTAATCGCCCTCGGTAAATCCAGACTGCTCGAACCACGCCAGCGCCCAGCGGCTGTCAGCGTCGAAATCGCCCTCCTGCTCTGCCAATGCCTCGTCGAGGGTTTGGTTGATGAGAGAGAGTGCCTCGCGCACAGAAAGAGGCTTCCCCTCCGCGTCGAGCACCTTGGCATAGCGAGTATAAACTGCCATGCCCGGACCGATGGCCGCCTGTGCCAAGTCCACAGGAGCAATGTTCCCGCGCTGAAGGTGTGCAAGTGCTAAAGGCAGTTCTGATCTTACTGCGGTGACAAACTCGCGGCGCGTGGCAGTGGGCGCATCAACTGCGCGTTTACGGCATACGAGGATGATGCTGGAGGCGAGGGCGTTGGTGCCCATCGCAATCTGCCGTGTCTTCATCTCAGTTCGCATTGGCCATGTGCCAGTTATGGCGAACCCGGCCCGGATCACCGCAGCGATGAAGGTCTCCCAACCGGTACTGGCGGTACCTTCCTGGCCGTCGCTCTCCGCCTGCTTGAAGGCGTAGTAGATAGTAACCGGGAATGCCGGGTGCGCCTGCTCAGTTAATCGTTGCAACGCCTGCGTCATGCCGTCGAGGAAGAACGCCTCTGCCTTAGCCTTGCTGCCGTGGCGGTAGGGCGTGGCTACCAACTCATCGGTCTTGGGCACGGTGAGTGTGGAAAAGAGGTCAGGGAAAACCTGCTTCAACGTGCGGCGCAGCCAGACGTAGAAGAAGTCCGAAAGGTCGGCATAGCTGATGTTGTCATAATAGGGCGGATCAGTGGAGACGACCTTCGTGCTAGTGCTGAGTTGGGTCGCTGCATCCTCTTGCTTGCTCGACCCTGCTGCCGGTGGCAACATCCAATTGAGCGGGTCGTACGAGTAGAAGACTGCAGCATCAATGCTACCTGTCGCAGTCGCAAGGAAATTCGGCTCTGCGAAATCCCAGAGCATTGGTAGCGCTTGCCGGCCAAAGCAGTGTTGCGCTTTCGCACCGACATTGTTCCACCGCACAAGACTGTTACCCGTCATTGCCATTCGATCAATTGCAAACGCCAGATACACTCCCACAGCATCGGCGTAGGCTGCAGCACCGGTGCCGTCTGCGGCGAGGAGCTTGCCGTCATCGGGCAGGCTCGCGGCAAGCGCATCGAGTTTCACACGATCTCGCGCCTCCAGCACCAAGTCGGAAAAGGTCGTCAGGGCCACGAGCTGGCGGGGAGTGAAGAGATCGCCCCAACGCACAAGTCCGTAGGGCACGCATGTGCCGCCGGTGAGTCGTGCAGGTACGTCGCCTTCCGGTTTCCACTCCGGCTTAGCCTGTCGGGCGACGGCCTCCATAGGCTCAGTAGGAGGCAGGTAGACTCGCCCGCGCTCGCCCTCGGCGACGATGGCCATGAGCCGCGCATTTATTCTTCCGGCCTTGCCCTCGGCTTTGATGTAGTCGCCCGAGACCGGTGCACCAGACATCAGGCACAGAAAGTTAGCTCGCGCCAGTTTGGTGCCGTTCTTTGCCGCCTCGGCGTCCTTCGGTTTCCCCACCTTCACCATAAATCGATAGCCGCCGTTCTCTATTAATGGTTCGATATATACTTCTTTGTCTACCTTAGTGGAGAGCATAAAAGTGGAGACCAACGGCACGTCAACTTTGGCGAATGCTGGGTTAGGGCTCTTGACCGTGCGCGCCCAGAGCCACGCAATGACCGTGAGTTCTTGACCCACGTACTTCTTTAGGTCCTTCCGATCTTTTGCCATCTCGGCCGTGATCTCGGCTTTAGGGTATAGGTGGCCGATGCGCTTCTCGGCTTCATCACGCATCCACTTACCGTAATAGCGTACGTCCTCAGCCAAGCCCTTCGCCCCTTGCCATCTGCCCGCCGATGTAGTTTGCTGCCTGCGAGATTCGGGATTAACAGGTGGCTTGCCAGCGAACTTAGGCGGGATTTCTATCATTGCCTTGTTTATCAGCACCGCCACAGGATTAAGATCGGAAGCAAAACTCTCCAGGCCCAGCCTCTGTGCCTCAAGCGGGATCGACCCGCCCCCCGCAAACGGGTCGTGGAATGCAGGCAGCTTGTGCCTGTCGAAAAGTTCCTTGGCACGCGGGTGGTCGGCGTTCTCAGCGCAGGTGTAGCGCCAACTCTGCCAGATTTCATCCCGCGCTTGCTGCAAGACCTTTTCGTTGGTTGTGTTTTCCCAGAGCACGAGATCTTCGATTATGCGGAACAACCGCAGGCGCTCCTTCTCCTGAGCCTTCGGAGTCGGAAAGAGATCAGGATGCGCCGACGGGTCGTCAACCATTTGTGCAAATATCACCGCCCGTGCCGCCGCCAACGGCCGCCTCGCCCACCACAGGTGCAGAGTGCTTGGGTGCCCGTGGCGAATTGACTTCTCCCTTGCGCTGGCCTTGTTGATGGCGTCCAGGGGCAAAGCGACTTCAATGAGTTTTTTCTTGTGCTGCATCGATCAATTATCTCCTCAGGAGCCAAGAGGGCGGGTCATTCGGCATCTATTCCCCTGCGCAAGTGTTCCTTAACCATCCGCATCAGATCCGATTCCGAGATATTCAACGGCGCAAGGATTTTTGCAGCCCGGTTTACAATTTTGCGTGCTTTTTCCTGTGCTTTCACCAGCGCCGGGGTAAACCCTGCCTTATCCAGCCTGTCCAACGGGTAGACGTAACGAAGCCGCAGCATTTTCACCAGCTCGGGGTCCATCAAAGGATTGACGGCATTTTTTTGGGTCTTTTGCGCTATGCAGCTCACTGACAGCGTGCCGATATGCAGGCGCCAGTCTCGGACCTCCAGCCGTATCGGGTCACCCTCAGGTGGCACCATCGCGATCCCCCAAATCAACTTGCCCAGTACGCGAACTTCGCCTGACCAGTTGCCGGTCGCCGGGGCGCCGGTTGAAATCCCGACAAGCGAAATAACGAAGTCGCCGCCATCCATTGACAGGACCGCATCCCCGGCCTGCTTCTTTTTTGCGAACCGCTTCAGGGGCTTCAGCATAGTCAGGAAATCTTCCCGGTTTATTAAAAGGCTTTGCTCCAATTTGGTGGTCTCCTATTTCGCTTGTTCCCCACATACCTCGTCCCAGTTCCCTCGGGATATACCCTGCTGGGGTAGGTTTAGGATTAGCAGAATTTGCTTTACGATTACTTAACGATTCACGCAATCCCCTCGGGCGATATCGTGTTGTGAGGCATCCTGATAGATCCATCGCCTTTCACTTACCTCTAATCGTCTGACGATTCTTGTGAGGTATCTGACAATTATCTGACAATTGCAGAGCCAATTTCTGACACCTCATATCTGACGATTAGCGCTTTTCACCTGACGATTATCTGACGATTAAGTCATGCCAGCCCAAACATACCGAGCCGAACGCCCTTGCCCTTCTCTTCTTGCCAGACCCAATTCCACCAGGAGTTTGAAATCACGAACCGAGGTATCACGCGTAATGTGGAACTGCTCCTCACACAAGCGACTGGTTAGGGATTCTCCCTGTGCTAAAAGCAAGACCATTTCCTTTTGGCGTTGATTGAGTCGGGCCTCCACGCCCGGAGTAACCAGCAGGCGCTTCTCCGGCACTCGTAAACGCTCGATATTGTCGCCAGGACCCGAAAAAGTGACTTGGAAGTAACCCATCTCAGTGCTGAGGAGCGGCGAATCGAGTCCATGATCAAGCATCTGGCTGCGCATGCGGCGGAAACCGCTGCCACGTTCTTCAATTCGATGGAAATATGAGAGGCATTGCGCCAGGACCGGATTGCGTGAACAGGGGCGGTATTTTCCACTGCGCAGACTGGCCAGCGTGATGGGCTTTGGGGGAAGACCAGGGCTGGAAAGCACCACGCTGCCGGCGAAAACTTCGAGAAGTATCTTGCGTCCGGCGTCTTCGTATTGGCGGTGAGCAACCGCATTCACTAATGCCTCGCGAATGGCGTCAACGGGGTACTCGTCGAGCATGACGCGGTTAAGGCCGACGATGCGCATCGGGTGCCGAGTATTACGGTCAATGAAGGCAATGGCACGTTCAATCACGAGCGGCATCGGGCCACGGATGTCTTCATGATCACGCGGGTTGCCGTCGGGTTCGGCGCCCCGATATGCATCGGCCAGGATTCTACACTGGGGGAATACCGCCGAAGGGTCCTTACCCAAGAGCACTATGCCTGCGGCTGTGGCGTAATGTTCGCCAGAGGATGGATCGCGCCAGACCAAGCCGTGTAACATGGCCCCGGCAAGCAGCTCTTCTTCCGTAAGGCCGTTCTTGTTCCGCTTTTCTGCCGAGGCTATCAAGTCACGTATAACGTTCAGGTCCAGATCACGCCAGCGTAACCGGTCGAGCGTGCGGGACTCGAAGAGGGAAGTGGCCTCGATGGTTTGTTCGGCTATCTTGTTCTCGTCGCTGGTCGGAGAAATCCCGAATCGATCTTTAAGCAGCTTCACCAGCGCAGCGCGGACTTCCTTCTGCAGTTCGATAACGTTTCCGAAGCGCTTGTATTTGAAGCCATCCGTGTCAAGTTCTGCGAGCAAGGCTTCCGTACCCTCCTCACGCTTCGCCTGCCGGTCGCCCTTGATAAAGGCAAGAACAGGGAGTTTGGTCTCCTTGGCTCTACGGTATTCGATATGCGTGATGGAAAGCTCACCAACCGGAATGCCGTATTGAACTCCCACGATCAGCAGATAAACGTTGCAGCCGTCGAGGGCTTCGAGGCACCCTTCCAGGGCTTTTGCAGGAGAAGCTGGCTCGCACTCATAAAGCACAGGGATGCAATGCGCAGACAGAAAGGGATCGGTGTTTACGAGGTTTTGAACGATGAGGCGTTCGTCCTCGAGTTCCTTTTGCACCGAGCTGACGAATATACGCAGTGTCGCCATCACGTTGGCGCCTCCGCCTGCTCAAGCGATAGATACAGCGGGTGTGTATGACCATGTGGCAAGTATCTATGCTGAGCTTTGACCAAATTGATGACCTCAAGCAGGTGAACGACCTCGATAGGTTCTGTCCTGTACATAGCCGTCGTCTAAATCCTTATGTGCCCCCGCTTTCGCAGAGATTTGTCATCGCTGCATGAATCAAAGATGAACGTGCCTGTAAGAACTTTTGATAGTCGCCAGCAACCATTTCATCGTAGGGAATCAAATGCGTCGCTAAGCGAGCCTTTACTTCAGTCTCTCCGAGGTCCGTTCCTTCGCGCCGTTCTGCGAGGTAACGTTCTGGGTTTTTGTCCGAGATATTCCTATTGGTGCGCCACGTTACCAGGGCACAATTGAGCGACCGATAAATCTGATCATCAGGAATGCCGAGTCGGCTCAAGTGTGCCTCTGGAAAAAGATGATGATACTCTCGCTTCCCCAGATTAGCACGCGTGGCCGTGCTTCCGTCCGCAAGATCGACACCCCCCTGCTTTAACGCTAACGCAAGGATCGCTCTAGCTAGGCGGTCCTTGCGCACTGGCCAGCCAGCATCGACAAGCTCTTGCACCTCGGGGAGTGGATGTAATCCGTCATTAAAAATGCTTGGACCGGGCGTTCCGCTCCCTGTGACTAATAGCTTCAACTCGTTAAAGTCGACCAGCGCTCGCGAATTGGTAGACCTCTCGTACCTGCTCGAGAAAAAGGCCCGCCATAGATACTTGCGAAGGACTGCGCGGGCGCGCCCCTCAGCGTCTAAACATTTTGGCGCAAGCCCCCACAAAGCGACTAGCACCGGAATGACTACATCCGTAGGCAACCGCAATGCATCAAAGACTCTCTCCTGCTCGAGGAAATCAACGGTTCTACACACCCCATTAACGAATGTATCCCAGTCTGCAAGCAATTGCGGTCCGAAGTCTTTCGCCATGTAGGTCGAATTGGTTGGCGCTTTCCCCTGGAGCAACGCGCTGCTGTATAACGCAAGGTCTTCCAGCGGGTAATAGGACGAGATTTCTGGGCAAGTTTTGCGGGTATCCGCTACAAGGTCGTGTAGTGATCTGCCCATACCCGCCTCGACCTGGGCGACAACAATGTCATATATCGACAAAGGTGTAGCGGAAGTGTTCATTTTGATGAAGACGTCCAAGGCAGTTTGTTTACTGGTGGTAACAGGAAGAGACATAAATGGAACGTTAAATGATGAGAAAGTTTGTCTCAGTTGAGATGCCAGGTCACTGACTTCGTCTCGTTCTTCCTGGGTGTCTATGGCTTCCTTAGCCCAGTCCCTTAATTCTTGCTGAGCAGCGATATCGGGCCTGAGCAGCTGAAGCGGAACCATGCGGCGTTTCCATTGCTCCTTGGGCCTATTGGCCCAGAAAGGCCGATATTCTTTATCGCCCTCATTTTTCCAACGTGCAACCGAATCCACATAGTAGTGCAAACCCGTCTCATCATCATGTGCGGAGAACAAGAAGAAAGTTCTGTCATCATAGTTATTATGCAGACCGCGCCACAAGGCAGTAAGTCTTTGCTGGCCATCTAGAAGGTGCTCAGTCACCCGCTCACCTGTTTCAGGCGCACCCTTGAGTGTGCGGGAAATAAACGGCTCCTCATCGCCTACCTCAAGCACAAGCGTGGCACCAATTGGTAGATCCTGTAATATTGTGTTAAAAACTTGAGTGATTCTAGAATAATCCCAAACCTCGAACCTTTGGAAACGGGGCAGTACAGTCTGATGGGTTCTTACGCGTGTAAACCAATCGGTAATCAGTCGATTCCTGGCTTCAATCGCCATAGCGTAATCCTCCAGTAGGTTGAACTCTTTGTGACGTCTATGTCTGGCTGTCGTAGAGGACACCCCAGATTAGGCCTGCTCTGGCGGCCGTCCAGATTGACTCCTCCTGCAAGCTGGCCTTATTGATCGCATCCAGCGGCAGAGCGACTTCAATCAGCTTTTTCTTATAAGACATTGACTAACTCCAGAGAGCGGGGACGGTAGGCTCAGGAAACCAGGCAGACGAATCGATCTGTCCACAGTAAATGTAATCTATGCCGTTACCGTCTCCTGCATCGACCGGGGTGAAAATACAGCCGTGCTCATTTACATAAAAACGGCCGCCTGTGTGACCGCGAAGGTTCGCGATAGGCCGCACTGCACGCGCAACCAGGTGCTTATCTCCCAGCACCTTCGATAACTTGACCTTTCGAGTCATCGAGGGCCTAATTTGGGGGGGATCATCGTCTGTCAAAGCCGGGGTCTCATAGTAAATGTCACAACCTCCAGCGGCCAGGACGTAAGGAATTCCAGGCCGTGGGCCTACCCATCGGTCTCCAGCACTCAACTGCATGCCATTCGGACGAACGGGCTTTGATGTGAGTTGCTGCCCCTCGAAGTCAAAGGAGAGGCTGCCCTCGAATTGGCCGGCATAGAAGTAGTGCGACCCGGTTCCCGATGAGCCATCGCTCTTGACAGGCACGATAACGTGTTTGTATTCGTTAATGTAGAAAGCACCGCCCGGCTGGCTCCCCATCGCTGTCTTAACAGCATTGATGCGGGATACAAGATCCGCTCCACCACCTTCGACGGCAAGGAACAGCAAGCCTTCTCCAGCCTCATAGAGTACGGTGATTTTCCATGCCCCTTCGATGAAACGAACGGCATATTTTGCGAGTTTACTGACAACCTGCGGCCAGACGCCGCGATATAGAGTATGAGAGTTCATATTCGCTCCTTGTTGATCCAGCGATCCCACCCTGACCATGATTGGGGATCGACATGGCCTACATAAAAGGGTGCCCAGGCGCCATTTGCTTCCTGGCGATTGGTGATGATATGACCATTTGCCGTTATTCGGACACGGCCTCCGGTATCTCTTGGCCGAGCGGCTCGAAAACTGGCCGCCAGAACGCGGTCCGGTTTGCGGAGCATTTCTGAAAACTCATCGCGTCCCCAGTTTGTTGGATGGTACCAGGTGCACGCCAGTGCACCGTCCTGACGTATTGCGCATTCAAGTCCGGTGGTCATTGGCCCTGGCCATGGGTCGCCAGGACGCACTGCGCCAGGATGGCTGAGATCGAGTTTCGACCGGTCCGGTCTTTCGAGCACAATAGCCCCTTGGAAAAGGCCAATGAGGACACGTCTGCCGACCTCTTCGTCGCTCTGTAATGGCTTTACTATAAAACCATTGGGTAACAAGAGGACACGGCCGCCTCCCCACTGGTCCCTAACAAGCTTCGCGAGTAAGCGCACGCCGTCCCCATCGGCAACAGCCCAGAAACCCGTGCAGTCATCGTCCGTGACCCAGGTTCCGAGGCGTCCCTGGTGAAATCGAAATCCAGAACGCATCCCGCGCGCAGGCGAGAAAGGACCCATCCACAGGGGGAATGGCCGGGGAATAGGCTGAAAAATAAATTGGCTCATCTCCCGAACTCCAGAGGGGCAATGGGGTCTGCGTGCGGAATCCGCTCACCGCCGATCTCAAGCCAGTACAGGGTGTGGTTGTCCCAGAAAATCTCGCTGACCTCTATGTTTCGCTCGCTCTCAACGGATTTGATCCACTGCAGCAGTCGGTCGCGTGCAAGGCCTGCTTCAGGCGTAGGGCTCGCCTCTGGCCCTAGTGCGAAGCGGAGAGATCCCCTCCTTCGCTCCTCTTCCATGGCAATCACACGCCTGCCGGAAATGCGCTTAAGCCGGAGCCGAGTGCCCATACTCTTATCCGAAGAGTCCGGGAGATCAATCACACCGAGATATCGCCAGTCTGCTTCATTAGCCCCCTGAGCATCGGCGCGGACGATCAGATGCCCCGCAGGGGTGCGACGGGCGCGCCTATGAGGGTTTTGTTCGAGGATCGCCGAGGTTAATTCCGTCGAGCCCGGCAAAAGAATACCATCCTCAGTGCGCAGGTTTCCCGACTGGTCCACCCGCACGTCGATTCCGCCTGACTGCCCAGGATAAGGATCACCGGTCAGGAGATCGGAAACATCGATTTCCCAGGATGGCGGTTTGTATGACCGGGGAGGTTGCGTCAGCTCTTGAAGGCCGTCCATCCATCGCGCATTCTCGGGGTCTTCGCGCCAGCGGAAGTACCGATTGTGTTTGGCGCCTATGATGTTCTCCCAGTCGGCCTTTTCGTAAATAGCCTCATCCTCTGTATCCTGGATATAAAGAACCATTATTCGTGCATTGCGACCCCCAGCTTTTCTGCGCAGCATACGCCCCAAGCTCTGAATTCGCTGGCGAACAGAGCCGGAGGAGGCCGCAATGATCCCAAGATCGGCAGATGGCACATTAAAGCCTTCCACCAGGGATTTGGCGCTGATTATCACGCGCGCAACTCCCTTTCGGAATGCGTCAATATTCTCCGCACGGAGACCATCAGGAAGCTGGCTGTGTTCCAGCACGGCGGGCAGTTGCATCTCAGTCGCTTTAATGAACAGGTTTTCGATTTCCTCAATCGACTCATGGAAAACTATGGCTTGTCGTTCAGGGTCGGCGACCGATTCGGAAAGTACTTCCAGGGTGAACTGGATTCGAGCTGTTGCGCGATAGAGCAGTCGTTTTCGACGGTTGGCAAGTCCAATGAAACGTTCTGCATCGCCCCCAGCAGGCCCACCTCTGCTGGTCTGTGTCTGACACCACGCAAGAAATCCCTGTCGAGATCGGCTGTTACGGTGACGTGCCTGGAGCGACTTTCGAAGGTCACTGATCTCGCGGCTTAGCCGGCCATGCTCGATAGCCTCTTGGGGCGTGAGGGATAAACCGATGTGCCAGACCTCGAATGGAGTGAGCAAATCCGCAGCAAGGCTCTGTTTAATCGTGAAGTCATAGATTATCGGTCCAAGCGCCTGCCCCACGGCGCTCTTTTCGTAGCTTTCGTCAGTCGGCATCTGGTCGGCATCCAAATCCTGCTCAGGGGTAGCGGAGAGGCCAAGGGTGTACCTCGGTTTTGCATCGAAAATGCGTTGAGCCTGATCAGCGTTGGAGCGGTGGCATTCATCGACAACGAGCAGCATTCGATCAGCCCAGCGGGCTTTCGAGACAAAGCCAGGAAGCCGGTCGCGAGCGGAATTCAGGACACAGATAAGGATACTAAGGTCCGAAGCTTGCGGCAGCTCCTGGCCACCTCCCATGAGGCCAATGGCCGAATCGGGGATGTTCCCGCTCCGAATTTCATCGTACCACTGAAACATCAAGGGGATCGTCGGCACTACCACTACGAGCCGCAGGTTGGGTTCGCGTTCGTTCTGAAGTTGCTGCGCGGCAGCCAGTGCGAAGAGGGTCTTACCGCCTCCGGTTGCCACTTTGACGGTTCCACGGCCGTGAGATAGCCACAGCGGCAGGCATTCTTTTTGCCACTCATAGAGCGAGATGCCCTCAGGAAGCAATCGCCAGCGTGGTGGGACCCCGAGAAGGGTCGGCTCTAGTTCGGCGCCGGTATCGACCTCGCCCTCGCCCTCGCCCTCGCCTTTGTCAGGCTTTGCAGCTCGATTTCGCCGCTCCGCCATATTTTTGCGAGTTAGTAGTTGAAGGAGGCGCAGAGAATGTTCGGAATTGAATATTTGATTCACGATGGTACCTCAGCACGCGCCAGAAGCTCCGTAAAATCATAATTAACACTGGTTACGCCAAAATCCGGCTCCCGGTGAAAGGGCTGACGCAGGTAATGAACACGGTGTGAATCGCCGTCGAGGAACTCTACAATAGCGAGAATAAAATCATCGGGCTTATTGAGAGAGTAGAGGATTTCATTGCGGGTTACCGTTATCGTCGGCGCACCTGTGACGCGACCCTTAACCTCGATAAACCGCAGCTTGCCGGTACCGGGGACGCGGCTTTCGACATCGTAGCCGAGCTTTTCCATCTCACGGTCGAACGGCTCGAAGCCGAGGCTACGCTCGATTTCCATGACGATGATGCGGGCCTTCGCTGCGGCGGCCTGGGTGTCGATTGGCTGAGTCGGAGTGGAAACCTGCAAGCCCTTCATAGTAGCGAGCAACCCCATCGGCACCACCAGGAAACCACCGAGGACCACAGGGGGCAAGGGCGAGATTCGAGCTTCCAGCTTCAGTTCGTCCAATCGCTTTTGCAATCGTGCCTGCAGGTTGTCTGCTCGTTTACGGGCCTCCCCAGAATTGAGCCGGGCATTGGCCGTCCCAGCCTGCTCCTGGAGCTTGAGCTGCTCTGCGCGGTGATCCCAGTAAGTGATTTCCTTTGTGAGTCGCTCCTTCACCGCAGCCTCGGTTTTCGCAATTAGCGAGAGTCGTCCGTCTCGAACCTCTGAGAGGTGTTCCGGCACCACATTAGCAACAGCGTGGCCCTGCGCTTTCTGCTCCAACTCACGGGTAATCCACGCACACTCGGGCCGATCAAGTATTGCCTCCACGCCAGGTTCTTTCGCCGCCAGAGGCCGGAAGTCGAGGTAGGGCGCGTATTGTACATGACGCGTTGTGCCGTCGGCATCGAGTTCGACATAGAGCAGCCGTTTGGAAATAATACGGCGGTCGCCGGAACGCGTAATGCTGGCATCCTGAATAGCATGCTCAAGATAGAACAGCACACGCGGTTTAGTGCCGGAGTCGCGCTCGTCCACAAGCACGGCGCCGCGTTTCAAAAGATCTCGATGGCGCTCGATAGTGATGTCTATAACCGAATCAAGCAGCGGATGACCTGGGCAGACGAAAGCGGCCAATGGCTGACCCTGCGGAGCAACTAGCGATTTTTCAAAAGCTACGCGCTCGTAGCGAGGCAACACCGGTTCGCCGATGCCGATCAGCCGGTCGCGATTGCGAACGGGAGCGGGAACGTGGGTGACCTCGTAGCGGCGGGGTTCACGCTGCCTGGCCGTCCCGCCCAGGCGGTGGAAAGATTCGAGAAAAAAAGATTCGATGTAGTGCGGTTGCAGCCGGCGGGCCTCGGCACGCTCCATGTCTTCGCGAATGCGGTGGACTCTGCTCGCATCCATCGCATCGTGGGCGAGTGCGCGTTCTTCGAGCAGGTCCTGGAGTTGAGCACGGTCGAGCGCGTGTTCCAGCACTGTCGTCAAACGAGCACGCACTTCGGGCTGATCGCCGTAGCGGATCGCCTGGATCAATAGATCACGAAGCGGCTTGCCCTCGAATTGCAGTTTGCCGAGAACGTCGAATACCTGGCCGCCGAGGGACAGACGGGCCTGTTCGAGCTTCTCCAGGAGCTTCCGGTAAACATCGCCTTCGCGGGTTTCTTCAGCTACCAGGTTCCATAGGTGGCAAACCTCGGTTTGGCCTATGCGGTGGATACGGCCGAAGCGCTGTTCGAGGCGGTTTGGGTTCCATGGGAGGTCATAGTTGACCATCAAATGTGCACGTTGAAGGTTGATGCCCTCGCCTGCGGCATCCGTAGCAAGCAGCACTTGCACCTTCGGATCGTGTTTGAATGATTCCTGCGTTTTCATGCGCTCCTCGCGGCCCATGCCGCCGTGGATCATGACCACGGCCTCCTTGCGGCCGAGTAGCGTGGTGATCCGGGTCTCAAGATAGTTCAGGGTATCGCGGTGCTCGGTAAAAAGGACCAGTTTCTGGTGCGGAGATGGTGTAGGCGGTGGAATCTTACCGGAGCCGAAAGGGGCAACCGGCTCGGCTGCATGATCGGCAATGCCGGCGGTTGTAAATATCTCGCTAAGGAGACTCGCCAGTTCGCGCCACTTAGTGTCGGCACCGCTTCGGCTTACCCCGAGAGCGAGCGATTCCAGGCTTTTCAAGGTCTCGATTTCAGCTTTCAACTCAACGATAGAGCGTGCCGCAGTCGCCTGATCGAGAATTTCCTCTTCAACGGCCGTGACCTCGTTATCAGGCGCGTCTTCGAGATCCTCAACATCCTCTGAGTCAAGCAACTGAAGCGAGGTGTCGAGCATTGTGGAGGTATGTCCTCCACGCTGAAGCAGCTCCATCTCGCGCAAACGGCTTTCCAGCCGTTCGCGGCGGCGGCGCAGTGACTGATAAATCGCCTCGGGCGAAGAAGCCAGGCGTCGTTGCAAGATGGTGAGCGCGAATCCGACGGTTCCGGCCCGCTTGCCATTTTCAAGCGCTTCGGCGCGGTTGAACTCCTCGCGCACGTAGTCGGTAACCGCCTTGTAGAGTTGGGCCTCCTCCGACGAGAGTTTGTAGGGCACGGTATAGGCGATTCGCTCTGGGAAAAGCGGCGTTCCGTCGAATTTGAGAAGGCTCTCCTTTACCATCCGGCGCATCAGGTCCGAGACATCCGTCACATGGACCCCGTCACGGAAGCGTCCCTCGAAACGGTCACCATCGAGCAGTGCCATAAAGAGCTGAAAGTCAGCTTCTTTGCCGTTATGCGGTGTCGCGGTCATAAGCAGGAAGTGTCGGGTAAGGGTCGCAAGAAGCTGGCCCAGCCGGTAGCGCTTGGTATATTTCGTCTCGGTGCCGAAGATTGTGGCCGACATCTTATGCGCTTCGTCACACACCACCAAATCCCATCGACAATCCGGCGTCTGAAGTTTCTGTTGCACATCCTCGTTACGTGAGAGTTTGTCAAGGCGAGCGATGACCAGGTTGGTCTCCAGAAACCAGTTGCCGGTGCGTGCTGCTTCGAGCTTGTCGTTGGTGAGAATCTCGAAAGGCAGATGGAAACGATGGTACAGTTCGTCCTGCCACTGCTCGGCGAGGCTGCCTGGGCATACGATAAGACATCTCTGCAGATCGCCACGGGCGATCAGTTCCTTAATGAGCAGGCCCGCCATGATGGTCTTGCCCGCACCCGGATCGTCGGCGAGAAGGAACCGAAGCGGCTGCCGTGGAAGCATGGTCTCGTAGACGGCCGTAATCTGGTGCGGAAGAGGATCAACCAACGAGGTGTGGACGGCTAGCACCGGATCGAAGAGGTGGGCAAGGCGGATGCGGTGCGCTTCTGAAACGAGTCTAAACAGGGCGCCGTCGCCGTCAAAACTCCAGGGGCGACCCTGCTCGACGAGATCGAGGCGTTGCTCGTCATTTCTATAGATCAGCTCATTTGCCACCCTGCCGGCGGGTGTCTTGTACGTAAGTTCGAGGGCTTCGGAGCCAAACCACTGCACGCTGACGACCGTGATTAGGCAATCCGGAAGGAGACCGCGAACTGCTGCGTTCGGTTGAAGGTCTTCGAGTCTAATCATGCGGGTCCTCGGTTAACGACGTTGGTCGTACTTGCAGGGACATGGCCGCCCAAGCGTATCATTATTAGAGTCAGCGGACCTTAGCCCTTACCTCAAGAATTCGAGTCTCTATTTTTCTGACCCTCATCGAACTTGAAATTAGAGCTAATGGAATCGAAGTAACGCAATCCAGGTCATCGTTCTATCAGACATTTTCTTGAGAAATCATAATTTTGATACCACAGGCGAAGTAGGCGGGCAACCTTAAAAGAACACCTTTGAAATTGGTCTGCGAGCACCAATATTTTTACCCGAAATTTGCCCTGTTTAAAAAGATTAAGCAATTATTTATATTCAAGAATTCGAAGCCCTCCGTTCTCACTCTCAAGTTTTCCGGTTTGCCAACTCAGTCCTCCGTCTATGTACGTCGCCCAAGCATTTAGGACCATAATTCACACTGACGTCAGGTATTCACAGAAAACTCAGGACTTGGTTCCATCCGAAACACCGGATTACACGCCCGAATTCCACCTTTAACTGCCTCTGTTCGCTATGCTTTCATCCCCTGTTCCCTTCTCACCCGCTACGCTGATAAATGCAGGTGAGTGGACTGTCGGGATTACGGGTCTGTGCCCCCTCACTTCTTTCGTGGTTACGTGTTGCAGGTCAGCGGCGCCTCACTCCTCACGCCTCACTCCTCACTTCGTTCAGGGTCTGCGAGTTGCAGGTCTTTGACTCAGTCCTCAGTCCTCAGTCTCGGGTCCTCCGTCCTCCGTAAGCATTTAGGACCGAATTCACACTGACGTCAGGTATTCACAGAAAACTCAGGACTTGGTATCCATCCGAAACACCGGATTACCCGCCCGAATTCCACCTTTAACTGCCTCTGTTCGCTATGCTTTCATCCCCTGTTCCCTGGCTTACCTCCTCGCTGTTCGATAAATGCAGGTGAGTGGGTGAGTCGAAAAAGGGCAGGTGAGTCGGTGAGTGGGTAAGTGGGTGAATCGCAAAAACGAATTTGCGTGCTCTTCTTGATCTTCCCATTAACTCACTGTTCTGATAAATGCAGGTGAGTGGACTGTCGGGATTACGGGTCACGGGTCTGTGCCCCCTCACTTCTTTCGGGGTTACGTGTTGCAGGTCAGCGGCGCCTCACTCCTCACGCCTCACTCCTCACTTCGTTCAGGACACACGGGAGTCGCTGATCGGGAAATTCGGGAACCTGATTTCTTACTGCTCCAGATATCGGATGGCAGACAGCGGAAAGGTAAGTCCCTCCCGTCCTCAGTCCTGTCACCCCCTCGCCTGTGGGGAACAGATCTTTGACCCAGTCCTCAGTCCTCAGTCCTCAGTCCTGTGTCTTGGGTCCTCCGGTAAGCATTTAGGACCGAATTCAAACTGACGTCAGGTATTCACAGAAAACTCAGGACTTGGTATCCATCCGAAACACGGGATTACACGCCCGAATTCCACCTTTAACTGCCGCTGTTCGCTATGCTTTCATCCCCTGTTCCCTGCTCACCCGCTACGCTGATAAATGCAGGTGAGTGGGTGAATCGCAAAAACGAATTTACGTGCTCTTCTTCCTGATTAACATATTCACCCATCACCCGACTTTTGCCCTTTTGTAGCTGTCCATTCCTAATTTCTAATTTCTAATTGTTCCGGTTGCCGTTTCTATTTCCGCTTCTCGTTGCCGCTTCTCGTTGCCGCTTCTCGTTGCCGCTTCTCGTTGCCGTTTGGCAGAGCAAATTCTCCCATTGTAAAATATTGCCTGTTGAGATTTTGTGGACCTGGCGGTTTGGTCTTTGCTGTTCACGATTCACGATTCACTTGTCTGATTTGCAGCCTGAGGTTTCATCCGTGTTTATCCGTGTCCATCCGTGTCTGAAATTGATGGTGAATCGGCTAATCACTGTAAAGCGACTGTTTTTCACAAAGGGCATTGTAATGATATCGGTGACTTGCACCTATTTTCTCTGTATTTCCTCTGTATTATCAGAGAAACCTCTATCTGCATACGGTGTGGTTTCCCTCAAGTGATCGAGAAAGCAGGCTGCCGGCGTCCAACCGCCTCTGATTGCACCCCTCGCTGTTCCATGGATCTTTGAAAATCGAATCACGGACAGGGAATGCCTCAACGGGAGCTTTTTCATTCCTAATTCCTAATTCCTAATTCCTAATTCTTCTTAATTGCCCTTCTCGCTCCCTGCTATGGTGCTGATATTTTAGAAACCAACATCCAAAATTCTCGATAAATCAATATGTTGCCGAATAAGCCACCGTATTCTGCCTGTATTTACAGCGAATACTCCGAGGATTTCACTGCTCACGGCTGATTTCGTCCCGCTGTTTTAAAACCGCATAAAGGTAAGCCGGTGAATTACGGACAGGGAATGCCTCAACGGGAGCTTTTTCATTCCTAATTCCTAATTCCTAATTCCTAATTCTTCTTAATTGCCCTTTTTGACCCATAACCCATAATCCTTTTTTGCAGTTGACAAACCGTCATCCGGCTCTTTCTTTCTTCTCATACGATCTATGACATTTGTTGTTGTTTCACTTTTGCCTTTTTACTTTTTACTTTTGCCTTCATTGCGACCCGCAACCCATAACCTTTTTTTGTTGTTACTTTTGCCTTCATTGCCCGCTCCCCGCTCCCCGCGCTCTTTGAAAACCGCATAACGGACAGGGAACACCTCAACGGGTTGTTCATTCGTAATTCGTAATTCCTAATTGGTGCCCATCCGGAAACTCCGGATGTGACACTTACAGTTTCCAATTTGGTTTTTTACAAGGAGGAAAAGCAATGAAAAGACAGGTTCTCAACTATGAAACTTTGCTGAAGATTGCAGGCGCCATCTCTCATTCCAAGGACCCCGAAGAAGTTGTGTTGATGACGGTGGACAGTATAAAGACAGCTCTGGATGTCAAAGGCTGCGCGGTATTTCTGACGAATCGCCACACTGATGAACTCGAATTGGCCGCCTCGTTCGGGTTGAGTGACGATTACACTGGAAAAGGCCCGCTCAGCGCATCGCGTTCAATTGCCCAGTCTATCGAGGTGGGGCCGGTGGCCATCTATGACGTTGCCGATGATCCAAGAATTCAGTACCCTCAGGAGGCGCAAAAGGAAGGAATTGCTTCCATTCTTTCCGCACCCATAGTGGCCGGCGGGCAGTCGATTGGGGCTTTGCGCGTTTACACCGCCGAACCATGGGAGTTCACCCTGGATGATTTGAATTTTGTTCAGGCCATGGCCGCCATGACCGGCATGGCAATCGAGATGGCCAGGCTCTATAAAGGGTTTAAGGATAGCATCGAAGTATTGAAAAAACTTAGAGATCCGAAGGCCCTCAAAAGCAAGAGGGTCCCCGCAAGTGTTGGCTGAAATGCGGTTTGACGCCGTTACTTCAGGACTTGTGCAGGGGTTGACTCGCTCCCCGCTCATTGTATTTGGATTGTATTTTCAATGGGCTAAACGCGGTTTCGGGTCAGAAATGACCCATAACCCATGTTTTGTTGTTTCACTTTACTTTTGCCTTTTTACTTTTCACTTTTGCCTTAATTGCCCGCTCCCCGCTCCCCGCTCCCCGCTCCTCACTCCTCACCCCCCGCTCCCCGCTCCCTCTTTTCCACCATCCGCCCGAATGCCGCCGCGATTGTATCTATCTGCTCCGGCAGGACGGTGCGCAGGTCCATAATGAAACGGTCGGATTCGATTCTGCCAATGATGGGAGGATCGTTTCGGCGAAGGAATTCCTCTGTTTGATTCGGGCTGAAAGCGCTGGAGCTGGCTGCTGCTACAAAAGTGGGCAAGTCCTGCGCGGGAAGAGATCCGCCGCCTACCTGCGAGAAGCCCGGGCGGACCTCGATCCGGAGCACGGATTCGGGGTCTGCCTTTTGAATGGATGAGGCAAGCTCTTCGGCACGGGCTTTCAACTCCTCGCAAGACAGGGCGATCATCCTGAGCGTTGGAATCGCTTCAACGGCAGCCCGTTCGTCTCTGTAGAGGCGAAGGGTGGACTCGAGGGCGGCCAGCGTCATTTTATCGACCCTGAGGGCACGGGTGACCGGATTTTTCCTGCACTTTTCGATCAGGTCCTTTCTGCCGACTATAATCCCGGCCTGTGGACCACCGAGCAGCTTGTCTCCGCTGAAGGTTACGAGGTCGGCGCCTGCGCGGACGGTTTCCTGCACGGTTGTTTCGCCGTGGAGTCCGAAAGGCTCCAGGTTGATAAAGCATCCGCTTCCGAGGTCTTCAACCACCGGCAGCCCGCGTTCGCGTCCCAGGGCCACCAGTTCGTCGAGCGGCACCTCCTTTGTAAAGCCCACGATCCGGTAATTGCTGGTATGCACCTTCATGAGCAGAGCGGTTCGATCAGTGATGGCGGACACATAGTCTGCGAGGTGCGTGCGGTTGGTGGCGCCAACCTCTTTGAGGACCGCGCCGCTCGAACTCATTACTTCAGGAATGCGGAAAGAGCCTCCGATTTCCACCAACTGGCCCCTGGAGACAACAACCTCCCGGCCCCCGGCAAGCGTATTGAGAACCAGGAACACCGCGCCCGCATTGTTGTTGACTACCAGGGCGGCTTCAGAGCCGGTCAGTTCACGAAGGAGCGCCTCGGCGTGGACATACCTGGAGCCGCGTTCGCCCAGCCGGAGATCGTATTCGAGGTTGGTGTACCCGCGGCAAACTGTCTGAAGTCTCGCGACGGCATCTTCGGCAAGAAGAGAGCGGCCAAGATTAGTGTGAATTACAATGCCGGTTGCGTTAATAACGGGCCGCAGGGTGAAAGCCGCAAGGCGGTCGGCGCGCTGTGCCGCCGAGCGGGCAATCTCAACCGGATCAATTGCGGATAGTGGCCCGGAATCATGTTTTAGTATCTGTTTTCTGGTCGCATCGAGTTGCTCTCGAATCGCATCCAGGACCAGCTTGCGCGGGTGGCGGGAAAGCGCGTCCAGGACAGCTTCCATTTCCAGGAGGGTGTCTACGCCCGGTATTTGCCTTAATAATTGTTTTGTGTCTTTTTTGTCCATTTTGAGTTTTCAGCTTTGGGGTTTTTCTAACCTATGACGACTGACGACTGGCCACTGGTCTTATATCATAGATAATCGGTTAATTGCGTCAAAAAGGACCTGCTGCCGGGGAGTGCTGTTATCAAATTTGACCATCTCCCTGAATCCGTGTCAATCCGTGTCCATCCGTGTCAAAAAGGCCTTTGGCTTTTCCGGGTGAACAGTGGCGCATATGTGGTATAATGACAAGCAAAATGAGATTCCCGCCCGGTTAGGGACCAACGGCTCCAAAGATGCGGTGGAAATAAATTTGGGCCGAACGTTGCTTCCGGCTATTCGTGTTGCAAGGATTTTTCTGCAAAAATGAGATTCCCGGAAAAAATCAGAGAAGAGCATTTCGATCCGTCCGATGAGCGGGTCCCCGGACCTGCCGATTTTAAATGTTCATCCGCAGAAATAGTATCGTTTTTGAAAAAATCCGCCGATTCGGCCGTGCTGAGGGGGGTCCAGCCTTCCGCCCTTGCGTACCTGGTCTCGATGGCCATGCGGCAGATTCGAAAGCCTTTCGTGCTGGTCGCCCCTACGGACAGGGAGGCAGAAAAATTCGCGGAGATGATCAGCCTTTTTGCGGGCAGGGACCGGCTGGAAAACGGCCGTGATCCTCTGGGGCGGCGAGTGTGGTTTTTGCCCTCGCGCACCGCTCAGAAGGCCCAGGCGCTTGGGAAAGGGGAATTGAC
>Ga0209517_10003007_pt1 | contig 23181 bp, 26 predicted proteins | sample PeaSoiMetSII2010_FD_187695 | JGI IMG/M metagenome (GOLD analysis project Ga0209517, IMG submission 187695) | Peat soil microbial communities from Weissenstadt, Germany - SII-2010 (SPAdes) (version 2) | ecosystem: Environmental > Terrestrial > Soil > Wetlands > Peat | place: Germany...
GATCATCTGCGCCTCCGTGTGCCTGCTCTTCGACATACCTTCTTCCCCTTTCTTTCGCACAAATCATACTCAGGTTTGTTCGGAAAGAGGGGATCAGGTCACGTACGCACGGGGTACGAAACGCCCCCCAAAATAATGGTGATGCTCTGGGCAAACCCCAATGAAAATCGAATGTCGCCGCAAGCGCCGTACGGGACGTCGTGCCAGGTACCGTCCGAAGCTGTCGTGGGGGTGCAGTTGGAGTTCCTCGATGGGCAAATGTTCCCGTCAACAACTTGGCCCGTAGTGTAGACGACGTGTTCATGCGGGACCATTATTGCGTTGCTAATGGGTGCGGTGTTTTGATCCAACACTTGATACTTGACGTCCACTTCTATGCCGTAGTCGCCCGACGGTGTGCATCCATTGTTACCGCCAGTGCCAGTCGTCAGCACCGCTACATTTAGAACCTGCAGGCAGGTTGGCACCTGCACCGTGACCGGGGCGGTGGGAGACAGGTATTCCAGGACGCAGTTGGTGCCCTCGCCCACGTACACCGGGTCGGTCTCTCCGTTGACGAAGGTGGAGCCGGGGGCCACTCCTTGTACCTTGCCTGGGTTTACTTTCGCAATGCCGACGTTGCTGCTCCACCAGCCGGTCATGTCTCCGGAAATGTCAACGGTGCTTCCCGAGCATTGATCGGTGGCCACGGAGAGAAACGGGTCCCACATGCCGTCGATCTCCACGTCAAAGAAGCTGGGATCGAATCGGGCGTTGCCGATGCCGCAGCAGGTCGGCAGTTGCGGGCTGACTTGAGGTCCCAGAGTCTGGTCCGGCGCCAGGCTGCTCGCCAGCAAGCTGCCCGGACCGGCCCCCAAGTCGCGCACTTCGTAGCTGCCGGTGGATAAACCCGGGGGCAGCGCCTTGCCCGCGCGGTCCGGCGCCTGGTTGTGAATCAGGTCCGCCACGTTCACCCACATCTGCCCGCCGGACGCAATCGTCTGCCGCATCTCATACTTTTTCTCGCCCTTATCATAATGCAGGGTCAGTAGCGCGTCGGCGGCTTTATTCCGGAATTCGTAACAGCGATGATCTGATTGTGCGTGGCGTCGGCCCGCCACTCGCCACCGATGAACGAGCGGCCAAGATTGTCGGAGAACACCGCCTCCGTACCGTAGCGTCCGCTGGCGTCGTAGCTCACTGCCACAGCCATCAGATCATCAGGAGATGCCGGGCTGCTTAACGTGACCATAGCCCAGTGCGCGTCCTCGGACAAGAAACCTCGGGAAACCTGGGGACAGACGGGGAAACCTGGGGGAAACCTGGGGAGGCCTGGCGATGAACGCAACCCTCGACCTGGGAGGTTCCGTAGCAGCGCAGATTTATATCAATCATGCCTCCGGACCAGTTTACCTGACCAACCTCACAGTAGACGGCGCAGGAAACAAGGTTTCGTGTTGTTACGTTGTCGGAATCTTCTACCAGGAGTCCTCCGGCACCGTCAACCACGTGACAGCGCGCAATCAACAGGCAAATATAAAAGGCGTCGGTATCGTCTTGGAAGGAGGCGCCTCAGTTCCCTCCGTCACTGTCAAGAATAGCGACATCAGATACTTCGATGACATCGGCCTCTGGGCTGAAACCAACTCCGCAGGCTCCGAATTGACCGCAACCATAGAGGGAAATGTCGTATTCACCCCAGGTTACTATGTCGGCATCAAGATTGACACAGGCACTACCGCAACAGTCACCGCAAATACCGTCACTGCGGCCACCTGCTTTGTGCTAAACGGAGTGGCCGGCACCATTTCCGATAACACCATCATGAGCATCGGTTTTGGAGTAGAGTTACTCGCCGACGGAATGTCGGTCAAGAACAACAAATTGCTCAACGGAGCAGGAGATGTCGGCATCGCTGTGGCTGTACCAATCACGACCTCGCAAGTTACGGGCAACATAATAAATAGCTTCCCCAACGGAATCGCGGTTTATTGCAATGCCACCAACAACAACGTGCACTCGAACATAATTACCGATGCCCTATATGGACTTAACCAAGTCCCCACAGGAGTCGTTCTTCCCAACACCTACTTCGGTGTGACCACCGAAACAGACCACAGTTGCCCGTGATCAGACCAGCGACTGCCCGCTAAGCCGAGAATTATCCTTTAGATTCATTGGTTTGGCTATCGCATCTTTTCCGCATCAAATGGGTCGCTACTGCTGTCGAGTTACAGATATTGGGCGGGGTGGCCCGGGTTTTTAACTTCGCAGGCGCGGCCCGCACAGTGGGGGCCCCGTCCTTCGCCTGGCGGCGTCGTCACCCGCCCTTCGTTACGAAATCAGAACAATCCCGACCGTCCAGAGTCCCTATTTCGAGGGCCTTCGCGCGGCCCGCTCCTGCAGCGATAGCAGCACTACCCGCAGCATCTCGTCCCAGGGTGCCGGTTTGCCGGTCCAGATCTCGAACTGCCGCGCCGCCTGGTGCACGAACATCTCGATCCCGGGAATGATCTGCGCGCCCCGCTCCTTGGCCAGTTTCAGCAGCCGCGTTTCGCCCGGATCGTAGACCATGTCAAAGACAAAGCGGGCGTTGATCTCTTTCTCCTGCAGCGGCGTCTCGCGCGTGTTTCCCATCCCCACCGGAGTCGCGTTGATGATGACGTCGAAGGCCAACTTCCTCAGATCGGCACGCTTGATCGTGCGCGCCCGCGCCGAGCGCGCCAGTTTCTTGGCCGGCACCGCGCTGCGGTTCAGGATGTAAACCTCCGCTCCTCGTTCTCTCAGCCCGAACACGGCTGCGCGCGCCGCGCCTCCGGCGCCCAGCACCAGAATCCGCGCATTCTCCAGCGTACTCAGCCGCCGCTCCAGCGGTCGAACTACCCCCGCCGCGTCGGTGTTGAATCCGTACAGCTTGCCATCCTGCGCCCTCACTACCGTATTGCAGGCCCCGATCTTGGCCGTATGCGCGTCGGTGTTGTCCAGATACGGCAGGATGGCCTGCTTATAGGGCATGGTCACGCTGATGCCATGAATGGGAACTTCCCGCACGCAGTTCAGCAGATCCTTCAGCGTTTTAGCGTGCAGCGCCAGATAAACGCCGTTGACGTTCTCCCGCCGGAAGGCCGCATTCATGATGGCCGGCGAAAGCGAATGCGCGATGGGATCGCCCGCCACGCCGAAGACTCGCGTGGCCTGATCCACCTGCTCGATGCGGTACACGTTGCGCAGTTCCTGCGCCGTCACCTGCCCGGGCGCGGTCTCCTCGCCGGCGCTGGCGGAGGCAAAGGTGAACAAGCTGCCCGCGCGCACGCCCAGCACCCGGCTGATGATTCCCTGCTCCCCCATGCACATGCTGACCAGGGAGTGCCGGTCGCCTTCCCGCGCCAGGAACTTGATCATCGCCACACTGTCGGAAAGCGTCGTCGCCGTGCTCACCACTTTGTAAAAGTCGGCCGGATAGGCTAGCATCTTCTCCAGTGTTTCGTGCAGCTTCTTGGTGGCCCGGAAATCGTGAAACGACAGGATCAGGGCGGCACGGCTACGTAACTTCCTCAGTTGTTCGGGCTTGCACTTGCTGGCGGTCTGCAGTTCAACGTCCACCAGTTGGCAGCCTGCGGCCGCCGCCTTGGCCAGCACTTCCAGTTGCGCCGCAATCGAGCCCCGGAACTTTCCCCCGCTCGCCGCCCGCCGGCAGGTGGCAATCACCACCGTCCCCGGGTGCGACTCGGTGAAGCGCTTGATGCGCGCCAGCCCCAGCCCCGGCTTCGACAGATAATCCAACCTGAACTCCAAGAAGGAGTTATCCCGAGCCAGGGCCTCCGCCTTCTCGGCCATTTCGTTGGGATCGGCACCAATGACAGCCACGCACACCCGCGGCAGGCGCAGCGGCAGCAGTCGTGGCGTGTAACCAGCGCTCATCACTCTGGCTTCGGACACAGGTCTTAAAGTTTTGCTGTAAAACGACGGCGAATTATTACAGGGGCGTAACTCCATATGCAACAACCGATTCATTGTTCTGTGGAAAAACTTTCGCCCCACTCTGCCCAACACCCTCGTAACCTTGACCCACCCTTACCCCCTTGTTACCTTCCGACTGAAGCCTTTCTTTTCTGGCATTTAACTGGTGGAGGGGGACGCTTGGCGGTCCTTTTCCGGAGGTAACATGAAGAAAACAGGACTGTTCGTGTTGTTGCTAGCAGCCGCGGCCTGGGCGCAAACGGGCAATGACGCAAGCCCGGGCGACGTTCCGCAGGGAACCTCGCCGACTTCGGCCAGCTTTCCCACCGAGCGCGTGCAGACGCCCACCTACGCGGACCTGTACTGCGCCGGATTTATCAGCAAACAGATCCTGCCCGACGCCAACTACGTGGCCGGGGGGCTGCAAACGCCCAGCACCACCAAGTTCACCCGCGGCGACATGGTCTATCTGCAGGGCACCGGCTACAGCGCCGGCGCGGAATACGAAATCGTGCGCGCCCTGCGCGACGTCAACGAATATGAGATGTTCCCCGGGCAGAGGAAACTGCTGAAGGAAACCGGCCAGCCTTATCAGGAAATCGGCCGGGTCAAAATCATTGATACCCGCAGCAAGGCCGCCATTGCCCAGATCGAATACGCCTGCGACGGCGTCAACCCCGGCGACACCGCCATTCCCTTCGCCGAGAAGCCGTCCCTGGCGTTCCATACTCCGATCCGTTTCGACCGCTTTCTGCCGTCCAGCAACAAGGTCAGCGGCCGCATCGTCATGGGAAAGGATTTTGACTCACAGCTCGGCACCGGCCACAAGCTCTACATCAACGTGGGCGCGAACCAGGGCGTGAAAATCGGCGATTTCTTCCGCGCCACGCGCTCCTATGAAGCCGATCTCCAGGATCCGGTGGATTCGCTCTCGTTCAAGGCCGCCATCGCCGAGGACACGCAGTTGAAAACTCCTTCCGTGGACCCGGCCATGTTCACCAAGTCGAATGGTCCGGTGATTCACGTGCGCGACCTGCCGCGGCGGGCCGTAGGCGAGATCGTCATCATCAGCGTCACCCCCACCACCGCCACCGGCATGGTCGTCTTCTCCATGGAAGATGTGCACGCCGGCGACGCCGTGGAACTGGATCAGGTGAATTAGTTCACTTCTGTACGTTGACGCAGTCAGAAACCGGGGACGGGAAAACCGTCCCCGGTTTTGTCTTGCGGCGCCGTGTTTCGTCAGACAGAAAGCCTCTTGTGATGGTTTGGCGGACAGACGATTCAGTCTTGCGCGTGCTTGTCCCCGAACACCTCCGCCGTAAACGCTTCGATGCTCGCACCCTTCATCCACGCATCCAAGGGCAGGCCCGCCTTGCGGCAGGTTTGTTCAAGGAAGGTCACGCGGTCCCAGTGGTGTTCCAGAGGCACCTGCGGCAGGAGCAAGCCGCGCCGCCCGCCCGCGCTGATCAGCAGGCCGTGGCGGCCGATTTCGACAGCCTCGGCGGGAATCGGCTGCGGCACTGACAGGACGCTGAGTTCAATCTCCAAATGCGGAGCCTCTTCCGGCGTCACCGGATAAAAGCGCGTGTCCTCAAACGCCGCGGCCCGCGCCGTCTCCGCCACCGCGCAATAAAGCGAACTGACGGGAAGCACATAGCCCACGCATCCGCGCAACTCTCCGCGCAGGTAGAGCGTGGTGAACACGCCGCGCGGCTCGGCCAGATGCGCCGTGGGCGCTTCGAGCGGGATCTCGCGCCGGGCTTTGCCCGGTTCCTCGCCCGGGACCTCGCTCGGCTGCAGCGCCGACACAATCGAATCATGCGCCAGGCGAAGCAGCAGAGCGCGCTCTGGTTGGGAGAACTCACCCGGCGAGGACTCGCCGGATTCCACGGCCACGGGACTAGGTCGAGGCTGCGACATCGCGGTCCGCCTGCGGCGGCGCCGGCACGGGCTTCCTGCGCCGGCTCAGGATGAAGGCGCGGCGGCGGCGTTTGACCACGCGCCGGTCAATTTTCGACCAGAAGGCAACAAAGTAATCTACCGCCGACGCCAGCGACAGAAACACCATGAACCAGATCGCCACCAGCGCGATCCAGTGAATGGGGAAGATGTAATGTCCGTAGACCGGCCATTCCTTCCACCGATGGTCGAGGATCACGGCCACCACGGAGACGATCTGCACCACCATCTTGAACTTGCCCAGCTCGCTGGCCTCGATGGTGAAGCCTTCCGACGCGGCAATGGAGCGCAGGCCGCTCACCAGAAATTCGCGCCCAATCACCACGATCGCCACCCACGCCGGGACGAGCGAGGGATTGAGTTGCACCAGCACCACAAACGCGGCCGCGATCAAGAGCTTATCCGCCAGCGGATCGAGCAGAATGCCCATGGTGGTGATCTGATTCCGCCTGCGGGCCAGGTAGCCGTCAATGCCATCGGTCATGGCAGCGGCGATGAACAGCGCCGAGGCCAGCAGTTCTTTTTCCCCGGTAACACTGCTGAAGCGCGGGCTGGAAAGAATCCAGATCAGCACAGGAATGCTGAGGATACGAATCAGCGTGATGGAATTGGGCAGGTTCACGGCTGTTGCGGCAGATTCAAGAAAATGGAGCGGCTCCGGCGACCAACCCGGAACAGCCAGACTGATTATGCTCTTTGCCCGAGGGGAACGCAATGAACAGAAGGGCGGATTCCCAGTTGCGGAAATACCCATGTGTGGACGGCCGCCCACCGCTGTCCGGTCGAGCGACGCCCGACGGTTCCCATCGCCGCTACTGACGAATCACCGCCTTGATATCGCGACGACCGTGTACCACGTGGAGAATCACGACGTCGTTTCCCTCGACCCGGTAAATGACAACGTAGCTGCCGACCGCCACGCTTCGCAGGCCAGGACGAAGGTCGTCACGTTTTCGACCGAGGTAAGGATGCTTGGACAAGAGCAGGAATTGCTGTGTGATTGAATCTACGACCCGATCCGCAATCTCGCTGCTCTGGCCCTCCGTAGCTATATGAAGCCAGATGTCGTCGAGCTCCGCTTCGACACGGTAACTGACAAGGTAAGGCATTAGCGGCGGGATGCGCGCTCGGCATCGAGCCGTGCCCGCCCGCGCTGCTTCACTTCCTGGGCCAACTCGCGCATGGATTGCTCGGTGATCTCTCGGCCTTCGCCGCGTGCGAGCGAGGCCTCAGCGGCGTCAACGGCCGCAAGAATCTCGGCCCGGGTGCGTTCCCGCTCTTCCCACAAGGACAGCGCCTCTGCGACAGCGTCGGCCTCATTCTGAAAGCGCCCCGAAGCAATACCCTGGCGGATAAAGGCTTCTTGGTCGGGGGTTAGATGCACTTCCATGGAATCAAGGGTAGGAGGCGGGAGAACGCACTGTCAAGCGCAAGCCTAAAGCGAGGCTCGCCTGTCGTAGGCGGCTTTTATCAGTCTCTTGAGAACCGCTGCTCTTGACGTCACATCATCTGCTGTTAATCGCAGTCGATAATATCCCCAGCGTTTGTTGTATTCGAGAGAGTCAAGACCTGCCTCTTCGATCAAGGTGTCGAATTCCTCAGACTCGGCAATTTTCGGCTCGAACGTCAGAAAGTTTTTCTTGGGCCTGAACGTCACGAAGTTGTAGGGTGCACCGTCTTTCGACAGCCCGATGTAGAACTTGTTGTACTTCAGCTCAAGACTGGGATCAAGACCCTTGATGTCAGACAATAAGTGGTCTGCAAGGCCCACAGTGGCTTTCGAACCGCGTTTTTCCCAATAGGCGCGATCGGTAGGGGCTGATTCCGCGTCCTCGTCCTCATCAATGTAACCTCTGTCTAGTTCATCCAGTACCTTGGTGAACACTAGTGTCACGTCGTCACCCATTTTCAGCGCCTGCATTTGGATGGCAATAAGCGGAATCGTCCCGTTGAACAAGGAAATCACGTTTAGAAATCGGCTGGTAATGTCTTCCGCGATGAGCACCGCGCAATGGTCGTACTGCGGGTAGCGCTTGCGCTCGATATCCCAGTACTCGATGGTTCGGATAATGTGTCCTTCGTCTGTTTCTCCCAACTGAAGCTCAACCTCGTATCGCCGCTTGGTTTCGGGGTCTTGTAGAAGGAGATCGAGTCGACCTGCGCGCGGCTGAATTCGTTCACGATCGCGCATAACCAGGTCCCCAAGGTTAAGGATGGACGGATCATTAGCGATCAGATCTTGGACCCACTTCTCGCTAAACTCAGGATGGTTCTTTAGAAAGAATCTCTCGTGAGGTGTGTACTTCTTCATCTTCGACTCCTCAATTTCCCGCCAGCCCGCGCACAATCTCCTTGAACACCTGCCCGCGGTGCTCATAATTCTTGAACTGGTCGAAGCTGGCGCAGGCCGGGGCCAGCAGCACCACGTCTCCCGACTGGGCCACGGCGTGCGCCTTGCGGATGGCGTTTTCGAGCGTCTCGGCGTGCACGACTTCAGCGCCTTTAAGTTGTGATTCGATCTTCGCCGCCGCCGCGCCAATCGTGTACACGCGCTTTACCCGCTGCCGCAGCAGGTCGTTGAGCACGGTGTAGTCGCTGCCTTTGTCCTTGCCGCCGAGAATGAGGTGAATATTGGCCGGAAACGACTCCAGCGCCTTGATGGTCGCATCCACGTTGGTGGCCTTGGAATCGTTGTAGTAATCCACGCCGCCGACAGTGGCCACAAACTCCAGCCGGTGCTCGACCGCCTTGAAGTCGCGCACGGCCTGGCGAATCTTCTCCGAAGCGCAGCCCATCAGCGCGCCCGCACACACCGCCGCCAGCACGTTCTCCAGATTGTGTGCGCCCTTGAGCGGAATCTCGGAGACTTGCATGATCTCCCGTTGGCCCAACCCATCCCGAAACAAAATGTTTCCATCCCGCACCCACGCGCCCTGCGGCACTTCCTTCTGCCGGCTGAACCAGAACACCTGTGCCCGCGTGCGCGCCGCCATCGCCACGCAGGTCGCATCGTCGGCATTCAGCACGGCGAAGTCGCTTGCCTGCTGGTTCTCGAAAATCCGCGCCTTGGCATCCACATAGATTTCAAACGTCCGGTGCCGGTCGAGGTGATCGGGCGTGACATTCAACACGACGGCAATCTTGGGACGGAACGTCTGGATCGTCTCCAACTGAAAGCTCGAAACCTCCAGCACGATCACCGTCTCCAGCTTGGCACGCTCGGCCAGCGAAATGGCCGGTGTGCCGATGTTGCCGCCGACCAGCGTCGGCAATCCGCCCGCTGCCAAAATCTCGCCCGTCAGAGTCGTGGTCGTGGTTTTGCCGTTCGATCCGGTGATGGCCACGATCGGCCCGGGCAAAAACTGCGCCGCCAGTTCGATTTCGCCGATCACCGCTTCGCCCCAGGACCGCGCCTGCACCAGCAGCGGCGCATCCACAGGCACGCCCGGACTTACGATAATTAGATCCTGCCCACGAAAAGTCCGCTCGCCGTGTCCGCCGGTTTCGACCGTAATGCCGTGATCGAGCAGCACCGGAATTTCGTTGCGCAGCTCGTCGCCGCTCTTGGTGTCCGACACGCTGACCCGCGCCCCCTGCTTCTTCAAAAACAAAGCCGAAGCCACGCCCGATTTGCCCAGGCCGACCACGAGAACGCGTTTGTTGTTCAGTTCCATCGTGAATCAGGTCTCAAAGTTTCAGAGTTTCAATGTTTCGAAGGTCACCCGGTTGGGTCTTTGAAACCTTCGAAACCTTGAAACGTTGAAACCTGCTGCTCAATCCCGGCCCTCTCTAACGCAGCTTCAAAGTCGTCAGCGCGAACAGCGCGAACACGAGCGACGCGATCCAGAAACGCACAATGATCTTCGACTCCGACCAGCCCATCAACTCGAAATGATGATGGATCGGCGCCATCTTGAAGATGCGCTTCTTGCGCAGCTTGTACGAGCCGACCTGCAGGATCACCGACAGCGCCTCAATCACGAACACGCCGCCAATAAACGGCAGCAGCAACTCCTGCTTGATGATCACGGCAACCGTGCCGATCGCGCCGCCCAGCGCCAGCGATCCCACGTCTCCCATGAACACTTCCGCCGGATGCGCGTTGTACCAGAGGAATCCGATGGCCGACCCGACCATCGCCCCGCAGAAAATCGTCAACTCCGCCACTTGCGGCATGCGCTGCAGTTCCAGATAAGTAGCAAAGGTCGCGTGCCCGCTGACGTAGGTCAGCACCGTCAGCGCCCCGGCCGCGATCACCGTGCATCCAATGGCCAGCCCGTCGAGGCCGTCGGTCAGATTCACCGCATTGCTCGAGCCCACAATCACCAGCGCCACAAACGCCATGAACGGCAGGAACGCCAGAAACCACAGATGCGGATGATGCACCAGGGTCCCGACCACGAGGTCCGGATGAAACTGCTTGAAGAACGGCACGATCAGCTTGGTGGAATACATGTTGTAGGTCTGCATGGCGATCAGCATGGAGGCAATCACGATGCTGGTGGCAATCTGCAGCCCTAGCTTGGCCCGCCCGGTCAGGCCCAGGTTGCGGCGCTGCGTCACCTTGGTGTAATCGTCGCTGAATCCGATGGCCGCGAACGCGCACGTGGAAAACACGGCGATCCACACGAAGCGGTTGCTCAGGTCCGCCCACAGCAGAGTAGGAACCACGATCGCAATCACGATCAGCAGTCCGCCCATGGTGGGCGTGCCCGCTTTTTTCTGGTGCGCCTTCGGACCTTCCTCGCGGATGTACTGCCCGATCTGGAAGTCGCGCAGGCGTCCGATGAGCAGCGGCCCCACAATCAGAGCGGTGAAAAGCGCGGTCAGGCTGGCGAAGGCGGTGCGGAAGGTGACATAGCGGAAAATACGGAACGGCGCAACCAGATGCTGCAGCTTGACGTACAACAGCCAGTAGAGCAATCCGCCTCCGTCAGAACATTGTTGATTTTGTGATTGTTGATTGTTGATGGAAAATTCAGGGCACTAGCCGTTGGTTTTCAATCAGCAATCAACAATCAGCAATCAACAATTCCGTTTCGCCTTCCAGGTGTCCAGCGCCTTTTCCAGTTTCACGCCGCGCGAAGCTTTCAGCAGCACCACGTCGCCGTCGCGGGTTTCGCGCGCCAGCCATTCGCCCGCTTCTTCCGGCGTGGCCACAAACTCGGCCTTCATTCCCGCTTCCCGCGCGCCCTCAACCATCGCCTGCGCCAGGCCGCGCACGCCCACGAGCACGGCGCAATTCTTCCCGGCAATGTGCCGGCCCGCGGCGCGATGCATTTCCTCGCCCGCCGGTCCGAGTTCCAGCATTTCTCCGGCGACCACAATGCGCCGCCCGGCTTTCATTTCCGCCAGCGCGTCCACCATGGCCGCAAGCGCCTTCGGATTGGAATTGTAGCAATCGTTCACCACCGTGATGTTGCCCAGTTGGACTACCTGCCCGCGTTTGTCCGCCGGACGCAGCGTGGCCAGCGCGCCCAAGGCCTCCGCCAGCGTCAATCCGCGAGCCAGGCCCACGGCCACCGCCGCCAGCGCATTCCCAATGTTGTGCTCGCCGACCAGGGGCAACCGCGCGGACTCGCGTCCACCCGCGGTGACCACGTCGAACGTCGAACCTTCGGCCCCGCGCGACTGAATGTTTTCCGCCCGCACGTCGGCCGTGGCTGCTCTGCCGTACATCACCACCTTGCCCTTGAAGTCGCGCCCGAACTGCGACACGTATTCATCGTCGGCATTGAGCACGGCTGTTCCGCTCGAGGGTAGCGACTCCACTAATTCGTATTTCGCCCGGGCAATACCCGCCAGCGAATCGAAAAACTCCAGGTGCACGGGCGCGACGTTGGTCACCACGCCAATTTCCGGCTGCGCGATCTTCGCCAGCGCCCGAATTTCGCCCGCGTGCGACATGCCCATTTCAATCACGGCCACGTCGTGCTCCGGTTCCAGTTTCAGCAGCATCAGCGGCAGGCCGAAGTGATTATTGAAGTTGCCTTCTGACTTGAGCACGCGAAAGCGCGCCCCCAGCACGTGCGCGATCGCTTCTTTGGTTGTTGTCTTCCCTGCCGAACCGGTCACGCCCACCAGCGGCTTGCCCCACAGCTTGCGCACCGCGGTGGCCAGCGTCTGCAGAGCCACCAGCGTGTCCTCCACCAGCAGCACTCGAGTGGTCCAGGAATAGCGATGCCACTGATCTTTGCGCACCACCGCCGCGGTCGCGCCCCGGTCCAGCGCCGCGCTGACAAAGTCGTGGCCATCGAGCCGCTCGCCCTTCACCGCAAAGAAAAGTTCGCCCGCGCCGATCGTACGCGAGTCAATGGAGTATCCCTGCGCCACTTCTTCGCGGGGAAAATCTCCCTCGGCGGACGTGAATTCAGCAATCTTCGATAGTGGCAGCTTCATCGTCGGAGAAACCTGGGTCGAACAAATCTGGGTGCCCCACCCTTGTCGCGGTGTTGGCGACAGGGTGGGGATTTTGACTTACATCAGTTGCTAACCGCGCTCTCAAACCCCGCCGCTCGCAGCGCCGCGTGCGCCACCTCAACGTCGTCAAACGGCAGCGAACCGTCCCGCGTCACCTGCACCTTCTCGTGCCCTTTGCCCGCCAACAGGACGATATCTCCGGGCTGCGCTTCGCCGACGGCCAGCGCGATCGCTTTTCGGCGGTCGGGTTCCACGCTGTACTTCACGCCGCTCTTCTGCAGTCCCACCAGAGCGTCGTTGATGATGGCCAGCGGATCCTCGCTGCGCGGATTATCCGACGTGAGCACGACGAAATCGCTGCCCCGCCCCGCCGCCTCGCCCATCAGCGGACGCTTGGCGCGGTCACGATCGCCACCGCAGCCGAATACGGTCAGCACCCGGCCCTTCGATGCGTCTCCTTTCAGCCCCGCTCGCGAGACAAACTCTCGCGCCAGCGCGGTCAGATTGCGCAGCGCGTCGTCGGTGTGCGCGTAGTCCACCACCACGGTGAAGGGCTGGCCGCAATCCACGCGCTCAAATCTTCCCGGCACATGCGTGAGCGCCTCCACGCCGCGGGCAATCGCCGCCGCGGCGCAGCCGCGCGCGTAACATGCAGCTGCCGCCGCCAGAATGTTGTACACATTCACCCGCCCGATCAGCGGAGAGAACACGGCAATCTTTTCCTCCGGCGTGGCCAGATCGAAGCGCGTGCCCCGCGGAGTAATCTCCACCTTCACGGCGTGGAAGTCTCCGCGCTCCCATCCATAGGTCAGCACCACGGTGCTGCGTTTGCGGCTGAATTCCGCCAGTTTTGCGCCGTATGCATCGTCCAGGTTCGTCACTGCGGCACGGGGCGGATCGGTTCCGCAGCCTTCGAACAGCACGTGCTTGGCGGCGAAGTACTCCTCCATCGTCTTGTGATAGTCCAGATGGTCGCGCGTCAGATTGGTGAATACGGCAACGTCAAACGGAACTCCATACACGCGCTCCTGCGCCAGGGCGTGCGAGGAAACCTCCATCACCGCGTCAGTCGCTCCCTGTCCCAGCGCCTGGTTGAAAATGCGCGCCAGTTCGAGCGCCTCGGGCGTGGTGTGCGGCGCGGGATAGACCTGCCCGGCCACGTGATATTCAATCGTCCCAATCAACGCGCTCTTGCGCCCCGCCACCGCCAGGATCGCCTCCACCAAAAATGCCGTCGTGCTCTTGCCGTTGGTCCCGGTGATTCCGGTAATCGCGATCCGCTCGGCTGGACGATGGTAGAAGTTCTGGCTCACCCGCGCCAGCGCCCGCCGCCCATGGGGTACGACCGCCCAGGCCACTCCCGGACGCGGCTTTTCGCTGGACGAGTCGGTGACCACCGCCACCGCTCCCGCCTGAATGGCCTGATCAATGAAGCGGTTGCCGTCGGAGGTTTCTCCGCGCATGGCCACGAACAGGCATCCCGGCGTGACCCGGCGCGAGTCGTATTCCACGCTGCTGACGTCCACGTTCCCGCTCAGGGCCAGAAACTCCGCCCCATCCAGCAGATGTTGGAAGGTCATTGCGAGGATTATAGGGCACGAGGAGCAGTGGTCAGTGGTCACCATGTCTCCCACTTCTCACTCGGTGTGGTAAGCGGAACGAGTCCAGCAGACTGCACACTGATCACTGGCCACTGACCACTGACGATTCACCATTACCAACGTCACGTTTCAAGCACCGCCCCCCGCGCGCTACAGTACCCGCATGAGCACAGGAACCAGCCCGGCCAAGTACCGCTGCTCCCAGTGCGACCGTCCGGAAGACGATTGCGAATGCGAAAAATATTGCTGCCTCTGCCAGGCAGTCATGGACGTCCGCATTTGCGGCGACGGTCTCATGTACTGCGCGCCCTGCCGCGAAGCTTGCGACTACAAAACCTCCGACTAACGCAATCTTCCCGCAGCCCGCATCTGACCTTGGTATGCCCTTCTCTTCACTGCCTTGAATCTCCTTTGCGTCCTCAGCGCGGTTCTCTGCGTGCTTTGCGGTGAGAACTTGATCGCCAGACTCATCAAGCTTTTGTCATGTCCCGAAATAAGTCCTTCCCGAAAACGTCAGACCGAGCCCGGCCAGAACCGCGATTTCATTTGGCAAGGCGCGGATTTTAAGGGAGAATAGTGCGTTTTCGCTTTTGGACTCTTCGTCATACGCCCTTCTTAGGAGACCGTTATGGCCACCACTCTTCACGTCAGCGACGTAGCCGAGTTGCTGAGCGAAGGCAGGACTCATTTCAATCTTTCCCCGGCGGTCCTGGTCGAGCACTCCATCCGGCGAAACGAAGCCAAACTGGCGGCTAACGGCTCCCTCGTCGGCTATACCAACCGCACCGGGCGCTCTCCCAAAGACAAGTTCATCGTGAAGGACGAAACCACCGCCCCAACCGTCGCCTGGGGCGCGGTCAATGCGCCGTTCGAGCCGGAGAAGTTTGACGCCCTCTACGCCCGCGTGATGGAGCACCTGCGCGGCCGCGAACTCTATGTGCAGGATCTTTTCTGCGGCGCCGATCCCGCCTATCGCCTGCCGGTTCGCGTCGTCAACGAATACGCCTGGCACAACCTGTTCGTGCACCAGCTTTTTCTGCGTCCCACCGCCGCCGAACTGAAAACCCATCATCCCGAGTTCACCGTCATTTCCGCCCCGGAGTTCAAAGGCGATCCCAAACGCGACGGGGTCAACTCCGAAGTCTTCATCGTGCTGAACTTCACCCGCCGCACCGTGCTGATTGGCGGGACCTCCTACGCGGGCGAGATGAAAAAATCCATTTTCAGCGTCATGAATTTCCTGCTGCCGCCGCGCAACGTATTCCCCATGCACTGCTCGGCCAACGTGGGGCATGACAGCGTCAGCGCGCTGTTTTTCGGGCTATCGGGCACGGGCAAGACCACGCTCTCGGCCGACCCCTCGCGCGAGCTGGTGGGCGACGACGAGCACGGCTGGAGTACCAACGGCGTCTTCAACTTCGAAGGCGGCTGCTACGCCAAGTGCATCAAGCTCTCCAAGAAAAACGAGCCGCAAATCTGGAACGCGCTGCGCTTCGGTTGCGTGCTCGAAAACGTCACGCTCAATGCCAGCACACGCATTCCCGACTACAACGACGACAGCAAAACCGAAAACACCCGCGCCGCCTATCCCGTGGATTTCATTGACAATGCCGTGATTCCCGGCATGGCCGGGCATCCGAAAAATGTGGTCTTTCTCACCGCCGATGCGTTCGGCGTGCTGCCCCCGATTTCCCGCCTCACTCCCGAGCAGGCCATGTATCACTTCCTTTCCGGCTACACGGCGAAAGTTGCGGGCACCGAAGCCGGCGTGCTGGAACCTTCCGCAACGTTCTCCACCTGCTTCGGATCGCCGTTTCTGCCGCTGCCCCCGAAGACTTATGCCGAAATGCTCGGCCGGCGTCTGCGTGAGCACAACGCGCAGTGCTGGCTGGTCAATACCGGATGGCAGGGCGGGCCGTACGGCGTTGGCAAGCGCATGGACATTCCCCACACCCGCGCCATGGTGGACGCCGCCGTCGAAGGCGAACTGATCAAGGAAGCATTCGAGATCGAGCCGACGTTCGGGTTCGCGATTCCGAAGGCGTGCCACGGCGTGCCTCCGCAGGTGCTGAACCCGCGCAACGCCTGGCCCGATAAAGCTGCCTACGACAAAGCCGCCGAAGATCTGCGTAACCGCTTCGTTAAGAACTTCGAGCACTTCGATGCCCCGCCCGAAGTGAAGGCGGCGGGACCGAAGGCGCAGAAGTAGATCCAGGAGGAGCCCCGGGAGTGGTGCAATCGCCCCCAAGGCACTGATTCTGCAATAGCTTATGGGGCCGACATCCTGTGCATAAAATTCCAAGCAACCTACTGAAAATACAGCACTTAGATCCGGCAATTAAATCGATTTGACTCCCCGCTACAGCCCCGCAAGATCCGGCCGGCCCCGTTTGCCCGGTCGTGTGCATCCCACCCGGCAGCCAGCCCCAGAATCGCCGCGCGTGGCATTTCCTGAAGCGATCCCAAGTGCGCCTTGGTGTTCGGCGGTCCTTTGTGACGCTCTGTGACCTCTGGGGTTAAGACTAGGGTCAGGCCAGACTTGGCTCACGCTTTCTTGATCATCCGGGTGATCCAGATCAGCACCACAGCGCCCAGGATCGCGACCAGGATCGTCCCGATGAAGCCTCCGGCGTGAATCCCCAGGATGCCGACCAGCCATCCGCCGACGACCGCGCCAATGATGCCGAGGACGATGTCCATGACCGTGCCGTAGCCGCCGCCTTTCATGATCTTGCCCGCTGCCCAGCCCGCGATCAAGCCAACCACCACCCACCAGATCAAGTTCGTAATCATGAGAATCCTCCTGTGCTTGGATGTGGTGTTGGAGCCTACGGCGGAGGAGGACAATCTGTCAACGGATGGATGGCGGCGAGCCAGCGCCGTTTCGGTTCGCCGTCTTGTTGCTGACCTCTGATCACTGACCACTGACCCACTGATCCCTAGCCCCTGATCCCTGGCCCCTGTGATTTAATCAAGCCATGTTCGTCCGCAAGATTCGCGTGGAGTATGAAGCCAACGGCCAGCGGATTCCCTGCCCGCTGAAGTGGCTCGACAGTTTCTCCATGCGCAACTTCACCAACTCCAGCGTCTTCGACGACACCCTTCCGGTCTCCGACGGCCACATGGAGATCGGTTCCAACGTGCCCCTCGACCAGCTTCGGGAAGCGATGGAGGACTGGTTCCGGCGCAAGGGATACCTGCCAAAAGAGTCGAAGTTGTCACTAGCGGAGAATTAAGCCTCCCCTGAAACTACCAGTCAGTCGTTCGCGGTTGACGGGTGCCCCGTTGCGCGGACGGACGCCGGCGCGGGCCACGCCGCGTGCCGGAATTGAACGAGGCCGCTTTCGGGAACACGTTGCGGGAATGGGAAGGCTCGGGAAAAGCCCGAACAACTTTGGGCCGGAACGCGGGTTCCTGTTTTTCAACCAGTTGCGCAGGCTGGTCGAACTGGCTGGAAAGTTGCATGCCTGAGATACGAGGTGCTTGATGCCCCTACGACGGTTGCGTTTCTTCCCCAAGCCACGTGACCGCCAGCCCGACCTGAAGATTGTGGTGCCCGGTCCGGGGAGCTCGCCGCCCGCGAATCCGCAGAAAATGCAGGTTTTACGCCGCTGGATTGAGTATGATTCCCGGGTGGCCAAGCCGGGAATTCGGCAACGCGCCAATTGGGACACCATCCTGGGTGTCGCACTGATCGTGGGGATCAGTGTCCTCTTCTGGGCCGGAGTCGCCCTGCTGGTGGTCCATTTCCTGAAGCGACCCTGAAAGGCAGCCACGGGCTGCCCCATCGCGGGCAGCTTTTCTTTCGAATTTCTACTTGTCGTAGTGCAGCAGCGACATCACGTCGTAGCCTTTGAGTTTTTCCCGGCCCTTCAGAAAGTCGAGTTCGACCACAAAGCCCAGTCCGGCGATCTTGGCGCCCAGCGATTCCGCGAGCTTCGCCGTTGCTTCGGCCGTGCCTCCGGTGGCCAGAAGATCGTCCACGATCAGCACGCGCTGGCCTTTGTGGATGGCGTCCTTGTGCATCTCCAGGGAGTTCGTCCCATATTCGAGCGCGTAATTGAACTTCACGGTTTCGGCGGGAAGCTTGCCCGCCTTGCGTACGGGAACGAATCCGGCATTCAGGCGATAGGCCAGCGCGGGCGCGAAGATGAAGCCGCGGGCTTCCATGCCGAGCACCAGGTCAACCTTGTGGGCCACATAGTGCTCGGACAGCCGGTCAATCAGGGTGGCGAAGCCGACCTTGTCCTTCAGCAACGTGGTGAGGTCGTAGAACAGAATCCCCTTCTTGGGAAAGTCGGGGACTTCGCGAATCAGCTTCTTGAGTTGGTCGTCATTCATGGCCGTGCCTGGAGGCATTACCACGCTCCTTGGGTTCGAGGTTTCAAAGTTTCAAAGTTTCAAGGTCCCAAAGTTCCAAAGACAAATGCGTAGGCTTTTTACTTTGCAACCTTGAAACTTTGAAACCTGTCACCAAGCTCCTTCGATGCGAAACGAACTGAGTCCGGCGACGGGAGCGGCGTCGGAGACTTCCACCGCGTCTACGCGCGCCGCGCGCGGGCCCTCGCGGAGGCGCCCATGCAGCCCGGAGAGCTGGTCGCGCGTCCCCTGGGCCAGAACTTCCACCGCGCCATCGTGATTGTTGCGCACCCATCCGGCAATGCCGAGCATATGCGCCTCACGCTCCACGAACCATCGGAAGCCGACGCCCTGCACGCGTCCCCGAACCAGATAGCGGCGGGCTTCGATGGGCTTTTCAGTGGGAGTCATGCGGTGTTTCAAGGTTTCAAAGTTTCAAGGTTTCAAAGTTTCGAGGTCTGTCCGATTTGGCTTCACCCTTGAAACCTTGCCACTTTGAAACCTTGAAACCTCACGTCCTGGAAACTTTACGCACGCGACAGATACGCGCCTTCCGACGTATCCACCTTGATCTTCTCGCCTTCGTTGATGAACGGCGGCACCTGCACCACCAGCCCGGTTTCGGTCTTCGCGGCCTTGGTCACGCTGGAAGCGGTGGCGCTCTTCAGTCCGGGCTCGGTCTCAATCACGGTCAGGATGACGGTCTGAGGCAGTTCGATGCCGACCGCTTTGCCGTCGAAAAACTCCACCTTGATCTCGAGGTTGGGGATGAGGTATTCGACCGCGTCGCCCAGAACTTCCTTGGTCAGGTGAGTTTGCTCGTAGTTGGCGGTGTCCATGAAGTAGTAGCTGTCGCCGTCGGCGTAGAGGAACTGCATTTCGACTTCGTCCACGTTGACCTTCTCGATCGGGTCGGGCGAACGGAAGCGGTGCTCGAACATGGCGCCGGTGCGCAGGTTGCGCAGTTTGGCCTGGATGAAGGCGCGCAGGTTGCCGGGCGTGCGGTGCTCGACCGAGAAAACGGAGTGTAGATCATTGTTGTGCTTGATGATCATGCCGGGACGGAGCTGGGTGGCAGGGATCGACATTGCTTGAAAAACTCTCCTCGATGATGGCAGTTTGCGAAGCCGGCGGAAAGGCGGGCCAGCCACAAGTTCCGCCGCTACGATGGCTAAACGCTTATTTTACACTCAGGTGCGGGGGAAAGGGAACCGGCAAGCGGGGTCGAGTTTGGATTACGTTGCAAGCCGGCGTTTTCGGCGCAGCGTCTCTACGATCAGACCGACGAGCGCATAGGTGGCAGCATTCGCGGCAAGTACCCAGGTGTAATGAAGGCCGAAATGGAAATAAAAACTAACTGGCAGAATTGGTTGAGTTAGCTCGGCAAGAGCCCACACCATCGGATCTTCGGCATTAATCGGAACAGGCCTAGCGAACGCATAGAGGAGCCAGCAGCCCGCGACCACAAAGCCCACAATTGCCCACACAGCAATTCGGTATTTCATGCTGCAACTCCTGCTCTCTGGTTCAATAATTCCACAAATTCCTCCAAGCTCCAAACGGAGAGGACTAGAATTGTGAAGGGCCGCACGATTCGCGGTTTTCGAGACGTGCCAGCCCGGCGCCCTCGGGCGGAAAGAGGTTTCATCATGCGCATCGGAAGTTATGAATCTTCAGAGAGCAGCAATGTGGGCACGGCCATTACGTTCCTGCTGATTGGATTAGGAGCGGGCGCGCTGGCCGGGCTTCTGCTGGCGCCCAAGAGCGGCAAGCAGCTCCGCCGCGACCTCAAGCGCGGGTACGACGACGCCAGAGATACCGTCGGCGACTGGGCCGACGACGCGAAGGACAAGGTGCGCGAGGCCGGGGAGCGCGTGCGCGGCGTGGCCAGCCGAGGCGCCGATATGGCCGCCGATCTGGCCGCCGACGTGCGCGAAACGGCGCGCGAAAAAACCGAGCCGCTGCGCCGCGCAGTGCGGAGTTAGCAGCATTCTGGGAAACCTCGGTTTCGGAAACTTGAGTTCTGGAAAACAGGTTTTACCAGCAGGAATCTAGCCGCCGCCGAAGATGGACGACAGCATTCCTCCCACGCGGTGGAAGAAGCCCTGGTGTTTGGCTTTGGGCTTGGCCGGCGGCGGCTGAATCTCCATGCCCAGATGAACCTGGCGCGCGGGGTCTTCGACGGGCAGGTTCTGGGCCGCCTGTATGGGGACGGCTGCCGCGAGAACGGCGGGGTCGGCGGCCTTGCGGTCATCCGTAGTGCGGGCCTTGGCCTTGCGGTCTTTGGCGCTGAAGACCATGGGCGCATCCACCTGGATGTGCACTTGTCCGGGCTGAGGAGGCGGCAGCGGGGCAGTCTCCGGCCCGCTGGAAAGCGTCGTAGCAGCACCGGGCGTGGCCGTGGTCATGGGCTTGGCCGCTTCCGAGCCTCCACCTGCTGACGTATGGTCTGGCGGGGCATTCTCGGCTGGCGTCGCAGTCCCGCCCAGCCGGGCGTGGGCGGGCATTTCCAGGTCCGCAACCCGGGGCGCAGCGGCGGCATCAGCGAGCAGCGTGCGCGGGGGCGGAGGACAGCCGCATTCCAGGGGAACATCGGTATCCACCTTGTCAATCTGCCCGCCATGAAACACGGCCTGCTCCGCGGGCCTTACCTGGTAGATGCGGGTTCCCATCAGTTCAGTCACAATCGCCGAAGAGACGTTGCCTTTGAGCGCGCGCACGCAGGTGTTGCCGTGCGAGTCGGCGCTGATGGCGTAATGGAATTCTCCGGGGCCGGCGAAGAGGATGCGGAAATCCGGAGTAATCACGTTGTCGGCCGCAGCCCCGAGGGTGTAGTGCGCTTCCATCGCGCCCGTGTTGATGCTAAGCATGAGATCGCGCACGGTGGCCGAGGAGGTCACGGTGACCGTGGTGCCGGGGCAGAGGCGGACTTCTCCATTGCGCGGAAGTTTGAGGACGGCAGTTTCGGTTCCGGCGGTCACGGTCGAACCGGCCGCCAGGCGGCTTGGGGCGAGCACCACCTCGCCGGAGCCGCCGGTAACGGGCACGATCGCGGCCGATGCTCCAAGGCCTTCCACCTTGGGCGGTTGCAGCGGAGCCCGCTTCTTGTTGGCGGCCTGTTTATCTTCGGGCGGCTTCAGACGCACCATCAGGCGGTTGCCGGCGCCATCCCAGCTGAAGCTATACGGGGCCTTCAGGTCAAGAACGATTCGCGTTACCGGCGGAGGCCCCGCCTTGTATTGCTCGGCGCGGATTTTGAGGATTTTCCCTTGCTCGACCGGGATCTGCTTATCAGTCAGGCCCAGGCGGGAGTTGGGAAGATCAATGACCAGGCGCGGCGGAGAATCCAGCGTTTGAATCTCGGGAATGACGGGGCCGCCCTTGGACACAATCTCCACCGCCGGCACGCCGCGGTCCTGAACGATGCGCACACTCTTGATCACAGGCGGCGGACCGAACGTCTGCCCAGCCATTTCTGCCGCCAGCAGACCTACCGCCAGCGTCGCGCGCAAGAATTGGAGAACCAGTCGCAAAGATTCCTCGTTGGGGCTTACAGAAAACATATCACTTGCAGAGGATGGGAGAGAAGAGAGCTAGTGGTCAGTGACCAGTGGTCAGCAGGGCTGTTCTGACCACTGATCACTGATCACTGGCCACTGATTCACGCTTCCGGCAGGAATTCGTATTCCTCAATGACCGCGGCCACGGCGACCTTGCCTTCTTTTGGCGTTTCCTCCACGCGGACGACGCGGCCCTTGCACTGCACGCGGATGCTTTCGGTGAGTGTGATCTCGGGCGGCAGGGTTAGAGTGAATCCGATGGGCGACCCCTGGGCAAGGGCGGACTCCAGGAAAAAGCAGATACCGCGGGCGCTGACGTCGCGAATCTCGGCAACCTCGCTCTGGGTCGCGGTTTCACCGTGTGCGACGGTGACGGGGACATGGAGCGCGAACCGACGGGCGGATCGCTTCTCCTGCCGGGGCTCAGGCATGAGTTCCCTCCGAAGTGGCTTAAGTGGCGTAAAACCGTTCCTGACAAGCAGGATGCCTGTGACGCGTATTCGCCGTCAATACCACCCATTGGCGAGGAGGTGGCACATTGGGGGAAGGGGTCAGGGTAGGGATCAGGGGCTAGGGGCCAGTCATTAGTGGTCAGTGGTCAGTGGTCAGAACGTCCTGCTGACCCCTAGCCCCTGACCCCTGACCCCTGGTGTAAGCTCATCGAAGGAGCGGCACACGCTTGATTTTCGTGCTCGACAACTACGATTCGTTTACCTACAACCTGGTCCAGTACATCGGGGAACTGGGCGCGGAGGTCGAGGTCCGGCGCAACGATCAGGTAACGGTGAAAGAAGTCGAGGCCTTGCGGCCGGAGGGAATTGTGGTTTCGCCGGGACCGTGCACTCCACGCCAGGCGGGCATCAGCATTGAGTTGATCCGCCATTTTGCCGGGAAAGTGCCGGTGCTGGGAGTGTGCCTGGGACATCAGGCGATCGGCGAGGCTTTTGGCGGCAAGGTCGTGCGGGCGCCGCACTTGATGCACGGCAAAACCAGCGCTGTGATGCACGACAACAAAACGATTTTCCGCGGGCTGCCCATGCCGATGACGGCCACGCGCTACCACTCGCTGATCGTGGAAGAGAAGAACCTGCCCGCCGAATTGGAAGTCAGCGCCTGGACTACCGAGAAAGACGGCACCCGCACCATCATGGGCCTGCGGCATAGGCAGTGTGCGGTGGAAGGCGTGCAGTTTCATCCGGAGAGCGTGCTGACGGATGCGGGGAAGACTTTGATTGCGAACTTTCTGGCAGGGGTTAGAGATTAGGGGTCAGGGGTCAGGGGTCAGGGGTCAGGGGTCAGGGGTCAGGGGTCAGGGGTCAGGGGTCAGGGGTCTTTTTTGG